>Ga0210385_10002429_pt1 | contig 11280 bp, 7 predicted proteins | sample IncBWH26OmetaG_FD_160107 | JGI IMG/M metagenome (GOLD analysis project Ga0210385, IMG submission 160107) | Forest soil microbial communities from Barre Woods Harvard Forest LTER site, Petersham, Massachusetts, United States - Inc-BW-H-26-O ... | reverse complement strand
ACCGCTACTTCCAATTGGGGAACGGCTGCGCCGACGATTTCCACGCCGAAACAATCAATTCCCGCACCAACTTCCGTCGCCGCAAAAGCTGCTCCAGCATTTTTTCCAGCGCGTCCGCGTCACAGTCATACCACTCCGGCGGAATCTGCCCGTAAATCTCCTCTAGCGCCGTCTCCCCAATCCGCTCCACCCGCGCGATCCATGCCTCGAAAGAATCCATCCCGCGCACACCGTCATACACCCGATGCCGCGCATATAGCCCGCGCAGCGGCGCATCCGGGAAATTCCACTCCCCGGCGTTAAAACAGAATCCGTTATCAATCATCCGCGCGCAATAACGCGTAGCCGCCCCAGCCTCCTGTCCGACTCTGCGGCCCGCCCCATCCGGCTCGCGAAAAAATATCGCCTGCCGACCGTTGGTGTTGCAGGTCCATTTATCGAACACCAACATCCCGCAAAATTCCCCGATGTTAGTCACTTCGCGCAGCTGTTCATCAGGAAGAAAATCGTAAACCGCCACGTCCGCCAGATTTCCCGGATACCTCGAGCCGAACTGCTTCCCCGCTTTGCACGGAGCGCGCCCGCGCCCCAGCTGAATCACTAGGTCCTCGGTGCCGGCGATCAGCTCCGCCCGCACCTCCACCACGTCCGGCTCCGCCACCGAAAGCCCCAGCCGCGCCGCCAACCTCGTACCCAGCAATTCGTTCGCCAGGATCCGCAGTCCCTGTGGGTTGTTCTGAAATTTCACCACGTAATACGCTTGATTCGAGCAGCGCATCAAATGCGATTGCGCCCCACCACGCATTCTCCGCACCTGTTCGACCGCCAGAGCCATCCCGCGCCCATGCTAACGGTCCATAAACCCGCGCGGCAAGCGAATTATTTTCAAACTGGGAACGTACCGCAAAAGTGCACTATCGCCACAGTTCGCGTGTCCTGTTTCGATTCAGCACACAATTAAAATCTATTCGCGGCAGGAAAACGGGAAGCGACAGCACAGAGGCGGGAAGCAACAAAACGGGGATACAGGGAATCACATCACGCACTGCGCGCAACTTCAAGAATGCCAAGTTCGCGCAAAAAGAAAACGCGGAACCGCGACGCCTGAAACAGCGCTCACGGTCCCGCGTCAGCATCTCCCTCCAGAAAAAACCTTAGCGTTTCTTGCGCTTGGCGGCTTTCTTGGCCTTGCCCTTCTTTTTCGCGGCCTTTTTCTTGGGCTTGGCTTTTTTCTTGGCCGCAGCCTTCTTCTTCGGCGCGCTCTTTTTCGCCGGGCGCTTCTTGGCCGCCTTCGCTTTGGGAGCAGCAGCCGGCGCTTCCTCCTCGTCCGGCTCCTCCTCGACGATAATCTCCTCCACTTCCTCTACGATATCTCCGTGAGGGAGTTCCGCGCCTTCTTCCCCCTCTTCCTCTTCGTAGCGGGGTAGCTCGTCATCTTCCTCATCATGTTGTTTGGCGTGAAACATGGATCCCTCCCTGGGTATCGGGCTTCTAAACGACCGTATTAGGCCCTGCGCGCTTATAATCGGAGTACCGGAAGTTTGTCAAGATGCAAGGCCGCGAAAACCCAGTCCCGAACATAATATTTACAGGAATAGCCACGAGCCCAATGTAACAAAAGGTTACAGCAATGCGTAACATTCTAAGGAATATAGGTTTACAGTACGGAAGAAGATGCGCCTGCAGTTAACGTTGAATCGTCAGCACGTCGCCGGCCTTTAGTGGCCGCTCGCCCAGAAACGAGTTCGACTGCCGTATGCTTTCCACGCTGGTCTTATAGGCGTGCGCAATCGAGTAGAGCGTCTCGCCCTGCTTCACCCGATGCTCCACGACCGCAGGCTTGTCAGCGCCGCTCGCCACCACATCGCGCACCGAAACCGAAGCGCCGCCGTTCCCGCTCCCCGCAGGATGCACCGCCGATTTTGCAGCTGAAGCCGAGTGCGAGGAATCATCTCCCGAGCCGCCCGCATAAATCTTCAATCGCGAACCGCGCGGAACACTCGGCCCATGAATATTGTTCCAGCGCTTCAGTTGCGCCACGCTAACATCAAATCGTTCCGCGATTCCTTCCAGCGTGTCGCCGCGCACCACCCGGTAATGCACCAGCCGCACCGCGGCAGGCGCCGTCGGTATGTTCAACATGAATCCCGCCGGTACCACTGCATGTGCCTCTAAGTGATTCGCCGATTCAATCGCCGGCACAGTCACGTGATAGTGCCGCGCGATATCCGAAAGCGTTTCACCCTGCTCCACGGTGTGCAGCCGCCAGGTCGTCCACTTGTCTTCCGGAACCTGGCTGATCACGTTCATCAATTTTTCGCCGTACCCGGCAGGCAGGTTCAATTCGAAGTTCGGATCGTTGGGTGTCACGCTGCGCAGCATTTCCGGATTCAACTCGCGCAGATCGTCCAGGTCCGCTCCGGTGGCATCCGCTACCAGCCGCAGATCAATCGCGTGCGCCGGATGAATCACGTCCACGGGAGCAGGCTTCTCCGGCGCTACTTGCACGCCATACAGAACGGGATCCTTCGCCACCAAAGCCATCGCAATAATAATGGGCACGTAGTTCTGCGTTTGCTTCGGCAGCGCGTGGCGCTTCTGCAGCTCCCAGAAATCCGCGTAACCGGTGCGCTCTACAGCCTTCACGACGTTCATCGGCCCCGAGTTGTACGCCGCCATCACCAGGTACCAGTCGCCGAACATGTCGTACAGGTCGCGCATGTGCCGCGCCGCGGCCCGCGTGGCTTTCTCCGGATCGCTGCGCTCATCCACATAATAGGTCCGGTCCAGATCGTATTCCTCGCCCCGGAACGGCATAAACTGCCACAATCCCCGCGCTCCTGCGCGCGATACTGCCGACGGCTGGAACGCCGATTCCGCCTCCGCCAGATACATCAAATCCTGCGGCACGCCTTCTTCCTTCAGCACGCGCCGGATCATGTCGTTATAACGTCCGGAGCGGTCCAATCCGTGCTCCATCGTCGCGCGGCCCCGCGCGGTCGTGAAGTAACTCAAATACTGCAGCACCGAATCGTTCACCGTCAGCGGCAGATCGTGTGGCACGCGCATCAATTCTTTTTCCGCCTGCGCCGCCAGGCGCGGGTCGCCCTTCGGCAAGGTCATGTCTTCCAGCGCGTCAATCGGCGCCGGAGTGCCGGTGCCGGCCTCCTCTTCCTCCGCTTCCTGCTGCGCGCTGCGTTCGTAGGAATGGAGCGTCTCGCCAATCTGATCGAATAGATCCGAAAGCCGCGGATCCGAATCCACCTGGAAGCCGCTCGCCAGCATCAATTCCACGGCGCGATCGTAATTCGCATGCGCCTTCTCGAACTCGCCCGATTTATATTCTTTCTGCGCCTTGTCGAAAATCACTTGCACCTGATCGATTAGGATATCGATGCTGGGGCGGGTGTCGTACACGGAGGTCAGGAAAACGGTGTGCTCGGGAAAGGGCAGCGGTTCACGTACGAATTCGGGAACCGGCGCAGGAGTCGCAGCCGGCGGATGAGCCTTCGCCTGCTTGCTGGATACGGTGTCGTTGCAAGCGGCCAGCGACAGGATCGCCAAGGCAGCAATCGCTGCCCAGCCGCACTCGCGCGCTTGTCCAACGACCGTCAGCTTCATGGTCTCCGGCCATCCTTGCGGCGCGCCATACTTCTCCGCAGGATTCTCCGAAGAAACTTCGGGTCCCGGGCTTGCTGCATCCAACGCGGCGCCGCGTCGTTCGCCCTCTTAAAGGGCAATGGGAATCTTACGAACTACCTACGCCGAGGTCAATGGTCTTGCCGTACCAGCCATTGTCATACTCAGGACATCGCTCGCCCATCTTCCGCCCGCCTGATCTTTTTGCCGTGCCAGCCTGAACCCAGCCTTATTCCGGCTTCACTCCGCGCGACACCGCCCCTGAAATCATCAGCTGCCTGCCGATGAACGCTAGAATCGTTGCAAGTCTCCGTAGATTCGTAGGCCGGCAAGTTTCATGTTCCATCCTTCGTACGGACTCCATTGGCTGTGCACCGCCCGTTCCCGCAGGCTTCCTGTAATCATACAGTTAAGTGATGACAAGCTTTTGACAAGCTCTGGCCTCCCAGATGCATTTGCGACTTCATTAATCGCACGTTGCAGCAAGCGTGCTTCTCGGGGATGTATCCAAACAGGGGGACCGGCATGAATCTTCGGCGTCGCATTTTGGGGAGCATTGGGACTTTCTTCATCAGTCTGGGAATACTCGCGGCACCGTCCATACTGCGCGCGCAGACCGCCAAGGTCACCGGGACAGTCCTGGATTCGTCTGGCGCGGCCGTGGTTGGTGTCACCGTCACCGCCACCAACGCCGCCACCTCCAGCGAGCGCTCCACCACCTCTACCGACACAGGCGCCTACACCATCTCCAGCCTGCCGCCCGGCGTCTACAACTTCAGTTTTACCAAGACCGGCTTCAAAGTCGCGCGCTTCGCCCAAATCACTCTGACCGTCGATCAGACAATGACGCTCGACGCCAAGCTCGAAGTCGGCGCCGTTTCCGCCACCGTCGAAGTCGCCGCTGCAAACGTCGCGCAGATCGACACCGAAAACGCCACGCTCAGCAACGTCGTCGAGCACAAGCAGATGACGGAGCTTCCGCTGATCCTGCGCGACCCCTATCAGCTCGTCCTCCTCGGCCCCGGCGTCACACAATCCGACGGTTTGGGTGGTGTCTCCGTAAATGGCGGACGCGAGCGCAATAACAATTTCCTGCTCGATGGCGCGGACAACAACGACGCTGATGTGCCCGGGCCCCTCGGCGGCTTGATCGCCGAAAATCCCGACGCTACCGAAGAATTCCGCGTGCTTACCAATAATTTCGCTCCTGAATACGGGCGCAACAACGGCGCGATCATTGACGTCGTCACCCGCAGTGGCACCAACCAATTCCACGGCAATCTTTTCTATTTCGGCCGCTGGGACGCGCTCGGCGCCCGCGATTACTTCAATCACCAGATTGACCCGCTCACCGGTGAAGTCGCTGCCAAGAATCCTTACGTCCGCAACCTCTACGGCGGCTCCATTGGCGGCCCCATCATCAAGGACAAAACTTTCTTCTTTCTCAACTATCAGGGCGACCGCTTCGTCACCACCTTAACCAACACCACCGTGGTACCGACCGCCGCCTTCAAAACCGGCATCTTCACCTACACCAACCCTCAAACCGGCGCCAGCCAGGCCATCAATGTCACCACGCCAGGCGTCGGAAACAACGCCACCGGCGTGGGCCTCGATCCCGTCATGCAGCAAATCCTCTCCTTCTATCCCGCGCCCAACCAGGCCAATTCCGACGGCATCACCGGCCAGCTCTTCTTTCCCAGCGAGTCGCGCGAGAAAGACGAAGATGCCGTCCTCAAGATCGACCAAACGATTAATAAGAACAACAACCTCTACGCCCGATATACCTACAATTATTTCGGCGATCCCAACCCTTTCCACAACGATTTCCTCCCTGGCGGCTTGGGCGACGTCAGCGAGGTCAACAAAATCCAAAGCCTCGCCGTCGGCCTCACTTCTACTTTTGGAGGCACCCTCATCAACGAATTTCGCTTTGGCGCCAATCGCATCAACGAGTTTTTCGGCTGCGGCGGGGTTCCTACTTTCGACAACCTGGGATTTGTGGACGGGGAAGGGATTGGCGCGGACTTCACTCTCCCGGTCTTCCAGGGAGGTTCGGGCGGCGCATTCGGATTCGGTTGCCAGGCGCTTGGCGATGCCGATTTCCAGGAAAGCAAGCAGGGCACTTACCAGTGGTACGACGCCATGAGCAAAATTGTGAAATCTCACACCATCAAATGGGGCTCCGAAGTCCGCGACGTCTATTCCAACAACAATACCAATTTCTCTTCTCGCGGCATCTTCACCTTCAACGTTTTCACCGCCAACAGCATCCCCACTTTGCAGAACCTCAACACCGGCGTGGATAACAATCAACTAGAGGACACCGTCGGCGCCCTGCTCGGCCTCGTAAATTCTCAGGCGCAAACGCAGTTCTTCAACCGCGCTGGCGACCGCACCACCACCGACGAACTCAATTTCGTGCAGCACGAAGTCGGCGGCTTCATCCAAGACAGCTGGAAAATAAAATCCAATCTCACGCTAACCTACGGCCTGCGCTACGAATGGTACGGCGTGCCCTATGAAGCCCACGCCAATTTCGCCACGCTCTTTCAGGACAGCAGTGGTCCCGCTCCCTTCACTTTCCAACCAGTAGGTCCGGGAACCGGTCTTCAGCTTTTCAACGACTACTACAAGAACTTCGAACCCCGCTTCGGCTTCGCTTGGGATCCTTTCAAAAATGGACTCACTTCCGTCCGCGGCGGCATCGGTGTCTTCAGCGACCGTATCTATGGCAATCTGGTGTCAGACGCCCGCGGTAATCCGCCCTTTCAGCCCAGCCTCTTCAACCAACCCGCGGCCAGCATAGGTCCGATAGCCGCTGCGCAACTTCAGAACCAGCTCGCTCCGGGAAATTTGACGCCTTCTCCCGTAGTTCCCGACGGCGCGGGCATTTTCCCCGATCTCTTCGATCCTAACATCAAGCCGCCGCTCGTCGTCACTTGGAACATCGGCGTGCAACGTGAGCTGGCTCAAAATCTGAACCTCGACGTGAACTACGTCGGCAATCACGCCACGCGTATCCTCCGCGTGATTGACGGAAATCCCCCGCAGCCAACTCTGGTTAACCAACTGCTCGGCATGGGCGTCGCGCCGGAAACTCTCCAGTTCGCCAATCTCTACTTTGGCGCCGAAAATGGAGTCCTCCCGTTCGACGCCGTGAACAACAACGCGTTCTTCGACACCTTTACCGACCAGACTTCCGGCCATTCCTGGTACGACGGTCTGCAGGTTCAAGTCACCGAAAAGAATTTCCACGGCCTGCAGATTCAGGGTTCCTACACTTGGGCACACGCGCTCGACGATTCTTCCGATCCCCTGGTTCCCACCGTCGCCAACGGCAATTTCCCCGTTGATTCCTTCAACTTGCGGCGGGAAAAGGGAAATTCGGGTTTCGACACCAGGCAACGCGGGGTAATTAATTTTGTCTACCTGCCGAACATCGGGCGCGGCCGCGCTCATTTCGCAAACGGCGTCACCGGCCGTGCTTTGGAAGGCTGGCAGATAAGCGGCATCGCCGCATGGCAAACCGGTCTTCCTTACGACATCTTCGGCATCGCCGACACCCTGCACACCAACTTTGCCGACCGAGTTACCGTCGTGAATGCGGCGGCTCTCAAGAACGTTCCTGCCAGCGGCAAGGTTATCCCCAGCACTGGCGTCTTCACCGGCTACAATCTCGCCGCGTTTAATCCCGACGACCCGACCATCATGCCCGTGCCGTTCGGCATTGAGTCAAATCTGCTGCGTAATCAATTCACCGGGCCCGGCATCAATAACTATGACGTCGCCTTGTCCAAGATCACCACAATCAAAGAAAGATTCACTTTTCAACTGCGGTTCGAGTTCTACAATCTCTTCAACCGCACCCAATTCACCAAGCCCGACACGAACATTCAGGACGCCCTGTTCGGGTACTCCACGTCGCAAGTAGGCCAAAACGACGGCACCACCGGAGCTCGCCAAGTCCAAATCGGCGCAAAGTTGAGCTTTTAGTCGAGGCAGAATCCGGGAATGGAATCAAAACTGGATGGGGGGGACGTCTGAGCGCCATCGGAGCTGTACAACCGATGGCGCTCTCTCGTCTTCCTCTGTGTGCTCCGCTTTTTCTCGGTAATCTCTGTGTTAAATCTCTAAGCCCCTCCGGAATCTCTTACGCCAACGCCTGCCTCAAATCCTCAATCAAATCCCCCGCATCCTCCAATCCAATCGAAACCCGCACCGTCCCAGGTTCCACTCCCGCCGCGCGCAACTCCGCCACAGACATCCGGTAATGCGATGAATACATCGGAAGCACCACCAAAGATTCCACTCCCCCCAAACTCACCGCCAACAAAAATACCCGCGTCCGGTCGCAAAACCGCCGCGCCGCCGCTAACCCGCCTTTCAAATCGAAAGCCATCATCGCCCCGAACCCCTTCATCTGCCGCTTCGCCAACCGATGATCCGGATGCGACGCTAGCCCCGGATAATGCACCCGCGCCACCTTCGGATGCCTCTCCAGAAAACGCGCAACCGTCAAAGCCGTCTCGCACTGCCGCCGCACCCGCAGCTCCAAAGTCTTCATCCCGCGGATCAATAAAAACGCCGCCTCCGGATCCATGGACCCGCCTAAGTAAATGATCATGCCGCGTATTTTCTCGATCGCAGCATGTCGTCCCGCCGCCACCCCCGCAATCACATCCGAATGTCCCGACAGATATTTCGTCGCGCTATGCATCACCAGATCAAATCCCAACGCCAGAGGCTTCTGCAGCACCGGGCTCGCAAAAGTATTATCAATCAGCGAAACCAGATCCCACTCCTTCGCAAACGCAATCGCCTTGTGCAGATCGACGAGGCGCAAAGTTGGATTCGTCGGCGTCTCGATGTATAGCGCCTTCGTCCGCGGATTCACCAGCCGCTCAATGCCCGCCAGATCCGTTTCCACGTGCCTCACCACGATCCCCATCCGCGGAAATACGTCGCGCATCAGCCGGTACGTCCCGCCATACAACGCGCGCGTCGCAATCACTTCATCGCCGGTTTTCAGCACCGAAAGCAGCGCGCTGGAAATCGCCGCCATCCCCGAAGCCGTCACGATCGCCGCCTCGGCGCCCTCCAGCGCCGCAATCTTTTTCTCCGCAACCGAAAGCGTCGGGTTGCCATAGCGCGTATAGATGTACGCCGGCCGTTTCCCCTCCGCCCAGAGCTTCAGTTCCTCCGTATTCGCAAATGTGAAATTCGCCGTCCGCGCAATCGAAGTTCCCACCGGCGCGCTCAAGCGGAATTTCTCTTCCCCGGCGTGAATCGCAATCGTAGCGTCCGCCAATCGGCGGCCCTTCAAAGTTTTGTTCATGGCGAGCCAGCTTGCCGCAGCTGGTCAAAGAGTCACAAGCTCCAATTTGGCGGAATCAACAATCGATAGCAAACGCGAAAATCTTCGAGCCCCAGATCTTGACTCTGTAGCGGCGGCCTTTAGGCCGGCGCTTTTGAAGTCGCTTCTCTGGCGGCGCGGTTGGCAAACCGGCCTGAGTGCGTGACAATGTCTCGCGCGGCAGGCACGCCATTTGGCCTCCGCAGCGACGTTGGCGATTCATGATCTCTTCATCGAGCATAATTTTCCGGAGCTCACGCCGATGCACATAACTCCCACCCAGGTCCTCTGCGCTTTCTGGCTTCTCTTCGCGCTCTACTGGTTCGTAGCCGCATTCGGCGTCAAGCGCACCGCGAGACGCCAGAATCCCGCCGAGCGAATCCTATACATCGTCTATATGGCCGCTGGTTTCTTTCTCCTCTATCAGGAAAATCCCAACTGGGGCCCGCTCAATCGCCGCTTCGTCCCCGATGAATTGTGGATCGCCTGGTTCGGCAGCGCTCTCTGCGCCGCAGGAATCCTCTTCGCCATCTGGGCCCGCCGCACCATCGGCAAAGACTGGAGCGCCGAAGTGCAAATCAAAGAGGGCCACCAACTGATCCGCTCCGGACCCTACGCCCACATCCGCCACCCGATTTACACCGGTCTGTTGCTCGCCACGTTCGGCACCGCCCTCCTCATCGGCGAATATCGCGGCCTCGTCGGCTTCGCCATGTTCCTCGTCGGATTCACCCGCAAAGCCCGCAAAGAAGAATCATTCCTCGCAACCGAATTCGGCGCCGCCTTCGAGGAACACCGCCGCCACACTGGCTTCTTTCTGCCCCGTTTTTCCTGACAAAGCGCGGATTATCCCTGCCCGAGCCGCCAGTTTCGCCTTCTATTTGCTGCTGTTTTCGCCTAGTACTTCGCTGGAATTTCCTTTGTGGCCGCTTTTCCGTGCCATCATCAAACTATAGGTTCCGGCCTGTTCGGTGCGTCTAGCGGCTTTCGTGAGGGGATACGATGAGCAACAAGCTCAGCGCTGTGCTGATTCTCTGCATGTCAACCGTGTCCTTGGCGGGCTGCGACCTGCTCCGGGTTGCTGGACCTTGCTACGGCGTAGGCTGCCCCTCCGGCACGGCAGGTGGCAGCGGCCAGTACAAACCAGGCGAAGCACCGAAACCTCAAAACGCCTCCGCGCCGGCTCCAGCGAAACCCGTCGCCGCGCCAACTCAATCCGCATCGATATCCGCGCAGCCGAGCATCGTTCAACAGAGCGCGCCCGCACAGCCAGCCACAACGAAATCGCCAGCAGGATCCGCGCCAGCGCAACCGACAACCGCGCAAGCTACCCTCGCGCAAACTGCTCCAGCACAAGACGCTAACGCCGAAGCTAAATCGTCGCCCTTCCACGCGATCGGCGAATTTTTCGAGCGCCTGATTCCGCACCATGGCAGCAGCGCAAATTCAGGCGCAGGTTCGGGTGTGGGTAACTAAGCCGAAGCTGACCTCCCGCTCTCCTCAACTTCCTCCCCCGCATGGTGCGGTTTATGCGCCGCAATCACTTTCTCCGCAATTTCATTCGGCACATAGTCGTAATGCGAAAACTCCATCGCATAACTCCCGCGCCCCTGCGTCAGCGAAATCAATTCATTCGCATAACTCAACATTTCTGAAAACGGCACCAGCGCCTTGATCACCACATTCCCAGCCCGCGCCTCACTCCCGCTGATCTTCCCTCGCCGTCCGCTCAGATGGCCCATCAAATCACCCGAATACTGATCGGGTGCGTACACTTCCACCTGCATAATCGGTTCCAGCAACGCCGGACGTGCCTGCTTCATCGCCTCCTTAAACGCCAGCGACCCCGCAATTTTGAAAGCCATATCACTGGAATCCACGTCATGATATTTCCCGTCGTACAAACTCACCCGGAAATCCACCACCGGAAATCCGGCCAGATACCCGCGCTCTGCCGAATCCCGCACGCCCTTTTCCACCGACGGAATCCAATTCTTCGGAATCGCTCCGCCAAACACATCATCCACAAACTCAATCCCCTTGCCGCGCGGCAGCGGTTCCAATTTGATCCGGCACAGGCCGAATTGTCCGTGCCCGCCGGTCTGCTTCTTATGTTTTCCTTCCGCGTCAGCCTTCGCGCGAATCGTTTCGCGGTAGGGAACTTTCGGCGGGTGAATCATCAACTCCACGTGATACCTCTTGCGCAGCTTCGCCACCACGACTTCAATGTGCTGTTGCCCCGCGCCGCTCAACAAAAATTCCTTAGTCTGCGGAAGAGGTATCAC
>Ga0210385_10002427_pt1 | contig 11283 bp, 15 predicted proteins | sample IncBWH26OmetaG_FD_160107 | JGI IMG/M metagenome (GOLD analysis project Ga0210385, IMG submission 160107) | Forest soil microbial communities from Barre Woods Harvard Forest LTER site, Petersham, Massachusetts, United States - Inc-BW-H-26-O ... | reverse complement strand
CGGGCCAGTTCAGCCAGCGGCCGTCAGCCCGGCCGCGATCGCGTCGTCAACGGTGTCGTACATCGGCAGGCGCTCGGCCAGGCCGGTGATCCAGAGGGTCTTCGTGTGCCGGTACCGCGCGCCGGCCAGCGCCAGCACCCCGCCGGCGGCCTGCAGCCGCTTCCAGTGGCCGACGATCACCGCCAGCGAGCTGGTGTCCATGAAGTCCACTTCCGCCAGGTCCAGGATGATGCAGCGCTGCTTGCGCCGGACGCTGGTAAGGTGCTCGTCGAGCTGGCGGCTGGTCACGATGTCGAGCTCACCGCCGACCGTGACGATCACGCAGTCGTCGCGGTGCTCGGACGAGAGGCGGAGTTCCGTCACGTGCACCTCCGAACCGCCAGCCAGCTCCGGGAACCCCTTCCGTCCTCATCGTATGCTGGGCGGCCCAACCCGGCCGCATACACAATGCATACGCTTAGGTCCGTTGCGGGAGGGAAGCTAACGCCCGATGGATCGGCGTTCGGTACGCACTTCAGAGTCAGGGCACGCGGTGGCTGACCCCCGCGACGACAGCCTGCGGCACATCGCGTTCTTCTACCGCGACCAGGCCGAACGCCGGGCGCAGATCCTCGGTCTGGTGCGGGCCGGCCTCGCGCGCGGCGAGCCGACGCTCGTCGCGCTGCCCGGGGACGAGACTCCGCTGCTCGCCGGGCATCTGGACGGGGAGCCGGGAGAACTGCTGTACGCCGACATCGGCGACGTCGGCCGTAACCCGGCCCGGCTCATCCCGGAGGTGCGGGCCTTTATCGACAAGCACGCCAACCAGCGGGTTCTTGTCGTCGGCGAGGCGTGCTGGCCGGGGCGCTCACCGGCCGAACTGCGCGAAGCCACCCGGCACGAGGCGCTCATGAACCTGGCTTTCGCCCGGTCGGCGGCCACGATCACGTGCGGCTATGACGCCACGCGCCTGCCCCCGTCCGCCATCACCGACGCCACCTGGACGCATCCGGAGTACCTCGCGAGTGGCCAGCCGGTGACCGCGCCGAGCCACAGGCCGGCGTGGGGAGTCCCGTCAGACTGTGACCTTCCGCTGCCGCCACCGCCCGCCGACGCCGAGAGCCTGGCCTACGACACCGACCTGGCGCCGGTTCGGCGGCTGGTGGAACGTCACGCTCGTGGTTCCTCGCTCACCCCTGACCGCGTCGCCGACCTGGTCCTCGCGGCCAGCGAGGTCGCCGCGAACACCCTCGACCACACCAGCTCGGGCGGCACGTTCCGGGTATGGCTCGACGGGGACGAAATCCTCTGCCAGGTGCACGACCAGGGATGGATCGCTGATCCGCTCGCCGGGCGGGTCAGGCGTGGCCCGGACGGCCGCGGCCATGGCCTTTACCTGGTGAACCAGGTATGCGACCTGGTCGAGATCAGGACCGGATCGGCCGGGACCACGATCCGGATGCACATGCGCCTGCCGTCTTCCCCGTAAAGGGCGGCAGGCCTTTGTTTAAGCCCCGGCAGGCGGGCAGTAGAGGGTGCGCAACGTGAAAGGAGCCTGCCGTGGGCATCATTCTTCTGGTCTTGCTGCTAGCGCTGATCCTCGGCGGCCTTGGGTTCGCCGTACACATCCTCTGGTGGATTGCCCTCGTGGTCCTGGTGATCTGGCTTGCCGGATTCCTGTTCCGGGCCGCCGAAGGTGGAGGCCGCAGCCGGGGTCGCTGGTATCGCTGGTAGCTGGTAGCAACAGCTGTCGGGCCCGGGCGCGGACCCCCCACCCCGCGCCCGGGCCCGACTTCCTGGTTTAAGCAGCCGCGGCCGGGGAAGAGATACCAGCACGGAAGTGCTTACGACGCAGGCACGCCCGCACGCCGTCATGGCGTGACTGGGGCGTGCCTTTTTGCGTTCGCCGTAGCTCTCCGGTTCCCGGGGCACGGCCGGCCCTCCCAGCCGCGCCGTGGCCCCCGGACATGAACCAGGAGACTCGTGATGAGGATTGCGCTCGTAGCACCCAGCAGTGACCCGCTCGCCACGCACCTAGACCGCCGTTCCGCAGCCGAAGCAACCCGGGTGATCTCGCTGGCGCGGTCGCTGGCTACCATCGGTCACCGCATCACCGTCTACGCCCGCAAGGACTCTGACGCGCTGCCGGAGAGCGCGATTGCCGCGCCCGGGGTCACCATCGAGCACGTGCCCGCCGGCCCGGCCGCGCCTGTGAAGCCGGATGCCCTCACGGCGCACCTGCCGGAGTTCGGCAACTATCTCGCCCAGCGCTGGCGCCGGAACCGTCCCGACGTCGTCCACGCCTATTCCTGGACGATGGGCCTGGCTGCCCTGGCCGGAGCACGGGGCCTGTCCATCCCTGTGGTGCAGACCTTCGGCTCGCTCGGCGCCGCCGAGCAGCGGCATGGCCTGCAGGAAACCCCGTCTGACGCCCGGATCCGCCTCGAGGCGTGCATCGCGCGCAGCGCCGATGTGGTCCTGGCCAGTTCCGCCGAGGAACTCGCCGACCTGGCCAGGCTCGGCGTGCCCAGGGCCAAGATTAGGGTCGTGCCCTGCGGCGTCGACATAGAGCAGTTCTCAGCGGACGGCCCGGCGGCGGAGCGCGGCGCCCGGGTACGCCTGCTCGCGGCCGAGCCGCTGACCGAGCCGGACAGCCTGGCCATCGCCGTGCACGCGCTCGCCGACCTCCCGGACGCCGAACTCGTCATCACCGGCGGCCCGGACAAGGCGGGCCTGGCCAAGAACAAGGCACGCCAGGACCTGATGCGGATGGCAAAGACGCTGGGAGTCGGCAACAGGCTGGTATTCACCGGGCGGATTACGCCGGAGGACCTGCCCGCGCTGCTGCGCTCCGCCGATGTGCTGGTGAGCACCGCGCCCTACGAGCCGGTCGGCTTGACGATGCTCCAGGCGATGGCCTGCGGCACCCCCGTCGTCGCCCCGGTCACGGGCGCCACGCAAGACGCCATCGTCGACGCGACTACCGGCCTGCTCCTGCCGCCAGGAGTTCCCCATCCGGCACGGCTCGCCTCGGTGCTGCGGCGGCTGCTGGCGAACTCGCTGCGGCTCGAGGCCTACGGGATCGGCGCTGCCGACCGGGCCAAGTCCCGGTACTCGTGGGAGCGCATCGCCCGGGAGACCCTGACCGCCTACGCGGGTTGCGTGCGCCGCCCGCCGACCGCGGTCAAGCCCAAGGTCGCCGAGCCGCTCGAGGCACCGGCCGAAGAGGCCAGCGACGAGGTCAGCGAGGCCGAACAGGCCCGCAAGATCCACGCGTAGCTGCGGCCGGCTTCTGACGCGCGGCGCGCGAGGGCGCTAGCGGACACCCCGCTAGCGCCCTCGCGTTACCGGATAGCAAACGCCAGCGCACCGCCCAGGCAGGCAAGGCCGACCACGATCCACGTCACGTAGTCGTTGATCACGCCGCTTTGCAGCCGCCGCAGCGAGCGCGCCAGCCCTACGCCCGGCTCGAGTCCCCGGCGCAGCACCGGCAGCCGTTGCCAGTACAGCGCGAGAAATGCGAGGGCCAGCCCGCCCAGGGCCGAGCCCGCGCCGGTCGCCACCGCAGTCACGGTCACCCCGGCGGGCTCGGCGGGCGCGATCGCGGCCGGGTGCGCGACGTGCGTGCCGGACAGCACGGTGGCGTTGTAGGCGGCCTGGTCCTCGAACCGCACGGCCGCGGCCTCGACCCCCGCACCGATGTGCGGCGCGAACACCACGCCGATCGCGGCAACGACGAGCACCGTGGCGGGAATGATCATGGTCAGCGGCGTTCTGGCCTTGCCCTGCTCGGTCTCGCTGGTCTCCTCGGAGGCCTCCCTGGCCATCTCCGGATCCTCGGTCGGCGGATCGCCGAGCCCGTAGAAGACACCTCCGGCCACCCGCAGCACGGCGCCGCCCACCAGCACCGAGCAGAGCACAAAGATCACGATGATCCAGCCGAGGCCGCGCGTTGCGGCGCTGTCCTCGGCCCACCCCTTGCCGAGGAACGTGGCGAACGGTGGCAGGTCGGCCAGGCCGAGCGCGGCCAGGGTGAACACCGCCCCGGTCACCCGCAGGCGGCGGCCGCGGCCGTGCAGCGCGGTCTCGTTGACCGAGCCGAGGCGATGCAGCACGATCCCGACGCACAAGAACAGGGCCGCCTTCAGCAGCGCGTGGCCGACCACATACACCGCGACTCCGGCCAGTCCGAGCGGGGTGAGCAGCGCAATGCCGGCCAGGAACATGCCCGCGTGGCTGATCGTAGAGAATGCCAGCAGCCGCTTGAGATGGCGTTCGCGGAAACAGAACAGCGCCCCCACCACGGCGGTGAGCAGCCCGAGGGCCAGGAGCGCGGCGGTGATGACGGACCGGTGCCCGAGCGCCTGGCCGAACATTGACCAGTACACCCGCGCGATGCCGTAGAGCCCGAGTTCCACCATGACGCCCGAGAACAGCACGCAGACCGGGGTCGGGGCCACCGCGTGGGCGTCGGGGAGCCAGAAGTGGAACGGCACGATCGCGCCCTTGATCAGCAGGCCGGAGATGATCAGCACGAACGCGACCACCACGAGGCCGTCCGGCCGGTGCCGCGCGATGTCCTGGCCGATCTGCGCCATGTTCAGCGCGCCGGTGCGGCCGTAGATCAGCGCGATACCGGCGAGTGACAGGTAGGCGCCCACACTGTTGGTGATCGCGAAGTTCAGCGCGCCCTGGAGCGGCCCCCGCTCCTCCGGCCGGTAGGCGGTCAGCGCGTAGGCCGAGACGCCCATCAGCTCGAACCACACGAACAGATCGAAGATGTCCCCGGTGAGGCAGAACCCGGCCATGCCGGCCAGGAACGTCAGCATCAGCGCGTGGTAGTACGTCCCAACCTCTTCGAAGTACCGCCAGGAGAACAGCATCGCGGCGGTGACCAGCAGCGCGGCCAGGACGGCCAGCCCGGTGTTAAGCGGTCCGGCGGCGAAGTCGATGCCGATTGCGACCCCGTGCGACGGCCGGAAACCCGCGAACCAGTACACGACGTCGCCGTGCGCGGTCCGGGTCAGCAGCACCACCAGGATCACGGTCACGGCGGCGCTGGTGGCGATCGCGGCCGCGTCCAGGACGGCCCGCCGGCCGCGCAGCAGCGGGCCCAGCGCCGACACCGCCGCCGCGGCCAGCAGCGGCACGACGACGGAGAGAACAGGCAGCTGGTCCACGGCGGCCTCGGTCAGCCCTTGAGCTGTGCGAGTTCGTGCGGGTCCAGCGTGCCGAACCGCTTGTGCGCCTGGATCGCGAACGCCAGCAGCAGCGCGGACACGGCCGCCTCGACCACCACGTCGGTGAGCGCCAGCGCCTGGACCACCGGGTCCACCGCCGGGGTGTGATTTGGCACGTCGAAGAAGTAAGGGGCGACCGCCCCGGTCTTATAGCCGACGCCGAGGAGCAGCACGTAGGTCGACGACTGCACCACGATCAGGCAGACGATCAAGTGCACCAGGTGGCGGCTGGTGACGATCCCGTACAGGCCGACGGCCAGGATCCAGACCACCACGATGAAGGGGAGAATCTGCATCACCCGCTCCCCTCCCGCACGAGCAGGGTCTGGTCCAGCAGCTCGCCAACGATCAGCACGAACGCCGCCGCGACCTCGACGCCAACGAAGAAACTGATCAGCGCGATGGTCCCGGAGGAGCTGACTGCGCCGGGAACGGTGCCCAGCGGCAGAAAGTTCTGCAGGTACGGCAGGCCCATGATCACCGCGGCGATGCCCACGGCGGCGAAGCCACCGGCGCCGAGCGCCTCCACGGCGTCGGTGAGGTCGACCGGGCTGATCCGCTCGAACGAGAGGAACTGCCCGGCGAGGTAGACGAGGACGAACGCGGTGGCGAGCACCACGCCGCCCTGGAACCCGCCGGACGGGCTGGTCTGGGCGTGCGAGGCCAGGTACCACCCCATGACCACGGCCGGCCCGGTCAGCACCAGCGCCACCGCGGCGACGGCCTTGCTGGTCGGCACCTGTTCCCGGCCCGCCGCCTCGTCCCGGTCCGCGCCCTCTCGCTCGCCACGCAGCTGGCGCAGCACGGTGGCCACCCCGGCGGCGGCGGCGAACAGGATGAACTCCTCGCCGACGGTGTCGAATCCGCGGTACTCGAAGTTGATGGCCGACACCACGCCGGTGGCATTGGTCTGGCCCACCGCGATCCGGTTGATGATGTCGCCGTACGGGCCGGGGTAGTTGCCGAAACCGGGCAGGCCGGCCAGGCCCCAGACAAGGAACACGGCAAGGCAGGCCATCGCGGCCAGGAACAGCCACCGGCGCTGGCCCGGCGTCATTTCGGCCGCCCCCTCACCGCCGGCCTCACTTCTCCCGCCCCCGGACCTTGGCGAGGGTGAGCAGCAGCAGGATCGGCAGCGCGACCGCACCGACCGTGAGTTCGGACAGCGTGACGTCCGGCGCCTGGAACGCCAGGAACAGGACGGCCAGCAGTATCCCGTACACACTCAGCACGATCACCTGCCGGACCGGATCCCGGGTCAGCACCACCGCGGTAGCGCCTAGCGCCACCAGCACCAGGACCGTCACCTGCAGGGTGTCCATCAGGCCCGTTGCCGTGGTGTAGGGCGTCACCACAGCAACCACCGGCGTCCCGTTCAAGGTCCATTTCCAGGGGTGCGTCCGCCGCGCCAGTCGCCCTTCTCCCGGATGCGGGCAGCCCGGATCGTGGCATGGCTCAGGAACGGGCCCGCGATCACGATGAAGACCAGCGCCAGCCAGGTCTCGCCGCTGTTCTCGTCGAGGCCGGACTGCGCCAGCACGGCGAAGCCCACGATCAGCGGGGCCACCAGCGCGATCGGCGTCACGAAATGCAGTTTCTGATAGACGTCGCGCATCACCAGCAGGCCGATCGAGGAGGCCAGCACGATCGCCACGGCCAGGCCGAGCAGCACGTCGGCCAGCAGGTCCCGCCCGGTCACAGCCAGCGCTCCAGGAACCGGACGAACACCAGCCCGCTGCCGAACAGCAGCAGCGCGAGCAGCACCGGCAGCTCGAACTCGCCGGACCGGCCGAAGCCCTCCGCCAGCAGCACGAGCACCATCACGATGATCGAGCTGATGGCCTCGTACGCCACCACGGCGGACATGAGCTGCGAGCGCAGCACCACGATCCCGCACGGGATGGTGGCGATCAGCATGGCGATGGCCGCGATGATGAAACCGTCGTTCATGGCCCGCCACCCGCCTCAGCCGGCTCTCCCTGATTAACCACGAGCTGATGGATGATCATCACATCGCGGTTGGCGTCGATGCCGAGGACGAACGAGTTGGGGGCGACCGACCGGCCGCCTACCAGGAGCGTCCGCCGGGTCTCCGCCTCGGGAGTGTCGCTGCCGTACCGCACCGGGACCTCGCGGAATCCGCTGGCCGGTTCCTCGCCGCGGGCCAGCCGCCGCCACAGAGCCGCGAAAACGATCACCGTGTCCCGCGCCGTTTCCCATGGCAGGCGCAGCGCGGGGAGCAGCCACCCGGGCCGCATCCGGAACGTCAGGCCGGCCTGATGGGCGACGAGTTCGGCGAGGAAGGCTCCCAGCGCCGCCGCGCCCGCACCGGCGAGCAGCTCGTCGGTCGCTGTGGAGTCGTCGAGCATGACCCAGAACGACATCAGCAGCGCCCACCACACGGCCCACGCACCGGCCCGGCGGACGATCCTCCGCTGCGGCATCCGCCCCAACTGCCCCAGTGATCAGCGGGCAAACCTGCCCCCCAGCGGCGCCTAGCTTCGGTCGCTGGCTCGCTTGATGCGCCGGGATCCGGCCATGGACCCGGCCACCACAACGCCAAGCGGCAGCAGCACGGCAACGGGCAGCCAGGCGTAGGCCGACCTGGCCAGAATTCCGCCGGCCAGCGCGCCCACAACGATCGCCACCAGGGCGCCGAGGCTGCGGCCGAGGCCGTCTGGCCGGGTGCGGGTGGCCAGGCCGGCCAGCACCCCGACGAGCGTGCTGGTCAGGAACGTGCTCGACATCTGGCCGAGCCGGCGCACCGCCGCGCTCTGCATGCCCATGGCCGCCGCCGCCACGATCAGCAGCACGAGCTGGGCGCCACGGTGCGGTCTGCCATCCGACAGCTCCCACCCGACCGAAAAGCCCGCCAGAACGACCAGCTCCGCTGCCAGCGTCGCCGTCACGCCGGCCGGCCAGGCGCCAGCCTGATGAGAACGCCGCCCAGCCAGCGGAGCCCCGATCAGGACCCCGGCGACGTACCCGGCCAGCGCCACGCCGGCGTGAATGGCCTCGACGGGGGAATGCGTGGTGGCGGAGACCCCGAGCAGCACCAGGTTGCCGGTGATGACGCTGCTGAACACCTTGCCGAGGGCCAGGAACGAGACCGCGTTCACCGCGCCCGAGGTGATCGTCAGCAGCACCACCCGGTAGTCCCGGGCGGCCGCGGGCCGGCCGCCGTTCTCACCCTCATCCGCTGTCATCCCGGCAGTCGCCAGAAGCCACCGACGAGGCCGCACTGGTCGAGCAGCTGCTGCGCGGCGGCGGTCGGCCGGGGTGACCAGTCGGGGTCCAGGCGGTTCCCGTACCAGGTCTGGGCCAGCCGCCAGATGGTCACCGACGGGATGACCTGGCCGACCGCATGGGAGCCGGACCTGGCCCAGGCGTCGACGTGCGCCGGTTCGCAGAACAGTCTGATGTTGCTGCACGCGGCGACCACGTCGTCCCACCAGCGGCTGGCCGGGCACGGGATGTGCACCACCGGGCCCTGGGCGGGCGGCTGGCCCGGGCCGGCCCGCAGCACCAGGTCGCGCCCGCAGCCCGGGCAGCGGGTCCGGATCACGACCGGCTCGCCGAGCGCGGCGCCGATGCCGAACGAGTCCCAGGCGCACCCGCCCCACCACATGCGGTCCCCCGGGTAGCCGGCTGGGCCGGCGCCGTCGGCGCCGACCACGAAGCCCATCGGGGCTGCCGAGAACGGGTGGGCCATCCGCACCGCGTCGCCCGCCGGCGTCAGCACGATCGCGTGCGCGTCGTGCAGGCTGCGCATCCCGGCCCTGACGCCCGCCTCGGCCAGCCCGGTTTCCGCCGCGATCTGCCCAACCGATGCCGGCCGGCCCTGACCAGCGAACGAGCGGTAGATGGCCAGCCGCACCGCCCGGTCGGCCGGGCTAAGGCCGATCCCTGTCATGACTGCCGCGCCACCAGGCCCTCCTTGGTCGCGAAGTGCCGTACGGCCACATCTTCCCAGCAGCCCCGGACGCCTCTGGCAGCGTGGTTCCGGAAAACTTCCCGGAATCCCCGGCAAAAGTTGTTGGCGTGGCTGTCCTCCGTGACTCCTATCCGTGTCACAGCAGTGTCCCGAACGGAGTAGGACATGAACACCGCCGCCACGCCAAGCACCGCCCGACGCGCCCCGCGCATGCCGCGTATTCCTGCCATTCTCGGCCGCGTGGCGGTTCCCGCCGCCTTCGCCGCCGCCGCCCTCGGCGCGGTCACCGGCTGCTCGTCACACGCCACGCCAAGCGCTAACCCGGCTCCGGCGGCCTCGGCCGCGACCTCGAGCCCGTCGCCGACCTCCGCCGCTTCCACTCCGGCGGCCACACCCGCGGCAACCCCGGCCGCGACGCAGGCACCGGTCGCGACGCCGGTGCCGACCTCGTCCGCGACCACGACGTCTACCCAGCGGGAGCTGGCCGGGCAGGTCACGATCCTCGGCACCCCCACTGGGCTGGTGCCAGGAGGCCGATACGTCAAGTTCCTGGTGACGGTCACCAACGGGACCACGCAGACCTACTCGAACGTGCTGCCGCTGGTGTCGCTCGGCCACTGCTCGTGCACGGCGAACTCGCTGTTCCCGGCCGGCAGGCTGCAGGAACGCGAGAGCACGTCGAACGTGTGGCAGACGATCCCCTACGACGTGGAGGGGTTCGGCGCCGACTACCTCAACGTCATGGAGCCGGGCGGCATTCAGGAAATCTCCCCGGGAGCCGCCGCGGTCTTCGAGTACCGCGTCAAGCTCAGCCCGGCCACCAGCGCCCAGGTCACCCGCGGGACGGGCTCGCTCGACGTCACGCTGATCCAGCTTCCCACCCACGCCCAGATCGGCGTGTCGCCCGCTGGCAGCACGCCGGTCGACGTCCAGTCCGGCCAGCCGCCGGCGTGAACCCGCAGAGCCGCGTGCCGCGTGGCGCAGCGTGCCACCGGCCGCGGCTCGTTACGGTGCTTTGCGGGGAATTGGCGGCGCGGGCGCCGCGCAGGCGGCAAGGAGGAGACTCGTGCGGAGCAGGCAGTACGGCCAGGACGTGCTCGCGGAGCAGCGGCGGCGCCCCGGGCAGCGTCAGCTTCCGCAGGTGCCGGCCGAGCGCGGGCTGGTGGTCGAGGACGCGGCCGCCGAATTCTGCGGCGCCGTGGTGTTCTGCGAGAAGGACGCGGTGACGCTGGAAGACGGCCGCGGCAGGCGCCGGGTGTTCCCGCTGAGCCCCGCCCCCTTCCTGCTGGAAGGCAAGCCGGTGCGGCTGGTGCGGCCGGTCCCGCAGGCCAGGCCCGGTGAGGGCCGTGGGAGTGGCAGGGGCGCCGCGGGCGGCGCGACCGCACGAACAGCATCGGGCTCGATCGCGGCGCCGCCCAGCCGGGCCAAGGTCGCCAAGGCGAGCCGCATCTACGTCGAGGGCCGCCACGATGCCGAGCTCGTCGAGAAGATCTGGGGTGACGACCTGCGCGACGTCGGGGTCGTCGTGGAGTACCTCGAGGGCATCAACGACCTTCCGGCGATCGTCGCCAGCTTCTCCCCCGGACCTGCCCGCAGGCTCGGCGTGCTCGTCGATCACCTCGTGGACGGGTCGAAGGAGACCAGGATCGCGGCGCAGGTGCGATCGCCGCACGTGCTGATCGTCGGGCATCCTTATATCGACGTCTGGGCGGCGGTCAAGCCGTCGGTGCTCGGCATCCCGGGCTGGCCGCGGGTGCCTCCTGGCCAGCCGTGGAAGGAGGGCGTGCTCGCCGCGATCGGCTGGCCGCCTAACACCGCCGCCGCCTGGCAGCGCATCCTGCGCTCGGTGTCCAGCTTCACCGACCTGGAGCCGGAATTCCTCGGCCGGGTGGAGGAGCTGATCGACTTCGTCACGGCTCCGGGCAGCGCCTGAGACCGCAGGATGCGCGGCTCAGCCGGCTCCCAGCGCCAGCGCGAGGCGCCGGACACCCTCGTGCAGGTCCTCGGGGCGAGCGGCGGCGGCAAAGCTGAGCCGGATGAATGACCCGGGCGGCTCGGCCGGGTGGAAGCTGCGGCCGGGGCTGATCACGACCCCGTGCCGGGCTGCGCGGGTGGCGAGCTGGTCCTCAG
>Ga0210385_10002425_pt1 | contig 11291 bp, 7 predicted proteins | sample IncBWH26OmetaG_FD_160107 | JGI IMG/M metagenome (GOLD analysis project Ga0210385, IMG submission 160107) | Forest soil microbial communities from Barre Woods Harvard Forest LTER site, Petersham, Massachusetts, United States - Inc-BW-H-26-O ... | reverse complement strand
AGCATCCATGCTCGGCTGAGATTGAGGCCATCTAAGTGTGCAAGCTTGGGATCGCTTGGATCGGGCGACACAACCGGCTGCAACCATTTGCCGGTTCCCGACGTGGAGATTTGAGGCATGAACGTTCGGAGCCAGCCTGCAAACTCTTGGCTCGGCAGCACGCGGCGCATTAGGTCTGCTTCGGCGAGGCATGGTGACAGGAAATCCTCGCCGGAGGGCTCATATGCCAGCGGGCAGTTCTTGTCGTTGAGGTAGAACTGATTGGCTCTGGACACGATTAATTCTGCGAACTTCTGATCGCCATTGCCGTGTGCATAATCGAGAATCAGACCAAGCGCGAAAGCGGTTTGGTCGTGTTCGCCGATCCGCACGGGGTTGGAGAGTTTGGGCAGCCAGTTCTTTAGCCGCTCTAGTGCGGCCTCCTCAAGCGGATGCAGATTATTCGCCATCTCTCTGGCCTGCGGATCGTCCCACTCGCGTAATTCCGCAACCAATTGAAGAAGCCATGCCAGTCCATAAGGGCGCTCAAAACTGGATCGTCCTTCCCCTCGGAGATATGTCGCCTCCTGCACGAGATTTTCGGCGGTGAGATTCTGCCGCAGTGCCTCGCGAGCGGGTTGCACAAATGGGGCGTCTGGAAATGTTCTCACCAGACGAACGAGGAGCCAATGCCCGTGTACCGAAGAATGCCAGTCGTAGCAGCCATAAAACGCTGGTGTCAGTTTCCGGGGTGGGGCGACATCCGCATCACTATTCAACGTGTGGCTGATGTGATTTGGGTACTCTCTGTGGACGCACGCAAGAGCAAGGTTGGCGAACCGCTGAGCCGCTTTGATGTCGAACTCACCTGTGTTCTGGGCAGCAGCACTCGTCGTGAAGAACAGGAACATGGCGCAGAAAGTAAATCTCATCGGCTAATACTTTAGCCGAAGATGTAGAGAAGTCGTATAAGAGAGGCTCAGTAAAACGAAATTCCTCCCACGACCGTGACGAATATTCAGGTGTAGAATGTACCCCATTCCTGTTCTGATCATAAGATAACGACCTCGTAAGTTTTTGGGCCTCGGTTGTTCCCATTTAAGGAGGTACGCCTATGCCAGCCAAAGAGAATGTAGAGTTAATGCGTCGTTGGTTCAAGGAAGTATGGAATGAAGGTAGAACCGAGACGATTCAAGAACTCCTTGCTCCTGATGCCATTGGGATCGGTGAACTTGAGGATGGCCGCGAACTTCATGGGCCAGAAGAGTTTGTGCCCTTTGTGAAACGTATTCGCGGTGCTTTTCCCGATATCAACATCAAGGTGGAAGATGCGTTCGGAACGAAAGATAGGGTCGTGGTGCGATGGTCGGCTTCGATGACACATAACGGAGGTGATCTCGGAATAGCCGCCACCGGCAAGTCTGTGCGAATTAGCGGGATGAGTATCGCTCGCATCGTCGATAAAAAGATCGTCGAGGGTTGGGACAATTGGGATCAGTTAGGAATGCTGAAGCAGATTGGAGTCTACGTGAGTCCCCAAAGTACTCTTTTGAAGAGCGCTTGAAATTTTCTATTGGGCGGATAACTAAGCCCGCGATAGCACAATGCTCCAATCGGGAGATTGTTGCCGACGAATATTTCGTTGTGGTCAATGGAAGTTTCGGGCATGAGTCGGAATGTCGAGAACCGCTAATGGCATGATCTTTTCCGCTCTGACGTGAACCACGTTGTCCTTATTCTGCAAAACCCCCTCAATGAAAACAAAGCGTTCATGCAAGACAGTCATTGTATTTTCTGCGTAAAAAGCCGGAGTGATGATGGCATTGGCGATTCCTGTCTCATCTTCGAGGCTGAGAAAGATGAAGCCGTGAGCCGTCCCCGGTCTTTGCCGAGTAATGACCTGTCCTGCTATGCGAACGTTCTCTCCGTCCCTCATGTGTGCTAGTTCCACGGCCGTCCTGACGCCGGTCTGCTGCAATTCCTTACGTCGATAAAAAAGAGGGTGATGATCCACGCTCAAACCTGTACCTCTGTAGTCCGCAACGAGCCGCTCGGTCATACTCATCTGTTGTAAGGGAGACGGGATGTCAGATTCAAAAATGCCTGAGAACAACGGTCCGACAGGTTGAGCAGCCTTTTGCGATTGCCAGAGGGCATCGCGGCGATGAATGCCGTTTTTCTTTTCGATGTTGTTCAATGCGCCGATTTGTGCCAAGGTCTTGAACTCTGCTTTCGAGAGTTGAGGGACGCGTGACCCGAGATCGGAAATAGATTGAAATGGTCGTCTCTCCCGCTCTGCGATGACGGCATCGGCTGCCACTCTCTTCAAACCTTTGACATATCGGAATCCGAGTCTGAGCGATTGACTCTTGTCATGCTCGATAGTGCAATCCCAGCTGGAGCAGGTTACATCTACGGGCTTCACTCTCAAGCCGTGTCGCTGGGCATCCTTGACAATGGTTGAAGGATGATAAAAACCCATCGGGTAGTTGTTGAGCAGAGCAGCGGTGAATGCCGCCAAATAACGCACCTTCAAAAATGCACTGGCATAGGCAATCAGAGCGAAACTGGCAGCATGAGATTCAGGAAAGCCATAGAGTGCAAACGAAGCGATGAACTGCACAATTTCGTCCTGCGTTTTCTTCGGGAAATGGTTTTCTTTCATACCCGCTCGCAGTTTGGTTTCAATCTCCTTCATGCGCTCCCGTGATCGTTTGCTGCCCAAGGCACGTCGCAGTTCTTCAGCTTCCCCGCCGCTGAAATTCGCACACACCATCGCCATCTTCAATAGTTGCTCTTGGAATAGCGGCACGCCGAGAGTTCTCTTCAACACGGGTTCTAATGAAGGATGCGGATAACTGACCGCTTCCTTATTCAACCGCCGATTTAAATATGGATTGGTCATCTTCCCGGTAATGGGGCCAGGGCGAATCAGAGCAACTTGCGTCACAAGATCGTAAAAGCGTGTCGGATTGTTACGCGGCAGAGAGGCCATCTGAGCTCGGCTCTCAATCTGGAACATGCCTACCGTGTCTGCTCTCTGAATTGTCTTGTAGACATCGGGTGTGTCTTGCGGAAGGTGCGCGAGGTCAACTTCCTCTTTGTAATGTTCTCGGATCAACTCTATCGAATCTTTGAGAACGGCCATCATGCCTAGTCCAAGCAAATCGACTTTGATGAGACCGAGTGCAGCGCAGTCGTCTTTGTCCCACTGGACAACGACTCTACCGGGCATGGTCGCAGGCTCAAGAGGCACGACGGAATCCAACTGCCCCTGGCAGATGACCATACCGCCCGAGTGCTGGCTGAGATGGCGGGGCAGGTCTTGCACTCGCTGGCAAAGATCAACATAGAGGGCAATCTGTGGATGACGAATATCGAGGCCGACTTTTGTGGATTGCTTCTCAAGGGTTTCTTCCGGGTCTTTCCATTCCCAAGCACCGACAATCTTTGACAGCCGGGATAAAGAATCTTCATCGAAGCCGAGCACCTTGCCCATCTCTCTTGCGGCGGAACGCCCGCGATAGGTACAGACATTGGCTGTCATGGCCGCACCACGTTTGCCGTATAGATCGTAGACGTATTGAATGACCTGTTCCCGCTGATTACCACTGGGTAAATCCAAATCAATATCCGGCCACTCCCCCCGCGCATCTGACAGAAATCGCTCGAACAGCAACTCCATACTGATTGGGTCCACAGCTGTGATTCCGAGTGAATAACAAACTGCGCTGTTCGCAGCTGAACCACGTCCCTGTACGAGAATTCCGTTGCGGCCGCAGAAGCGGATGATGTCCCAGACGATCAGGAAATATCCTGCCAAGTCGAGCTTTGCGATCAAAGCGAGTTCGCGCCCCAGTTGTTCGCGCACAAGCTCGGTCACAGGTTGATAGCGACATCTCGCTCCTTCCCACACTTGCTTGTACAAGAATGAGTTCATCGTTTCGCCGTCAGGAACGGGATAACGGGGAAATTCGTATCCCAGTTTTTCTAGTGAGAACTTCAATCGAGAAGAGAGTTCAACAGTGTTATTAACGGCTTCAGGGAGATCGGCGAAGATATGCGTCATCTTCACAGCGTCCTTTATGTAACGATGGGAGTTTTGGGATAGAAGACGGCCAGCCGTGTCCAGCCGACGTTTATATTTGATACATGTAAACGCGTCAGCAATCTCGCGCTCTTTCGGAACGCCGTAGCAAACGCCATTGGTAGCCAACAACGGCAGATGCAGTTCTCTTGCGAGCGTGACTGCCGCTTGATTTCGAAACTCTTGGAAGCGGTTGAAATGGCGCTGCAATTCTACGTAGAGATTCTCTCGACCAAAAATAGAAGTCAGTTGTTGCAGCAATCGACGTGCTGCAATTACACCGCCCTCTTGTAGTGCATGAGCTAACGGACCGTTTTCATCGCCAGAGAGACAGACTAGACCTTCGGAGTGACTCTGCAATTCTTTCAGGGTGACTGTCGCAATTGCCTTCTTGTCAGTGCGGAGCTTGGCTGTGGTCAGTAAACGACAGAGGTTTTGGTATCCTGTGCGGGACTCGACCAGGACCGGGCAGTTTCCGTGTCCTGTGACGCTGACTTCTGCTCCAATGTGCGCTTTGATCTTGTATCTTTTTGCTGCGATGTGAAATCGTGGAGAACCGTACACTCCGTTTCGATCTAAGAGTGCCATTGCAGGCATCTGGTATTTCGCGCACACAGAGGCAAGCCATTCCGGTAGAGATGCGCCTTCCAAGAATGTGAACGCAGAACGGGCATGAAGTTCGACATATTGCATAGGCCACTAGTCGAACATGCCTTCCACAAACCATTGCTTGCGAATCTTGTCGAGATAGAGTCGGTAGTAGCCGACGCCTTCCCACGTCTTTAAGGCGACATCCCATTCATCGCGTGACCACGCTGAGTCATTCCACCAATGACCGGAGTTGCACCACGGGCCGGAAGCTGCCAGGACACGAAGGCGTTTCTGTCTTATTGAAACGCAGTGCGGTTTATCCTGTGCTGTTTCGACCGTGGCTTCCAGCGCCGGACGAAAAACTCGCAGAGCCAAAATAGATGTCGTGACCCGAAGTGCATTTCCTATCTTTGTCTGGCTCGAAAAAGGGGTGACCGCAAAACTGTCGGGTCGATGAGAATCAAGGATTGCCGGGGAGCCAACGCACGATGTGCCGTTTTCATCTGTATTGCCTACCAGACCCCGAATCCGCGCCAAGGTGATTTCGAGCTGTTCGGTTTCAGGTGATACCGGTGCAAAAAGTCCGTGCTGGACACTGCGAGGTTGAACGGGTGTCACCCTGACGGTGATCTTTTTGATGGGCGCTGAAAAGGTGTTCTTCTCTAGATCAAGACACGCCAGGCGGAAGAGAACACGTCCATCTTGAATGGGGAGAGGCAATTTCCAGACGCGTTCATAATGTTCAGTCAATTCCCCAGTCTTGGCCTGCCTCGCTTCGAGGTCGAGTGCAATTTCAAATTGATTTGTGGCAAGCGCCCGCGAAACCAGACGGATGCAGGCTTGTTGGAGAAGCCGATTCAGAATAAAAGTCAACGATTCCAGAGTTTCAACAGGATCTTCAAATTCAAAAGCTTCAATTAAGTCTCCCGTTGGCTCCGTAGGCACCAACAGTCTGTGCGTTTGCCCACGGGCGAGCCTTTGCAGCTGGAGACCTTCTTGTCCCAGCCGTTCGGTCAATGCGATTGGCGGCAGTGCAGCCAGGGCTCGCAGCGTATGGATTCCCCAGGCCTTCAGAATGTCTAGAATATCTGGAGAAACCGGAAGTATATCGACAGCGAGAGGTGCAAGCCATCTAGCTTCGACACCCTCGGGAATGATCGTGACACCGGAATAACCATGGGCCGCAAACATCGCTGTCTCAGGATTAGCTGCAATCCCGAGACGCAGTTCAAAGCCGAACCCCGCTGCATAACGAATAATCTTGCTAGCAGTGTTCTCCAGAGAACCAAATAGTTTCTCCGTTCCAGTGAGATCAACAATGACAGTGCCCAAACCTGTCGATTCAACACACGGGGAAAAAGCCCAGCCACAGTCCAGCAGTACCCCTTGCGCCGTATCTTCATTCGCAACCGAACGCTTTCGCAGGGATACTCCACCGGTCTCTGCCTGCAACTTCGTCATGCCAATTTGAATGCCAATAGTTCGTGCCGCATCGTTGACAGCAACAACTTTCAGCAGATTCGCGGGTCCGTCAAGAACGACTATCGGGGATTGCTTCAACTTTCGCCGTGTGTGTGGCTCCATCCTGCAAGCGGCTTGTACGGAGAAATCGGGAGCGAATAGGCAGGCAAACATAGTCAGGCCCAGAGAGTTTTCAATGAGAAGTCTGTTGCAGATTGAGCCGGTTTTCTTTCCCGTGTCCTCACGATTTCGGCCTTGAGATTAAACTTCGTAATCAATTTCCCTGAGAAGGTCGCCGGATCAGTTGTCATTTTCAATACAAGTCCAGCACAACTTGCCGCATGATGTTGTTGCTCGACAAAGACTAATGCAGTCGCTTGCTTCTCGACGACACGGCTGAACCGGAACCAAGAGCTGAGCGGGACATGGCGAACAAACCGCTCTGCGATGCTGCCCAGGTCCACAACAATCAAACCAAAACCACCACTCTGAAGAAGCATGTCGGTCACCTTGAATGCCTGTTCGAGTGGCTTCAACCTGGACTGACTTTTCCCGCACCGCACCCAGAGCAAACGCGACAGGTTCAATCCTGTCGTTTCTGTCTGGGTCGGGTCGAACACATCGCTTGCATCTACCAGAGCACAGAAGTGATTTTGAGAAGCATTTGCTAACAAAGAAACGAGTACGGATGTCTTGCCGGATGAGGCCCAACTACTCCCGCAAATCTCTGTCAGAGCACCGACTGGAACTCCCCCGTGTAGATCGTCAATCTGGGAGATTCCTGTCCGAATACTCTTGTGCTCAGGTCGTCTGTAGACGGCGAAAGCCGAATGGAGTCGAGCTTCAATCTGAGAACGCAGCAGGCTGGCGGCTGGCATTGTTTGTTCGCTTTTCTTTCGCCATTTTGCTGGACAGGCTGAGGATTGTCAAGGGCCGATACAAGGACCGATACAAGGACCGATGAGTAAAGCTCGATGGTTGAGACTGGTCACCGAGCAACTACGGAACAGGCACAACGTCAACTTTTAGTCTCGAGATCCGTGACGCTCTGGCAGGATCCACTGACTCCTAAGGGTTAGACGGTCCACGAATTTTATAGTGACGCACGTCCGTCTTATCATAGTCTTTGGCGTGTGCAAATATCGTGATGTAATTGCTCCATCGCGCGAGGCCGTTTTTTTCTGGGTTGAGCGGAAAAGCTCAGCCTCGAGCGGTGGCCGCTTTGCGGGCAATGAGGATGTAGCCTCTGGTTTTGGCGTCCGTCTCGATCGCAGCCAGGTGGGCGCGTCCAACCGTCGTTTGTCCCGACTTCATTTCGATTTCAGCGAGCGCGAGACGCGCATCAAGTTCGACGCCCAGATAGCCCAACTCTCGCGACTTCGTGATGATGGTGGCCAACTCCTTGCGTGTTGCGGCAGCGGCCGCGGAGTGGGCATGATTGTTTCCAGCGGTCTCAATACGCGCTGCAGTGATGGCAGTCTGCCAACGCGTATTCGGATTCTGGCTCTTGGCCGCCAGGGATCGCGCATGTTGCATCGCGTCTTCCGACTCGGCTGCTTTACCCTGAGCGAGCAGCGCACGGGCAAGTACGCACCAAGCCTGGATTTCGTCATCGCGGGCTTTCTGCGTCTGAAAAACCTTGATGACCTGCCGCATCGCCACTGCTTGTTCGGCGGCAGAACGTGCCTCTTCCAGCGACAGATCCGCAAGCGCGAGCTGAGCCTCAGCGATGGGTATCTTCTCGCCTATCGGCGTGCGCATAGCCAGCGCCTGCTCGTACATTTTACGGGCGCCTGAAAAATCGTTTTCCTGGACCAGTATGCTTCCCAGCCCCAGCCATGCATAAGGAGATCCCCACTGATCAGCTCGTTTCTCGTATATAGCGAGGGATTGTTCGAATTCTCGCTTGGCACCCGGCAGGTCCCCCTGGAACTGACGAATGGCCGCGACGTTAAGACCGGTGAGGGCGGCATACCCAGGATCCGCGTTGTTCTGGCCTACCTGCATGGACTCCTCATACAACTGGATTGCACCGCGCAGATCTCCCTGATCCGTCCTCATTCCGGCAAGGTTCGAAATGGCCAATGTGAGGTTCCTAGTGTCATCAAGCCGTCGCCAGATGGCGACGGATTGGCGTTCCATTTTCTCGCCGGTGGCGGGATCGCCCTGACCTTGATAGATGAGGGCAAGGTTGTCGAGCGTTACGGCCAAGTCGATGCCCGAGCCAATACTGCGGAAAATGGCTTGTGCCTGCTGGAGGAGGCGGATGGCTTCGGGAACATCGGTTTGACCCATCAAGTGCGCCAACGTGAGATAGGACTTGCCTTCGTGCGCCCGATCTCCGTCGGCGGCGGAAATGTTCGTCGCCTCGCGACAGGCGGCAACCGCATCCTGAATAGGCCCATATACAGGGAATACGCGGCATTGCATGCGCAGCGCGTCGGCCAGGATTTCGCGAGATCCCTGCGCCCTCGCCTTCTCCACGGCCCGCGCCAGGGGCTGCGCCTGATGATTGGAATCGCCCAGCACCATCCACGCTTCCGCCTCCACAATATCGATACGAGGATCGTCAGACGCGGGAGGTGGAAGCTTGTGCAGGGACTCGACTGTGGCCAAGGCCTCGTGTCCTTTTCCGGCACGAGTCTGCATCGTGGCCAGCCTGCGACCGTAGTCGTGGTTGTCAGGGAACAACGCGAAGAGCGCGCGATAGACCTCGATCGCCTTCTCGTATTCATGATTGATGTAGCGATAGCGGCCTTCTACCACCAACCTGTCTTCGCGCGAAAGATTGGTGGACAGGTCGTATCCTTGCCGGGCTTCCTGTTGGGCGTTCTTGTCATAGCCCAAACGTAGCCAGGCTTCGGCCAGCGCGGAATGCGCCAGGGAAAATTTTGGATCGGCAGCTACGGCCTGCTGCAGAAGATCTCTAGCTTCCGGAGCATCGAGCACGCGCAACCGAGCGAGTCCCTCTGAATAAAGACGCGCCGCGTCACGGTTTGAAGGCAAGGAGGCATGCACGCTCACTGCCTCTACCGGAGAAACCGCTTCCACGCCCAGCTTTTCGCGCAACTGCGAACCAGCCTGTGACACCATGTCAAACAGCTCTGCCTCGCCCCCCACCACAGCGACGTCAGCAACCGTCTCCCCGGCTACAGTATCTTGCAGACGCAGGTCGAGGCGGATGCGGGTGCCAGGCTTCTCACCGAGCGCGGTGTAGGATCCGAGGACAATCAGATCGCTACCCAGACCCTTGTGCAATCGTGCCAACGTTTCTCGGGAGAGACTATCAGCGCCCGCCAGAGGTAGATCGATTTTGGTACGCGCGATGTCCTCTCCCGAAACCAGGCGCAACTTCTCTCCGGCCTCCAGTTCAGTGCTCAACATTTCCGCCAAGGCTGTTGATAGCCAGCCTTCTTCCGGACGCCCCGACAGGTTGCGAAAGCCGAGCACCGCGATGGAACGGCGTGCCGGAGCTGGGGCTCCGATCGTACTTAAGGTGGTTGGATTCGTCGGGAGTGGCGTTCGGTGAAACTGCCTCCAAGTATAAAAACTGGCAACCGAAATTGTTACAAAGGCCAAAATCGCGATCAGCCTCACGGCGCGATTCCTGGAAACGGGCAAGCTCAGCTGCTCATTCTCTTCCGTAATAACACTGGTCCGGATGGTTTGTCGCTGAACCAGGACTCCCTGGGAGCTATTGCCGGCGGCAAGTGTCGCATCCGTAGAAACACTCAAGCTCTCAGGGACAACAACCGTTACTGCCGAAACAAACTGATAGCCCCGTCCCGGCAGAGTGACAATGAAGTTGTTGTCGCCGGGTTTCTCTTCAAGGGCCCGCCGCAACGCCGAGATACTCTGCGCCAGACTGTTTTCGTCCACAAAGGTATCCGACCAGACATTCTTCAAAAGCTCGTCGCGAGTTAGAACCCGTCCCGGGTTTTGCACCAGGTACAAAAGCACATCAAACGCCCGGCGGTTGAGCGTGACAATCTCTTCTTCCCGCCGCAGGGTGCGTGCGAGGACATCGATCTGAAACTCCCCGAATTGAAATATCCCTTCGGATTTCATTGACTTAGTGGCGATTCAGAACTTGTCAAAGTCTGTCAGAAGCTGTCACTGGCCTTTTTTGCGCGCCTGCCACAACATTCGCGGCCAGTACAGGGAGAACGTACGAAGGGACTCTACCAATGGTTCAGCCGGCGGGCAAGCTTCTTCCGCTCAGGCACGTCTGGTGGCGGCACCAGCCGCACTGTTCGGACTGAGGTAACAGTCGAGCGGCAAGGGATGGCCCTGCTGATAGGTGGGGCGGCGGCAGGCCTCGAGAACTGTCCTCTCTGCGGACAGAAGCTTGCCCCAGGTCAGGCGGAGGAGACAAGGCTTCGCCTTGAAGAAGGTTTGAGTACGAAGAACGACCTTCCGGCGGATGGTACTTCCTCGTGAGTTCAAGGTTGGAGATGGAAAAGACCCAGATTCAGGGTTGAAAAAATTCAGAAGCTTAAAAAGAGGAGAAATACAAATGAAACACGTCAGTAAGTTTGTCTTGCTGGTAATCCTGGGCTTTGGACTGTCCGCAGTTGTATTACCCACGAAACAGCCCGACTCAACCTTCAAGGTCTCAGCCCACAACCGCTGCCTGCCGGTATGGGGCACGATTAAGAGCGTGTTCACCACCCAGAACTGCACGAGTCCTATCGGACTCTGCACTGTGGGCACCATCACCGGGTCGGACCTGCTCAATGGAAATACGAGTTTCGTCGCCTTGGACGCGGCTCCCTCGGCCGGCATGCCTGGAGTGGAACCAGCGGCGAACCTTTCCTACTCCGGCCAGCTCACCATCGTGACGAGGGACGGCACACTGGTGACAAATGATCTTGGCGTTCTGGACGCAACCCATTTGGCATTCACTGAGATGGAACGCCCCAGTTCCGGAACGGGTGTTTTCGCGAATCCCGACACGAACACCTTCTTCATATCAGGATCCATTGTTGACAACGGGCAAGGATTCCAAGGGAACCTGTCAGGCGTTGCTTGTTTTGACGGCCAATAGCTGCGGCCGCCGGCTTCGATGTTCGTCGTATGCAGGTTCGCGAGAAATCGCAGTAGTTAACCAAACGAAGACCCGCTTGGAGACAATTATGAAAAACCCGACCCTTCACCTGTGCCTGGCTTCACT
>Ga0210385_10002424_pt1 | contig 11292 bp, 10 predicted proteins | sample IncBWH26OmetaG_FD_160107 | JGI IMG/M metagenome (GOLD analysis project Ga0210385, IMG submission 160107) | Forest soil microbial communities from Barre Woods Harvard Forest LTER site, Petersham, Massachusetts, United States - Inc-BW-H-26-O ... | reverse complement strand
GCTGAAATGGCAGATACGCTTGATTACAAGAAGGTTGCGCGAGTGAGAGCAACTTCCTGCCAGTACCGGGGTTTCACCCAATAGCTGGCACCCAGCGCAGCTTGTTAAGCCAGACAGTCACAAGTAAGCAAGCAGTGCAATAGAGTTCAAGGGGAACCTTATATGATCCGCCTCAGCAAGACTGCAGCATTGCTCCTCTTTGTGGTTTTTACGGCATTAGCGTTGCCTTCGGCGGCACCCGCACAGATCGCCGTGGGCGTCTCCATTCACATTGGGCCACCTGCCCTGCCGGTGTACGTCCAGCCCGTCTGCCCCGCCGCTGGATATATCTGGGCGCCGGGTTATTGGGCCTATGGGCCAGCCGGCTACTACTGGGTTCCAGGAACGTGGGTGCTCGCTCCCACGCCAGGATACCTGTGGACGCCGGGGTATTGGGGTTGGGGCGGCGGAGTTTACGCATGGCATGCCGGATACTGGGGCCCGCATGTGGGCTTCTACGGCGGCATTAATTACGGGTTCGGCTATGGCGGTGTGGGCTTCGTCGGCGGCGAGTGGCACGGCGGGGTCTTTCATTACAACACGGCGGTGACGAACGTGAACACCACCGTGATCCATAACACTTATGTCAACAATACGGTGGTGAACCGGACCGTGGTGAACAACGTGAGTTACAACGGAGGCGCAGGCGGCCTTACTGCTCAGCCGACGGCGCAGGAACGTGCGGCCATGAACGAACCGCACGTCCAGGCAACCTCGCTGCAAACGCAACATGAGGAAGCCGCGCGGAGTGACCGCAGTATGCTGGCGTCAGAGAATCATGGGCGTCCGGCGGTGGCCGCCACAGCACATCCTGGCGTGTTCAAGGGCGAAGGCGTTGTGGCAGCGCACGCAGCCGGCTCTAGTAGCCGGCCGAACAATATGCAAGCGGATCGTCCGCCCAGCGCGCGCACCAACACTTCGAATAACAACGCAAACCGGCCAAGCAATGTGAACTCGCATTCCGAAGATCGCCTGCCGCAATCGGCCGAGCATTCCGAAAATGCGCACAGCAGCCAAAACAATTCGAACCATCCGAACAATTCGCAGGGGAACGCGAACCACAACAATAACAACAATCACCCCAATTCTTCGAAGCCACCACAGCAATCGCATCAGAACAAGCCGGCTGAACACGAGTCGCATCAGGGCGGAGGCCACGAACGGTAGCGCGCTGCGGTAGCGTTCGGCGCGGGCTTGGTGTTAACGGAAAAAAAGCCAGAGCTTAAAAGCTCTGGCTTTTTTTGGGATGCTAACTGATTTTTGGAAACGCGCTATCTACCGCTCCACCACACGATGGTGACACCGATGCACACAACCGCTATGCCCAACCATCTGTTACGGCTAATGCGTTCACCGAGAAAGCCTTTGGCTCCAAAGGCGCCGGCCGCGTAACTCAGCGCGCTGACAGGTACTACGAAACTGACTTCTCGAAACGAAAGAATTGCCAGTAGGGAAAAGAATCCAAGAGCCATCATGGCCACGCCAACCCACATCCACGGCAAGCGTAGTCCGCGGAAGACGAAACTTGCTATCGATTTCGGGCTGAAGTCGTGGACTTCCCCCATGCTGCGCATGGCGCGGCTCACGCATAGTTCCCCGCCGGTTCCAGACACGACAATGAGGAAAAAGAGGAAGACCGTGAGCATTCTTATTGGACTCCGTGTGCGCGCGGAGAAGTTCTCCCCACGATGAATACTCCGGTGCAGATGACCAGTACGCCGAGCCAACGCAACGGGCTGATCAGTTCTCCCAGCACAAAATGACTCAGGAGAGCGACCGTGGCGTAGGAAAGTGACGTGGAGGGTTGGACGTAGCTATAATCCGCCCAGCTCAGGATGAGCATGTAGGCTACAAAAAATGTGAGCAGGCAAGCGATGCCAAGCCAGATATAGCCGCTGGAGAGAATGCGCGTGACCACGGGCCAAAAATCCGTCAGAGTCCACGTGGCGGCCGAACCCACGCCCTTCATTCCCTTGCCCAACAAAACGCTGCCCATCGGCGCGAATATTACGATCACAAAAATCGCTAGATATGTCTTCAGGTGCAGTCCCGGTCCAGCTTTCATGCAGTCTTCGACAAGCCCGAACAGTTTTTGGAGCTGCTGTCCGGCGCCGGCATGGTCCTTTCTGCGAGGTGTCTTATTTAATGTTACTCTATGGATTGAACTCCTCCAAGCCAGCTACTCAACGCGTTATATTGATTTTTGTGATGTGCGAGGAGCTTGCTACCGCTGAATTTGGCCGTTGCATGTTCAGAACGGAATCTGGCGTTTCGCTAATGAGGCGCGCTTGCTCCGCGCGAATTGGCCATAGACGTAAGGTATGACCGACTGTGAGAATTGAGCTCTACATTTTTCTGGGCGTCGCGGCAATTCCCTTCATCTATTATCTTCTGGCCCTTTATAGCACCTGGAAATTCTTCGCTCAGCCGAGGCAGTCAACCTCGGGCCAAGCGTCTTTTACTCCCCCGGTGAGTTGCCTGAAGCCGATCAAAGGGCTGGACGAGGGCGCGTACGAGAATTTCGCCAGCTTTTGCCGGCAAGATTATCCGGAGTACGAAATCCTGTTTTGCGTGGATGAAAATGATCCGGCGATGCCCGTGCTGAAACGCTTGATGCAGGATTTCCCCGACACAAAAATCCGGTTGCTTTACGGTCCCGATCATGCGGCGATCAACGACAAAGTGGCGCGGCTCGACCGGCTGTCCAAGGAAGCGCGTTATGATGTTTGGGTTCTCACGGATGGAGACGTGCGCGTGGAACCTGGATATTTGCGTTCCGTGGTTGCGCCGCTGCAAGATCCAAAGGTTGGCAGCGCCACAGTTTTTTATACGATAACGAGCGAGAACACGTTCACGGAAAAGCTGCAGGAGCTGGGGATGATGTGCGATTTTTTTCCGGGAATTCTGGTGGCGTGGCTGCTGGACGGCGTGAAGTTCGGCTTTGGCCAGACGATCGTGACCACTCGCGCGGGAATACAAGGATTTGGCGGATTCAAAGCGATTGAAAGCCGCCCAGCCGATGATCTTCTGACCTGCCGGCTGGTTGCGGAACAAGGCTTCGAAGTGAAATTGCTTCCCTATGTAGTGCAGACCACGCCGGATTTTCGTTCCATGAAGGATTTGCTGGTGAAACGCACGCGTTGGATGACGGTGATGCGGAATATGCGGCCCTGGGGGCATTTGGGACTAATTTTCACGTTCGGATTGCCTTGGTCGTTGTTAGCGTTTGCGTTCGCTCCGAGCTTCGCTACCGCTAGCATTTATTTGGGCGGTTATTTTTTTTGCCGGGTGCTGATGACCTGGTTAGTCGGTGTGCACGGCCTGAAGCAGTCTGGTTTGTGGTCGAAAATGTGGATGATCCCTGTGTGGGACGCCACCGCGTTTGCCATCTGGTTGGCGAGCTTCACGCGCCGCACCATTCGCTGGCGCGGGGTTGACTATATTTTGCGAGATGGGCAACTTACGCTGGCGAACACGGATGGTTCGCGAGGCGTCTCGCCGCAACCGCAATCGTGAGCAACAAAATCGCAGTCGTGGGCGCCGGCATTTATGGCTCGTACACCGCAATTCGCCTGGCGGAGGCGGGTCACACCGTTGAGCTATTTGATCCCATAGGGATTCTTCGCGCGGCTTCGGATATCAACCAGTTTCGCATTCATTCCGGTTATCACTATCCTCGCAGTCCGGAGACTATCAAAGAGACCCTGGAGACGCGCGATGAATTCGTCGCCACCTTTGGGCCTGCGATTGTGCGCGGCACACAACATTATTATGCCGTGCCCAAGGTTGGCTCGCTGACGCCGCCTGACGTGTATGAAGAGGTCATGGCCCGTCACAATCTCCCTCTGCGGCGCTGCGAACCACACTGGATGAATTTTTGTTTCATCGACCGCTGCTATGAGGTGTATGAGAATATCTACAATCCGCAGGCCTTGCGCGAGTTGCTGGAGTGGCGCGTCTGCGCCGTTGGCATCAAATTTCGCCGAGAAGCTTATCTAGCTTCGATGCGCAGCGATTATGATTACGTGATTTACGCTACATATGGCATGGGTCCGAGCAGCGGGATGTTTCGCTCCGCAAAATATCAGGTGGCGGAAAAGATTCTTGTCGAAATGCCAGAGGCGCTGCGGCGCGTCGCACTGGTCGTGGTCGATGGCCCGTTCACTGCGTTCGATCCTTACGGCAGCTCAGCGAATTCGCAATTTGGCTCTGCGAAAAATACTAATCACTGGACTACAAACGATCCTCACGAGCCAATCCCTGAGCGCTATGCCAATATTTTGAATCGCCCGCGTTTCGAACCGGTAGTGTTTACACGTTTCGAAGCTATGCGCGCGGACGCCGCTCTTTCTGTTCCATTGGCCAAGGATGCCGTGTATCTGGGTTCGCGGTTTACCATACGCGTCGTGGAAGACAATCCGAAGGAAGATCGCCGCACGTTGTATCTGCAGGAAAACGCTCCTGGGGAGATACACATTTTTTCCGGGAAAGTGGTGAGCGCGGCAAAGGCCGCACGGTTGGTGTGTGAAAGGATTGCTCGCGGTGATTGAACTGCCCAAGTATGTGATTGTGGGCCGTGGCCGCTGGGCTTCGCGCATGACCGCGATTCTCGCCGGTGAAAATCGCCGTGTGGCTTTCTTGGAACAATCGCGCCGCGCGCCATCCGAGGACGACTCCGCCTATCGCGAGCGTCTTCGCTCGTCTTTCAAAACCAGCGGAGCGGAGGTTGCGTGGCTTTGTGTTCTGCCCGGAGATCATATTCCGATCATGATTGAGGCCGCCGTTGAAGCGGGGCTGCATGTTGTAGCCGAAAAACCATGGTTCTGCTCCGCGGAGGAAACGCGGCGAATGCAAGCACTGGGCAAGACCCACAAAGCCGTGCTCGCCATTCATTATGAATATTGTTTACTGGAACAGGTGGAAACGTGGCGGCGCGAATGGAGCAGTGCGGCAGGCCTGAGTTTTGCGGGACATATGAAAGTTAACCGACCCAATCACACGGGCATTCCTGCGCTGGATAATCTGGGATCGCATTTGTTCTCGATCCAAGAATATTGCGTCCCCAAGTCCGTTATTGCGGAGATCGATTGCGGGTACGAACAGCCCGATGAACGGCGGGTGTGGCTGACAAAGCAAGACAGCCAAATCGCCGAAATCGATCTGCTGGCGAATAAGGAGCTGATCATCCAGCGTTTTATCGCGCGGGTTGAGGACGCCATTGGCGGATTGGAGTTTCCGTTAGATTTGAGTTTTGCCTTAAAGGTGGCCGAGCGCGCTGCGCTCTGGCGCCAGCAAACGCGTTAGCGCTTGCGGCCCTTGCTTACAGGCACACGATTTTCTTGCCCGTTTGCGCCAGCCAGCGCGGATTTAGCGGCCACACCAATCTGAATCCGCCGGTCGTTTTTAGGTTCGCGCCAATTCACTTGCGGCAACATTAACGCTGGATCGACGCGGTCGCGGTGCTTCACGGCAATATTCACCATGGAGTCCAACAACGTTTCCGAAAGCGTGTGCGGCTCCAAGCCCAAATCGACGAGCTTTGAGTGTTTAGCATTGTAGTAATGTTGTTCCGCTTCAACGCGAGGATCGGGGATGTGGTCCACTTCCACGTTCAGGCCCAACTGCTTTCCCGCGACCTGGACTTTGTGCGCCAGCTCTAACACAGAAAAGTGTTCGGTGAACTGGTTGTACACGCGGCACTCACCACGTGCCGCCGGATTCAAGCATGCCAGCTCGACGCAGCGGACGGTGTCACGGATATCGAGGAAGCCGCGGGTTTGGCCGCCTTTTCCGTATACGGTTAAGGGCTGGCCGATGGCCGCCTGGACGCAGAAGCGATTCAGAACAGTGCCAAAGACGTCGTCATAATCGAAGCGGTTGATGAGGGCTTCGTCCATAGCAACTTCGTCGGTCATGGTGCCGTACACTACGCCCTGATTCAAATCCGTGGCGCGTAGGCCCCAGATTTTGCACGTGAACATCATGTTGTGGCTGTCGTGCACCTTGGAGAGGTGATAGAACGAGCCGGGCTGCTTCGGGAATGGCAGGATGTCTTTGCGACCGTTGTGCTCGATGGTGATGTAGCCTTCTTCAATGTCGATATTGGGCGTGCCATACTCGCCCATGGTGCCGAGCTTTACCAAATGGCAATCCGGAAGCGCTTCGCGCATGGCGAAGAGCACGTTCAACGTACCGACAACGTTGTTCACTTGCGTGAATACCGCGTGCTTGCGATCGATCATAGAATAGGGAGCGGAGCGCTGTTCGGCAAAGTGCACGATGGCTTCGGGCTCAAAACTCTTCAGCGAGGACACCAGGAAATCGTAGTCGGTCACATCGCCAATGAACATGTCGATGGTCTTGCCGGTGAGGCGACACCAGGTCCTTAAGCGATCGCTCAGGGGCTGAATCGGCGTGAGAGTCTGTGCGCTGAGCTCGTGATCCCACTGTCGCCTAATATAATTATCCAGGATCGCGACGTTGTGTCCTTTCGCGGACAAGTACAACGCCGTCGCCCACCCACAATAGCCGTCACCGCCCAAAACGACGATTTTCATGTCTTGTCTTCCCCTCATAAACAGACTTCCGCTAATCCCTCAAATGCAACAACTACAGTTTTTACTGCCATTTCCGACCAAGCTGAGTCGGGTCCCCATGTGCAATCCCGCTTGGGCGCACTAAATCAAAGCAAGGCTCTAAAGCAACATTCATCGATTCAATTCAACTATTTTACTACGCTCTTCCATTCGGCTGCACCTAAAAATTCTTATGCTTTTTGGGCCCCACAGCACCCAGCCGGCGGTGATTTGGCGGTCCCCATAGCTTTGCATTGACTGTCGACCTTGGCCCTCCTGTGATAGAAGTACCCTATGCTCCCTCCCTGGTTCGGTGAGTTCATGGGCACTTTCGTTCTTATTTTGCTCGGCGATGGAGTTGTCGCCGGGGTACTGCTGCGGAAATCCAAGGCAGAGAATTCGGGCTGGATGGTTATTACCGCCGGCTGGGCGTTCGCTGTTATGTGCGGAGTTTTCACGGCGATTGCCTGCGGCAGTCCCGAGGCGCACATCAATCCTGCCGTAAGTCTGGCTGTTGCGATCAAGTCTGGCGATTTTTCGCACTTCCTCGCTTTTATTATGGCGCAAACTGCGGGCGCGTTTCTGGGTGCTGCTTGCGTGTGGATTCATTATTACCCTCACTGGCGGGAAACGCCGGAGCCCGAGGCAAAGCTCGCCGTGTTCAGCACCTCACCCGCGATTCGAAATGCTCCGGCAAATTTTGTGAGCGAAGTGATCGGTACGTTTGTTCTGATTTTTGTTGTCAACGCGATTTTTTCGAAAAATATAACTTCGCTTGGACTGGCTGCGGGGATCGGGCCGATACTTGTGGGAAGCCTTGTCTGGGGCATCGGCCTTTCGTTGGGCGCCACAACGGGATACGCGATAAATCCCGCGCGCGATCTTGGACCTCGCATCGCACACGCCGTTCTGCCGATTGCAGGCAAAGGCTCTTCCGACTGGGGCTACAGTTACATCCCGGTGTTTGGTCCTCTGGTCGGCGCCGCACTGGCCGGACTTCTGGTGAAATTCCTCGCCATCTAAGGAGCTGTCATGCCCGCTTATCTCGGAGCGCTTGACCAAGGCACCACCAGCACGCGATTCATCGTTTTCGATCGTTCCGGAAGAATTGTTTCGTCGGCGCAGGAAGAGCACGAACAGATTTATCCAGCGCCGGGCTGGGTGGAACACGACCCGGACGAAATCTGGCGGCGCACGCAATCCGTTATCCGTCGAGCCATGCAGCAAGAAATTCTGCAACCCGGAGACCTGGCTGCGATCGGCATCACCAACCAGCGCGAAACGGTGATTCTCTGGGACAAAAACACCGGGCGGCCGCTTTGCAACGCCATCGTTTGGCAAGATACCCGCGTAGAAGGCATGGTCGCCGATTTTGCTAAGAAAGGGGGCATCGACCGCTTTCGCGCGAAAACCGGACTGCCTCTCTCCACGTATTTCAGCGCGCTGAAGATACGCTGGATTCTCGACAATGTTCGAAATGCGCGCAAGCTCGCAGAGGCTGGCGAGATACTTGGCGGCACGGTGGACACCTATTTAATCTGGCAGTTGACGGGTGGCGTCCAGCGGGGCCTTCACGTTACGGATGTGACCAACGCGAGCCGCACGCAACTTTTGAATCTTGCGAGCTTGCAATGGGATCCGGAGATTCTTGCCGCGTTTGATATTCCCGCGAACATCCTTCCGCGTATCGCTTCCAGCAGCGAGTTATATGGCGACGCGACGCTCGATTCCATCGCTGGCGTGAAGATTGCGGGAGTGCTTGGGGACCAGCAAGCGGCGCTTTTCGGCCAGACTTGTTTCCATCCCGGCGAAGCGAAAAATACGTATGGGACCGGCTGTTTTTTGCTGATGAATACTGGCGAACAACCCTTTCCTTCGTCGTGCGGGCTGCTCACCACCGTTGCTTACAAACTTGGCAGCGCGAAAACTGTTTATGCCCTGGAAGGCAGCGTCGCCATCACGGGAGCGCTGGTGCAATGGGTTCGCGACAACCTTGGACTCATTCAGAAGAGTTCGGACATCGAGGACTTGGCGCGTTCCGTGCGCGACAATGGCGGCGTTTATTTCGTTCCGGCGTTTTCGGGACTTTATGCTCCTTACTGGCGCAGCGACGCTCGCGGGGTGATTGCCGGGCTCACGCGCTTTGCGAATAAAGGCCATCTCGCTCGGGCGGTGCTCGAAGCAAGCGCTTACCAAACGCGCGAAGTGCTGGAAGCGATGGAGAAAGATTCGGAGATTCATCTGTTCTCTCTTCGAACTGACGGCGGCATGGTGGAGAATGATTTCCTGATGAAATTTCAGGCAGATATTTTGAATATCCCGGTGCTGCGGCCTGCCATCAAGGAGACTACCGCTCTGGGTGCGGCGTATGCGGCCGGGCTTGCCGTGGGTTATTACTCCAATCTTCAGGACTTGCGCGACAATTGGTCAGCGGACCGGACCTGGCAGCCGCACATGGAAGAAGCTCAACGTGACACTTACTATCGCCAGTGGAAGAAAGCCGTAACGCGCTCGTTTGGCTGGCTGGATTGAGTTTTATCGCTTGTGACCGTTAGATGGTTGCGTTTTGCGGTGTGGAAGAGTAACAATTCACGGTTCGCGAGGCACGGTTCCGCAGTGACGAATCAAACTTTCGGGGTCTTTCATGATGAAGAAAGTGAAATGGGGCATTTTAAGCACGGCATCGATCGCGCAGGGCCGCGTGCTGCCCGCGATGCTCAACTGCGTGCATGCGGAACTGGCGGGAATCGGATCGCGCTCGCTCGATAAAGCAAAGGCTGTCGCGGCAGAATTTTCGATCCCGAAAGTTTTCGGTTCGTACGAAGAACTGTTCGACGATCCCGAAATCGAAGCAATCTACAATCCACTTCCGAATCACCTGCACGTGGAATGGTCTATCCGCGCCGCCAGCCGCGGGAAACACGTGCTGTGCGAAAAGCCCTTGAGCCGCAGTGTTGCGGAAGCTCGGCGCTTGCTTGAAGCGCGGGACAATTATCACGTCAAGATTGGCGAAGCTTTTATGGTGCGGACGAATCCGCAATGGCTGCGGACGATTGAACTCGTGCGCGCAGGCCGGATCGGAAAGGTTCGGTCTGCCCTTGGCTATTTCAGTTACTTCAATGTCGATCCAGCAAACACGCGCAACATCGCCGATTGCGCGGGCGGCGCGCTGATGGACATCGGCTGTTACCCCATTAAGACATCGCGAATGGTTTTCGGGGAAGAACCTATGCGCGTGATTTCCTGCATCGAACGCGACCCCGGTTTCAAGACGGACCGGCTGACTTCCGCGATTCTGGAGTTCCCCAGCGGCCAGTCCGTCTTCACCTCATCCACGCAGATGGTCAACTACCAGAGAATGCAATTTCTTGGCGATACCGGCCGCATTGACATCGAGATTCCTTTCAACGCGCCGACCGATAAGCCGTGTCGCATTCTGATCGACGATGGGAAGGATCTCTATGCGGGCGGGAGCGCGATCGTCGAGACTTTGCCCGTCTGCAACCAGTTTACGATTCAGGCTGATCTTTTCTCCATAGCGATCCGGGAGAACACGGAGGTTCCTAATCCACTTGAAGATGCCATCGCAAACATGGCGGTGATTGAAGCGCTGTTCCGTTCCGCGCATTCCGGCAAATGGGAAATCCCTGAGCGCCAGTAAAGTGTCGACGGCAGTTCCCTCTCCTATCTCCGGCAATAAAAAAGGGCCGCCGAACTTGCGGCGCCCTGGCCTGATTTTATTTTCCCTGCGAGCTAGTCGTAATACTCCTGACCGAGATGCGTGATTAAATCTTCGCCCTGCATCCAGCGCAATGTGTTTTTCAGCTTCATCAATTGAATGAACAGGTCGTGTTCTGGATAAAGTTGCGGGGCGGTCATCGGAGACTTGAAGTAAAAGCTCAGCCACTCCTGAATGCCGCGCATTCCGGCGCGCTGTGCAAGATCGAGAAACAGCACGAGGTCGAGCACGATTGGGGCAGCCAGGATGGAGTCCCTGCAAAGGAAATCGACCTTAATCTGCATGGGGTAGCCGAGCCAGCCGAAGATATCGATGTTGTCCCAGCCTTCCTTGTTGTCGCCGCGCGGTGGGTAATAGTTGATGCGCACCTTGTGATGGATCGTCTTGTACAGCTCCGGATAGAGGTGCGGCTGCAGAATAAATTCGAGGGCGCCGAGCTTGGATTCTTCTTTGGTCTTGAACGATCCCGGATCTTCGAGCACTTCGCCGTCGCGATTTCCGAGGATGTTTGTAGAGAACCAGCCGTTCAGCCCGAGCATGCGCGCTTTGAAGGCCGGCGCGAGCACGGTTTTGATCAGGGTCTGCCCCGTCTTGAAGTCTTTCCCGGCGATTGCCACGCTATGTTTCTGCGCAAGCTCCTGCATCGCGGGAATATCCACGGTCAGATTGGGCGCTCCGTTTGCATAGGCAATGCCGCTGGTGATGGCCGCCCAGGCGTACAGCATGGAAGGCGCGATGGCCGGATGATTTTCCTTCATGGCCTTTTCAAAGGACTCCGCAGTCTGATGCACTTCATGCTGCTTCATGAACACTTCGGTGGAACCACACCACAACATGACCAGGCGCGAACAGCCGTGCTTCTTTTTGAATTTGGCGATGTCGTCCTTGATTTGCAGGGCAATGTCATACTTGGTCCTGCCCTTCTTCACATTCTTGCCG
>Ga0210385_10002421_pt1 | contig 11297 bp, 11 predicted proteins | sample IncBWH26OmetaG_FD_160107 | JGI IMG/M metagenome (GOLD analysis project Ga0210385, IMG submission 160107) | Forest soil microbial communities from Barre Woods Harvard Forest LTER site, Petersham, Massachusetts, United States - Inc-BW-H-26-O ... | reverse complement strand
GGTACTCGCGGAGAATGACCCGCCGCGCTATCCTGTAAACGACATGATTCTGCTGCTCGATAACTACGACTCGTTCACTTATAACCTGGCGCAGTATCTTGGCCAGATGGGGCAGACGCTCGAAGTTCGCCGCAACGACAAGATCACGCTCGACGAAATCGAGATGCTCGAACCCGAGCGCATTGTGATTTCGCCGGGGCCGTGCACACCGAAAGAGGCGGGCGTGAGCGTGCCGCTGATCGAGCGTTTCGCGGGAAAGATCCCGATCCTGGGCGTGTGCCTGGGACATCAGGCGATCGGTGCGGCCTTCGGCGGACGCGTGATTCGGGCTGCGCAGGTGATGCACGGCAAGACCAGCGCAATCCATCATGACGGGAAGTCTGTGTTTCGCGGGCTGCCGCAGGATTTCCCCGCGACGCGCTATCACTCGCTGATCGTCGAGCGCAAATCGCTGCCCAAATCGCTGGAGATTTCCGCCGAGACCGAAGACGGCACCATCATGGGATTGCGCCACTGCAAAATGAAAGTCGAAGGTGTACAGTTTCATCCCGAGTCCGTGCTTACCGACGCGGGATTTCGCTTGCTCGAAAATTTCCTGAGTATTTGAATCGCTTCGAAGTTACGAGGCTGCCTGGCCGTGGCCGCAGCCGAATTGCGAGAAGGCGACCAGCGCCTCCAGCCGTTCGCGCGCCGCACCGGAATCGATCGATTTCGCGGCGATGCTCACGCCGTCCAGAAAATCCGTCGCGCGACCCACCGCGACGAGCGCCGCTGCCGCATTCGCTAGCACGATCTCGCGGTAGGGCCCGTGTGGCCGATAGAGCATCGAACGACCGAGGATTTTGTGAATGATTTCAGCGTTGTGCTTGGCGTCACCGCCTTGAATCGCTGAAAGTGGCGCTCGATGCAGGCCGAAGTCCTCGGGCGTCACCGTGTAGCTGCGAACGATGCCATCGCGCAATTCTGAGATCGCCGTTTCGCCGGAGATTGAAATTTCGTCGAGCCCATCCGCGCCGTGAACCACAAAGGCGCGCCGCACGCCCAGTTCGCCGAGGGCGCGCGCGATGACCTCCGTCAGATCCGCATGATAGACGCCCACGACCTGCGCCGTCGCGCCGGCAGGATTCGTGAGCGGACCCAGTAAATTGAACACGGTGCGAATGCGCAGTTCGCGCCGCACCGGCATCACGTGGCGCGTGGCCGCGTGAACCGCCGGCGCAAAAAGAAATCCGATGCCTACCTCGTTGATCGCCTGCGCAACGCGCTCGGCCGAGAGATCCATACGGACGCCAAAATGTTCGAGCACGTCCGCCGAACCGCAGCGCGAACTGATCGACCGATTACCGTGCTTCGCGACGCGCACGCCCGCCCCTGCCACCACGAACGCCGCCGCGGTGGAAATATTGAAGGTGCCGCTCGCGTCACCACCGGTGCCGCAGGTATCAACGAGCGGAGCGCCGGCAGTCACATCGAGCGGGGGGAAAGTAAGAGCTGCATGGCGCCGCATCGAAGTGGCGAAGCCAACGAGCTCGTCGACGGTTTCGCCCTTCATGCGCAGCGCCGTCAAAAAACAAGCGATCTGCGCATCGCTCGACGAGCCGGAAAGGATCTGCTCCATCGCGGCTTCGGCTTCGATGCGCGAGAGGTCCTCGCCCGCCACCGTTTTCTGAATTGCGTCCTGGATCATGTTGTTCGGGATGCTTGCCCGTGCCGACGTTTACCAGTAAACTTCTTTGTTTGCACTGAGCAAATTTTAGCACTATTGGACGCGCGATGAAGATTCATGAGTATCAGGCGAAGGCTTTGCTGGCGAAGTTCGGGGTTCCGGTGCCGCGAGGTCACGCGGTGTTCGATCAGGACGGTGCCCGCGTCGCCGCGCAACAGCTGGGCACGCCGGTCGTGGTGGTGAAAGCGCAGATTCACGCAGGCGGGCGCGGCAAGGCCGGCGGCGTGAAGCTGGCAAAGTCTCCTGACCAGGCCGCGTCGCTCGCGGAGCAGATGCTGGGGATGAAGCTCGTCACGCCGCAGACGGGCGAAGAGGGCCGCATCGTGCGGCGATTGCTCGTGGAAGAAGGTCTCGACATTAAGCGCGAGCTTTACCTGAGCATCGTGGTCGACCGCGCGGTGGGTGCGCCGGTATTTATGGCGAGCACTGCCGGCGGAATGGAAATCGAGGAGGTCGCCAAGGAAAATCCCGACGCGATCATTCGCCAAGCGATCGATCCTGCGTCCGGCTTTCAGCCTTATCACGCGCGCAAACTGGCGTTCGGCCTCGGACTTCCCGCGGAGATGATTGGCACCGCCGTGCACTTCCTCCAATCAATCAATCGCGCGTTTCTTGAGACCGACGCGTCGCTGCTAGAGATTAATCCGCTGATCGTGACGGGCGACCGCAAGCTCGTCGCGCTGGACGCAAAGGTACAGCTCGACGACAACGCGCTCTTCCGCCATCCCGAGTACAAGGATCTGCGCGACCTAGAAGAAGAGACGCCGCTCGAAGTGGAAGCCTCCAAGTTCAAGCTGAATTACATCAAGCTGGACGGCACGATTGCTTGCATGGTGAACGGCGCCGGATTGGCAATGGCTACCATGGACATCATCAAGCTGAGCGGCGGAAGCCCTGCGAACTTTCTCGACGTCGGCGGCGGCGCCTCGGAAGAGCAGGTGAAGAACGCGTTCAGGCTCCTGCTCAGCGACCCGAATGTGAACGCTGTCTTCGTAAATATTTTTGGCGGCATTTTGCGCTGCGACGTTCTTGCCAGCGGGGTGGTGAACGCCGCGAAAGAATTGAAATTCAAGGTGCCGGTCGTGGTGCGAATGGAAGGCACAAACGTTGACCAGGGCCAGGCGATACTGAAAAACTCCGGATTAAATTTCACCGTCGCGCAAGGGATGAAGGACGGAGCGGAAAAGGTTGTGGCTCTGTCGGGAGGTGCGCGATGAGCGTTCTTGTCGACAAAAATACTCGCGTCATCGTGCAGGGTTTTACCGGTCGCGAAGGAAGTTTTCACGCGCAGCAGATGCTGGACTACGGAACGAAGGTGGTTGGCGGCGTCACCCCCGGTAAGGGCGGCACGGAGCATCTGGGCGCTCCCGTTTTCAACACGGTGGCCGAAGCCGTACAGAAGACGAAGGCGAACGCCTCGGTGATTTTCGTTCCACCGCCTTACGCCGCGGACGCGATCCTCGAAGCTGTTGATGCAGGTCTGCCGCTTGTGATTTGCATCACGGAAGGCATTCCCACGCTCGATATGGTGCGCGTGGCGGCCGCGATGCGTGGGTCGAAGACGCGGCTGGTAGGTCCGAACTGCCCCGGCGTGATCTCGCCCGGAAAATGCAAGATCGGCATCATGCCCGGGATGATCCACAAGCAGGGTAACGTCGGCGTGGTGAGCCGCAGCGGAACGCTCACTTACGAAGCCGTGGACCAGCTCACGAGGCTCGGCATCGGCCAGTCGACGTGCATCGGCATTGGTGGCGACCCGATCATCGGGACCACTTTCCTCGACGCGATTCGCATGTTCAACGACGATCCGGATACGCATGCGATCGTGATGATCGGCGAAATTGGCGGCAACGCAGAAGAGACCGCCGCCGAATTCATCAAGAAAAATGTGAAGAAGCCAGTGGTGGGCTTCATCTGCGGGCAGACCGCGCCTCCGGGCCGTCGCATGGGCCATGCCGGCGCGATCATCAGCGGCGGACAGGGCACGGCTGCTGAAAAATACAAAGCGATGCGCGCCGCGGGAATTCACACGGTGCAGAGCCCAGCGGACATCGGCGCGACAATCGCCAAGGTGATTGGTAAGGGCAAAACGAAGTCGAAGCCCGCATCTAAATCGGCATCCAAGCCGAAGGCAAAATCCAAGCCTACGTCCAAACTGAAGTCGAAGCGTAAGAAGTAACAATCCAGCTCGGGTCTGCGAACTCGAAGAACTTTTTTGAGAGGAAGGACTTTCTTGGCTATTGAACGCACATTTGCAATCATCAAGCCCGACGCCGTGAAGCGCGGGCTCACCGGGGAAATTCTCTCGCGCATCAACGCTGCGCAATTTCAGATCATCGCCCTCAAGTCCCTGCGGCTCACGAAATCCGAAGCCGAGGGCTTCTACGCCGTGCATCGCGAACGGCCTTTTTTCGGAGAACTCACGGACTTCATGAGCTCCAGCAAAGCCATCGTCATCGTTCTCGAGGCCGAGGGCGCAATCGCGAAATGGCGGGACACAATGGGCGTCACCGACCCGGCCAAAGCCGCGCCCGGCACGATCCGTCGCGATCTTGGCACGAGCATTCAATACAATTGCACGCACGGTTCGGACGCGCCGGCAACGGCCGCGTTTGAAATCGGCTATTTCTTCGCCGGCATGGAATTGATTTAACGCGCCATGCCGACGTTGATCGCCGCGCCCACGCGCATCGAAGCCGCCGGAAACAAGCCGAAGATCATTCAGGAATTTGTCGGCCGCGTGAACTCGAAGACCGAGGCCGCGAGCGTTGCACACATGACGAGCCCCGCGGGGTGGGTCGAGCCGGGGCAGACGCCCGCGTTCGACGAATACACCGTGGTGCTGAAAGGCATGCTGCGCGTGACGCACAAGGGCGGCGAGATCGACGTGCGCGCAGGCCAGGCCGTGATCGCGCACGCTGGCGAATGGGTGAAATATTCCACGCCGGACGGCGCGGAGTACATCGCCATCTGCCTGCCGGCATTTTCGCCCGCGACTGTGCACCGCGATTCGCAATAGCCGCGATTTTCCCGTCAGCCGACTTCGACGGCTTCCCTCTCGCGCCCCAGAGCGGTAACATCGACGGAAATGAATTCGGCAAATCCACTCGGTGATTTGGGAAAGCTGTTGCTGATTGGCGGACTGGCGCTGGCAGGCGTTGGCTTGTTGCTGATGGCCGGCGGGCGTTTGCCGCTTCGGCTGGGACGCCTTCCCGGCGATATTTCCTATCGGGGGCGCAACGGCAGTTTTTATTTTCCGGTGGTCACCTGTATTGCGCTGAGCGTCGCCGCTACTTTGATCATGTGGATCGTGAACTATTTCCGCCGCTAACCTATGAGCCAAGCCTCCCTTTTCGATCTGCAACCGGCGCGACGCGTCTGGAAAGTCAGCGAGATGACCGCCCAGATTGCCGCGCTTCTCGAAGGCGCGTTCGAGGACGTGTGGATCGAAGGCGAGGTTTCCAACTTCCGGCCCGCGCAATCGGGCCACCTCTACTTCACCTTGAAGGACGCGCGCTCGCAGATTCGTTGCGTCTGCTTTCGCGACCAAGCGCGCTCGCTGAAGTTTCGTCCGGAGGACGGCTCGCACATCACCGTGCGCGGCTCGCTCGGCGTCTACGAAGTACGCGGCGAATATCAGATTTACGTCAGCCACATCGAGCCGGTCGGTGTGGGAGCGCTGCAGGTCGCGTTCGAGCAACTCAAGAAGAAGCTTCAGGACGAAGGGCTTTTTGACGAAGCGCGCAAGAAGCCGCTGCCCATGCTGCCGCGCTGCATCGGAGTGGTCACGTCGCCCACCGGCGCTGCCGTTCGCGACATTCTTCGCGTGCTGAAGCGGCGTTTCGCCGGCGCGCATGTGCAGATCTTCCCGGTAAAAGTGCAGGGCGACGGCGCGGCGGCGGAAATTGCCGCGGCCATTAAATATTTCAACCGGACGAAATTTGCCGAAGTGCTGATCCTGGCGCGCGGCGGCGGCTCGCTGGAAGACCTGTGGGCGTTCAACGAAGAACCGGTGGCGCGCGCGATTGCGGCATCGGAAATCCCGGTGATTACCGGCGTGGGCCATGAGACGGATTTCACGATTGCCGATTTCGCGGCCGATCTCCGCGCGCCCACGCCGTCCGCGGCGGCGGAGATTGTGGTGCGCTCGCGGCAGGAGTTTGACCGGCAGATCGCCGAGTCGCAGCGGCATCTTCTGCAGCGGATGCGCTACCTGCTTTCCGAGTGGAAGCATCGCGCACGCGATCTGGAAACGCATCGTGGCTTCCGGCGCCTTGAAACGCTTGTGCGGCGGCGGCGCCAGCATTTGGACGAGATGTCTTCTTCGCTGGCAGCGCTTTTGCAAAAGCGGCTTTCCGCAGCGCAACAGCGCTACGCGAAAGCCGGCGCGCGCGTGCTCTCGTTTGATTTGCGGGGCCGGGCGAAGATTCTGCGGCGGCGCATCGAGCAGCGGGAGGGCGAATTGGCTGCGGCGCTGGAACGCGTTGCCGGGCGCAAACGGCGGCGTTTTGCGGCGGCCGATGTGCGATTCGCGCAGTTCGATTTGCGCGCACGCGTCGGTAGATTGCGCAGGGCGCTGGAACAAAAGTCGACGGAGCTGAATATTCGCATCAACCGTTTGCTGGTGGCGAAAAATCGCCGCGCGCACGATGCGGAAGTTCGTCTCAACGAACGCGATCCAAAACAGTTGCTCAAGCGCGGATACGCGATTGCTTATGACGCTTCGGGAAAAGTGCTGCGCTCGGCAGATCAAGTTGCGATCGGCGAAGACGTGTCCGTACGACTCGCCGAGGGCGTGATCGACACGACCGTGAAGGGCAAGCGGCAAGGCGCTTGAACCCCCGGCGTGTCTCCATTTCATTTTTGCTGTTCGAGGAGTTCGATCAGGGCGGGCACGATTTCGAAAAGGTCGCCCACCACCCCGTAGTCGGCGATTTCGAAAATCGGGGCGTTCTGGTCTTTGTTGATGGCGGCGATGGTGCGCGCGCCCTTCATTCCCACCACATGCTGGATGGCGCCGCTAATGCCGAGAGCAAGATAGAGCTTGGGAGCGACGGTCTGGCCCGAGCTGCCCACCTGGCGGTCCATCGGGAGCCAGCCTTCGTCACACACGGGCCGCGAACCGGCCACTTCCCCGCCGAGCAATTTCGCCAATTTTTCCGCCATTGGCAGATTCTCCGGGCCTTTGATTCCGCGGCCGACGGAAACGAGCACAGGCGCTTGCGTCAAGTCGACGGCCTGTTTTGCCTCGCGGAAAAGTTCGAGCGGCTTGGTGCGAATCTGCTCGGGCTTCAGGTCAACGCTGACGGGTTTCACCGGCGCTTTTCCGCTTGCGTGTTTGGCGGCAAGATCGGCGCGGAAGGCTCCGGCCTGGAATGAGGCGATCCACGGCGCGTCTCCCGTAAAGACCACGTCCGCCGCGGTGCGCCCTTGAAACATTTGCCGGACGAAAATTAGCTTGCCGCTTTCGTTGCGGCAGCCGGTGCAATCTCCAATCATGCCTTTATTCAGTGACGCTGCCAGCTTGGGGGCAAAGTCGCGCACCTGATACGTGTGTGGCAGCAGAACGAGATCGGGCTTCGCGGATTCGATAATTTGCTTGAGTGCGATGGAAAATCCATCCGGCGCGTATTTTTCGAGCAGGTCGTGCTCGACCAGGAGCACTTCGTCGAGTTGATATCCGGCGAGTTCGTTGGCCAGCGATGCGACGGCTTTGCCAACGACGACCGCCGAGATAGTCGATTGCGTTTCCTTTGCGATTTGTTGCGCGGCGGCGAGAGTTTCAAAGCTCGTGCCGTTCCATTTGCCTTCGCGCTGCTCGGTGATCAGGAGGATTTTCATGTCAGCCGATTACCCGGGCTTCGTGTTTCAGTTTTTCGATCAGCTTGGCGGCGGCTTCTTTCGGCGTTCCGGTGAGGAATTCGGTCTTTTTGGTTTTTTGCGGGACGTAGATTCTTTCCACGCGCTGCGTGGGTGCGTCGGGCACGCCGAGCGAGGCGCGGTCGATGGTGACAATTTCTTTTTTCTTGGCCGCCATGATGCCTTTGAGAGTGGCGTAGCGCGGCTTGTTGATGCCGGATTGAATCGTGAGCACAGCGGGCAGCGGCAGCTCGACCCATTGGAACCACCCCGCCTCCAATTCCCTCTTCAGCTTCATGGTGGCGCCGTTTACTTCGATCGACATGATGATGGTGGCGTGCGGGCGGCCGAGCAACTCGGCAAGAAGAACGCCCGTCTGGCCGAAGCCCTGGTCGTCACTCTGCAGGCCGGTGAGCAGAAGATCGAAATTCTCTTTTTCGAGCGCCGTGGCGAGAGAGCGCGCGGAAGCGACAGGATCGAGTTTGAAAAATTCGTTGTCGGCGATGTGGATACCGCGGTCGGCCCCCTTGGCCAGCGCCTCCTTGATGGTCTGCTTGGCGCGCTCGGGGCCCATCGAGATGGCAACGACTTCACCGCCGTGCTTTTCCTTCAGGCGGAGGGCCTCTTCCAGGGCGAAGCCGTCCGGTTCGTTGGTCTCAAAGCCGATATCCGACTCGCGGATCCAGGCGCCGGCGATGGTGAGGGGCGCGTCCTTCGCGGGAACCTGCTTTACACAGACGCCGATCTTCACGCGGGCTCCTTTTGGACGGAGGCTCCGGAAAAGGTCAAAATCCGCTCGTCAGAGGCTAAAGCCCTGATGGTTCGGCATGAGGTGTGTCGGAGCTGAAGCTCCGACCCCCTAAAGGGCCGATGGGCCTGTGTGCGCGGGGCAGAAAAACAGCCCGAGGAGGGTCGTTTTGTGTGACGGGCTGGCGAGGGTGCTGTCGTTTGTTTTGTTGGAGTTACGGGCAAAACAGTCTGACTTGGTGTGACGGGCTGACTCAGGAGCCGAACCGCTTGGGCCATCTTCCGGTCTCTCTCTGTGTGCTGTGCAATTTACCCCTCTATTATATCATGGCTGGCAAATTGGGGCGTTTTCGGGTGGCGCGTAAGGTGCTGAAATAAAGCATGTTACATCCAGGCACGTCGCTCGATTGGGTTGCGAAAATTCGGCGTTTTTTGCATCGAGACAACAAGGTAAGTTCCTTGGCAGCCAACCCCAATCCAGGCGCCCGGCATCCATCGCCCCATCAACGCTTTTGCCATCGATCATGCCGAAAAACTCGCCGCACACCGAGGCAGCCATCGCAATGCGCAAACTCATCCCGCTACTCGTACCAATCGCAGTGGTTCTCTTGCTCCCTCAGCTTCGCGCCCAATCTTCCGCCACGCTCGAAACTCCCCAATGGCAAATCGACGCAGGGGGAAGGATGTCCTTCGATGTCGCCTCGGTGAAGCGGCATCCCTACGATCCGGCGGCGGGCTGGTACATGCCGCACCGCAACTTCTCTTTGGACAATGGCGATTCCTACGCAGCCACGGGCGGACTGATGTCGACCGAGAACATGCCCGTCATCACGTACATCGCGTTCGCCTACAAACTGACTAACGACGAAGGACTCCATTTGGTTTACCCGAAATGGGCGAGCAACGAACATTTCGATATCGAGGCCCGAGGCCCTGCAAACGCCACCAAAGACCAGATGCGCTTGATGATGCAGTCCTTGCTCGCCGATCGGTTCAAGCTGGCGGTGCATTGGGAAAATCGGGAAACACCGGTCTTCACCGTCGTCCTGGTGAAACCGGGCAAGACCGGGCCGCAGCTTCAACCCAGTTCAGGTTCGTGCGACAACACAGACCCTGCGACGCCTGGAATTTGCGGACAGGCAGGCATGCAATACCTTCCCGACGGGGAGTATCAAGTCGTCGGGCGAATCGAACCGATCCAAAAGCTTGCGCCTGAGTTGCGATACTGGCCGGGAACGGGAATCGATCGTCCGCTGATTGACGGTACAGGCCTTACCGGCGCGTTCGATTGGAAGATGGTTTGGACTCCCGAGCCGCAAGCCGGACAGACCGCAGCGGATGGGCCCAGCTATCTCGATGCCTTAAGGGACCAGCTCGGACTGAAACTGGTATCAGCTACAGCGCAGATGCCATTTCTCATTCTCGACCACATCGAAGAGCCAACGGAGAATTGACAATCCAGAGCGGCGCGCGATGAAGATGGAATCATCGCCCAGCCAAATAAAGGAGTTTATCGTCATGCGAAAACTGCTCATCCTCTTCGCTCTTTCCGGCCTATTCGCATTCGGAGCCAGCCGTCCGCCCGATATTCCGTTCCGGATCGAGATGATTGATCCCGGCGCCAGCGAAAGCGCTGCGGTCGCGGATGTGAACCAGGACGGCAAGCTGGACATCATTTCCGGCGAGAACTGGTTCGAAGCGCCCACGTGGAAGAAGCATCAGTTCCGCCAGATCGACTGGACATCGAACTACGAAGACAATTTCGTCGATCTTCCTCTCGACGTGAATGGCGACGGATATCCGGACGTCATCAGCGTTACTTATTTCACGCACAAAATGTCGTGGTTCGAAAATCCCGGCGCGCACGCCACAAAAACCGACGCTCCTTGGAAGGAGCACATGATCGATGACTCCGGCCCCATCGAATTCGCTTTCCTTGTCGACATCCAGAATTCGGGCAAAAAGCGCGACATCCTCCCGCAGTTTGTGTCGAATCAGCATCCTCTCGCCTGGTACGAGCTCAAGGACGACAATTGGATTCAGCACATCGTCGCGCCCAACGGTTACGGCCACGGCATCGGCGCGGGTGACGTCAATGGCGACGGCCGCACGGACATTCTTACGCCCAAGGGTTGGTTCGAAGCGCCCGCGGATCCACGCAACGGCGAATGGAAATTCCATCCCGATTGGGATTCGAACGCCGGCGCCAGTTATTGCGGATTGAACTCCACATCAGTCACCGGCCAGGGCACTCCGCCTCCGCGCACGCCCGGCAGCCAGCCCGGCGAACTCGGATTCATGCACGTGCTCGATATCAACGGCGACGGCCGTCCCGACGTTCTCGCCACCTGCGCGCATGATTACGGCATCTTCTGGCTCGAGCAGACGGCGGACGGCAAATTCGTAAAGCACAATATCGACTACACCTGGTCGCAAGCGCACAATTCCGTTCTCGCGGATATGCGCGGAGACGGTCATCTCGATCTCGTCACCGGCAAGCGCTTCATGGCCCACAACGGAAACGACAACGGCGAACGCGAACCGCTCGGCGTGTATTGGTACGAATACCGGCTCAATCCGCAGGGAGCGGTCGAGTGGATTCGCCACATCGTCAGCTATGGCGGCCAAATGGGCGCAGGCACCGGCATCCAGGCCGTGGATATCGACGGCGACGGTGACGTCGACGTTATCGCCGGTGGCAAAAGCGGCCTCTTCCTGGCCCGCAACCTAACCCACGACACCCAGCCTCCGCCCAAACGTTAGAGTGCCGTATTGGAAGCGGTCATTGTCCCCACGTGCGGAAACGAGCGGAGATACCGTGACGCAGCCGCTACAAAAGAAAATTCAAAGGCGGCCGCGCTAGATGGCGACGGTGGGTTGGCGATCGGCGGCGGGGATTTCCACGGTCTGGCGCGGGGCGCGGCGCATGGCTTCGATAAAGACGCGGACGATCTCGGGGTCGAAT
>Ga0210385_10002420_pt1 | contig 11299 bp, 11 predicted proteins | sample IncBWH26OmetaG_FD_160107 | JGI IMG/M metagenome (GOLD analysis project Ga0210385, IMG submission 160107) | Forest soil microbial communities from Barre Woods Harvard Forest LTER site, Petersham, Massachusetts, United States - Inc-BW-H-26-O ... | reverse complement strand
CGTTCTTCGCCCCGTTGATCACCCGGGAGACGGTGCCGATGCCCACGCCGGACGCTGCGGCGACATCGCCGATCGTGGCCCGACGTGATCCCGACATACGCGCTCCCGCCGTTCGCTGGAACCGGTTCCATACGAACGAGATCATCGTCGCGCCGGTCGCCGACCCTCGTCAAGGGCCCAATTTGGTACACGACCGCCGTGCGGTGAGATGCCCGCTAACCAGCGATATATGCGGGCGCTATTCGACAATCTTCGAGATCGGGATCTCCAGGATGTCCCGGGCGCCGGCCGACTTGAGCGCGGGGATCAGCGTGTTGACGCCGAGTTTGGGCACCACGGCCTCGACCGCGTTCATGTCGCCGCGGGCGAGCGAGGTGATCGTCGGCGACGACATGGCCGGGAGAATCTCGGTCACCGCGGTCAGGTCCGCGGCCGGCACGTTCAGCTTCAGCAGGACGTTGCCGCGGGCCCGGATCGCTCCCCGCAGCAGCAGCGCCACGTCGTCCATGGCCGCCCGCTTGGCCCGGTCGGCGAACGCGGCGTGGTTGGCAACCAGCTCGGTGTAGCTGGACAGCAGCGTGTCCAGGATCCGCAGCCCGTTCTTGCGCAGCGACGAGCCGGTCTCGGTCAGGTCGACGATGGCGTCCACGATGTCGGGCACCTTGGCCTCGGTCGCGCCGTACGAGGGGATCACCACGGCCTTGACCCCCGCCGCTTCCAGGTAGCGCCTGGTCAGCGCCGGCAGCTCGGTCGAAATCCGGACCCCCTCCGGCAGGTCGGCTACTGACCGCCACGGCGAGGCGGCCGGCACCGCGAGCACCACCCGCACCGGGTCCGAAGTCGCCTTCGAGTACTGCAGCTCACCGAGGGACGCGACGTCCGCGCCGGTCTCCGTGATCCAGTCCCGCCCGGTGATCCCGAAGTCGAACAGGCCCTGCTCGATGTAGGCCGGGATCTCCTGCGGACGCAGGAACCGGACCCGCTCGATGCGCGGATCGTCGATCGACGCGTGATAGTCGCGGTCCGAGGAACGGCGGACGGTCAGGTCCGCGGCGTCGAACAGGTCGAGGGTGGCTCGCTCCAGCGAGCCCTTCGGCAGTACCAGGGAGAGCAACGCTGATCAACCTTTCCACCTTGAACGCGTCGGCCCCCCGACTCTAGCCGCCGGAAGTGAACTCGGGCCGGGTGGTTGACACTCGCGTTATATCTCAACTACTCTGCCCAGAGTATTCGAGCTGGAGGTGATCTGGTGCCGGTCAAGAACCGCGCGAACCCCCTGGCGCTGGCCGTGCTCGTGGTCCTCGCCGAGCGGCCCAGCCACCCGTACGAGATCGCGACGACGCTCCGGCAGCGGCAGAAACACGAGACCGTGCGGCTCAACTACGGATCGCTCTACGGGGTCGTGGAGTCGCTCGAGCGGCGCGGGCTGATCGAGGCGCAGGAGACGAGGCGATCCGGGAGGCTCCCCGAGCGGACCGTCTACCGGCTGACCGACAGCGGCATGATCGAGATGCACGACTGGCTCACCGATCTGCTCTCCACGCCGGTCAAGGACTACCCCGCATTCCAGGCCGCGCTGTCGTTCCTGCCCGCGCTGCCCCCCGACGACGTGGCGGGGCTGCTGGCCGAGCGGGCCCAGCACCTCGAGGCTGGGCTCGCGCAGGCGGCCGCGACCAGGGAACTCGCGTACAAGGCGGGGCTGCCGCGGCTGTTCTGGGTCGAGGCCGAGTACGACATCGTGCTGCGCGAGGCCGAGCTGGGCTATGTGCGCCGGCTGATAGCGGACATCGAGTCCGGCGCGCTCGACGGCATGCAGTGGTGGCGGGCAATTCACGACAGCTCAGACCCGGTCGTGCCGCCGCCGTTTCACCCCCACCGCGACGAAGGGACCAGGTAACCCCGTGGACAACGTGATTGAGACGCGCGACCTGCGCAAGAGCTTTCCGGCGAAGGGCGGGCCGAAGGGCGGAACCGGGCGGGTCGAAGCAGTGCGCGGGGTCAGCATCGACGTGCGCCGCGGCGAGGTCTTCGGCTTCCTCGGCCCGAACGGAGCTGGCAAGACCACGACGCTGCGCATGCTGACCACGCTGCTGCCGATCGGCTCCGGCACCGCGACCGTGGCGGGCTTCGACGTCGCTCGGCAGCCGAAGCAGGTGCGCGAGCGGATCGGCTACGTGAGCCAGCTCGGCGGCGCCGACGAACTCGCCACCGGGCGGGAAAACCTGATCCTGCAGGGCCGCCTGTACGGGGCGGCCCGGGCCAAGGTGGCGCCGCGCGCCGGCGAGCTAGCCGGGCTGCTCGACCTGGCCGAGTTCGCCGACCGCCGGGTCAGCACGTATTCGGGCGGGCAGCGCCGGCGGCTCGACATCGCGCTTGGCATCGTGCACGACCCGTCGGTGCTGTTCCTCGACGAGCCGACCACCGGGCTTGACCCGCAGAGCCGCGCCAACCTCTGGGACCACATCCGCTCGCTCCGCGAGCGCGGCACGACGGTGTTCCTGACCACGCATTACCTGGAGGAAGCCGACGTGCTCTGCGACCGGCTGATGATCATGGATCACGGTCAGATCGTGGCGGAGGGAACCCCGAGGGAGCTCAAGCAGCAGGTCGCGGGCGACGCCATCGTGATCAGCCTGCGCCAGGAGGACCACGAGGCCGAGCGCGCCGCGCCGGTGCTGTCCGGCCAGCCCTACGTGCGGGAGCTTACGGCCGAAGACGGCCAGGTCCGGCTCTACGTCGACGACGGCGGCGCCGCGCTGCCGCAGCTGATCCGGCTGCTCGACGCCAGCGGCATCGGGATCCGGTCGATATCCATGTCCGAGCCGACCCTTGACGACGTCTTCCTGCGGCAGACCGGCCGGTCGCTGCGCGACGGGGGCGAGGGCGGCGATTCGGCCGGCGACGGGCGAGAAGGGCCGGCCAGGTCCGAGGCTAAGGAGGTGGCCGCGTGAAGACGGCCAGAGATGTTGGCTTGCTGTTCCAGCGGTATCTCACCCAGTTGCTGCGCAACCCGGTCTGGGTGATCGTCGGGTTCTCCACCCCGATCCTGTACCTGGCGCTGTTCACCCCGCTGCTCAAGCACCTGATCGGGTCGGGCGGCCTGCCCACCGGCAACGTGCTCGACCTGTTCCTGCCCGGCATCCTGTCGCTGCTGGCCTTCGCCACCGGGATCGGGCCGGGCTTCAACACGCTCTTCGAGCTGAAGGCCGGCGTCATCGAGCGGTTCCGGGTCACCCCGGCCAGCAGGTTCGCCATCCTGATCGGCCCGATTCTGGCCAGCATGCTGATGATGCTGGTGTTCGACGCGGCCGTGGTAGCGATCGCGTTCGGGTTCGGGTTCTCGGTGCACTGGGGTGGGCTGGCGGTGCTTGTGGTGCTGCTCGGCCTGCTCATGGTGACCGTGGCCGCGTGGTCGATTGCGACCGCGCTGGTGACGAAGGAGATCAGCGGCTTTGCCGCGATCGCCAACGGCATCAACCTGCCGATCCTGCTGCTGGCCGGGGTGCTGCTGCCGATCTCCCTCGGCCCGGCCTGGATGCGCGTGCTGGCGCACTTCAACCCGCTGTACTACCTGGTCCAGGCGTCCCGGGTGCTGGCAGCGGGCACGCTGTCGGGCACCGCCGTATGGCAGGCGTTCGCCGTGCTCGCGCCGCTCTGCCTGCTGGTGCTGGCCTGGGCGACCCGGGTGTTCCGCACCGCGGTCTCTTGATCCGGGTGGCCTTCGATTCCCCTTTTCCGGCCGTCACAATAGAAATACTCAAGGAGGCGCCCATGCCCGTGCTCCCCCCGCTCGCCAGCCCCGAGGAACTGCTGGGCCTGCTCGGCGACGAACAGCTGCGGATCTTCGATGCCACGGTGGTCCTCAGCCGCAGCGTGCCCGGCGGCCCGTACGTCGTAGAGAGCGGACGGCCGGGCTACGAGCGGGCACACATCCCGGGCGCCGCGTTCGCCGACATACCCGGAGAGCTGTCCGACCCCGCGTCGCCGTTCGCGTTCACCATGCCGACAGCGGAGCACTTCGCCGCGGCCATCGGCCGGCTCGGTGTAGCCGACAACGACCACGTGATCGCGTACTCGCACGGCCCGGTCATGTGGGCGACCCGGCTGTGGTGGCTGCTGCGCTATTTCGGCCACGACGCCGTCAGCGTGCTGGACGGCGGCATCGCAGCCTGGCAAGCCGCTGGCGGGCCCGTTGAGCCGGGCACCCGGAGCTATCCCCCCGCGTCGTTCACCGCCCGGCCACGGGCAGAGCTGCTCGCCAGCCTGGCGGACGTCAAGGAGATCACCGAAGGTGGCGGCTCCTGCCTGGTGAATGCGCTGTCAGAGGCAGCGTTCCGCGGTACCGGCCCGGGCGCCTACAGCCGGCCGGGCCGCATCCCCACCAGCATCAGCGTGCCGTGGGAGGGCCTGGTCGACCCAGAAACGGGGCGGTTCCAGCCACCGGACCGGCTGGCCAGCGCTCTGGCCGCGGGCGGCGTTCGGCCGGACGAGCCCGTCGTCGCCTACTGCGGGGGCGGCATCTCGGCGACCGTGGACCTCTTCGCGCTGTCGCTGACGGGACGCGACGACGCTCGCCTTTACGATGGCTCGCTCACCGAGTGGAGCGCTGATCCCGCTCTCCCGCTGGTGACTGGCTGAGCCACGCTACGCTTTCACGGCAAGGACTCCGCCGACATGATCATCCATACGAATCGGCTGCCGGAGTCACGACGGTAGCCGCTGCTCGATCCGTATGCCGACTGCTCATACCGGTGGCAGGCGGACGCTGATCACGGCCGACTGGCCGTCCCTGACGTGCTCGACAGCCCGCCGCAGCGTCACCGGCAGCAGGCCAGCGGCGGTCACGGTGCGCGCGTACGCGCCGCCGGCGGCGGCCGCGACGCCCGCCAGGTCGGCCCCCGGCTGGAAGCTGGCGGCGAACCCGCCGCCAGCGACATTCCCCTCTGGGTGCACGGCCAGCGTGGACAGCGACGGCGCCCTCCAGCCCTGGTTATCAAAGATGACGGTCAGAGACGGCGCCTGGTACCTGCGCGCCATCCACTGCGCCGATGAGGGCACGCCGAACAAGTAGGAACCGTCCCCGACCAGGCTCACGACGGTGCGGTCGGGAGCAGCGAGCTTGGCGCCGATGGCCGCGCCACCGGACCAGCCGAGCGACCCGCCGCCGCTGCCGATGAGCAACCCGGGACGGCTGGCCCGCAGGTGCTCGCTGACCACGTGGTAATTGCTGATGGCCTCGGTGAGCACCAACGCGTCTGGCCCGACGGCATCCCGGACGCAGGCCACCAGGTACTCGGGCGTGATCGTGCCGTCCGCGTCTGGGCGCTCCCGCTCGGCCCACCGTGCACGCTGAGCGTCGTGTTCGGCGCTGATCCGGGCCGCGCGTTCCTGGATCTCCGTCCCGTCGAGCTGTCCGGAGACGAGCCGGCCGAAGATCTGCCGCAGCGCGGTCGCGAGATCCGCCATCGCGTACCGGGCGGCCGGAACGTGCCATAGCGGCATCCTCATCTTGAGGGGATCAACGTCGATGACATAGATCCGGGCCGAGCCGTCGGGCCGGTTGTGGCCCGGGATCCAGGGCACGTCGCTGCCCAGGATGAGAATCACGTCCGCGTCGGCCAGCAGGGGATTCTGCACGGGGGCGTTCCACTGGTAGCCGAGGTGCAGCGGGTTGTCGTCAGGGAAATTGACCCAGCTCGGCACCGACTCGATCACGCCGACGGCGCCCAGCTCACACAGCCGGACGAGCTCAGGTACCGCGGAGGGATCGCGCCCGAGGTAGGAGGTCACTACCAGCGGCGAGCGAGCGCGGGCCAGCGCGGTCGCGATCTCGCCGGCCACCTCGTCGGTCAGCGCGGCGGGCGCGACCGGGTCCCACCATTCGCCCTGGGGCGGCTGCGGCGGGATCTGCTCCTCCATGATCTCGCGGGCGGCGGTCAGGTACACCGGCCCGGCCGGCTCGCTCCGGGCGATCTGCATCGCCCGGTGCACAAGCTGCTTCACATTCCGGCCGGTGCGGATCTCATGGTCGTACTTGGCGTAACCACGGAGCATCCCGCGCTGGTCGGAGGTGTCCTGCAGCCAGTGGATGTGCTCACTTCGGGTACCGGGAAGCTCGCCTTCCTGCGTCATCGGCGACAGGCCGGCGAAGATCAGCACCGGCACCCGTCCCCTGGACGCGTTGTGGATCGCCCCGCCGAGGTTCTGAGTGCCGCAGTCGGTGTGCACGATGACCGCCTGCGGTTCGCCGCTCACCTGCGCGTACCCGTGGGCCGCGCTGAGCGCCACGCTCTCGTGCGGGCAGAGAATCAGCTCGGGCAGTGACGCCAACGTTCCCGCGCTCTTGGCCAGCGCATACGCCTCCATGATGCCGGTGTGGTCGCTGCCCAGGTTCGCGAACAAATACCTCGCGCCCGCTTCGCGCATCGCCTCCAGCAGCGCGGTGGAAGTCGTATAGTCGCTGCTCACTGCACTCCTCTCAACCCGGCCGCCCGTTCACAACATAGGCCCCGGGCAAGCCCGGGCCGTCAGATCGACATCCCGCCATCGACGGCCAGCGTGGCACCGGTGACGAACGAGCTTTCATCGCTGGCCAGGAACAGCATGACCCGTCCCACCTCCTCGGGCGCGGCGTGCCTGCCGAGGGGGATGAGCTGATCGAAGATCGAGGCGGCCCGGTCGCGGTCCGTCCCGGTGGCGGCGACCTCGATGCGGTGCTGGAACTCGTTGTCGACCGGGCCCGGGTGGATCGTGTTCACCCGGATCCCGCGCGGCGCCGTCTCCTTGGCGAGCGTCCGCATGAGCCCGACCAGCGCGTGCTTGGCCGTGGCGTAGGCGCAGATGCCCGCGTCCGAAGTGAGGCCGACCACGCTCGAGGTGATCACGATGCTGGCGCCAGATTTCAGGTAGGGCAGGGAGTACTTGCACACGAGGAACGAGCCGCGCACGTGCACGGCGAGGACCTGGTCGAACACGTCCTCCGGGTAGTCCGCCACCGGGGCGATCACGCCGCTGATGCCCGCGTTGCTGACCACCACGTCAAGCCGGCCGAACATCTCGACCGCACCCGCGACGGCGGCCTTGACCTGCATCGGGTCGGTAACGTCCGCGATCGTCCAGGTGGCGCCGTCGCCGAGGGAGGACGCACCGGCGCGCAGCTCGTCGGCAACGAGGCCGACCAGGCAGACCCTGGCGCCTTCGGCGACGAGCGCGCGCGCCGTGGCCATGCCGATGCTGCCCTCGCCGCCGGTGATGACGGCAGCCTTGCCCTGCAAACGCGGTGAAGCGACCATGCCGCCTATGCTCGCGTCCAGCCCGCCGCCCGTCTTGCACGCCAGCGCACGCCGCTTGACCCCCTGGGTACGGGCCGCGCCCCCGTCAAGGCGACACGCACCGTCCGTCTGGCAGCGCGGCAAGCCCGTAGCTGGCCCGGTAGTCGCGCGGGCCGACGCCGTAGGCGGCCTTGAACAGCCGGCTGAAGTGCGCCGGGTCCGGGTAGCCCCAGCGCGCCCCGACGGCGGCCACCGGCCGCGTCATGCACCGAGGATCGCGCAGGTCGTGGCCGCAGTGCTCGAGGCGGCGCTGCCGGATCCAGCCGGCCACGGTGGTGCCGCTGGCGTGGAAGAGCTTGTGCAGCTGGCGCAGGGAGATGTGGTGCGCGGCCGCGATGTGGGCGGGCGCGAGGTCCGCTTCCCCCAGGTGCTCCTCGATGAACGACGTGATCTGCAGCATCAGCGCCCGGTGCGCGATGTCGGGATCGTCGGGCGTGGCGTCCAGCCGGTCGGCGAGGACCGTGCCGAGCAGGTCGACGACGTTGCCCGCCAGCCGCATGCCGATCCCGAGGCCCGGCGTGTCATCCTCGTCGAGCAGATCTGCGATCTTGACCAGGAACGGGCCGATGAGGGCGGCCATGCCACCTGCTTCACCTGGCAGCCGGGTGGCGGTCAGCGCGGCCAGCCGGTCCTGCGGAAGGCCGAGCATGTCCCTGGGGAACACGAGCACGAGCATCCGGTGCTCGGTCAGCGCCAGAGTGTACGGCCGGTCGGTGTCGTAGAACGCGAAGTCGCCCGGGGTGAGCACCGCCTCCCTGCCGTCCTGGATCAGCACCGCCGTGCCGCGAAGCTGGACGCCGATCTTGTAGCAGCCGGCCGGTGCCACCTTCACCAGCCGGGCCGTCCTGCGCGCGGTGTGCGGCTCCGCACGCACCTCGATCAGGCGCAAGCTGCCCAGGTCGGTGCCGCGAAGCCGGCCAAGGAAGTCGGCGTCCCCGGTCGGGGTGGAGACCTCGAGCGGGACGAACGTGTCGGACAGAACGTGCTTCCAGTAGTCGAAACGCTGGCCAGGCGGCAGGTCGAGGGTGCGCGCGACATCAGGCATGACACCTACCTCCTCCGGTAGCCGCGTCTAGCTTGCGGGCGTATGCGCGGATGGTCAAGCGATGTGCCCGGTAGTCCAAGACCGCCGGCGCCGCACCGGCCGACAATGACGCGATCAGCGGGCCTAGACCTCACGTCCGGAGCGAACAATGACTGATTCGGCGGATAACGGCAAGCGGAGCCAGCTGACCAGACGCGGTTTCCTCGGCGCGACGGGCCTGGCAGTCGGCGGCGGCCTGGCCGGCCTGGCCGGCTGCTCGAGCGCGCTGAAGTCGTCGGGCTCGCCGAGTTCCACGTCGGGCGGAACGATAAAGATCGGGTTCATCAGCCCCGAGACCGGGCAGCTCTCGGTATTCACCCAGTCCAACGGATACGTGCTCAGCCAGGTGCGCGCGTCGCTTGCGAAGGGGCTGACGGTCGGCGGCAAGAAGTACTCGGTGGACATCATTTCCGGGGACAGCCAGTCGTCGTCGGCGCGAGCGGCGGCCGTCGCCTCACAGATGGTGCAGCAGGACTCGGTGGACCTGCTGCTCGCCACCGCGACGCCGGAGACCGTGATCCCGGTCTCCTCTCAGGCCGAAGCCTCGGGTGTGCCGTGCGTGCTGACCATCTGCCCGTGGGAGCAGTGGTATTACAAGAGCAACGGCAGCGCGAACACGTTCAAGTACTCCTATATGTACTTCCTCGGCACCCAGGAGGAGACCAACCTGTTCGCTTCGGTGTGGAAGACCGCGTCCACCGACCATGTGGTCGGCGGCCTGTGGCCGGACGACGTCGACGGCGCAGGGTTCCAGAAGTACGTGACGGCGAAGGCGCACAGCCTCGGCTGGAAGGTGGTCCCCTCGGGCGCGTACACCGACGGGCTGTCCGACTTCACGCCGATCATCTCGAAGTTCAAGGCCGCCGACGTGCAGATTCTGCACGCCGTGCCGATCCCGCCCGACTTCATCACGTTCTGGAGGCAGGCACATCAGAACGGCTTCCAGCCGAAGATCGCCTCCATCTCCAAGGCGCTGCTGTTCCCGAGCGCGGCGGACGCGCTCGGGCCGCTGGTGCAGAACGTGATGTCGCCGCTGTGGTGGACGCCTCAGTTCCCGTACAAGTCCTCGCTCGACGGCACCACGGCGTCGGCGTTCGCCGCCAACTACAAGACGAGCACGGGCAACGAGTGGACCCAGCCGATGGGGTTCAACTACGCGGTCTTCGAGATCGCGGTCGCCGCGCTCAAGGCGTCGGGCGACCCGAAGAACGGCAACGCCGTGGCTCACGCGCTGAGCACTCTCAAGGGAGAGGCGATCACGGGGGCGTACGACTTTGCCACCGGCCCGGTACCGCACGTGTCCCAGGTCCCCGAGCTGCTCGCCCAGTGGCGGCTGGTCTCCGGCAGCTACCAGCTCGTCGTCGTTAACAATTCGCTGCTGCCCGCCGTGCCGGTCGCGGGTTCCCTCGAGCTCCTATGAGCGTTCCGGCGCTGGAGGTCACCGACGTCGCGAAGAGCTACGGCTCGCTGTCCGTGCTCGGCTCGGTCTCGCTGGCCGTAGCGCCGGGTGAGGCCGTCGGCGTCGTCGGCCCGAACGGCGCCGGCAAGACCACCCTGCTCGACCTGCTGACCGGCACCGGGCGGTGCGACGCCGGCCGGGTGGTGCTGCACGGCAGGGACGTGACGCGGCTGGCGCCGCCGCTGCGGGCCAGGATGGGACTCGGCCGCACGTTCCAGGTGCCGCGCCCGCTGGGCGGCCTGACCGTGTTCGAGAACGCGCTCGTCGGCTCCACGCGGGCCGCTGGGCTGCGCGGGCGGCACGCATACGGCGCGGCGTACGAGGCCCTCGCTGTGACCGGCATGGCCGGCCAGGCCAACACGACGGCGGGCTCGCTGCGCCTGCTCGACCGCAAGCGCCTGGAACTCGCGCGTGCGCTCGCCATGCGCCCGCGCGTCCTGCTGCTCGATGAGATTGCCGGCGGCCTGAGCGACCCGGAGACCGAGGCGCTGATCGGGACGATCCGCGCGGTGAACGAGGGCGGCACCGCGATCGTCTGGGTGGAGCACGTGCTCCGGGTGCTCACCGCGGTGGTCACCCGGCTGGTGTGCCTGGCCGGCGGGCAGGTCATCGCCGACGGAGCACCCTCCGACGTGCTGGCCAGCGACGCGGTGCGGACCGCCTTCCTCGGCGGCGGCGTGCTGTGACGCAGCCGGAGACGCTGCTGGAGATCACGGACCTCGACGTGTTCTACGGAGACTTCCAGGCGCTCTTCGGGGTATCGATGTCGGTGACGCGCGGCTGCGCGACCGCCCTCGTCGGCGCCAACGGGGCGGGCAAGACCACGCTGCTGCGCACGATCGCCGGCGCGCAGGCCGCATCGGCCGGCGCCGTCAGCTACGGCGGCTCGGACATCACGGCGGCTCCGCCGCACCGGCGGATCGGCCGCGGCATCGCCCTGGTCCCGGAGGGCCGCAAGCTGTTTCCCAGCCTGACCGTGGAGGAGAACATCCAGGTCGGCGCAGCCGCGGCGGCCTCCGCGCAGTGGCCGCTGCAGCGCATCTACGACACGTTCCCGATGATCGCGCAGCGCCGCAGGCAACGCGCGTCCACGCTGTCAGGCGGTGAGCAGCAGGCAGTCGCGATCGCGCGGGCGCTTGCCGCGGGGCCATCCCTGCTGCTGCTCGACGAGATCTCGCTGGGCCTGGCGCCGGTCGTGGTCGAAGGGCTGTACGAAACGCTGTCCGGGCTGCGGGCGGCCGGAGCCACGATCGTGCTCGTCGAGCAGGACCTGCGGCGCGCCATGGACGCCTGCGACGACCTGGTCTGCCTGCTCGAGGGGCGGGTCGCGCTGGCCGCACCGGTCGCAGATGTCAGCAGGGATCAGGTCGTCGCCGCCTACTTCGGCGAGGGCCAACGATGAACTGGGTCAACGCCGTCATCCAG
>Ga0210385_10002419_pt1 | contig 11300 bp, 10 predicted proteins | sample IncBWH26OmetaG_FD_160107 | JGI IMG/M metagenome (GOLD analysis project Ga0210385, IMG submission 160107) | Forest soil microbial communities from Barre Woods Harvard Forest LTER site, Petersham, Massachusetts, United States - Inc-BW-H-26-O ... | reverse complement strand
CTATGTAGGTGCAACTTATAGACAGGGCGGCGCTTATTTTGAGGAGCGCGGCTTGAGGAATGTGCCCTTTTCCAGTTCCGTGAAGGCTTGCTGCAGCTGCTGCTGTGTATTCATGACGATCGGGCCGTACCAGGCCACAGGCTCTTCCAGCGGTTTGCCCGAAACCAGGAGGAAGCGAATGCCGTCGTCACCGGCCTGCACTTCGACTTCGTCTCCGCGGTCAAAAAGGATGAGCGAGCGGTCGTCGGCGAAAGAGGGAGGCGGCGTGGTCTCAAGCCATGCGACCGGTTCAGTGGGCACGGCAAGAGGCTGCGAGGCGTTGCAGAACTTGCCGCTGCCGGCAAAGACATAGGCAAACGCGTGGCGGACAACTTCGACCGGAAGAGTCTTGCGGCGGCCGGGTGCGAGAGAAATGTCCAGATAAACCGGGTCGGCGGCGACGCCTTCCACCGGCCCCTTCTTACCCCAGAAATTTCCGCAGACGATGCGGACATGCGTGCCGTCATCATCGATAATGTCTGGAATTTCGGGCGCTTTGATTTCCTGATAACGCGGCGCAGTCATTTTGAGTGAAGAGGGCAGATTGCCCCAAAGTTGAAAACCGTGCATGCGTCCGGCGCTATCGCCTTTGGGCATCTCCTGATGAATGATGCCGCTGCCCGCGGTCATCCACTGCACGTCGCCCGTTCCGATCGCACCTTTGTTGCCGAGGCTGTCGCCGTGTTCGACCGTTCCTGCGAGCACGTAAGTGATGGTCTCGATGCCGCGATGAGGATGCCAGGGAAATCCGGCGACATAGTCTTCGGGAACGTCGTTGCGGAAGTCGTCAAGCAAGAGGAACGGATCAAAGTCCGTGGTGTTGCCGAAACCGAATGCGCGGCGGAGATGAACACCGGCGCCTTCCAGGGTTGGCTTCGAACGAACTACTCTTTTAACCGGCCGGACAGACATGGAGCACCTCGGGGGGAGTGTAAGCCACTTCTATCGATGCTGCAACGGCGGCGGGTGGAGCGCAATTTTTAGGCGCCGCCGCTCTGCGCTAGCAGAGAAGTTGGCTTAGCGGCGATCGAGAGCCGGGTGACGGACGTCGCGACCAGCAACGAAGTAGATCACGTCTTCGGCGATATTGGTGGCGTGATCGCCGATGCGCTCAAGATTCTTGGCGACCATCACAAGCTCAAACGCAGCGAACACGACCGCCGAGTTTTCCATCATGTAGGTAAGGAGTTCGCGGAAGAGTTGGTCACGCAGACGATCCACTTGATCGTCACGCTGAAGAACCGACTGCGCGAGATCCTGATCGCCACGAACCAGAGCGTTCAGACTATCGCGCACCATGGCTTCGGCTAGTTCGCTCATGCGCGGAAGATCGACGTAAGGCTTCACCTGCGGATGGCGCAAAACGCGCATAGCCGCGTGCGCGATGTTAACGGCCTGATCGCCGATGCGCTCAAGGTCGCCATTGATGCGGGAGACGGCGAGCAAGAAGCGGAGGTCGGCGGCCATGGGGGCCTGCAGCGCCAGAAGGCGCTGCACGCGGTCGTCGATTTCGATCTGCATCTCGTTGATGGCGTCTTCCTCGGAAAGGACACTTTCGGCCATGTGCTCATCGGCATCGAGCACGGCGTGAACGGCCTGGTGGACCGCGCGCTCAGCGAGGCTACCCATCCAGAGAAGGCGCTGCTTCAATTCATCGAGATCGTGTACGAAATGGCGTTCCATAGGTGCTCACTTCCCTTCTGCCGGTCCGTTCGCTTGCGAGAAAATTGGCTTCAGGACTCCCAGGATCATCCGAAGCGGCCGGTGATGTAGGCTTCGGTCTTCTGGTCGGCGGGAGTGGTAAAAAGCTTCGATGTCTCGTTGTGTTCGATCAGATGCCCATCCAGCATGAAGGCTGTGTAGTCACTGGCGCGCGCAGCCTGCTGCATGTTGTGGGTGACGATCACCATGGTGCAGCTGTCTTTCAGATGGAACATCAACTCTTCGATTTTCGCCGTCGTCACCGGGTCGAGAGCAGAACAGGGTTCATCGAGAAGCAAAACTTCAGGGTCGACCGCCAGAGCGCGAGCGATACAGAGGCGCTGCTGTTGGCCGCCGGAAAGAGCAAACGCGGACTTGTGGAGATGGTCCTTCACTTCTTCCCAGAGCGCAGCGCGGCGAAGGCTGTGTTCAACAAGATCCGACAGGCGGCCCTTGTAACCATTGATGCGAAGGCCATAGGCAACATTTTCAAAAATGGATTTCGCGAACGGATTGGGGCGCTGAAACACCATCCCGACACGCCGGCGAAGATTGACGACGTCCATTCGCTTGATGTCCTGGCCGTCGAGAAGGATTTGGCCGGTATAGCGGCTGTTGCGAATCGTCTCGTTCATGCGGTTGAGATTGCGCAAAAACGTGGACTTGCCGCAACCGGACGGGCCGATCAGCGCCGTAACTTTGTTCGTCGGAATGCTCAGATTGAGCTTATAGACGGCCTGCTTGGCGCCATAGAAGAAATCCAAATCCGAAATCTGGAAGCGGAGGCGCGCTTCCTTTTGCGGTGCCACAGCCATGGACGACTCCGTCGTGCGAGCTTTTGGCGCGAGTGACGCGGATGTGCCGTCTCTTCCCTGCGCGGCGGAGGCCATTTCACACGCTCCTAACGCCGCGGCGGTTGATCACCAGCCGGCAGCCGATATTAGCAAGCAACACCAAGGACAACAAAACAAGTCCGGCAGCCCAAGCCTGGCGGTGCCAGTCATCATAAGGGCCGCTGGCATAGTTATAGATAACGACGGGCAGCGAAGCGATTGGCTGGCTAAGGCCTGGACTCCAATACTGGTTGTTCAGCGCGGTGAACAACAGAGGCGCGGTTTCGCCGGCAACGCGGGCCAAAGCAAGTAGCATGCCCGTGATAATGCCTCCGCTGGCGGCCGGAATAACGACAGTGGCGATCGTCTTCCATTTGCTGGCGCCGAGAGCCATGGCGCCTTCGCGAAGGCTGTTCGGAATTGCCCGCAGAAATTCTTCCGTGCTGCGAACGGTGATGGGAATCACCATTACGGCCAAGGCAAGCCCGCCAGCCAGAGCCGAAAAGTGCCTCACGGGAATGACCGCGACCGAATAGGCAAACAGACCGATGACAATCGACGGCGCGCCATTGAGAAGGTCGGTGGTGTAACGGGTGACAAACGAGAATGTCTTGCCGCCAAATTCGGCCAGATAAACGCCCGCAAGCAAACCGATCGGAAGACCGATCACTGCGGCCAACGACAGCAGCTTCAGGCTGCCGACAATTGCGTTGGCTACGCCGCCGCCCGTTTCACCTTCGCCCTTGGGCAATTGCGTGAAGAAAGCGAGGTCGAGCGATTTGCCACCATTCCAAATCAGGTAGCCGAGCACCGCGAAAAGAACAGAGACCACAGCAAGCGCGGCGACGCCCGTAAGCGTCAGCATGAGGCCGTTCAGCCCCTTGCGCCAAATCATTCGCAGGTTGCTCACGAGGGACGTCCTCCGCCGCGATCGGTGGCAATGATGAGAAGGCGCGCCATGCCGTTAAGGATGAAGGTGATCAGAAAAAGGACAAGACCGAGTTCCATGAGCGCGCTTCGGTGCATGTCACCGGTAGCTTCGGCAAACTCGTTGGCGATGGCTGCGGCAATTGTATAACCGGAGGAGAACAGAGAGCTGGAAATTCTAGGCGTGTTGCCGATCACCATAGTGACGGCCATCGTTTCGCCAAGAGCACGCGCCAACGCCAAGAAAACCGAGCCCATGATGCCGGTCCGCGCCCAGGGCACGACTACTTTCCAGGTCGCTTCCCAGCGCGTCGCACCCAGGCCGAGAGCCGCTTCGCGCTGGTCGCGCGGAACGGTGAGCAGCACCTCGCGCGAGACCGAAATGATGTAAGGCACGATCATGATCGCAAGCACGATGCTAGCCGTAAGGAAGCCCAGGCCGTAATTGGGGCCCTTGAAGATCGGCAAAAATCCGAGCGAGCTCTTTAATGCGGGACCGATCGTGCTGCGCATCAGTGGCACCACAACAAATATGCCGAGCAGGCCGTAAATTACGCTGGGCACAGCCGCGAGAAGATCGATCAGAAAAGCGATGGTGTCGCTGAATTTGCGGGGAGCGAGTTCTGCGAGAAAGATCGCGGCCGCGAGCCCCAAGGGCAGTGCTATCGCTAGCGACAAGATTGACGTGACCAGGGTCCCGTAGATGAATGGAGCGGCGCCGAAATGCTCGAAAACGGGATCCCACTCGCTGGTCCAGAAGAAATTAAAACCAAAGGCAGTACGAGTGGCGTGCGAGGCCACCCACAGCTCGTAGATCATCATGGACGTGATCAACAAGATGAGGGCGGCAAAAATCAAAGTCACCAGATGCGCGACCTCATCGCCGTGCCGGAGCCGGTAAAGAAGGGCGCGCGGCCCTGATTCGGGAGGAGCCGCGCGCTCGATTGTTGTGGTTGCCGTCGCCATTCCACCCACTACTGGATCATCGAAATTTGCTTCTTTTCCTTTGTCACCACTGCATCGGGAAGCTTGGCGTAGAACAGGCCTTCGTTATAACCCTGGCCGTCGCCCAACATCCAGGTCAAAAACGCCTTTATGGCATCGCGCTTGGCCGAATCCTGGTACTGCACCGGAATCAGAAGCCAAGTGAAGCTGGAGATGGGATAGGCGGTGGCGCCCGGAGCATTGGTGATCGATACGCGGAAATCATCCGGCATCGTCTTGGCGGTGCCGGCGGCTGCCGCGGTAACGCCAGCGAGGTCGGCCTTCACAAATTTCCCAGAGGCGTTTTGCACCGCGCCGTAGGGAATCTTCTGCGAGAGCGCATAAATCAACTCGACGTAGCCGATTGCATCCGGCGTCTGCTTCACCAGACCCATCACACCGTCGTTGCCTTTGCCGCCGAGACCGACGGGCCAGTTCTGAGCCGCCGCCGCGCCGACCTTGCTCTTGCAGTCGGGGCTACCCGTCGAGAGAAAATCGGTAAAGATGAAGCTGGTGCCGCTCGACTCGGCGCGGTGAATCACGACGATGTCGTCTGCAGGCAGTTTCACCCCAGGATTGGCTTTGGCGATTTCAGGATCGTTCCACTTGGTGATGGTGCCGAGGTAGATGCCCGCCAGCGCCTTTTGCGTGAAGTTGAGATCGGACGTCACGCCGGGAACATTGTAGGTAGGAACAACGGCGCCGATCACCGTGGGAAAGTGGAGCGTCTTCACCTTCGTCTTGCCGAGCATGTCGTCGGTCATCGGCATATCCGAGGCGCCAAAATCGACAGTGCCAGCCGTGAGTTGCGCGATCCCTGCGCCCGAACCGAGCGCCTGATAGTTCACTTGAACATTCGAGTGTGCGGCATGATAAGCCTCAAACCACTTTTGATAGATGGGAGCGGGAAATGTTGCGCCCGCGGCGTTCAACATAGTTTGCGCACCGGCCGTATACGCCAAGCCGAGAAGAAGCGCCAACGCCAACAAAGTCTTTTTCATTTTTCGCTTGTCTCCTGATGGATCGATTTTCCGCCGGAATTGTTACAGCCGTGTTACATCCCCAAGAATCACTGGTCAAACCGCCCCCAAGATCTTCAGAACAGTAGGAGGCGCGGACTCGAGGGGGTAGGTCAAGCCGCGCCCCGCGGGGGTACGTCGAGGAGGTGCTACTTCCGCCGCAACTGGCTGTTGCGTCAGAACTTGTCGGATGTGCGCCGTCTCTCGATCGCCCCGGTGAACCACCGCGCCACGCACGCGGTTCGGAAAGCGCGGGCATACTAGGCGAAGCAGTTAAACGTCTGATGACTGGCGCATAAAAGCTCTATGACCGGGCGGCGACGGTCGCCTTCGCAGCCTCGCCTGCCCCGGTCGACATACGACCATGCCGCACGTCCAGACCACGCACCCAAAAGAGAACGTCTTCGGCAATGTTCGTGGCGTGGTCTGCAATCCGCTCGAGATTTCGAGAGGCGAGCAAATACTGAAGACTTGGGGCCGCCTGCGAAGCGTCAGCGGCCATGCGGGCCAAGAGGCCTTCAAAAACACGATCGCGATAGGCGTCAACGACGTCGTCACTCTCGAGAACCTGCGCTGCCAGATCGACGTTTTGAAAAATCAGCGCACCGAGGCACTTGGAAACCATGGCGCGGACGGCGGCCGTCATCGGCTCCAGTTCGGCTGGGGTTTCGACGTCAGCCATGGTCGAGAGCGAAAGGGTGCGCTCGCAGAGGTTCACAGCCAGATCGCCCATGCGCTCAAGGTCGTTATTGATTTTCAGAGAGGCAACGATCATGCGGACTTCGGGATCATCCAGATCGCCGCGACGCAGCAGCTTGATCGCGTGCTCATCAATCGTGATTTCCATTTCATTGATGCGCGGCTCGATCAGAAATACCTCGCTCGCCATTTTTTGATCGCGCTCCAGCAGCGCCCACAGCGCTCGATTCACCGAGGATTCTACGGTGCGAGCATGCGCGACCAAGTAGTTGGTGAACGCCGCTTGCAGGATTCCTTCCGAATTTGCTCTGGCAGTCAATCCCCGCCTCCGCAACGCCAAAAAACATCTATTTCTGCTTGTGCAGCTTGCGGGGAGATGATTTCAACCGCATCAACGTGGGATGAATGTTTGGAGACGGCGAAACAGTTACGAGGATTTCGGTACGGAGAAGGAAAAGCGCGAGCCGCGGCCGACTTCACTATCGACCGACAATTTCCCGCCAAGGGTTTCGACAATATGCCGCGCGATGGAAAGCCCGAGTCCGGTTCCACCTTCTTCGCGCGAGCGGGCCGCATCTACGCGATAAAAGCGCTCGAAGATGCGCTCTTGATCGGCAAGCGGAATACCGATGCCCGTATCGACGACGCTGAGAGTGACGTCCTTGGAGCCGACCGCTGCCTCGACGTGGACCTTGCCGCCAGACGGCGTGTATTGCACGGCATTGTCGAGCAGGTTTTGAAGCACCTCGCGCAAAAGGCGGATATCGCCGCGGATCGGCGGCAGGTCTGAGTCAATATCTGCCTCGAACTCGATTCCCTTTCGGCCCGCCCGCAGCTGCGTGGTCTCGGCGCAAGCTTCGATTAGGTCTGAGACGCTGACTGGACCCAAATCGACTTCGAGCTTACCGGCCTCGATGCGTGCCAGCTTAAGAAGATCGTTGGTGACGCGCGCCAGTTGAGTGGCGTGGTCGCGAATGATCTCAATGAAGCGGCGATTGTTTTTATCGTCTTCAAGAGCGCCGGCAAGCAGCGTCTCTGCAAAACCCTGGATGGCGGTCAGAGGCGTCTTGAATTCGTGAGAAACGTTGGCCACGAAATCCTGGCGGACGCGCTCCAGGCGGCGAAGTTCGGTGACGTCATGAAGCACTACCACGGCACCTGAAGGAGTCGGCGCCGCTCCGACCGCTTGGCCCGCGTCCATGGCTCGTACCGGCGCAGCCGTGACCGCGAACATGCGCAACTGGACGATGCCTGTGGTGATGTCGTCCTGCAGCGCGTCTTCGCCTTTCAGCGCTCGCCGGATGAGTTTGAGAACTTTAGTATTGCGGATTACCTCGATTACGGGACGGCCCTCGGCTGCACTGCCTTCGATATTGAGGATTTCCGAGAAAGCCGCATTCCAAAAGACCAGCCGCTCCTGGGCATCGATAACGCCAACGCCTTCCACCATGCTTCGCAGAATGGCGCTTGAACGATCGCGTTCGCTACCCAAGTGGCGAATGGTGCGATCAAGACGCGAGGCACTTGCATTCATCGCTTCGGCCAGTTGCGACAATTCGTCGCGCGGCCCGTCGAGCGAGAAGGGACGAGATTCGGAAACGCCCAGACGAGTCGAAAACTCGGTCAGCCGCTGAATACGCCGATTGCATTGCAACGAGAACAAGACATACACGCCAGCACCGATCGCAATCACAGCCGCGGCGCTGAGGACAAACCGTAGACGAAGACCGGAGATCAACGCATCGGTGCTCGCCGGGTCAGCGGCCGCACGCTGCAAAGCGTGTTCAGCAAAGCCCTCGGCCACCAGGCACAGGAAGATCAGCAGTAGAAGGTATGTCAGCGAAAGCTTGGAGAAAAGCTTAGCTCGCACGGGTTTCGAATAGATATCCAGCGCCGCGGATCGTCTTCATGTAGACCGGATGCTGCGGGTCAACTTCAATCTTCTCCCGCAAGCGGCGCACGTAAACATCGACGCTGCGCGGCGTAACAAACCGCTCAGTCCCCCAGACACCATCGAGGAGCTGATCGCGCGTGAAGACTCGGTTTGGCCGCGCGGCCAGGAAGTATAGCAGGCGAAACTCGAGAGTGCTCATAGGAACGGATTTGCCAGCGCGCGTGACGCGATAGGAAGCCGGATCGATCCGCAGAGCGCCAATTTCCAATGCTTTTTCAGAGGGGATGCCGGAAGGCTCTGCGCGGCGAAGCAGCGCTTTGATGCGCGCGGCAAGCTCGCGCGGGCTAAAAGGCTTGGTGACGTAGTCGTCAGCGCCGAGTTCGAGGCCAACGACGCGATCGGCCTCTTCGCCCTTGGCAGTGAGAATAAGGATCGGCAAGCGGTTCAAGCTAATGTCGCGGCGAATTTCTTTGCAAACATCAAGGCCAGAGAGCTTGGGCAGCATCAAGTCAAGAATCAGGAGATCGGGCGGACTCTTGCGAATTTGCGCCAGGCCGCTCGCGCCGTCTGTGCTCGAGAGGACTTGATAGCCGTCCTTCTCAAGGTTATACCTCACCAATTCGACGATATCTTTATCGTCTTCAATTACCAAAATTCGCTTCATCGGGCTTTCTGCGAAATATGACTTGCCGGTTGGTTCGTCCTCACCATACGGAAAATTCGCGCTGGACGCAAGGTAGGCCGCTCGTTGTGCTGGCATTCTCACCCTCCATTCCTTCGGGCTATTAGGCCTGCGCGGGTACACCTCAACCGTGGATGATTTGTCGCCGCTGAATATGGTTCGCGCACAAGCCGATGCAGAAGGCTCACAGAGCAACGTTACGGCGACATTGAGTGGATGTTTCTGGTTTGTAACAAAGCGCCACGCCCGGTACGATGAAAACAGCATTTGCTCAAGCGGCTCGGGCAGGCGCAGACGGCTGTCGGACCAAATCGTTTGAGGCGCAAGAACGGCGGGCACGCCTGCACGCAGGGCAGCGCATTTTGGACATCGAGCGGCGCTTGCAGGCCGCAACGGACGATGGTTACGATGATGCCCTTTACCGTGGCAAAGCCCATGACAGGAACGGGGGCGAGCGATTCGACCGGCGCGCCATGCCGACCTTGCGGCCAGTTTGAGCCAGCCGGACTTCACAAACCGAGACAAAGGGAGCGGCCAGTTCCACGCCGCTTCGTGTATACTCGACGATTGCTTCGATCCATCGGAAGAGGTTTGTAAATGAGCCCCGCAAAACAAGAATCCAGCGCGACGTCAGTCGAGACCAGCACGGGAGGCCGTCGCGACACCCTTTCCATCACGGATAACCGCACTGGGCGGCAATACGAAGTCCCTATTAAGAATGACACGATTCGCGCCATCGATCTAAGACAGATCAAGGTGGACCCGTCCGACTTCGGATTGATGAGTTACGACGCGGCGTTCTCCAATACCGCATCGTGCATCAGCCGCATTACCTATATCGACGGCGACAAAGGGATTTTGCGCTATCGGGGCTACTCGATCGAAGAACTGGCGGAAAAAAGCACGTACATGGAAACGTCGTACCTGCTGCTGCACGGCGAACTCCCCTCAAAGTCGCAGCTCGCAACGTGGGCCGATCAGATTACGCACCACACTTTCATCCACGAGAGCATTAAGAAGTTCCTCGATGGCTTCCATTACGACGCGCACCCGATGGGCATGATGATTTCGACGGTGGCGGCGCTTTCGACGTTCTACCCGGAAGCCAAAGACATTTTTAATGCAGACTCTCGCCGGAAACAGACCTACCGGCTGATGGGAAAAATGCCGACACTGGCGGCGTTTGCCTACCGGCACAGCCTGGGTATGCCCTATGCGTATCCCGATAACGAGCTCAACTACACTGCAAACTTCCTTAACATGCTCTTCAAAACCAGCGAGGCGAAGTATCGGCCGAATCCGACGCTGGAGCGTACGCTCGACATTCTCTTTATCCTGCATGCGGATCACGAACAGAATTGCTCGTCGACGGCGATGCGCGGCGTAGGCAGCTCGCATGTGGATCCTTATTCGGCGATCGCGGCGGCGATCGCGGCGCTGTATGGTCCGCTGCACGGCGGCGCCAACGAAGAAGTGTTGCGCATGCTGGTTGATATCGGCTCGGTGAACAACGTGCCGTCCTACATCAAGCGCGTTAAGTCAGGCGAAAAGAAGCTGATGGGATTCGGACACCGCGTTTACAAGAACTACGATCCGCGCGCCCGCATCGTGAAGCAACTGGCGTATGAAGTTTTCGACGTGATGGGACGCAATCCGCTGGTGGATATCGCGCTCGAATGCGAGCGGATCGCCCTGGAAGACGACTACTTTGTTTCGCGGCGGCTTTACCCCAACGTAGACTTCTATACCGGCCTGATTTATCAATCGATGGGCTTCCCCGTGACCATGTTCCCGGTGCTTTTTGCTATTCCGCGCACGTCCGGGTGGATTGCCCAGTGGCAGGAAATGCTGCTCGATCCGGAACAGAAGATTTGCCGTCCGCGGCAGGTTTATTTGGGTGAAGATCTGCGCAGTTACATTCCTCTCGATCATCGCAGCTAGAGTGCAGCTGCTTTGCCTTCCAGAAAGGCTCGCGCAGGGCGCCGACCGCTCGCGGATAATTTGGCGCCGCCTTGCGCGAACAGCCCAATCCACGGACATCCCCAAGCAACTATTCGGGTCGACTACAGGCCGCATGGATTTTGCTACTTGTGGAACGCCCGCCTGCAGCTCGGCGTGACTGGCTGACGACGCTCTCTTATTTTACGATCCCAGAAATGCCTATTGGTTTGCGAGGAAGGGCGCGATTTGCCCTTCCCTTAGACGTTTGTTTTCTTTGGCGTTTATCGCGGCCTGCGCCACCGCCCCTGAGGAATTGCCCTCCCGACAGAACCGCAGGCGAGCGTCAGCGCGGCAAATCTTTCAGCGTGTGAAGATGTTCTGCGCGACAAACAGGACATTGGCGGGCCGTTCCGCCAATCGGCGCATAAACCAGGGAAACCAGTAAGACCCGTAAGAAATCAGGACCTCGGAGCGGTATCCAGCACGGGCAAGGCGCAGCTGTTCGACGCCCTGAATTCCATAAAGCATTTGAAATTCGATTTGCTCGCGCGCAATCCCCTGCCCGGCAGCCCATTCGCAGA
>Ga0210385_10002418_pt1 | contig 11303 bp, 7 predicted proteins | sample IncBWH26OmetaG_FD_160107 | JGI IMG/M metagenome (GOLD analysis project Ga0210385, IMG submission 160107) | Forest soil microbial communities from Barre Woods Harvard Forest LTER site, Petersham, Massachusetts, United States - Inc-BW-H-26-O ... | reverse complement strand
GGTGAACAATCTGGCCGACCTGGGAGTGAACGTGCTGCCGGTTGGGGCCATTGGCGACGATGAGCCGGGACGGCTGCTGATGAAGTTCTTTCGGCACAAGCGGATTCCGGTCAGCGGCGTGTTGAAGGACAAGTCTTACACGACGGTCACGAAGACGCGCATTCTTGCAGGGATGACGCACAATTCACGGCAGCAAGTGGTGCGCGTGGATCGCGAACCGGAGAACCCTCCCAACCGGCACCTGACGCGGGAACTGTTTTTGGCGGCGCGAGAGTATTTGCGCGCTTCGGATGCATTGCTCGTTTCCGACTACGGGTATGGATCTGCGAGTCCGGCGATCGTGAATGCTCTGCGCCAAGGCGGAAGACGAAGAGTTGTGCTGGTGCCGTTGATTCTGGATTCACGCTACCGACTGCTGGAGTATTCCGGCGCCACTGCCGCCACTCCGAATGAGCCCGAAGTGGAAGCGGCGCTGGGCGTTCGGATTGGGCAGAACTGGGAGAAGGTGGCCCATGCAGGTAAACAAGTCATGGAGCGGATGAAGCTGCAGTCGCTGTTGATCACGCGCGGGCGCGACGGCATGGTTGCATTCGACCAGAGGCACGCACCGGTAGACATTCCGATCTTTGGTTCCGACGAGGTGGCCGATGTGACCGGCGCTGGCGATACCGTGATTGCGGCGTTCAGCGCCGCGCTGGCCGCGGGCGCCAGCACGGAAGAGGCGGCGCAGTTGGCCAATTATGCAGGCGGAATTGTAGTGATGAAACGGGGCACGGCTACAGTTTCGCGGGAAGAGCTGTTGCACGCGGTTGATCAGGTTCCGCCCTCGACGAGGCCTCATTGATCCATGCGTCTGATCTGGGGCAGCTGAACTGAAGTAGCGTTTGGAAATCGACAAAATGAGCAACAGCAAGATTCTTGAGCGGCAGCAACTCCGCACTTGTGTGGAGGAGTGGCGGCGTGCAGGCGAGCGCATTGTGCTCGCCAATGGCAATTTCGACTTGCTGCATGTGGGGCATGTGCGCTATCTGCGGGGCGCGAAGGAACTGGGCGGAAAGCTTGTCGTGGCCATCAATTCTGACGAATCGGTGCAGGCGCTAAAGGGCGAGGGCCGTCCGGTCATGCCGGCAGAGGAGCGCGCCGAGATTGTTGCGGCACTGGCTGACGTGGATGCTGTGATCATTTTTCCGGAACTCGATGTCCGCGGGCTCATTCGCGAGATTCGTCCGGATATTCAGGCCAAGGGCACTGATTACACAGTGGAGACCGTCCCGGAGCGGGATGCGGTGATGGAATACGGCGGGCGGGTTGCGATTGTCGGCGACCCCAAGGATCATTCCACTAGCGAGATTATTCGTTCGCGGCTCCTGCCGAGGCGGCCGTGAGTTCTGGATCTGTTAATTTCGAGCCGAATAGTCTCGATATTGAATCAGAGATAAAGATCGACCGATTGCTGATTGTGCGGCTCAGCGCCATGGGGGACGTGATCCACACGCTGCCCGCAGTTCATGCCCTGCGGGAGGCATTTCCGCAAGCCCACATTGGCTGGCTGATTGACGAGCGCTGGGCCGAATTGCTGTGCACGCCTGGATCATCGCGGCGGGGGCGCAGGTCTTCGTTGCGGCCGCTGGTGGATGAAGTTCACGCGGTGAACCTGAAAACTTGGGGGAAATCACTTTTTTCGGTCTCGACGCTGCAGCGCGTTGCAACGGTTTGGAACGATGTGCGGGATGTGCATTACGATGCGGCGGTGGATTTGCAGGGAGCGATTCGGTCTGCCGTGCTGGCGCGGCTGTCTGGCGCACGCGTGGTGTATGGGGCGGCGGAACCGCGGGAGTCTCCAGCCAGTCTTTGGTACACACGGAAGGTGATTGCACGCGGCCGGCATGTGATTGAGCAGAATCTTTCAATTGTCGAGGGGCTGGTCGGGCGCGAAATGAGGCGGCTGGCTGAGGGCAACGTTTGCGATCTTCCTTCCGACCCCCGGGCCGAGGCACGCATCGAGCAGGGGCTGGCGGAGCAGGGCGTCCACGACTTCGCGATTCTGAATCCGGGCGCGGGGTGGGGTGCGAAACGCTGGCCTGCGGAGCGCTACGGTGAAGTCGCGCGCGGGCTGGCCGGTATGGGCATGTGCCCGCTGGTTAATTACGGTCCGGGCGAAGAGGATCTTTCTCGGGGTGTGCTGGCGGCGAGCGGAGGCCAGGCCAGGCCCATGAAGGGGACGATCACCGAACTGATCGCGTTAACTCGGCGCGCGCGACTGTTTATTGGTGGCGACACTGGGCCGCTGCATTTGGCGGCGGCGTTGCGGGTTCCGGTGGTCGCGATCTATGGACCCACGGACCCGGAGCGCAACGGGCCCTATGGAACCCACAGTATTGTGCTGCGGAGTGAGGACAGCGTTACGTCGCATGCGCGGCGGGCAGCGCCGGACGAGGGTTTGTTGACGATTGGCAGTGATGAGGTGATTGCGGCCGCGCGGGAGTTGCTGGGTGGTTCCCTCAGGGGCTAAAGCCTTCATCTTTAACGGGCTGGATGGCACGGCTTAAGCTGTGCCCTTCCCGAGCGGAATAATTGCATGACTGAGTGGTCTCAAATCGCACGGCGGATTCGCGTGCCGCTGGGGTTTCTCTTTGCTGTATTTTATTTCTGGGTGGCCCGGCCTACGTGGCGGTCCATGGCAGTGGGAGCGATTATGGTCGCGCCCGGGCTTCTGATTCGGGCGCTCGCTTCGGGGCATGTGCGCAAGAACGAGTGGCTGGCTACTTCTGGTCCTTATGCTTACACGCGAAACCCACTTTATCTGGGATCGCTGCTGATGGGATTGGGATTCGCTGTGGCGGCGCGCAGCTGGGGAGTGGGTGTGGCGCTGGTTGTGATGTTCTTTGCGATCTATCTTCCGGTGATTCACGATGAAGAGGCATTTCTGCGGCGGACGTTTCCTGATTTCGATGAATATGCGCGGCGGGTGCCGAGGATGTTGCCGCGACTCGCTCGCGCTCCGAATGAAGGCAGCCACAGCTCGACAGGATTCTCTCTGGATTTGTATCTGAAGCATCGCGAGTACAACGCGCTACTAGGAGCGCTCGCCATGATGGCAGCGCTGACGGCCAAGATGATGCTGTTCCGGGGTTAGAGGCCTTGGTGGCCCTGGGTACGGCTTTCAGATGAGGCCCTTGCGGACCTTCATCAGGAAATCATCGGCCTCGGAGCGCGCCTTCTCCATGAAACTCTGATCGCGGCCGTGCTCGATCTCCAACTCGTGAAGTACGAGTTCCACTGCGACTTTCGGTTTGTAGCCTCGCTTTATGAGCATGCGAGCGCGCTCGGCGAAAGCGGTGTCGGCCTCCCGTTTTGGCGGCTCCGTGGCCGCGGGGGAAGTGGTTTCGCCCTCACATTTGTGCTCGCGAAACTTCGCAGCGGCGAGTCGGTCGTAGGCAGCCATGGCCTCTTCTCCGCTAAGCAGCGTGGGGACCGGGAATCGCCAACGGCAATTGGAGCAGGCCCAGCCATTTGCATCGCCCTGGACTCGGAACAACGAGCGCTCCATATCTCGACCTCAACCTGCCTCAAAGAAGACTGCCATCTCGCTTCGCTCAGAATGACAGAGACAGCAGGCTTACTTCTGGGCCACCAATTCCCGGGCGCGGTTCAGTTCCGGGCGCGTGGAATTTGACCCGTCGCAGACTTTCAGCAACAACGCGTAGTATTCGGCGGCGTCGCTCTGCTTGCCAGCGGCTTCGGCAGCGCGGGCTGCGCCGTAGAGGGCGTCGAAGCGGTTGGGATGCAGCTTCAGGTCGGTCTGATACTCTGCCAGCGCCTGCTGCGGGCGCTTGGCTTCGAGCAGGATATCGGCGATCATTTCACGTGCCGGGATGCCTTCAGGTTCGTCGCCCACCGCATCTTCTTTGTCGGCCAGCGGACGGAGCTCTTCGACCGCGTCATCGTACTTGCCTTCAGCGAAGGCAAGCCAGGCCTGGACCTCTTTGCGATCGTCTTCCACTGCGCCGGCAAAGCCTGACTTCCAGGCAGCGAGCTTCTTATGAGTGCTTTCAATAGCGGCGAGGTCTTTGCTGACATCATCGAGCTTGCGCAGGTGCGCCGAGCCGATGGCGCGTGCCCAGTAAATCGTCGAATCTTCTACTGTGCCCTCAACCTCGGTTGGAGGCAGTGCGGCCGCGGTTTGCCAATCGTGCATCTCGATAGGGTATAGAGCGGTCAGGTGGGCGAGCGCTGCGGCGTGAGGATCGAATCCCTCGCCGTACATATCATCGTGCTTGTAGGGCATGGCGCGGATCTCCGCGATCAGGGCTTTGGCGTCGGCGTCGCGTCCGCTCTGCATGTAGGCGTAGAAGAGAAAATCCATGGCGTGGAACTGATGTCCCTCGCCGCCCATGCCCATGGCAGCGGTTTTGCGCGAGGCCGCGATGGAGGCGAGGTTGGAGTTGATGTCGTCCTGCCAGAGGCCGACTCGGGCGAAGATGTGTGAAGGCATGTGCAGGGCGTGCGGAGCGGCGGGGGCAACCTGAGCGTAGCGGCGGGCGGCAGGCAGGCCGAGCTGTGCCAGTTGCGGCTTGTCATAGGCATGAATCAGGTAATGGGCCACGCCGGGATGGTCGGGCTCAGTGGCGAATAGTTTCTCGAGGATTGTTGCCGCCTGCTTACGGTTGGCGAAAGTTGCATCGTCATGCGGTTCAGAGGCCAGCAGCGACAGAGCATAGAAGACTGCGGCTTCGTGATCGTCAGGGAAGTTCTCGTAAACCTTCTTCATCGCGTCGGAGTAGGCTTTGGCGCGAGCGTCGTGGTCGAGCTTCTTAGAGTCGCTATAGAAGGCTGCGATGGCGGCAATGTAGGCTTTCTCGCGCGGAGTGGCGGGGCCGTCGGTGGTTTTTGACTGGTGGACCTCATCCAACCCGCGCTGGATGACCTTCTTGTCGGGTTCGTTCCAGAGTTGGTGCCAGAGGCTCATGGCCACGCCCCAGTGGGCCATGGCGCAATTCGGAGCTTCGGCGGAGATCTTTATGAATTCTTTTTCCGCTTCTTCGTACCAGAAGGAGTGCAGCAGGGCCACGCCGCGCTCGAATGGCTTCTGGACAGCTGGGTCGCAGGAAACCGGGAAGGTGACTGTGCCGAGTTGGGCGGCGGTCAGGTCCTCGTGGTGATGGCTGTGGTCATCGTCAGCAACGGCGGTGTTAGCGAAGGCGGCGAGTGCGAAAAGGGAAGAAAAGAGCAGGACCGCGGAACATTTCATGGGAACCTCGCTGAGAAGCGAGTTTAGCCGCGCGGCGGATAGGGGGTCAAACACAAGGTCGGCCCTTCAGGAAAAAGAGCGGGCAGCACGTTGGCCACAAAGTCCGCAAGAAAGTGCCCAAACATATTGGCCGCCAGATCGCGGCGACACCGATGAAAGGCGGTGAGAATTGCACCGAGAACGGGGAAGTGTGATCTGGCGCTTGGCCTTGGCAGCAAGCAGCCAGGTTACTTCATCGGGCGCCCACTGCTACCAGTTCCATCTCGTCGGAGCGTTCTTCATCGACCGGAGTCAGCGCCGCATCGGAGTAGTTGCGGGCTTCGGGATCCCGCTTCAGGCGCCGGCGGAAGCCGCCATAACTCCACACCAGGGCGGCCAGGCTGATGTGTTTGTAGAGCAGATCGAAAATGTAGCGCGGATAGAAAACCCACGGGCTTTCGACGGGCAGAGTGGGACGGCGGTCTTTGCGGTACTTGCGGCGCAGGTAGCCGCCTTCGAGAGGATCGATCTTCTCGAGCGCCACCATGGCGTAGTACCAGAGAAGAAGAAATGTCATGTTGCCGGCGTTGCTGTTGGTAGCGACGGAGCGGCGCATGACCGTCTCCAGGTGCCGGGGAGAATAGAACGCGGCCCAGGAAGCGTGATAGAGCTGCTGCCACTGCTGCGGCGACATGGTGGAGTGGGTTGTGGTCACGTGTTCCAGGTCGTACTTGTTCAGGTCTGGATCGAGGTAGGCGCCTGCCTTGTGGAGTTTCTGATGATCTTCAGACCCGGGCAGCGGGGTGAGGCAGTGCGGCTCCAGCAGATCGATGGGCAACTCGCGCTGGATGATCTCGATGTCGCGCAGGACTGACTCCGGAGTGTCGGAAGGGAAGCCGATGATGTAGCCTGCGAAAATGGTTACGCCGACCTGTTTCCATTCCAGCAGCATTTTGCGGTACTCGGCTACTTTATTTTGCTTTTTCCGGGCTCCGAGTAGAGCTTCAGGGTTGATGCTTTCGAGTCCGATGAAGACCCGCGCCACTCCTGCGCGGCCCGCTTTCTCGATGAAATGGGGAATGCGGTGGCACATGGTATCGACCTGGATGACGAACTTGATGTTCAGCTTTTCCTGCTCGCGCATGGCGATGAGGCGGTCGAAGACTTTTTCCCAATCAGTGTTGCGGGCGAAGTTGTCGTCGGTGATGAAGAAGCGGTTGATGCCTTGGGCGAGGTTGCCGCGGACGATCTGCTCGATGTCATCAGCGGAGCGGCGGCGGGACTTGCGTCCCTGGACGTTGATGATGGTGCAGAAAGAACATAGAAACGGACAGCCGCGGCCAGCGTCGAACGTGGTGATCTTGCCGCCGGTGCGCTTCACGCGATGGGCTGGAAGAATCGGCATCGGGGCGCCGTCGAGCGAGGGCAGGTCGTCCATGTAGTTGTAGAGAGGGTGCAGAGTGCCGTTCCAGGCGTCGCGCAGAACCAGGTCGAGGCGTCCTTCGGCTTCGCCGGCAAAGAGCGAGATGCCGAGGTTCATGGCTTCTTTGAGTTCGGGCGGCAACTCGGGCAGCATGGACAAACAGCCGGAGACGTGAAAACCGCCAATGCACACGGGGACGCCCGCGGCGCGCAGGGACCGAGCCAGATCCATGGCGTGGGGAAATTGATTCGACTGAACTCCAACGAGGGCCACCAGGCAGCGTCCACCGCTGAGTTGCCGCGCGATGCGTTCGGGACGGATGCGGGTATTGGTTTCGTCGAAGGCGCTGACTTCGATTTCGACGTCATCGCCGAGCACGCGACGCTGTTTGCAATCGAGCGCCAGACCATTGAGCACGGCCAGCGTATTCGAGGGAATGGCGGAGCGGAACCACTGGATTACGTAGCCATCGTCATCATAGTGCGACGGCTTGATCAGAAGCAGAGAGAATCGTTTGGAGGCCCGCCCCACGGAACCCATGTGAACCCCTTGCCTTCGAGAACCCGATGCGAAGGAGAATATCACGGGTGCTAGGCGACGCTGGGAGTTGAGGCAATTCCGTAAATGGGGGCAACGAAGAGTTCCGATCTGAAATGGTTGCCGAGGAATCTTTATAAAATATTTATAAACTATTTATTCTGTGGTTCAAGTCCACTTCTGCTAAACTTCGCCGGACTCGGGCTTGGGCCGCGTCACGGGCCACGGGGCGTGCCTTCCATCCTTAACTGGCAAAAGAAAGCCGGGTGGAATCGCGCTAAGAATCACTTAGCCCAGCCCGCAGGGAGTAGCCATGGAACTGCACCCTGGGCCAGAGAAGAGTCGCGTTTCTACAGTAAAGCTCGCCGAGCTGGAGCCCATCCAGCAGGCTCTCCACGACAACGAAGACTGGTATCAGGATCTGGTCGAGCACAGCCAGGACTTGCTGTGCGTCCACGATCTTGAGGGCCGGCTGCTGTTGGTGAATCCCGCCCCGGCACGAGTACTCGGCTACAGCGTTGAAGAGATTCTGCAGATTCCGATGCGGGATCTAGTTGCGCCGGAGTTCCGCGACGAGTTTGATGCCTACCTGAGACGGATCGAGAGCTTAGGAGAGGCTAGTGGCCTGCTGGCGGTGATGACCCGGTCAGGAGAGCGGCGCATCTGGGAATACCACAACACCCTGCGGCGCGAAGGCGTAACGACACCGATCGTGCGCGGCCTGGCCCATGACGTTACGGAACAGAAGCGAGCGGAAAAGCTGGCGCGGGAAGCAAGCGAGGATTTGCTTGCCAAAGCGCGAGAGAGCGAACACACGATTCGTGAGCTGAAGCTGTTTCGAACCCTGGTGGACCAAAGCAACGATGCCATTGAAGTTGTGGATCCCCTGACGCTTCGCTTTCTCGATGTCAACGAAAAAGCCTGCTCGGTGCTTGGCTACAGCCGCGAAGAACTTCTGACTCTGGGAGTCTTCGACATTAACCCTGTTGTGACCAAGTTTTCGACGGTGAAAATCAAGGAGGAGTTGCGGAACTCGGGATCTTTCGTGATGGAAACGGTTCACCGGCGAAAAGATGGGTCGACCTTCCCGGTGGAAGTCAGCATGAGGCGGGTCCAGTTGGAAAGAGATTACGTCATTACTATCTCCCGCGACATAACCGAACGCAAGCGGACTGAGGACAGATTGCGGGAATATGAGAGGGTCGTGGAAGGCCTAGAGGAGGTGATCGCGGTGGTGGACCGGGATTACCGCTATGTGATCGCCAATCGCGCCTTCCTCAACCTTCGGGGCATGGAGAAAGAACAGGTCATAGGCCGCCTTGTCCCCGAAGTGATCAACAAGGAGGACTTTGAGAAGGTTTTCAAGCCAAAGCTGGATGAGTGTTTTAAGGGCAGGGTCGTCCGGTACCAGATGACGTACGACTATCCCAAGGCGGGAAAGAGGGAGATATTCGCATCATACTTCCCCATCGAGGGTGCAAAAGAGATCGATCGAATCGCTGCTGTTGTGCAAGACATCACTGAACACACACGGGCGCAGGAAGCCCTGCGACGCAGCGAGGAAAAGTACCGCAATTTTGTCTCGCAAAGCTCCGAAGGCATCTATCGGGACGATCTGGCCGTACCCGTCCCCATTGACCTTCCAGAAGACGAATTAATTCGTCGTTTCCTGCACGACACCGTCATGGTGGAATGCAATGACGCTATGGCTTCAATGTACGGTTTTATTTCCGGGGAGGAACTTCGGGGCCGACGAATGAGCGAACGGATGGTGCCTGAAGATCAGCGTAACATCGAGCTCGCCCGGGAGTTCATCCGCTCTGGCTTTCGTTTGCTGGAACGCGAGTCACATGAAGTCGACAGGTACGGTAACCCTAAGATTTTCCTGAATAGCATGATCGGCACCCTGGAAGATGGAAAGCTGGTGCGCGTCTGGGGCATCCAGCGGGACATCACGGAAAAAGTGAAGCTGGAGGAGTCTCGCCGTAAGGCGGACGAAGCCCTGCGCGAGAATGTGGGCCGACTGCAGGAAGTCACGGAAGAACTTCGCTTGGCCAAGGAGAAGCTGTCTGAAGAAAAGCTTTACCTTGAGGAATCCATCGATACGGAACTGGGTTTCGGGGAGATTATCGGGCGAAGCGGAGCGATGAAAGAGGTCATGGAAAAGGTGGCCAAGGTGGCTCCCAGCGACGCTACGGTGTTGCTGCTGGGCGAAACCGGAACGGGCAAGGAGTTGGTGGCGCGCGCGCTGCACCGCATGAGCCACAGGGAGGGCAATAGCTTCATCAAGCTGAACTGCGCCGCCATTCCTTCAGGATTGCTGGAAAGCGAGTTGTTCGGGCACGAGAAGGGAGCCTTCACGGGCGCGGTTACCCGAAAACTGGGCCGCCTGGAGTTGGCCGACCAGGGCACGCTTTTTCTGGACGAAGTGGGAGAGATTCCGCTGAGCTTGCAGCCAAAGCTGCTGCGCGTGTTGCAGGACCTGGAGTTCGAACGGCTCGGGGGTACGCAGACCTTGAAAGTGAATTTCCGGCTGCTGGCGGCGACCAACCGGGATTTGCAGCAGAGCGTGAAAGCGCGCGAGTTTCGCAGCGACTTGTACTACCGCGTGAATGTATTTCCCATCGTCATACCGCCTTTGCGCGAGCGGCGTGAGGACATCCGGCCTCTGGTTGAACACTTCGTCCGCAAGTTTGCCGTTCACATGAAGAAGTCCATCACAAGCATCCCTTCAAAAACCATGGAAATGCTGGTGCGGTGGGACTGGCCGGGCAACATTCGCGAGCTGGAGAACTTTGTGGAGCGTTCGGTCATTCTCACTCCGGGGTCGGTTCTGCAGGCTCCTTTAGCAGAATTGCACGCGGCCGTTGACCTGGGCGCCATGGGCAGCAATGAGAATCTGCGCGACAAGGAACGCGAACGCATTCTTCGCGCTCTACGGGATTGCCACGGCAAGCTGGGCGGACCGGACGGCGCTGCGGCGCGCCTCGGGTTGAAACGCACTACGCTACAGTCCAAGCTCGACCAACTTGGTATCAAGCCGGGCGGATATCGAGCGCGAAGAGGTTGAAGCCTCTCTTAGGCGGGGTGCGCTAATCTTGGAGTGGCGGCAATACGTCATTCGAAGTTAGGCTGTCGGTGGGATCTCTTGCAATACGAAAAAAGCCCCTCGCTTACGCGAGGGGCTTTCTCCGGGGGAGGGACTTGGGCGAGGCGCCCTTTGGTCCCAAACTGAGTTCACTGCATTACTTCGGTTGCTGTTGCTGGTCCGCAGTGACCGGAGACGCGCTGGAAGCCAACTGCTCCAGATCGTTCTTCAGCAGGCTGATTTCCACACGGCCGCCGCTGATGTGCTTCGTCTTTGCATCAGCGTCGGTACCAGGAGCGGGGGTATTGCCCATACCTACGAGATAAATGCGGTAGACCGGAATCTCGTGGTTCAGCACCATATAGCGGACCACTGACTCGGCCATCTTCTGCGAGTTTTGGATTGCGATCTGGCCTTTGCCAGAGGAGAAACCCTCCACTTCGATGATGTAGCCGCGCTGTCCCTTTACCGTGTTTGCCATCTCGTCGAGAGCGTCTTTAGCGTTCTTGCTCAGGACGGTCTGGCCGGGCTTGAAGCGGATTTCGGTCTGGTTCGAGGCCTTGTACTGGTCGATGTTGCCGACCACGGTCTCGACGGTCTGGATGCGAGAAGTAGCCTGCTGCGCGGTCTGCTGCGCCACGGTGGCCTTGTTGCCGGCATCGACGGCGTGCTGATCGGCCTCATTGGCTTTGTCTGAAGCCAGCTTGATGCCGGCCTGGGCGCGCGAGTCAGTGTCCTTGATCGCTTTGCTGTTGTTCGCGGTCAGGTCATCGAGTTCGTTGACGCGGTCGCGGATGGGATCGGTCTGCCGCCTAACATAAGTCTTGCGGGCGAACGGGTTGACACGGCCCCAGAAACCCTCACGAGCGGGCGGCTGCAAAGGCTGCTTGCCGGTACCGGTGTCGGTGGACTGAGTGGTGGCCGGGGTAGAGGTTTGAGTATCGGTAGACGAAGTTTGCGCGAAGGCCGGAAATGCGAGCACAGCGGCCAGCGGCATCGTAACTAGAATGCGGTTTTTCATAAGA
>Ga0210385_10002417_pt1 | contig 11305 bp, 8 predicted proteins | sample IncBWH26OmetaG_FD_160107 | JGI IMG/M metagenome (GOLD analysis project Ga0210385, IMG submission 160107) | Forest soil microbial communities from Barre Woods Harvard Forest LTER site, Petersham, Massachusetts, United States - Inc-BW-H-26-O ... | reverse complement strand
GGTGACGAGGTTTGTGGGCGTGTTGTTGATGACGGTGGTGATGTTCGACGAGGTAGGAGCGTAGTTCGCATCGAACTGATTCTGCAGGCCCGCGGTGAGGGCTTCCATTCCCGCTTCAGCGCCGTAGAAAGCGAGCTGGCGGTCGCTATTGTTGCCACCGAGCTTCTGGTCGCTCATCACCAGCCAAGACAAACCGACGATCACAGTGGAGAGCAGGAGCAGTATCAGCAGAGTGGTGACCAGCGCTATGCCACTTTCACGACGGCTTCTCATAAACCTTCTCCTTTTCGAATCCTCTTCGCTTGCCACAGCGCGCGACAGACTCACTGGAACTCGTTGTAGTAGTCCAGGCCGCGCATGCTGACTGCGTTGATCAGGTTGTTCCGAATGTATTTGCCGCTCAACGCGAACGTGGCGTCCGAACGCGCGCACAGCAGGATGTAGGAATCCCGGACGTACGGCAGATTCGCTGCCGTCGGATTCTCCTGCTCCGTCGGCGAAAGCAATGCCGGCGGGCTCGAACCGGGATTTAGAATGTCGTAGAACAATTGCAGGTTCTCAATTACCTCGCCTACAGGCTGAGCGGCGTTGAAGTTCACCTGGCGCATGAGCTGCGGCAGCTGAGTGTTTGAATTATCCAGATAATAGGTGATCATCCAGATGCGCGTGGCCGTCACCGGATTGCCGTAGGTGTTGGCGGCGGACTGGATTCCGGTAATCGTGCCGGTCGACTGTCCGGAGGCATTTAGGTTAAAGGGATCGCCTGATAAGAATTGGATGGAGTTGCCCGCCAGGTTCACGGACGAAACATACAGCAGCGCGTCGTGTCCGTTGCTGTCCGTGCCACTCGTATTCGTGGCGGACACGCTCATGTTGTTGGACGTCGTGTTGTTGTTCTGCAACATAATGAGGTCGCCCACGTGCAGAGCAGTGTTTCCGGTCGAGATATTCACGCAGTTGGTATCGAAGACGATCGTGGTCGTCGAACCCGCGGTCGTAATGCTGCCGCCGGGGCAACTCGCGGAGTTGATGGGATACTTGTTCAGCCAGTTGGTGGACGTCGCGCTCACGTTGTTTACGAGCGTCGAATCGGCGTACAGAATTGTGACGGTGTCCGTGGGGTTTCCGGACGTGGTGGTCGTTGGACCGAGCTGATAACCGGGAATGACCGCGGGCAGCGCCGTCCAGCTAGTGGGAAATGTAGCGGCTGCGTTGGGACCGGGACGGTTTACGACCGAAGTAGTGCCGTTATTTGGGATAGTGAGACCGTTTTGCGGTATTCCTTCGCCGGCCTGAATCAGGTCGCGCGAGATGTAGTTCATTCCGGCGCGCAGGTTCTCCTGCGTGTCGGCCATCATGGTGATGCCCTGGGCCGTATTGACCGCGGTGGTGAGCGTGCTCAAAGTGGCGGCCATCACGATCGTGATGAGCGCAACGGACGTGAGAACTTCGATAAGTGTAAATCCGGCTTGACGTTTCATCCGTTGTCTCCCCCTACGAAAAGTTCGAAATATAAGTCGTCAGCGTGTACGAACGGTTGGTCCACTTACCGTTCGAGTAGGTGACGGTGACCTGAATCTGGCGCAGGTTGGCGATGGGGTTGCCGCTGTTATCGACTGCGGCGGACACGACGATAGTCCTGGTAAACGTGGTCAGCGCCAGACGGACGGGCGGATTGAAGTTTCCCGCGGCATTCGGCGCCAAAATCGCATCGGCGTTTCCCCTGCAGACTGTGCCATTGAAATCGTCCGCTGTTCCCACGATGCCATCCACTCCGGGGTCGCAAAGCGGTTGTGCGCCGGTGACAAAAATGCCGCTGGCGCAAACGGCAGAGCTGGCATTGCAGATTGTGGACCAGGTGGCCTGGCCCTGATCGCGAGCCGTGAAGATCGATTCCACCGCTTCCGAGGCCTTCTGCTGCGCGATGTAGTCGTCCTGTGAGGCGTTCATGTAAGTAAGGCCCGTGCCCAGCATCATCGCAAGGCCCAGGACGCCAACGATCAGGATGACGATCGAGATCATGGTTTCAATCAGGGTGAAGCCGCGTTGCGCCGCTTGCCTCATTCGCTTCGTTTCCATTCTTGCGATCATAGGTACCATCCCGCTCCTACGCTGCGATAAGCCTTGATTCGGCCCGTGCTGCCCAGAATCGTGACGGCGCGTGCCGTGCTGGGGAGTTTTGGCACACCGAGGAAAACTGTCCCGTTGAGCGAGTTACCATTGCCATCGGTGAATGTGCCGTCGCTTTGGAACATCATTCCGGCTGCCGGACCACCAACTACTCCACCGAAATAAATGCCGGAGGGAACCGAGAGCGCTCCGGTGTAGCCGTCCGCAACGCCTCCAATGACGTTGGCAGCAGTGATCGGGTTTTCTCCGGTATAGGTCATGAACTGCGCGCTGTTTTCCACCGGGACGGTGAGGAATGGCGTCGCAGCGAGCACCTGGGTTGGAGCGCCGCCCCCGACCGGATAGTTGATCTGGTACTGGAAGAGTTCAATTACGTTCGGGGCGACGAACTGCACGGCGATTGTCCGGCGCTGAGAAATGGCCGTTTCGCGCGCCTCGCGCAGAACCGTCTTCACCTGGTCCATCGCGGCGGTGGCCTGGAACTGCTGCCAGCTGGGTTGCATTGCGAGAATCGTCATACCCATCACGGTGAAAGCGATGGCGCACGTGATCAGCAATTCCAGAATGGAGAAGCCGGCTTGCCGGCCTCGGCGCGAAGTTAAAACCTTGTGGTGCTCTAGTGGCATCTTGGCTCCCAACTCAAAAACATATGCTTCGTTTGGGAGCCTATAGTGCACCTTCGAGGCCAGCTGCGCTCAGCGGTAAGGCTATTACTTGTAGCTATTTAGGGGCATATGGCCGGCCATCAAAGTGGGGCAGTCATGCGAGTGGGGTAGAAACGTAACCAATCAGGAGGGCCATTACAGAGAAAACTGTATGCGGTCTTACAGGCTCCTACGAGCTAATCGTCCCGTCCTGGAAGCCCGTTCCAGACTATTTTTGTTGCCAGCCGCCTCCAAGGGCTCGGTAGAGCTGCACGTAATCAAGCATCTCGTTCAGCCGGGCCTGCGCCAGCGTGAGTTCGGCCGAGTAGTAGCGGGTGTTGGCGTCGAGAACTTCCAGATAGCTTGCGGCACCGCCGCGGTAGCGCAGGTCGGAGAGCCGGCTGGCGTCCTGCGCGGATTCCGTCAAGAGTTCCTGCTGCTTGGTAAAATCCTGGTCTTTGGCGTAGGCGACGAGTTCGTCGGAAACTTCGCGGAAGGCTTCCTGAATTGTCTGCTGGTAGGTAAGCAACGCCTGCTGCTGCTGCGCCTGGGCCAGGCGAACTCCGCCTTTCAAGCTGCCGCCTGCGAACAACGGCTGCGCGAGCTGGCCCACGAAATTCCACGTGCCGGCCGGGCCGGTGAACAGCTCGGTGAGAGCTGAGCTCTCCGTACCACCGGTTCCGGTGAGCGTGACCGCCGGGAAGTACGCTGCCTTGGCGACGCCGATTTGCGCATTCATCGCCATCAGTTGGGCTTCGGCTTCGCGAATGTCGGGCCTGCGCTCGAGAAGAGAGGAAGGAAGACCGGCGGGGATTTCCGGCGTGTGCGGCTGAGCCGTCAGTTCCAATCCGCGAGTAATCCCGCCGGGATTATTGCCTACCAAAATGCTGATGAAATTCTCCTGCTGATCGGATTGCTTTTCGATGCTCGTAATCGCGCCGGACGCGGCGTAGACCAGTTGCTCCGCTTGGCGCACATCGAGCAGCGAGGTGCGGCCATGGTCCGAAAGCAACTGCGTGAGGCGAAGCGAATCCTGATCCGAGTCCAGCGTCTGATGCGAAATCTGGAGTTCGAGATCCTGTTCGCGCAGCGTGAAATACGCAGAGGCCAGATTGGCCACGAGCGACGCGGTGACTTCCTGCTGCGCCCAGTTGTTGGCGAGCAGCTGATCGCGGGCCGATTCCGTTGCGCGACGGTATTTTCCCCAGAAATCGAGATTCCACTGAAAGCCGAGGCCCAGCTCGGTGTCGCTGGTCTCGTACGCGCCGAAGAATTTTGATTGGGCAGCTCTGGTTCCGTCGCCCGAGAGTAACACTCCCGCGGAAGGCAGCTCGTTGCTGCGAGCGATCGTTAATTGCGCTTGCGCCTGGGCCACGCGTGTTGCAGCGATACGCACGTCATAGTTTTGCTGCAGCGCCGTGTGAATCAGCGCCTGCAGCTGTGTATCCTGAAAAACTTCCCACCACTTTTCGTCACCAAACGAAGTGGCTTCCGGAGAAGCCGTCGCTCCACGGAAGGATTGCGGAGTGTCGATCGCCGGACGCTTGTAGTTTGGGCCGACGGCGCAGCCAATAACCACAAAACCGATCGCAGAGCTAAGAAGGATGGCAACTGGCGCGAAGAGCGAGCGTCGCATTAATCGTCTCCCTCCGCCGTGCCATGCTGCGAAGGCAAGGCGCCCGTCCCGATTTCGCCGGGCTGGGCTTCGTGAAGTTTGAGAGCGATGCGTTCGAAGATTACGAACAACACGGGGATGACGAAGATCGCCAACGCAGTTGCGGCAAGCATACCGGTGACTACGACCGTGCCGAGAATCTGTCGTCCAGCCGCGCCTGAACCGGAGGCGATCGCCAAGGGTACGCAGCCCAGGATGAATGCAAAGGACGTCATCAGAATGGGCCGCAGGCGGAGTTTCGCGCCCTCTAGCGCAGCCTCGACGACTCCACGCCCCTTGGCCATCTCGTCGCGCGCGAACTCGACGATCAGGATGGCGTTCTTAGCAGCCAAACCGATCAGCATGACCAAGCCGATTTGCGCGTAGACGTCCAGGTCGAAATTGCGAAGGTAGAGACCCGCAAACGCGCCGAAGATCGCGATGGGCACGGAGAGCAATACGGAGAAAGGCAGCGTCCAGCTTTCGTAGAGCGCGGCCAAAATCAGGAAGACAACCAGCAGCGACAATCCGAAGATCGGCGCGGCCGTGCCAGACGCTTTATTTTCCTGATACGAGAGGTCAGCCCAGTCATACCCCATAGTCGAAGGCAGTGTCTCGCGCGCTACTTCTTCCAGCGCCTCTTGCGCCTGACCGGAGCTGTATCCGGGCGCGGCCGATCCGATCACCTGCGCCGCGCGGTAGAGATTGAAGCGGTTGGTATAGTCGGGGCCGTTCGTGGGTCCGGTCGTGACCAGGGTCGAGAGCGGCACCATTGCCCCGGCATGGTTTCGCACGTAGTACTGATCGATCGAAGCAGGCGAACTGCGATCTTCGGCTTCCGCTTCGACGAAGACCCTCCACTGGCGGCCGAACCGGTTGAATTGGTTCACGTACAATCCGCCGAGCGATGCTTGCAGAGTCTGGTAGACGTCGCTTAAAGTGACGCCCTGTTTCAGCGCTTTATCACGATCGACCGTCGCGTAAATCTGAGGAGTGGCCGCCGAAAACTGGGAACTGACCCCTGTAAGTTCAGGACGCTTGTTCGCGGCCTGGAGAAACTTCTGCAGATTCTGATCCAGGTCAGCCACCGTTCCGCCTGAACGATCCTGCACCCACAGCGAAAAGCCGCCCGCGCTGCCAAAGCCTGGAATCGCAGGAGGATCGAATCCAAATGCAACCGCTTCGGGCACCTGCGCGAACAGTTGCCGGTTAATGTTGCCGAGAATCGCTTCCGAACTCAGAGAAGCCTTGGTTCTTTCGCTCCACGGCTTGAGATCGACGAAATAAAAGGCGGTGTTTGACGTGGAGACACGAGTCAGCAAACTAAATCCGTCGATCGTCACATAGCTCTGAACGCCCGGCGTGTTCGCCAGAATAGTCTCAATTTTGCGAGCGACCGCATCCGTACGCTCAAGCGATGCGGCGGGCGGAAGCTGCACGTTCAAGAAAAGAAAACCGTAGTCCTCTTGCGGCAGAAAGCTGGAAGGAAGCTTGCGGCCAACCGCCAAGTCGAGCCCGAAAAAAACCGCGAGTATCACAACCGCGACGACGACTTTTCGAATCAGCCCCTGGCTCACGTCCACGTAACCGACTCTGGCTTTGTCGAACGCCTTATTAAATCCACGGAAGAAGGCGCCCAGCGGCCCTCGCATAGGCTTCCTCGGACGGAGCAGCAGGGACGCCAGCGCCGGCGAGAGCGTGAGGGCGTTGAACGCGGATATGAGCACGGAAATCGCAACCGTCACGGCAAACTGTTTATTCAGTTGCCCCTGGATACCGCTCATGAATGCCATCGGAATAAAGACCGAAGCGAGAATCAGGGCGATGGCCACAACCGGGCCCGAGACTTCCTTCATGGCTTGCAGCGTGGCATCGCGCGGAGACATGCCTTCTTCAATATGGTGCTCCACGGCTTCGACTACGACGATGGCGTCGTCCACCACCAAGCCGATGGCCAACACGAGACCGAAGAGTGAAAGCGTATTGATGGAAAATCCGAGCATCGGGAAAAATGCGAATGTTCCAATCAGCGAGACAGGCACCGCAATCATCGGGATCAGCGTCGCGCGCCAGTTTTGGAGGAACACGTATACGACCAATATCACCAGGACGAGGGCGATGAAGAGCGTTTGGATGATTTCGCGAATGCCCTCGGTCACCGGCAAGGTTGTGTCGAGTCCGATTTCATAGGACAGATCGGAAGGAAAGCGCTGCTGCAATTGCGCCATCAGTTTTCGGGACGCATCAGCCACGGCAACAGCGTTCGCGCCCGGAGTTAGGAAAATCGCCACAATGCAGGAGGGTTGCCCCTTGAATCGCGAGATTTCGTTGTAGCTCAGCGAACCAAGTTCGATGCGCGCCACGTCCTGAAGATGAACCACGGACCCGTCAGGATTTTCACGGACGACAATTTGTCCAAACTGATCGGCGGTCACCAAGCGCCCTTGCGTGCGCACGGTGTACGTCATTGCCGTTCCGGGGGGCGCTGGATTGCCGGAAAATTGACCCGCAGGGTTCACAGTATTTTGCTGATTGAGTGCGTTCACCAGATCGTTGACGGTGAGCCCGAGATTGGCGAGAACCTGGGGCTTGATCCAGACACGCATCGAGTAGTCCGTAGCGCCAAACAGAACCACCTGACCGGCTCCGGGAATACGTAGAAGTTGGTCGACGATGTTGATGTTCGCGTAGTTCGCCAGGAAAAGTGAGTCGTGCGTGTTTTTGGGTGAGTACAGTGCAAATGCGAGAAGGGGCAAACCCGTCTGCTTGCGGATCGTGGTGCCGAACTGGCTGACGTCTGGAGGCAGGTTCGGTGCGGCTTGCGCGACACGATTCTGCACGTTCACTTCATCGGTGTTGACGTCTGTGTCCACATCGAACGTCACGGTCAGCGTCATCGTGTTGTCGTTGCCATTCGTCGACTGCATATACAGCATGTTGTCGACGCCGTTCATCTGCTGCTCGATGGGAGTTGCCACGGATTGCTCGACCGTGAGCGCATCAGCACCGGGATAGGTGGTGGACACGATGATTTGCGGAGGAACGATATCCGGAAACTGAGCTTCGGGCAGGCCGCGCATGACGACAAGCCCGGCCAGCACCGTAATGATGGCGATCACGATCGCCACGATGGGACGCGTGATAAAAAATTTGGCCATGTGTCAGCGTCCCTCTGGCGCCGAGGCGACGACTTGCGGATTTACGGTCGCTCCCGGGCGAGCGTATTGCATACCGCCGACCATCACTCGTTCCGAAGGGCTAACGCCGCTGGTGAGGATCCAGTCAGTGCCGGTCTGAGGGCCGACCTGCACGGGCTGGATTGTGACTTTGTTGTCCGAGCCGACGACCGCGACCTGATACGTGCCTTGCACTTCCGTGACTGCCGCTTGCGGCACCAACAGCGCACCGTGACGTTCATCGGTTACGGCGCGGACGCGACCGTATTGGCCGGGCCGCAGAATGTTGTCGTTATTTGGGAAACCTGCCGCGACGCGAATTGTACCGGTGCTGGTGTCCACCTGCCGGTCGGTCCAGAGGACTTTTCCCGTGTGAGGATACGTACTGCCATCGGCCAGGATGAGAGTGAGAGGCACACCATCGAGAGGCAATACTTGGCCGGATTTCTTCGTGTCCTGGCGTTCCTGCGCGCGAAGATAGTCCTGTTCGCTCATTGAAAAGTAGACTTTGATCGGCTGGACTTGGGAGACGGACGTGAGAACCGTGGAGGTGCCGACGAGATCGCCAATCTGCGCTTGCGCGATCCCGGCCACGCCGTCAACGAGCGAAGTGATTTTCGCGAAGCCGAAATTCAGCTGGGCGTTCTCGACGGCTGCCTTGGCCGCGGTGGTAGCGGCCTGAGCCGCCACCACTGCCGCAGCCGCTCCGGCTTTGGCCTGGAGGTCATCGTCCATCTGGCTCTGCGCAATTGCTTTCGCGGCAGCGAGAGGCGTGTCACGGTCAACGTCTTGCGTGGCCTTGGAGAGCTGTGCCTGCGCTTGGACGATTTGCGCTTGCGCCTGCTCGAGCTGGCCTTGGGCTTGGTCCAACGCCGCCTGAAACGGGCGCGGATCGATCTCAAAGAGAACCTCGCCGGTGTGGACGAGCGAACCCTCGCGATAGTTCTGCCGAACAAGGTATCCGGAGACATGCGGCTGGATCTGCGCGTTGACGTAGCCGTCCATCGACGCGATCCATTCGCTCGAGAGAGAGACGTCACGCTGCTGGACCAGAGCGACCTGCACCGGGAAGGCCGCGCCGGCGCTGCCTGCGTTCCCTTCCGCTCCGCTGCGACAGCCGTTTAAGCCGAAGATGGCAATACTTGCGGATAGCAAAATGCTTAAACGGAGGCAGTCACTTCGCGACATTCAGTTTCTCCTGTCAAAATCCTGACACACCTATCCGCAATCAGATGCCACACGCCCCGGGTGGGACTCAGGGAAGATGGAATCAAATCGTATTCATTTTCAGACGATTTTTCCAATGAGATTTTCAGACAGATGGTAGCGCTAACGGGAATCGAACCCGTATTTCAGCCTTGAAAGGGCCGCGTGCTAACCGTTGCACCATAGCGCCACGGCAAGAAACAACAAGTTGCGGGGCCTTTTGATTATCAAGGAAACGCGCGCAATTGACAAGACGCCGCGGTGTGGATCGCGAGTGAAGATCGGCGCCAACGTTCATCAACATTTGTGCGCCTTTACCAAGCTTCATCAACATTTACCAGCCCTCGCGTTCACGGAGGGATGTGATGTGCGCTACGTGGTGGCGGCAATGCCAGGAATAGAGGCAAAGGTTTTCGTCGAGGGTTACGGTGCCGCGCTCGGGATGTGTTAATTTGCGCGACCAATCGGCCGGCGACATCGAATTCATGAGAAGCACCCATCGCGCGTGAAGATTTTCCAGCAGCGCGAGTGAGAGGTCGACGGGCGGCGTCTTTGCGTCGGCGGTTGCGGCCCAGAGTTTTTCTTCGTAGGGCTTGATGGTTGGATTGTCTTCGGTGAGCGCGAGTTTGAAACGTACGAAAGAATTCATGTGACTGTCTGCGAGATGGTGTGTGAGCTGGCGAACGGTCCAACCGCCGGGACGATAGGGAGTGTCGAGCTGCGACGCGTTCAATCCGGCGACGGCGGCGGAGAGACGCTTGGGCAAAAGCGCCACGGTTTCGATTAGAGGTACGCGCTGATCATCGGCAAGGTGCTGATGCCTTTCCGGCTGGCCGACCGGGTAGCGGAGATCGGTTTCGGTTTTCATCAGTTCCCTTCTTTCGCGGGATGTGGCTTCGAGGATTCGTACGCCGGCGAAAGCTCGCGAAGTTTTCGGACTGTCTCGACTACGCGCGCGGCGGCGTAGTCCACTTCCTCTTCGGTGTTGAAGCGGCCGAGGCCGAAGCGGATCGAGGAGTGCGCGAGGTCGTCGTCAACACCGATCGCTCGGAGGACATGACTCGCGGCGAGCGAGGCGGAGGTGCAGGCCGAGCCGCTGGAGACGGCCACGTCATGGATTCCCATCAGGAGCGCTTCGCCTTCGACGCCGCTGAAAGTGAGGTTGAGATTCGCTGGGAGGCGATGCGTTAGAGAGCCGTTGACTGCGACGCCGTCGAGGTTTCCGGCGATGGCAGCGTGGAGGCGGTCGCGCAGGCGCAGCATGCGTTCGCTTTCGGCAGACATTTCCCTCTCGCAGATTTCGCAGGCTTTGCCGAGAGCCACAATGCCGGGAACGTTCAGCGTGCCGGAGCGGAGGCCGCGCTCGTGGCCGCCGCCGTCAATTTGCTGCGCGAGCTGGACGCGGGGATTTTTGCGCCGGACGTAGAGCGCTCCGACACCTTTGGGCGCGTAGATTTTGTGTCCTGAGATGGAGAGCAGGTCGATGCCGTCGCGTTCGACGTTGAGCGGAATTTTGCCGATGGATTGGGCCGCGTCCACATGAAAGAGGACGCCCTGTTTTTTGGCGATTTTTCCGATTTCCGCGATCGGCTGAACGACGCCGATTTCGTTGTTCGCGTGGAGAATGGAAATCAGGATTGTGTGCGGCGTGATCGCGCGGCGGATATTTTCCGGATCGACCAGACCATCGCCGGCAACGGGGAGAAACGTGATCTCGCATCCGATTTCTTCAAGGCGCTTGCAGGTGTCGAGCACGGCTTTGTGCTCTGTGGCCAGGGTGATGATGTGCCGGCCCTTTTCGCGATGGAATTCGGCGGCGCCTTTCAGCGCCAGGTTGATCGATTCGGTGGCGCCGCTGGTGAAGACGATCTCTTTGGGCGAGGCGCCGATGAGGCGCGCGATCTGGCCGCGCGCATTTTCGACCGCTTCTTCCGCTTTCCACCCAAACTCGTGATTGCGGCTGGCTGCGTTGCCGAATTTTTCGTTGAAATAAGGGAGCATCGCTTCGAGGACGCGCGGGTCGACGGGAGTCGTCGCGTGGTTGTCCATATATATAGGGAGCTTTAGCGGCATCGAGGGCTCCGCGCGGGGCTGGGCGGCATGGGTATTTGGATGGCCCGGGCGAGCGCGGGATGCAGATTATTTCGGTCTTCGGATCGGGCCGGGGAAACAGCTGTTTTGCGTCGATTAGAAATTGAGTTTTTGTTGATTCGGCAGGAGTTAGGCGCATTTCTAATCGACACAGTGTCGATTAGAAATTGGTGCGAGGGACCGTTTGGCGGCTCTGGGAGCCGGACGGCGCGAGGCACGTTGGGCGCAAACTCCACGACCAAATGTTAACATAGTAAGCAACAGAAGTCAAGCGAATTCGGGGCGGGGTGATGTCAAGCGGCGTGTGTAAAAGAGCGGAGGGTGTGATTTTTCCAGTCCTGGTTGAAGCGATGGAAGATGGCGAAGATGATGCGTTCCATGCTGGCCAGGTTGACGAAGCAGAC
>Ga0210385_10002416_pt1 | contig 11307 bp, 7 predicted proteins | sample IncBWH26OmetaG_FD_160107 | JGI IMG/M metagenome (GOLD analysis project Ga0210385, IMG submission 160107) | Forest soil microbial communities from Barre Woods Harvard Forest LTER site, Petersham, Massachusetts, United States - Inc-BW-H-26-O ... | reverse complement strand
AAGCCGTATCAGCGAAGCTCCCAGAATGCTTTCGTTGATCACCCGATTGAGCCAGTCGATCGCCTCCTGCCCCCTCTTGAAAAGCGTGCGGACTTTGCGCAGCACCAATTGAAACGTAATCGCGATGAACGGCACCACCCCCAGCACCGCCAGCGCCAGCCGCCAGTTGATGGAAATCAGCAGCACGCTCGACCCGGCAATGAGAAACAGCGAAGAGATGATGGACGCGATGGCTTGCGACACAAATAGCTTCACCGCATCCACATCCGATGTCAGATTCGTCAGCAGTTTCGCCGGGGTAATCTGCTCCACCCACGCGAACGACTGTTCGGAAATCTTCGCCGCCAGCCGCGACCGCAAGTCTTTGGCCACGCGCTCCGCGGTCCAGATCTGCACACCGTTCTGCGCGTAAGTAAGGACGAATACCAGCGCGGCCACCACCAGGAATTGCAGGATCACGGTGTTGAGAACGAAGCGCCCCTGCGTGTACGCGTCGATCGCGTGCGACATCAGCTTCGGCACCACCAGGTTCAAGCCGTTGGCCACGATGGTCAACACCACCAGCATCGCCACTAGCAGTTTATAGGGCTTCAGCAGCAGCATCAGCCCGGGCGATGGCGGCTTTTTTCGTTCGGTTTTCGCGGCGTCTTTAGGCATGAGGACTCGGGGCTACACGGATCCGATCAAAACAATTGCGCTGTTTTCCGACTGGGTATTGGATACCATCTTAACCGAACCCGCAGCCCCCGCGTCTCACTGATGCCCACACGCCGCCCACGCCCACCAGCCACCAATAACTAGCCACCATCCCCCCGTCTGCTATGATGCCCCTTCGGATCGTCCCCGCCGATGATGCCAACCGCCCCGTCCGCCGCCACATCGCCGCCGCCTAAACAACACACCCTCCGCCCCTCCCGCGCCCGCCACGTCGTGCTCGCCATGACCGTGGCCATCTACATGATCACGTACATGGACCGCACGATCATCGCCTCGGCCATGCCCCTCATCCGCAAAGATCTTGGCTTCTCGCTCATCACCGCCGGTTGGATTCTCGCCAGCTTTCGCTGGGGCTTCACGATTTTCCAAATTCCCGGCGCCTGGTTCGGCGATAAAATCGGCCCGCGCCGCGCGCTCACAATTATCGTCACCTGGTGGAGCGTGTTTACCTCCCTCACCACGCTCGCCTGGAGCGCCGCCTCCATGGTTGTGGTCCGTTTCATCTTCGGAGTCGGTGAATCGGGCGCGTTCCCCATCGCCACGCGATCGCTCTCCCGCTGGATGCTCCCCGCCGAACGCGGCTTCGCACAAGGAATCACGCACGCTGGATCGCGGCTTGGCGCTGCCATCACGCCCCCGCTCGTCGTATGGATGATCCTGCTCTACGGTTGGCGCTCGCCCTTTCTCGCATTCGCAGGCCTCGGACTCGTGTGGGCCGCGCTCTGGTTTTTCTACTATCGCGATTCGCCCGAGCAGCACCGTGGCGTCAACGCCGCCGAGCTCGAGCTGATTCAATCGTCAACCGGCGGTCCGCGGCCCCAAGTTGGTGTTCGCGTTCCATGGCGGCGCATTCTTCACAGCCGCACTGTCTGGCAACTCGCGCTGATGTATTTCTGCTACCAGTACGCGCTCGCCGTTTACCTCGATTGGTTCCCCACTTATTTGAACAGCCATCGCGGCTTCGATCTTAAGCAAATGGGCTTCTACGCCAGTCTCCCGTTGCTCGCGGGCACGCTTGGCGATCTTGCCGGCGGCTGGTTTTCCGATCGCTTTCTGCGACGCACCGGCAACGTCACCTACGCCCGCCGCATCGTTGGCATCACCGGCTTCGTCATCGCAGCACTCGGGATTCTTCCCGCCACTCTCACGCACGATCCGAAACTCTGCGTCGCTTTCAGTTGCCTCGCCTTCGGCGGCTTGGAATTAACGGTGGGCGTTTCTTGGGCCATTCCGCTCGACATCGGTGGCGACTTCGCCGGCTGCACCGCCTCCGTCATGAACATGTGCGGCAACATCGGCGGCGCAATCTCCCCGGCCCTGCTCGCTTACCTGGTCCGCGACTTCGGGTGGGACGTCCCCTTCTTCGCCACCTCCGCGCTCTGTGTCATCGGAGCCATCATCTACGCCAGAATCGATGCCAGCCAGCGCATCTTCGCGGCGTGAGTACCACGATCCTCGTACTCGCCGTTCTCTTCCTCGCCACGTTCATTCGCTCTGCGTTGGGATTCGGTGAAGCACTGGTGGCCGTTCCGCTGCTCGCACTCACGCTCCCCGTCCAGGTCGCCGCGCCTTTGGCCGTTTTGGTTTCCATCACCGTAGCCTTGGTTGTCGTGATCCAGGATTGGCGCAACATTCACTTCCAGAGCGCAGGCTGGCTCGTTCTTTCCACATTATTCGGAATTCCACTCGGCTTGCTGCTTTTGAAGTCCGTCCCGGAATCCATCGTCAAAGCGATTCTCGGCCTCTTCATCATCGCCTTCGCGATTTACTCGCTCGCCGGCCGCAAACCGCAACTCCAGAGCGATCGCCTCGCGCCTTTGTTCGGTTTCGCCGCGGGAATTCTTGGAGGCGCGTACGGCATGAACGGCCCTCCCCTGGTTGTCTATGGCGTCATGCGCCGCTGGACACCGGCTCAGTTCCGCGCAACTCTGCAAGGATATTTCCTGATCGCGAGCATTGTCGGCATGGCGGGCTACGCGTTCACCGGCCTGTGGACCCGCACCGTCAGCCGTTACTTTTTGCTTTCATTTCCGCTCGCTCTGATTGCCGTGTTCCTCGGCCACGCCGTTCATCGCCGCCTCAGCAGCGGGCGTTTTTTGATCGCGGTTAACGTTGCCCTTGCATTAATCGGCGCGACCTTGTTGGTGCAGGCCTTAGTGATCTAACCCAAACTTCGGCTGGTGGGCGCTGCCGTCGATCTTGATTCGCAAAAATGTCCCCGCCCCGTTCTTGGCAAAAAATGGATCGGCCGGCTTCAGCAACCAACGCTTCCAGCCTGTCACCGTCTGCGATATGTGCGCGTTCAATTTCAACGCGCCATGAAAATCTAGCATGTCGTGCAACATGTCGTAATTTCCCGCAACGGAAACGTCGGCGCCCGGAACCTCGAACGCCAGCGATCGAAACGTCATCACCTGATCTTCCAGATGAAACGCGCCCTGCATACTCGAAACCACTGCATCGATCGCTTCGTTCTTCGGCTGCCCTTGTCCGCGCCGGCTCAATTGATCCACCTGATTCTGAATCGTCGACTTCAGAAACTTCGCTCCGTGAACATCAAACGTTCCATCCAGCCGCAGTTTCTCCTTCACCGTACTCTGGAGCGGCGGAATGTCGATGCTCGATTTCATCGCGATGAAGCCCTCCATAAACGGCGGCCCCTTCATCCCCAAACGCAGCAGATCGCGCATATCGCCGTTCGCCATGCTGACTTGGAGAGTGATGCTGCGTTTGGAGTATTGATCATTCTTGATCACTGCTCCATCAGTTGTGAAGTTCGTGTGCCCCAGCGTCGCTCGAACCGGTTGCAGCACGGTGTTGCCGTTGCTGCCATCCACCATTGCTTCGAAGTCGGTGGAAAGCGGCATCGGAGTGCCCACCATCTTCAACTCAAAGTTCGGAACATACGCGTTCCCGCGCACGTTGACGTTATCCAGCGATCCATCAAACGTCCCCTTCGACGACAACGTCCCCGCAATCCCGGCGAAGATTCCAAGGTCGGCGTTATCGAAGGTGTAATCGCCCTTCAGCGGCGAATCGCCGGGAGTCGAGGCGTTCCACGGCCCAAAGTCGCCGGTGCTTTTTACCGTGCCCGGTGGCTTCGGAATCGTCAGATCGGCGTCGTAGCGCGTCGCGGTATTCGAGCCCACCGACTGCAAATGAAGGCGCGCAATTTCGAACCTTAGCGGCGGCTTGCTGCGATCCTGCGGCAGCAGCATCAGCACGACATTCTTGATCTGAACATTTTGAAAACTGACCTCGGACCTCGATTGATCGTCGCCTTTCCAATTCTCCCGCTCCTCTTTGGGCGGGATGTTGATCTCCATGCCATCGATCGAAACAAAATTGACGGATTTTTTCGGCGCAACCAAGACTTCCAAATCGACCGTGAAGAACAGTTTCTTGATCGCGAACAACGGCGGCCGGTTGCGGTCGCCTCCGAACCGCATCGAAACGTTTTCGCTCTCCACCGCCACAATGGCCCCGCGCCCGTGCCGCAGCAAAATCTGAACAACAGACATATTCGGACGGTTGATCCGGAGAGTTCCGATTTCCACTTCGCTGTGAAACCGATCCTGCATATACTTGATCGCCTGCTCGCGAATCGCAGGTTCGAATCGTCTCGCAATCACCGATGCCATGAAAAAGGCGCCGGCCACCAGCAGCACGATCAGAACGGCAGCGCCCGCCAGAATGTATCTTGTTCGTTTGCTCACCAGTTAGTTGATCGTTACACAGCAAGAACGTTTCGTTTAAGGCAAGATCTCGGTTTTCGAGATATAGTCCAGGTTCGGAAACCGCTGTACCAGATACTCATTGGCTTCGCCTTCCACACGGGTCGGATCGATGTATTTTCCTTCCGGCCGCATTTCGCCGTAGCCCGCATAGAACTTATCCACAACATCCATGCCTTGGACGACTTTCGCGAACGGAACGAAGCCCTGCTGATCAAGCGCCGGATCGTCAGCCAGATTGATGAAGATCTCCGTCGCCCGAGTGCCGCCTCCAGACATGGCGAACGCCAGCGTCCCGCGCAAGTTTTTTTGCTGCGGAGGATCGTCCGCGATGAAGTATTCGCGCCACTTCCCATGGACGTTGAAGTCGCGATGCACGCCGAATTGCGCGATGAATCCCGGCACCACTCGAAAGAAGCGGCTTTGATCGAAGTAATGCATCCGAAGCAATTCGTGAAAACGATCCACGCCATGCGGCGCCCAAGCGCGGCGCGCTTCCACAACAAACTCGCCCTGCGATGTTTCGAACTTTACGCGAAACACTTCGGGCACCACAATCTTCGGCTCTGCCTTTTTTTGGCAGGCCGCCAGAAGCAACAGCACGACCAAGACCGGTCCGATTCGCATCCCCAATTAGGGTACACTGTCGAACATCCATGCAAGGAAAGACAGTGGTGATTACCGGCGGCACGTCTGGCATCGGCCAGGTTGCCGGAGAAGCTCTGGCGAAGATGGGCGCCCGCATCGTTTTGGTTGCCCGCAGCAAGAGCCGGGGAGAGGCAGCGCTCTCGCGATTGCAAGCGATCGGCCCAGGCCGCAAGCACGATGTGCATTACGGCGACCTTTCGCGCTTAACGGAAATGCGGCGCGTCGCCAAGGAGATTGCGGCTGCCGAAACGCGGATCGACGTGCTGATCAACAACGCGGGCGCCATGTTCGACAAGCGTCAAGTCACTGAAGACGGCTTGGAATTGACCTTCGCTACAAATCACCTTTCCTACTTCGTGATGACGCATCTGCTGAGCGAGCGGCTGATCACTTCTGCCCCTTCGCGCGTCATTAACACTTCCTCTAACGCGCATTATCGCGGCACGATGGATTTCGATAATCTCGAATACGAACACGACTACAAAGCGTTTCCGGCCTACAGTCGCTCGAAGCTCTGCAATGTTTTGTTCACTCGGGTGCTCGCGCGGCGGCTGAATGGGACCGGCGTGACTGCGAACAGTTTGCATCCGGGATTTGTGAAGACGCGTTTTGGCGACGAGAGCGGCGGCCGGACGGCATTCGCGATCCGACTCATGAAAATGCTCTTCGCGATCTCGCTGGAAAAGGGCGCCGAGACAATCATCTATCTGGCTTCATCGAACGAAGCGTCGAAATCAAATGGCCTCTATTTTTATCAATGCAAGCCTGTCGAGCCCTCGAAGCTCGCGCAGGATGACGCGGTGGCCGACCGTCTTTGGCAACTGACAGGCAAGATCGCCGGGATTCCGGACTAGCTTATTGCCCGACCAGAGCCTGAATCGCTTCCAGTTCCTTGCCGGCGTCGGAAAGCTTTCTCTGCGAAACCAGTTCGCGATAGCGCGCGAGATGCTGGCGGATTTGCGCGACACGCGCATCGGTCTGCGTCGAAGGCGGCGCAGCTGTCGTCGTTGGGGGCTGGCCTGTGGCCGGGATTGCAGGCGCCGATGGTAATTTTTCGCCCGCCAATTGTGCCAGCGCTTCCTGATATGTGTCGGCGTACACCAGGTTGTTTCCCATGGCGAGCGCTACCTTCTTCAACTGCGGCATTTTCGCTTGCGACGCCTGAATGTAGATGGGTTCCACATACAGAAATGTCTGTCCCATCGGCAGCACCAGCATTTGTCCGCGCAAAACTTGCGAGCCTTGCTGATTCCAGAGCGTCAGGTCTTTCGAAATGTTTTGATCCTGATTAATGCGCGCCTCAATTTGCATGGGACCCAGGATGATTTCCTGCTTCGAAAGCAGCAAAACCACTTTCTCGCCTAAATGTTCTCCGTCGCAGCGTGCCATCATGAGTCCGATCAGGTTGTCGCGATTGCGCGGCGTAAACGGAGTCATAAGCAGAAACTCGGGCTTCGTTTCCCCGGGCAAAGTTGCAACTACATAAGTAGGCGCCAGCGGCCCCGGCGTGCCGCCCTGTTCATTAGTGAACTTGGCCGTATCCCAGGCGTCGGATTTGTTGTAGAACGTGTCGGAGTCGCGCATATGGAACAGCCGATAAATGTCGGCCTGTACGCGAAAGATCAGCTCGGGATAGCGGACGTGCCGGCGCAGATCGGCGGGCATGGTCCCGGAATCCTCGAACAGATCGGGAAACAAATTCCGGTACGCCTGCAAGAGCGGATCGGTCGGATCGAAAACGTAGAGATGCACCGTGCCGTCGTAGGCGTCGATGGTGGCCTTCACCGAGTTGCGAATGTAGTTCACTTCGCCCATCCCCTCGATTCCCACATGCGCCGAATACGGGTGGACGTCCGACGTCATGTAGCCGTCGATGATCCAGGTAAGCCGCCCGGAGTCCGTCAGAACGAGGTACGGATCGGGATCCCAAGTCAGGAAATCGGCCAGCGCATTCAAGCGCGCGGTGACATTGCGGCGAATCATCATGCGGCTATCGGAGGTGAGATAGCCGGTCAGCAGGATGTTGAAGTCTTCGCGCGAAACTGCGGCTGCGGTGCGCAGCAGGAACGAGGATATTGGAAAACCGCCCTTGCCATCGTAATGAGTCTCGACATTGCGGTCACCCGAAGGATAATCGAACTCGGCTTGCGCGGTGTGCACGAACACCGGATCTTGCACGTTCTCGCCGTAATAAAGCTCGGGGCGTGCGAGTTTGAGCCCCGGCTCGCTGATCACAGGCGGCGCATCCTTGATAATCAGCTCCGGCAGTCCGTTCGGTGAAACGGTGTTCGCTTCCGCCATCACGATTCCGTAGCCGTGCGTGTAGATGAAGTGCGAATTGATCCAACGTCCGCCGGCTTCGCCGAGTTGCGTCAAATCCAGCTCGCGCGGTGATAACATCATCTGCCGTAGCTGCCCATTCACCGTGTAGCGATCGACGTCGGTGTCGGAATAAATGTAGGGCCGATACGGCTGGAGCTGCGTGATCGCGTCATGAAAAGCGTGCCAGTCCCAGAGCCGCACGTTATCCAGGAGCGGCTGATGCTGTTTGAAATCGATGCGTTCGTCGGACTGCGCCGTGAAGTTCATTTCGCGCGTGCGGTCATCAATGCCGAACGCCGATCGCGTAGCAGCAATGTGCCGCTGGATAAACGGCCGCTCGATGGAAATCTCATTGGGCCGTACATAGGCCCCGGCGACGATGGGCGGAACCACATTGCGCAGCAAAATCGCGCCGACCAGCACCACCAGCGCCGTCCGCCATCGTCCAACTGCAAGTGCAGCCGCGGAAACGACGCATGCGGCGATTTGCAGCCACTGCAGCGGAAGCACGATGCTCTGATCCACATAATCGACGCCGACCATGAAGCTGCCGTGCTCGTTGAGCAGCAGGCTATACCGGGCCAGGAAGAAGCGCGCGGCCATCGCCAGCAGAAACACAGCGCCCAGGCTTCGCAAGAACGTGCTCTGCAGCGCGCCCGCGAGACCCAACTCCGTAATGCTGATCTCCTGCACGTTGCGCCAGTCACCAACGCGACCGCTGATTTGCCAGCCCCGCGCCGCGACCCAATAAATCAGTGCTCCCACCACGACAATACCGAGCAAGAGCCCAAGCAAATCGGAATAAAACGGGATTTTGAATAAATAAAACGACAGCGGATTGTCGAAGACCGGATCGCGCCAAGCAGTGGCCGCTCCGCCCAAATCGCGCCCGCCGAAATATCGAACGACGGTCCAGGTATCGAGCGTAGTGAGCGAGATTGCCAGAGCAATGATAAAAACTGCAAGTGCCGTGATTCGCGCATACAGCGGATGCTCGGAAAGGCGCGCGTGCGCATGTCTGAGGGCGAGAATGTGTGCGGTCCAAAAAACAATGAAAGCAATGATAGTGGCGCCGATGGTAGGGATCAGGCTATAGGCGAGGATGCTGAACCAGGTGCGCAGCTGGCCCATCTCCTTCCACCATTGGTAATCGATGGCCCACGAACAGAGCCAGCGCACGGCGACGAACAACACCACGGCGACGATCGCGTACCAAAGGCACCCGCCGCGAGCGGGGCGGCCGGGAATCTGACGTTGTCGGTAGGAAGGGTCCAAGTCTCTAGTAACTGTACTCTATTGCGAGCCGGTCCATCACGAAGACCCGAGCCTCAAGCCGACGGCATGAACCTTCGCCCCCGCGTTTCCGGGCCCAACCAGACTATAACGGCAAGCGCGACACCGGAAACTAAGATGCAACCGGCCATGGCGGCGGGAAGCTTCACTCCCCGATCCTGAAGCGCGCCGATCAACACGGGCATGATCGATCCCAGCGCCGCGCCAACGTGGTAGACACACCCCGGCCCAACGGCGCGAGCGGCGGTAGGAAACCGTTCGGTCAGATAGGACGGCGCAATGCCGTAGACTCCGATGCCACATGCGCCCATCAGCAACGCGCCCAGCGCTAACGCAAAGTGAGCGTGCGATCCGACAAAGATCGGGATCATCAACACTCCGATCAGTGCCGCCATTGTCGCGGCTCCCCGTCGACCGGCGCGGGTCTCGGAAACACGCCCCCACAGCGCGGTCCCCAGGATTCCACCCACGTTCAGCGCTACCAGGTATGGAATCGCCGGCAGACCGCGTTCACGCAGCAAGGTCGGGTACCAGAAGGTGATTGAGTAATACGACATCAGGAAAGCGCCCATCAGAAGGGAGGTCTGAATCGTGGTGGCCACCAGATCGCGCCGGAAGATCCGGACGATCGACAATCCGTCCCGCTGATTGGCGCCCTTCAGATGGGCGTGGCGCGCCAGCCAGACCGGGCTCTCCTTCACACGCAGCCAGATCCATAACGCCAGGAATACCGGAACCGCACCCAGCCAGAAAAACGCTCGCCATCCCGGGCCGTTCGATGCGGTCAGCAGCGGATACAACAACTGAAAAACCACCGCCGCCAGCATATAGCCCCAGTAGACTCCGCCCGCCAGAAGTCCCGACGCTGCGCCTCGAAGATGATCCGGCCAGTGTTCGAGCGCCAGTGGCATGCCCGCCGCCCACACTCCGCCCATGCCGATTCCGAACAGCGCGCGGACTCCGAACAGCATCGCATAGCTAGTGGAAAAGCCGCTGAGAAGGCTGAACAGAGACAACCACAGGATGGCGAGGATCAAGGGAAACTTGCGGCCGAAACGGTCCGCGGCCGTTCCCGCGCTCAATCCACCCACCAGACGAAACATAAGCGTGACCGTTCCGAGCGCGCCCGCAAGCGCTTTGTCCACGGTGAAGCTGTGTTCGATATCGATCAGCAGAAAACTCAGAATGGAGAAATCGAATCCATCGAAGCCCCAGCCAAGAAACGCCGCGAAGAAGGCATTCCACTGGGTCCGGGTAACGTCTCGGAAAGTGGAGCGCGCGCCGGGAACACGAGCGTCACGGCCGGATTGAACCGGGACTTCCGGCTTCGTCATCTGTTGGTGCTCCTTCAGCGAGCCTTGCTATCCAATGCGCCGTCCACCGTCCAGACGATCTTGCCATTCACGATGGTTGCGACGGGACCGCCACGAAATGTTTTCCCGTGAAATGGCGAGTTGCGGCTCTTCGAAGCCGACCGGTTGACGTCGTAGGTCCAGGTGCGTTCGGTGTCGAAGATAGTGATGTCGGCGGGCGCGCCGGCAGCGAGTCGTCCGCGATTCAGATTGAGTACGCGATCGGGACCGATGGTAAACACCTCGATCATGCGCATCAAGGGGATCTTCCCGGTGTGGACTAGGCGATCGAGCGTGACGCCAATAGCGGTTTCGAGGCCAAGAATGCCGAAGGGGCACTTCTCGAACTCCTGCATTTTCTCGCTGCCGGCGTGAGGCGCGTGATCGGTCGCGATCGCGTCAATCGCGCCTGAGATGACGCCCTCGGTGACCGCAGCGATGTCGCAAGTAGAACGCAGCGGCGGTTTCATTTTGTAGTTGCTGTCGTACGGCGGCATCGCGTCGTCGGCCAGAGCGAAGTGATGCGGAGTGGCTTCGGACGTCACGGCCAGACCGCGCGCTTTGGCGAACGCAACCATTTCCACCGAGTGGCGCGATGAGATATGCGCGACATGGAAACGGGCGCCAGTGAGCTCAGCGAGCAGGATGTCGCGAGCCACCATGACATCCTCCGAAGCGGCCGGAATACCGCGCAGACCGAGCCGTACGCTCTCGATGCCTTCGTTCATGTCGCCACCGGCGCTCAAGTGCAAATCCTCGCAATGATCGATGACAGGAAGGCCGAACGATCGCGCAGTTTCCATGGCACGCCGCATCACACGCGCGTTCATCACCGGGCGGCCATCGTCGGAAATTGCAACGATACCAGCCTCCTTCATCAACCCCATGGCGGCCAATTCTTCGCCCGCGCTGCCTTTGGTGATGGCGCCGATGGGAAACACGTTCACGATCGCGTGACGCCCCGCACGCTCGATGATGTAGCTGGTAACCGTGGCATTGTCGTTCACCGGCGACGTGTTCGGCATGCAGCAGATGGAAGTGAAGCCTCCAGCCGCGGCGGCGCGCGATCCGCTCTCAATGGTCTCGGCATGCTCAAACCCAGGCTCGCGCAGATGCACGTGCATGTCGATGAAGCCCGGCGCGACGATGAGTCCAGACGCATCGAACTCGCTGGCGCCAGCAGCGTCGACGTTCTCACCGACCACGGCAATGCGCCCATCCTCGAGCGCGACGTCGCGAAT
>Ga0210385_10002415_pt1 | contig 11308 bp, 7 predicted proteins | sample IncBWH26OmetaG_FD_160107 | JGI IMG/M metagenome (GOLD analysis project Ga0210385, IMG submission 160107) | Forest soil microbial communities from Barre Woods Harvard Forest LTER site, Petersham, Massachusetts, United States - Inc-BW-H-26-O ... | reverse complement strand
GTACAGCCACTATTCCCGACGATCGTCAGATTCCCAGTGACGTCATACGTTGCCACTACAGGATTGGAACCGTCGGCCTGTGCCCTGCTTGCAAAACCGGCTACCACTGCCAAGACAAAAACTGCCTTTAAGACTCGGGTCATGCAAAACCTACTTCCAGGCGTGAAGCTTGCATTGTCCACCCCCACCGTGGTTTGAGCATTTTCAGCTCCATTAATTCATCGAGCTGTGCTCCGCATCCTTCTCATTTTGCGACAGTTCCAGCGCTGCCTCGAAGGGCAGTCCTCGATACTGGAAACAGTTTTCTCTCTTTGGGAACCTCTGTTACGACTTTCCTAGTACTTGCCAAGTGCTTTGCCGTTCATGGTTTATCGGAACCGCGCGCCCATCGGACTCCCATTTTCTCCTAATCGGTCCGTCGGGGAGGCGAGTCGCGTATAGTACCTTTACCCACTCCGGCATCGAACAGGATATTCTCCCAAGTGGCTAAGAGCCCCATGGCAACAACAGCTTCCACGACGACGGCGGCGGCTCCCTCCAAGCCCGCGAAGAAAAAGATCAACTGGCAGTCCCTGCCTGAAATCTGGGCATTGATACAGCCGCGCAAAGCCGTGCTGGCCCTTGGACTTGTGCTGGTGGCGGTCAACCGCGTCGCGGGGCTGGTCCTACCCGGCTCCAGCAAATATTTATTTGACAATGTAATTGCCAAGAGACAAGTGCACCTTCTGACGCCGCTGGTGTTGATTGTGATCGGCGCAACGCTGATACAAGGACTGACTTCGTTCACGCTGACGCAAGTACTGTCCAAGTCCGCCCAAAGGATGATTACGGAATTGCGGAAGCAGGTGCAGGCGCATATTGGACGGTTGCCGATCAGCTTTTACGATGCCAACAAGACAGGCGTGCTGGTGTCTCGGATCATGAGCGACGTGGAAGGCATTCGCAACCTGATCGGCACGGGGCTGGTGGAGTTTGTCGGCGGAATGCTGACGGCGGTGCTAGCGCTGATTATTCTGCTGCGCACGAGCGTGCTAATGACCTCGATCGCATTTACTGTATTGTTGGGATTTGGCTTTGCGCTGAACAAAGCGTTTACGACCATTCGCCCGATTTTCCGGCAACGGCCAAAGATCAACGCGGAAGTGACCGGTCGGCTGACCGAGTCGCTTGGCGGTGTGCGGGTGGTGAAGGGCTATCACGCGGAAGACCGCGAGGAAGTTGTGTTTGCCGGTGGCGTGCAGCGGCTGTTGGATAATGTGCTGAAGACGCTGACGGCCACGTCGTTCATGAGTTTGTCTGGCGCGACACTGATGGGCATCGTCAGCGCGATCATTATGTATTTGGGCGCACGGCGGATTCTGGCCGGAACGATGACGCCGGGCCAACTGATTGCCTACTCCGCGTACCTGGTGCTGATGGTGGCGCCGGTATTTCAGATCGTGGCCATCGGCACGCAAATCACCGAAGCCATTACCGGACTGGAGCGCACACGAGAGATTTTAAACGAATCAAAAGAGGATCAGGATCCGAAACGCACCGTGACGCTGCACCGCATTGAAGGCCGCGTGCAATTCGAGGACGTGCATTTTGCGTACGAGGCAAATAAGGAAGTTCTGCACGGAATCAGTTTCGTGTCTCAACCGGGGACGGTTACAGCGCTTGTGGGGCCCTCCGGCTCCGGCAAATCCACGATTATTGGCTTGATTTCGGCGTTTTATGTGCCGACACAGGGCCAGATTTTGGTTGACGACATCGACGTGGCGACGGTGCGGCTGAATTCTTATCGAACGCAGCTCGGCATAGTCTTGCAGGAGACGTTTCTCTTTGACGGCACGATCCGCGACAACGTGGCCTATGCGCGGCCGGACGCGACCGAAGAAGAAATCATGGCCGCGTGCCGCATTGCGCGCGTGGATGAATTTGCGGAAAACTTCGATAAGAAATATGACACGTTGGTGGGCGAACGGGGAGTGAAGCTTTCCGGCGGTCAGAAGCAACGTGTGTCGATTGCCCGCGCGATTCTGGCCGATCCACGGATTCTGATCCTGGATGAAGCCACATCGAGCCTGGACTCCGAATCCGAGGCGCTGATCCAGGAGGGCTTGCGGTACCTGATGCGCGGGCGCACCACGTTTGTGATCGCGCATCGCCTTTCTACGATCCGGCGGGCGGAACAGATCCTGGTGGTCCAGGATGGCCGTACTCTGGAACGCGGAACCCACGAGAGCCTGTATGCGCAGCAGGGGCGCTATTTTGAGCTTTACAACAAGCAGCACGCAGTGGAGACCAATTTATTTCTGGCGCCCGGCGAAGGCGATAAGACCGACGGAGATGCGGGCGATAACAATGGAGGCGGACCTGGCGCAGGCGGTCTGCCGGACGCGATCCGCCTGATTCGCTCGCAGAATTCCTGAGCGCCTACGAGCTTTCACCTACCGAAAGCGTGATCCACTGAAAATTTGGGAATCCGTTAGAGCGACGGACGGCGCACGACCGCCTTCTTCGCCTGCGCGGCTTGCGCGGGCAGAAGAGTGGCCATTTTGCGGATCATCGCGAGCACTAGCCGTTTGTCGCCGTCGGAAAGCGTGGTGCTGTACTTCTTAATTTCAGCGAGGAAGCGAATTTCATCCTGAGAAAGCTCGCCGAGCATTTTCTGGGTTTCCTTGTCGCGCGGGGTTTCCGTGCCGGGAAAAAAATCGGCCAGGGAAATTTCCATGGCTTCGGCGATCTTGGCAAGAGTTTCCAGCGACGGAACGGTGTGCCCGTTTTCGACGCGGGAAAGATAGCAGCGCAGCAAGCCAGTGCGGCGCTCAATGTCGCCCTGCGAAAGGCCGCGTTGGCTGCGATAGGTTTTGATGACTTCGCCGATGTTTACTTGTGGTTTCTCTTTAGGCACGGTTTCCTCCAACGGAAACAGTAGCTTAGTGGCTAACAGCAGGACTGGCAAGGGCGAAAGGATGGCGAACTGTTCCTAAAAGTAACGAGTGTCGTGACGTAAGAGAGCCTGGCTGTTGGTTGGGAGACCAAGACGCGCCTTTGAGATTCGGGGATCTTGCGGACATGGGGCACGGCAGTGTCGTGCCCCTACGCGGATGGATTCGGGTGCGTCTTAGTGGGTCAGCTGCACGGTTGCTGGAGCAATGTTGTAGCCGTCTAGTTCGAGGACAGGCGGTTTGCCGCCTGCATCGTTCAGGTCGTAGGTGGCGGTGACGGATTTTTCTTCGCCAGGCAGCAGCGAAAAATAATTGTCGTCCCAGAAAATGGGAACGATGTCGTCGCCGTCTTTGCCCTTGGTGGCGCGCAAGTGGACCTGGAAGGCGATGCCTTCGCTGGGATTCTTGACCTTAACGGTGATGGTTCCCTTTTCGCTGGACTGTGCGGCGGAGGAATTCCACTCTAATTTGACCTGCGGCATGGAGTTCAGCCCGGTCAGATCCGCGAACTCTTTCTGAGGTGTGTAGACAGTGTCCCGTTGTTTGGACCAATCGAGCGTGTCGAGTTTGGTGGAGAGCCAGTAGAAATTGTCGCTGATCAATTTGCCCGAGGCATCGTGGAGATACAGCTTCAGGAAATAAGTACGAGAGAGATTGGCCGGTGAGGATAAATCGAAAGCCTTGATCACGCCATCTGCCGGCACATCTACTTTGGCGTTATGCTGATCGATTTCCTTGCCATCGACGTTGAACAGCCGCGCCGTGGCTTCCAGACCCTTGATGGGCTCGTAGGTGCCGTTGACGACCGCGACCGAGTTGTCGTTGTAGTCGTATTGCACGTGGACGATTTCCTGAGCCTTCTTCGTGCCGAAGTAGCCGCCCGCGGGGACGAGATAGTAATCGTAGAGATGCCAAATGAGCGAGGGCCAGGCGTTGTCCAACATCCATTGAATGACGCCGGTGGACGTGTACTTATTGCGCCCGTAGGCCTCGAACATGGAGCGCTCGTTGTCGTAGGCCATGGCTTGCGCTTTGCGCTCGTAGTCATCGAGAGACGTAGGAGCGCCGTAGCGCTTCGTGAGCGCGTCGGTGAAGACGTTAACCGTGGCGAAACGATCGCGGCCGGAATGGAAATTCCAGTATTCGTCGATGGGCCACAGGTGGTCCTTAGGAATAAATTTTTCCAGGCTCTCTTTCGGAGGGATTGCAGGGCCGGGACTGGTTTCCGTGTTGTAGCCGTACGCACCGCCGGCTTTCGTGTCCGTGAGCCAATAAACGGGGGGAACATATTCGTACGGGCCGGTCATCTTCACGCCGGATTTGCCGGTGACGGTGGTAGGCGCTTCGCTGGCAGAAGAGACCGTGGGATTCGGCCACTCCAGATCTTTCAAAATGCCGAGGTACATGTTTTCAATCTCGGGTGGCGGCGGATTGTCGCTGCCGTAGAGCCAAACAAAGACACTGGGGTGATTGCGCAAACGAGAGATTTGGTCTGTAAGGGAGGCGGCGGCGATGGACTTGGTTTCCGGCGTCCAGTGCTTCCAGCGTTCCCAAGCATCGCAGCAGATCCAGCCGGGCATTACCAGAAGGCCCATGCGATCGGTTTTGTCGAAGAATTCGTCGCGATCCGTTTTGCCTTCGAGGCGAATGGAATTCAGGCCCATGTGCTTGACGTAATCCAGATCGGCATCCAGGCGCTTGGAGGACCAGCGGAGAAGCATGTCTGGAGCCCAGGCGGCGCCGCGGATCAGGACATTTTTGCCGTTGACCTTGAAGAGCCGGCCACCGCTGGCAGTAATTTCGGAGGTGACTTCGCGAATGCCGAAAGCGACGTTGGCGCTATCCGATTCGCCGCCGCTGGAGGCGACGCGGAATTTGGCGGTATAGAGATACGGCTCGCCCATCTGGTAGGGCCACCAGAGTCGTGGCTGCAATAATTTTAGTTGCGAAAATTGCTCGGGGGTCAGGCGAACGGTTTTGGATTCCTTGGCGGCGAGCTCGACGGGCTGGCGGATTTTTGTGCCTGCGAGATCTACTTCGAGGGTTGTTTTTACCGGGTGGTCCGTGGTGTTGGTGAGAAGCGCGCTGGCGGTGAGTTCCGCGGACTTGTAATCCGCGCCGAGTTTGGAGCCTACGAACGGGCGGCGCAGGGAAACATCGCCGGTCTGCGACAAAAAGACTTCGCGCCAGATGCCCATGTCTTTGTCGGGAGGCGTGGGGTTCCAATCGACCCAGGTGAGACCGAGATCATTTTTTTCCGGGGCGAAGACTTCGACAGCAAGAGCGTTGGCGCCGTCCTTTTTCAGCAACCGATCGATGCGAAATTCAAAGGTGCGATAGGCGCCAGCTACGTCGGCGCGGTCGGCGATTTTCGTGCCATTCAGCCAAACGTTCGCGCGATAGTTGATGCCGAGGAAATGGAGCCAGGCAGCGGACTTTCCTGCGCTGTTGGGCGCGGCAAACTCCGTGCGGAACCAGAATGAGCAACGATACGGGCTGTCCGAAGGCATGTCGCGCGTAGCGAACAGGCCCTTGGTGTCCGAGACAAAGCCGGGAAATGACTTCAGATTCATTCCATAGTTGGGATCGGGAAGCGATTTGTCTGTGACCAGCGCGCCGACAACGGTGCCGGGCACTTCGGCGGAGTGCCACTTGGACGCGTCAAAGCCGGCGACAGAGATTTGTTCACCCCTAGCGCTATCCTGGCAAGACGACTGCATGCGCCATGTGCCGTGAAGATCCTGGCGAATGGCGGGCGTTTGCGCCGTTGAGAAAGCTGCGGAAACCAGTGTGACCAGCAGAGCTAAAGCGGAGAAACGGAAAAGGCGGAGTGAAGGCATGGAATCCCTCTGAACAACTGGCGCCAGTGTACATTAAATCGATTCAATTATGGAGTGGTTCTTGGATCGGAGAGACGGTTGTTGAGCGCGACAGTAGAACCTGGCGAAGAGAAAAAGTGGTCCCGGAGGAGGGAGTCGAACCCACACGGGGAGTGATCCCCGGCAGATTTTGAGTCTGCTGCGTCTGCCAGTTCCGCCACTCCGGGAGAACTGTATTGAAAATAGCATGAGCGGAGAGGCGGGTAAAGCTGGCGGTTTGCCAAAGAGATGCGATTGCGAAGGGCGTTTGCTTTCGAGAAGAGACGGGTGTTCAATACCAGCGAGATTTAGGAACTGCGGGCTCCAAGTGAGGCGGGATGAAAAATATATCGCGTCGAGGTGTGTTGCGATCGTCGGCGGCGTTGGCGGCGGGCGCAGTTGCGTGGGGGCCGAAAGCATTCGGAGTTTTGGGTGGCGCATTCGCTGGGCAGGAAGCGCCTCATATGAATTTCCCAACGGGCGCGCGGGAGCGGTTGGCGGTGGCATCGTGGCCATTTCGCGCGGAAATCGAGAGCGCTCAAAACGAGTATCGCGATAAGAAACGCCCGGGCATGGATTTGCGCGATTTTGCGGTGAAGGTGCGCGAACAATTCGGAGTGCCGGGAGTGGAACCGCTGAGCGCGCACTTCCCTTCCACGGACGAGCGCTACCTAATTGGATTCCGCGAAGCGATTGAAAAAGCCGGCGTACACGTGGTGAACATTCCGGTGGACAATTCGGCCAGTTATTACGACGCGGATGCCGCGACGCGAAGGAAGGCCGTGGACAACGGGAAGAAGTGGGTGGATATCGCGGTGATCCTGGGATCGCCGAGCGTGCGCACGTCGATGGCGGAAGCGAAGAATTCCAAGCCGAACGTGGACGCAGTCGCGGAAAGCGTTCGAGCATTGGCGGAGTATGCGGCCGGCAAAAATATTCAGGTGAACCTCGAAAACGATGATTTGGTGAGTGAAGATGCGTTTTTCGTGGTGCGCGTGATTGAGAAGGTGAATCATCCGTATGTGTACGCGCTTCCGGATTTTTGTAATTCGATGGCCAGCGGAAATGAAAAGTTCAATTACGACGCGGTTGCGGCGATGTTCCAGCACGCCTATAACATTTGCCATGTAAAGGATTCCGAAGTAGGCGACGAAGGAAAAGTATTTCGCGTGGACTTGAAGAAAACTTTCGGCATCCTGAAGGCCAGCGGCTACAAGGGCTACTGCTCGATGGAGTGGGAAGGGCCGGAGGATCCTTACGAGGGCACGAAGAGATTGATCGCGGCGTCGTTGCAGTATCTCGCATGAGTTTAAGCTTGTGCGGTTGCCTGACTCGGTAGGAGAAGATAGACTCGCGGTCACAATGAATGCTCCAGGTCAGGAAGTGGATCGAGCGCCGCTTGGGGACCCGCGTGGAAGATTGCTGGGCTTTTGGGCGTTGATCGCGACGCAGTTCCAGGGCGCGTTCAGCGATAATGCGCTGAAGTGGCTGGTCAGTTTCCTGGTGCTGGAATCGAGCATTTCGCGAGAACGACGCGATTTTTTGTTCGTGCTGGTTGTGCCTTTGGTGTTTGCAGTTCCTTTCCTGATTTTCTCTATTCCCGGCGGATATTTGGCGGACCGTTATAGCAAGCGCAGCGTGACGCAGTGGACGAAGTTGCTGGAACTGCTGACCATGGTTGGTGCGACGTACGCGCTGTGGTTGCACCGGCTGGACCTGGCGGCGGTGGCGCTGTTTTTCGTGTGCATGCAGGGAGCGATTTTCGGGCCATCGAAATATGGTTTGTTGCCGGAGTTGCTGCCGACGAGCAAGTTGAGTTGGGGCAATGGCGTGATTGAGTTGTGGACGCTGCTGGCGGCTATCGGCGGAACGCTGGCGGGCGGATTCCTGGCGCATCATTTTCGGGGACAGCAGCAATGGTCTGGAATTTTTCTGATGGCGCTTTCGCTGGTGGGATTAATGACTAGCCTGGGAATCAGCCGGGTGCCGGCGGCGGATGCGGAGCGACGGTATGAATGGAATTGGGCGAAGCAATTTGTGGACGAGATTCACAGGATGCGGCAGGATGCGGTGCTCTGGGTGGCGGTGATCGCCAATACTTTTTTCTGGTTTCTGGGCGCCATTCTGTTGCTGAACATTGTGTTGTATGCGACGGATATTTTGCAGGTGGACGAGGCGCGGAGCAGTTACCTGCTGGCGGCGCTGAGTTTGGGGATTGGAATGGGAAGTTTTCTGGCAGGGCATGTCTCCGGAAGAAAGATCGAGATGGGAATGATCCTGCCGGGGATGTCTGGGATCGTACTGGCTACAGGGGCGTTGTTTGTACCTGGACTGACCTACGAAATGGTGATGGTGCTGCTGGTGGCGCTGGGAATTTCCGCGGGATTTTTCGTTGTTCCGATTAACGCGTTGGTTCAAAACCGGCCGAGACCGGAGGTAAAGGGACGCGTGATCGGAGCGGCTAACTTGCTTTCGTTCGGCGGGATTGCGCTGCAACCGTTGGCGCAATACGCGATGCTGCGGCTGGGTCACCCGGATCCGGGCCATGTTTTCCTGATCTGCTCTGTAGCGTGCATTGGGATGGGATTTGTGCTGGCGCGGATGCTTCCGGAGTTGTGGCCAAGCGCGCTGTACTGGACGAGGCTGCGACAACGGGCTAGCCTATAGGTGTCTCATTTTGGAACAGACGGCCCAGGGGCCGGTTTAGCGGTAAGTTCACACTGGACCTTAACAATGGAAACAGAAAGTACAGGAACGGGCGCACGACCCGAATTCCGCGGTTTGCAATATTGGATGGAACGAGCTTTGAAGGAGCTGGAGTCGGTGCGCGAAGCGCCCGAGCCGGACGCGGTACACGACCTGCGCGTGGCTATCCGGCGGTGCCGCTCGGTGGCATCTGTGATGGAAGAAGTCGATCCAGATGCGGCTTGGCCGGATATGCGCAAGCTGGGGAAAAAGCTGTTCCGGCAATTGGGCGAGCTGCGTGATACACAGGTTTTGGAGGAGTGGACGAAGACTTTAGGACCAGAGTCCGATGCGGTGCGAGAGCGGCTGCTGGCGACGTTCGCAACAGAGGAAAAAGAGGAGCAACAGGCGGCGTTGAAGGCCGCGGAGAAGTTCGACCAAAAATCGTGGCGAAAACTGGAACGCAAGCTACAGCGGAAGAGCCGGCTAGTGCCCGCGGACAAGCTTGCCTCGGAATGCCTGGCGCTGGAACGGCTGGAGGCAGCGAAAGAACTGCACGTGCGGGCGCTGCGATCGGAGAAGCCGGAGGCATGGCACGAATTGCGCATTGGCGTGAAGCGATTCCGATACACGGTGGAGAGTTTGCTGCCCACGCGTTATCAGGAATGGGGAGAGAACCTGAAACAGGTTCAGGATTTGCTCGGCGAGGTACACGATCTGGACGTGCTGTCTGGAAAAATTGGAGAAGTGGAAGGCGACCTGGACGAATCACGAAGGGCGTGGGGCGAGCGCATTGCGTCCCAGCGGCATGAACAAATCGAGAATTACCGGCGGCTGACGATAGGGGAAGGCGGGCTGTGGCAACACTGGAGGCGCGGATTGCCGGATGGCAACCGGTTGGTGGCGGCTTCGCTGGCGCGCTTGCGGGCGACGGCTCGAGCCTTGGAAGTGAATACACGGCGGGCGACGCTGGTTAACCGGTTGGCAATGCGATTGTTTGATGCGCTGATGAGGCTGCATGCGGACGTCGCTCTGGGGAATAAAGACTCCCGGAAAATCATGCAGGCGGCTTCGCGGCTGCACGCGATTGGAGCGGGGCTGGATGCGAAGTCACCGCAAAAGGCGGCCAGAAAATATTTGAAGGCCATGGTTTTGCCGCCCAGTTGGACAGAGACGGAATGGGAAATTATGGCGAACATCGTTCGCTATCATCGCGGCGGATTGCCGGATCAAAAGCAAAAATCCTTTGCTCGATTCAAGCCGGAGGAGCAGAAAACGATCGCCGTGCTGGCAGGGATATTGCGTTTGGCGCGGGCGCTCAGCAAGTCTGGAGTTTCGTTGACGAAGGGATTGCGCGTGGAGAAGTCTGTGGATGCGGTAATCATTCAAGTTCCCGGGCTGCAAGAGGGCGAAGAGACAGCGGCGCGGTTGGCGGCAGGGAAATTTTTGCTGGAGACCAGTTTGGGGGAGCCGGTGATTGTGAAGGCAATGGCGCTGGCACCTAAGTTGGTGGAGTTGCCGCGGAAGGAAGAGTCGCCGCAGGCAAGCGCGGCGGCGTCGGATTAGGGATTGGGTGCGGTGGTGCTGAGTAGTGCACGGACTTTACGTTGAGATCGTTCGTCGCGGACTCCTCAGGATGACGGCGTTGTTCCGTGACGGCTTATGCGAGTAGATGGTCTTTGTGAAATAGAAAGAGAACGGCCGCCTCGGAAGGCGGGCCCTACAACGGTTGACCCAAGACGCCGGCCTGAAGGCGCATTACAGCGTTTTAGGAGACGATAAAATCTGGGGACCGGCTTGAAGGCCGGCCACTACGAAAGCAGCTTGTCCTTATTTGCCGGCTTTGCGGAGCAATTTGGGGGTGGCTAGCCAGATTAGTTCCCCGCTGGGAGGGCTGAGGCGTTTTAGTTGGACGAAGGCTACGCCTGCTTTTTTCAAAGAGGAGATGTGGTGTTTCGAGTTGATGGATGTGGCAACGAGATCGTCCAGGTGCGGGGAGTGGCCGAAGACGAAAACGCTGGAAAGCTCTTTATCTTTGGCTAGTTCGCGGAAGAGTTGCAGAGGTTCGGCGCCGGGCAGCAGTAGATCCGACTTACGAACTTTATGCTTCGAGTATTCCAGGATTTCCGCAAAGATTTCGGCAGTTTGTAGCGCGCGTAAATAGGGGCTGGTCAGGATCAGGTCGGGAACAGAAGCGACCTCGGCTACGCCTTTGGCGACCTGGCGGGACTTTTCGATGCCCTCGTCGGTGAGGAAACGCTCGGGATCCGAGGGACATTTTGGATCTTCGCGGTCCACGGCGATTCCGTGGCGCACAATGTACAGCTCCATCGGCGGCGTTCCTCCTGCGGTTACATCTTACAAAAGCATATATGTATGGGTGGTGACAATAGGGGTTGGGGTGCTTATGAGTAGGGTTAGGGGCCGGAGCCAGGTTGGTTACTAACTAGAGATGTCAAAAAAAGCGATTTTGGAAATCCGTTGATTCTAAAAGGGAGATTTGGCGGTGTAAGTCGTTTGTTTGTTAGAGATTGAATCTGTTTGATTCGGGAGGGGTTACGGGGGGGTGTTTTTGTGGCGGATTACCCCAAGTCCCACCCTTCGCGGACTCAGAGTGAGGGACCTAGGAGGGAAGAAAAAGCAGGCCCCTTGCTCCGCAGACTTAGCGCGGGATGACAGGTTTTGGTGGTGATGGGGATGGCTGTAGTGCTGGTGGCGGTGTTCGTGGTGATGATGAGAGTGTCGGAAAGACCGCTGGCTCGAAGACTCGCCTGCGGGACGGAACCGGTCTAAAGACCGGCCACTACGAAGGCGGCTGTCAGCACTCCGCAA
>Ga0210385_10002414_pt1 | contig 11314 bp, 13 predicted proteins | sample IncBWH26OmetaG_FD_160107 | JGI IMG/M metagenome (GOLD analysis project Ga0210385, IMG submission 160107) | Forest soil microbial communities from Barre Woods Harvard Forest LTER site, Petersham, Massachusetts, United States - Inc-BW-H-26-O ... | reverse complement strand
GACCCAATAATTGACTGGCGCATTGGGATGCCTGGTGCCGCCGATCAGGCGGATGTCATCCTGCTGTTTGGTGGCGATGGCACCATCCATCGTCACCTTAGTCAGTTGGTAAAGCTTGGCTTGCCGGTGCTGGTTGTCCCTGCTGGCAGCGGGAATGACTTTGCTCGCGCCCTGGGACTGCGTCGGGTGCGCGATTCGCTTGCGGCTTGGCGGCGGTTCTGCTCCGGACAAGACAATTTGCAGACGATCGATCTGGGAGTCATCTTGCCTTTGGGTGCTGACACAGGCGAGGCGGCCGCGTCACATTATTTCTGCAGCGTGGCTGGCTTGGGGCTTGATGGCGAAGTGGCACGGCGGGCTAACGCGTTGCCGCGCTGGGTGCGGGGGCACGGCGGTTACGCGTTGATCCTGGTTCCAACTATTTTTCGATTTGCTGCCTTCCCTGTGAAGATTTCGACTTCGGATGAAGACGCGGGCTGGAGGACTCGCAGCGGTCGGCCTACGATTCTTGCAGCGTTTGCCAACACTTCGACTTACGGCGGCGGAATGAGGATCGCTCCGCGGGCGCGAATGGATGATGGGCAACTTGATGTTTGCGTGATAGGCGGTGTCGATCCCTTCAAGCTTGCGTGCCTGTTCCCTACGGTTTACTTTGGCCGGCATCTTGGCATCCGTGAAGTGGAGTATTTCCAGGCGGCGCGGGTACGTGTTGAAACTGAGGCGCCGTTCGAGGTCTATGCCGATGGCGAATACGTTTGCCAGACGCCGGTCGAGGTAAGCGTTGAGCCGGCTGCGCTGCGCGTAATTGTTGGTTCGAAGAATTGAGAGCTTGACGGACGCATCAGTTCGTCGCATGGTTTCAACCTATGAACAGATTTCCGCGATTGCTGCTTGTGCTGGCGATGACTCTGGCGCCGCTTCACGCGCAGACGCGCTGGAAACTGGTTTGGAGTGACGAGTTCAACGGAGCGGCTGGAGCCGCGCCCGATTCCAGTAAGTGGGTCTATGACCTGGGCGCGAGCGGGTGGGGAAACCAGGAACTTGAGACTTATACCGACAGCCGCGAAAATTCTTTTCTCGACGGCAAGGGGCATCTGGTGATTCGAGCTCTGCGCATTTCTGATGGCAAGTACACGTCGGCTAGGCTCAAGACTGAGGGCAAGTTTTCTACTCAGTATGGAAGGATTGAAGCCCGCGTCAAACTTCCGCGCGGGCAAGGAATCTGGCCGGCGTTTTGGATGCTGGGCGCGGACGTTGGCTCCGTAGGCTGGCCGGCCTGCGGGGAGATCGACATCATGGAGAATATTGGGCGCGAGCCACGGGTCAATCATGGTTCGCTCCATGGGCCGGGTTACCCTCGAGACGGTGCCACAGCGCTCTATGAATTGCCCAATCGACATCCTTTGTACAAGGCCTTTCACCGGTTCGCAATCGAATGGTCCCCGGAGAAGATAGAGTTCTTTGTCGACGGAGTTTCCTATGAAACCGTGACCGCTGGGTCTCTTCCTGCGGGCGCGAGTTGGGTTTTCAAGCGGCCTTTTTTCTTTCTGTTGAATGTTGCCGTGGGCGGAGATTGGCCCGGGAATCCCGATGGTACTACTGTATTTCCGCAAGAGATGGCGGTGGACTACGTGCGAGTGTGGAAGGCTGAGGGATCGGAATAGCGGCAGTGGTGCAGTTTGATAAGGAAGCGAGCCAAACGCGCGATTATTGTGTCGCAAAGAACGCGACACATCGCGCGGCTCGCCCGGATCCTTCACTGCGCAAAGGACGCTTGTTCAGGATGACAATCGAACTGCACCACTGCCGGAATAGCTCTTTCACCCGTCCAGTCTTGGCCGGTGCTAAACTTTCCCTATGCCCGAACAACGTTCCCGCACTCTGCTCTGGATTCTGATTGGAGGAGGAGCATTCTTCCTCTTTGTGCTGGCTGTGTTTTCGCTGGTTTACCTGACGCTACATGCGGGGACCACGGATGCCGGATTCAGCGGCTTTGGCGACCGCATCGGGGTGGTGGATCTGGAGGGTGTGATTTTGTCGCCGCAGCCGGTGGTCGGGCAGCTCAAGAAGTTTGGCGATGACTCTTCCATCAAGGCAATCATCCTGCACGTGAACTCGCCGGGCGGGGGCGTGGCGGCTTCGGAAGAGATTTATCGTGAAGTGAAACGTATTCGCGAGGAAAAAAAGAAGCGTGTGGTGGTTTCTATCGAGAGCGTGGGCGCGAGCGGCGCGTATTACGTTGCGTCAGCCTCGAACAAGATTTATGCCGACCAGGGGAGCATTGTGGGCTCGATCGGCGTGATTGCGGAGTGGGTGAATTATGGCGACCTGCTGAAGTGGGCCAAGCTGAAGAGCGTCGTGATCAAGACTGGCGAATTCAAGGACACGGGCAATCCGACCCGCGATCTCACTCCGGCCGAGCAGGCTTACATGCAGTCGCTGATCGACAATATGTTTGGGCAGTTTATTCAGGCCGTGGCGGACGGGCGCGGGATGAAGTTCGACGATGTCAAAGCCATTGCCACCGGAAAAGTTTGGACCGGCAAGGAAGCGCTCGCCATGAAACTGATTGACGACACCGGCGACTTTGAAGCGGCGGTGAAGGATACGGCGAAATCCGTGGGCATCTCGGGGGAACCGACACTGGTGCGGCCGGACAAAGATCGCAAGACAATGCTGGATTTACTGACGGGCGACATTTCACAATGGATCCCTAGCCGGGAAAAGATGCTGGAGGAGCAGGTGGGATTTTTCTATCTGTGGAAGTAAAGGCGCGATTTAGGATTTAACCTGTTAAGCGTACGTCGGTTGTAACCTTGGTTGCGATCGGTCTTGGCAAGAGGCAGATGGTTGACCGCCCCAATCCTGGGTCGTCCGGCGCCAGCAAAACTCGACCGGGTTCGTTGAACGGAATCCGGGCCGGTTTGATGCTGGCATTTGTCATGGCTTGCGTTCTCTGGATTCTTTCCGCCTCCTCGAAGAACCTGCAGCCTAATGGTACGGGGGCGACGTCACAGCCCGGATGGATCTCCGCACTTTTCGTCGGCTGGTTACTGGCGCCCTTCTTGACCTGCTTATTTCTTCTTTTTTCTCAAGGCGATAAATCGATTGCCCGCGGAGCCGGCCTAGCTTGTGGCTTGTTTGGTGCGTTCCTGTTTGCCTCCCCCTATGCTCTAGTGGCGATTTTCTTGGCATTGGGATTCGGAGGGCCAAGCCATCAATGGGGGGCGGCTGGATTGGGTTTGCTCCTAATGATGGCAATCAGTGTCTGGATTGTGTGGTGGGGTTGGAAGATCGGAAAGATTCATCGGAAAGCGTTCGGGACTGCGATGGGTCTGACCTTGGTTTATCTTTTTGTCGGCTTTCAATTCTTCCGATTTGGCGATCTGTGGGCCCGGAGAAGGGGGGAGATGGAACTCTATCTGCCCGCCACGCTGGCTCGGCAACGGCTTGTTGCCTTGTCCGCCTGCTTGATCCGGAACCACATGCTGCATCCCGATGCGGGGTTTCCTACGTCGCTTGATCCCGCTCCGACGAACTGGAACTGCAACGCGAAGTTTGCGGTGGACGCGGTCACGGAATTCACCTTTGGCTACTTTCCTGTTACAGATGAGACCGGGCAGGTAGTTGATTTTGAACTTACCGCGGTCCCGAGAGAGAAAGGAGTGCGGAACCGAGTTCCGCTGATGACCGACAAACGCGGAATTGTTTTTGTATACACCCAATGGGAAATTGAGAATGGCGGACCTCCTAGAATAATTATTTTCCCCAGTGATCAGACGGAGTCCCAGATCGATTGGATAAGAGGAAACGTCAGGAGTTATATGAAAAACAAATCGGGAGGCGCGGCACCCGCTGCGCTCACTGAAGAACTGGTTGGCGCCGTAAATCCTGACTTGCAGGATGGTGGAATGCGGCTGGAAACACGGGACTTTCAGATTCGTTATTTTGCGGCCAAAGCCGAAGACCGCAGCGGGTTCGCGCTTTCATCGCGCTGCAAAAGCTACGGGGTAAATTGCTTGCGCAGTTATTACCTTGACTATGACGGGGTTATTCATGCGACGGGTGAACCACGGGATGCAACCGCCGAAGATATTCCAGTCTTACGATGCGAACTGATTCAATCGGTGTGCGAAGATATGGAGTGGCCAGTTCATTAAGCGGCGGACTCGTGCAATCTGCTGGCATCCTGAGGCTGACACTTGCGTACAACCCCTGAAATTTGAGAAGGTTATGCAGGGTTCCGATAGGGAATCAAAGCCGTCGCAGAGCAAGTGGCAATTGGCTTGGGGAAAGACCGAAGCGGGAGCGAAGGGACATTATGACGAAAGCCGACTTGATTGATGAAGTCTCGCGTTTAGCGGAACTTACGCGCAAAGACAGCGAAGTAATTGTGGAAGCGATCTTTGACAGCGTGGTGCGGTCGTTGCGCGCGGGGGACAAGATTGAGATACGCGGCTTTGGCAGCTTCCGCACGCGGCAGCGCAAGGCGCGCATGGGGCGCAATCCCAAGACGGGCGAGAAGGTCGAAGTGCCCGCCAAGAAGATTCCTTTCTTCAAACCCAGCAAAGAGTTGAAGGATCTGGTGAATGAGGGCATCGCCGATGCGGCCGCGCCTTCAGCAGCTCCTACTGCTTAGCGGGCCGCTGCTTTCCCAAAATACAAGTCTGCAACCTTCAGAGCCAGCTCCTCGGGATTCGTGTCTTCACGGTTGGTGAGGATGATGATGGTCAATTGGTCGTCCGGGAAACGCTGGATTGTGGTGCGAAAGCCGATCGTCTCGCCATCGTGTGACATGCGCTTGTGGCCCTGGTAGGGATTGAGAACCCAGCCAAAACCGTAGCTCACGGTTGCGCCCTCGGGAGACTTCGCTGGGGCTTGTGTGGGTTGCACTGGAGTGAGGGCCGGCTGCATCTCGCCTTCACTCAACAGAGTGTGCAGGCGCAGGGCGCGATCCCATTTGGCGAGGTCGTCGAGGGAAGAGTAGATGCCTCCGTCGCCGAGAACGGCGGATGTGGGGCTCTGGTCGGTCTCCTGCCAGCCGTTGTTGTCCTTCTTCGTATGGCCGTAGGCGCGATGCGGCACTTCATTTTTGCCTCGCTCGTAGGCCAGCGTGTTTTTCATTCTCAGTGGCGTGAAGATTCTCTCCTGAAGAAATTCGCCAAAGGGTTTGCCGGATACTTTTTCGACGATCATCGCCAACACGGCATAGCCTGAATTGCTGTATTCCCACTTCGTGCCTGCCGGAAACTTCACAGTGGTTTGCTGCTCGAGCAGCTTCAGAACGCCAGCATCGAGTATTTGCGGAATCTTTTCCGGCGGCGTGCCAGGATATTGCTGCGTCAGCAGGTCCTCGTAGTCTTCGAGGCCGGAGGTGTGATTCAGCAGGTTGCGTACTGTGATCGAGTTGCCGTAGGCGGGAAATTCAGGGAAGAAGTGGGTGAGGTGATCGTCATAGTTTAGCTTGCCGTCGTGTGCCAGCAGCATGATGCACGCGGCGGTAAATTGCTTGGTGAATGAGGCGAGACGGAAGTTGGTGCGTTCATCGATCTTTCGCAGGGTGCGCAGGTCGGTGACTCCGTATCCGCGGCGGAACACCACCCGGCCATTATGAACCACCAGGGCGGCAGCTCCGGGAGCTGTGGCGGGCTTCAGGCTGGCGAATATGGCATCGATCTGGCTGGATGAAACTGGGTCGGACGATCCTTGGCTATGCGCGGAAGCTGCGTAGATGAGCAGACACAGCAAGGGCACGACGCTGGCATTTGTTTGTCGCAACATATCTCCGGCACTTTCTTTTCTCGGGTGTGGGTTATTAGACACCCTTTGCCCGTCTAAGGGGACGGTGCTCGTCGCGGATTCCAACCACTGCCATCATTCGCCCGGTTTTCCCTTTCTCTGCACGGTATGAAAAGAGCAGGTCGGTGCGGCAGCTGGTGCATAACGGCGAGGCTTCGATGCTTCTCGCCGGCACCCCCGCGGCCAATAGTTGTTGACGATTGGCTTCGACCAGGTCGAGAAAAATCTTTTTTGGCAATTCGCTGTGGCCGGGGGGACGAGCCGTGAGGAAGAGCATGGGATATTTTTCGCGCACCGGATCGCGCTCTTCGATCTCCCGGAACAATTTTGCGGCATAGGCAAACTGAGACTCGAACTGATCGCGAACCTCCCTGCCAACCTGATAGCAGCAGCCATGAATGCCGGGGCCAATCGCGGCCTTGAGATCACGGGGCCGTGTGCCGAAGCGGCGGCGCATCTCGCCCACTCCTTTTTCGACGATGCGCTTCAGAGTCCCGCGCCAGCCTGCGTGAAACACGCTTACGACGCGGCGTTTGGGGTCAACAAGAATGACGGGCAGACAATCGGCAGTCTGAATCGCGAGCAACAAACCGGGGGTCGAGGTGATCAGGCCGTCGCCGACGAGCTGGGATTTGGAAGGAGCATCGACGAAATGAATGGTGTCGGAATGAACCTGGCGCGGGGTGACCAGCGGCCAGCTGCTGGCAGTGAGTTCGTGCGAGAATGCGGCGCGGTTGTGCTCGACAGCAGCTTTGGAATCGTCCGGAGTGAATCCAAGATTGAGTGCGTGGCCGCCGTAGGCACGCGAAGACCCTGCTGCGCGCGTGGAGAATCCGTGGACGAGCCAGGGAATTTTGCTGAGGCTTGCGGCGCAAAGAATGTTGAGTTTGGGTTGCTTGGGAACTTGCTTAGAAACCTGCTTGGAAACCCGGGTCGGCACCCAACCATGTTACCCGGCGGCCCAGCGTTGGCGCACCACGGTCAGAAATTTTTCTTTATCGGCGCGCATTTGCTTTACCAGCACCTGATTGCCAGTATCTTCGTGGGCGGCTGCCCAGAGCACCATTTCAGTAAGGACCGGGGCCAGATCGATTCCCTTTCTGGTGAGCGAGTAAATTACCTTGCGGCGGTCGGATGGGTCCGGTTCCGTGGTGATGATTCCGTAGGCGGCGAGCTTCTGGAGGCGATCGGCCAGGATATTCGTCGCAATCCCCTCATAACATTTCAGAAATGTTTTGTAGGTGCGAGCGCCCGTGAGCATCATGTCGCGAACGATGAGCAGCGACCAGCGGTCGCCGAGCATTTCCACCGAAGCGTTCAGCGGGCATGCTGACCGCCGCTTTGGGGCTGGCTTCTTTCGAGTCATCTTCAATTTATTGTCAAATACTTACTTGCACTTCGCAAGTCAAATGTGAATACTGTTCGCTGCGTGTCATAACCAGGGAAAGAACTGTCGACATCTCGGGAGGAAAATCGATGAATCGAGTGTCAATGAATCGAGAGGCAATGAAGCGACAGATATTCAAGACAATCGGATGGGGAACTTTCGCCGTGGTGATCGTAATGGGCGCCTGGTCGCAAGCACCAGCAGCGGACGCGAAAGCACAGTATCCGAACATGGCGCCTCTTGAGCAGTATTTGATGGCGGACCGAGACGCCGAGATAGCTCTGGCACGCAGCGCGGCCCCGGAGTCCATTTCACGGGATGCCGAGGTTATGGTTCTCGGGCGGCATGGTTACGAAATCGCTGTCCAAGGCAAGAACGGTTTCGTGTGCGTGGTGGAACGAAATTGGATGGGTCCATTCGAGGGCGAAGGTGCCGACGGTTTTTGGAACCCTAACACTCGGGGGCCGGTCTGCTTCAATCCGCCGGCTGCCCGGTCTATCCTGCCAATTACCATAAAAAGGACAGAGATGGTCTTGGCCGGTCAATCCAAAGCGCAGATCCTCGAAGGCATGAAGGCATTCGTAAAGCAAGGGCTGCCGCCCCTCGAGCCTGGAGCCATGTCCTACATGATGTCGAAAGAGCAGCACCTTAATGATGGCAGTCACCCCAACTGGATTGCCCACCTGATGTTTTACACGCCACTCATGGACGGTTCCGTTTGGGGTGCAGATCTGCCTCACTCTCCCGCCATGCTGAATCCACAGTTCCATGGCAATCCCGAACCAATCGACGTATTCATGATTCCCGCGGGCTGGTGGTCGGATGGAACGGCGGACCCAGTCAAGTCGGATTAGCAATGTGATCAACGCGGCGGGTGTTCCCAAGAAGAAGGAGTTGGCGGCAAACAACGGTTGATGCAGATTATCCTGCCGCACCGCCGAAATCTGGAGAAAATAAAGTGCGAAAGGGGACCGTTTCCAATGCGGCATCTCTGGGCTTTCTCGAAAGCCGCACCAAGGAATTAGACTGGATGGTCATGGATGCGGAGTTTCTTGGGAGGATGCAATGAGTAAGGTGCGGGTGTTAGTGGGTACGCGCAAGGGCGCCTTTGTGTTGACGGCCGACGGCAAGCGAGACAAGTGGGAGGTGAGCGGGCCGCATTTTGCGGGCTGGGAGATTTACCACGTGAAGGGATCGCCCGCCGATCCGGATCGACTGTATGCGTCGCAGTCAAGCGGATGGTTTGGACAGATCATCCAGCGCTCGGACGATGGCGGCAAGACCTGGCACCAGCCGGGAACGCCTCCTGGAGAGCCGCCTGCGCCGGGCCCTCCGAAAGCCGCGAGCAACAAGTTTGTCTACGATGCGTCTGATAAAACTGGCAAACCGCTTACCACGCATCAATGGTATGACGGCACGCAGCATCCCTGGGAATTCAAGCGGGTATGGCATATGGAACCTTCGCTTGCTGATCCCGACATGGTGTACGCAGGCGTAGAAGACGCGGCTATTTTTCGCTCGACCGACGGCGGTGAGAATTGGCAGGAACTTTCCGGGCTGCGTGGGCACGGTACCGGCCCCAAGTGGCAGCCGGGCGCGGGAGGGATGTGCCTGCACACAATTATTCTTGATCCCAGCAATCCGAAAAGGATGTGGATTGCGATCTCGGCGGCCGGCGCGTTTCGTACTGACGACGGCGGCGGGAGCTGGAAGCCGATCAATCGCGGACTGTATTCCAAATACATTCCGAATCCGACGGCGGAGGTCGGGCACTGCGTTCACCACGTCGCCATGAATCCAAAGCGCCCCGGTGTGCTCTTTATGCAGAAGCACTGGGACGTGATGCGCAGCGACGATGCCGGCGATTCCTGGCACAAGATCAGTGGGAACCTGCCGACTGACTTTGGATTCGTGATCGACGTGCACGCGCACGAACCAGAGACTATTTATGTGGTCCCGATCAAGAGCGACGCCGAGCATTTCGTTCTGGATGGCAAGCTGCGCGTGTTTCGCAGCCGGACTGGCGGCAACGAGTGGGAGGCTTTGACCAACGGCCTGCCGCAACGCGATTGCTACGTCAACGTGTTGCGCGATGCCATGGCGGTCGATTCTTTGGACAAGTGCGGCATTTATTTTGGTACCAGCGGCGGCCAGGTCTATGCATCGGCTGATGCCGGAGACAGCTGGGCGCCGATTGTGCGGGATCTTCCGGCCGTGCTATCGGTTGAGGTGCAGACGCTGGGGTGAATTCGAAAAAGGGGCACGGGAATAAAACCGTGCCCTCTGTTGATTAACGCTGGTAGTGTTTACGTCGTACGCCGTCGTAATGCCCTGTTGGCATGCAGCACTTTCTGAAATTTGCGGCCGGAGCCGCATGGACAGAGATCGTTCCTGCCCAGTTTCTCGAAGAGCTCTTTTTCGTTATGGACGACGCGGAAACCCGCGCTTTACCTTAGTCTCGGACGGGAATCCCTTGCGACGTTTGCTGCTCGGCTCGAAGTAAAATTCGCTGTTCACGGCAGTGTCTCCTCTCAGATGGATTGCCCGTCACACCCGAAGCGGGAAGCCGTTCATGTATTTTAGCTCAGTCTTGTGCGGAGCTCTAGGTGGGATTGAATATGATCCGAATCATACTTCCGCAGCATCTGCGAACGCTGGCGCATGTTGGCGGCGAAGTGCAGCTTGAAGTTGAAAGTCCGGTTACGCAGCGCTCGGTGCTCGACGCACTGGAGGCCCGCTATCCCATGCTGCGCGGGACGATTCGCGATCAGGTCACGCTGGAGCGGCGGCCGTTTTTGCGGTTCTTCGCGTGCGAGGAAGATCTTTCACACGAGCCGCCCGATGCGCTGCTGCCCGACTCAGTTGTGTCGGGGTCGGAACCGCTGCTGATCATTGGAGCGATTGCCGGAGGGTGAGGCCGGAGGTCGCGCATAGATAAACCGTCGAGCTTCGCTCGACTGGACAGCCGAGGGTGGCTGTTCCCACATGATTTGCTCGCGCCTTGCTCGTCCGCTATAGTTTTGCTAGCCATGTTTGAGGATTTCACTGCTACCGACCGCTGGACGAAGAGGCCTGTTCACTGCGTCTATCAGGCGCTGATCGTCGCTATTTCTACGCGGCACGCTGACGCTGTCGACGTCAAGTTTCTGGTCGACGGAAGAACCGTGTGGGTGGCGTTGCCGCATCCGGCGTGGGTGGAGTACAAGAACCGCACGGGCAAGCTCATCACCGATTCGCTCGCCGTCGAAATCGCCGGGCATTACCTGAAAGCTGCGCTCGAGGCCGGCGAAGGCCTGGGCCGGGATATGTACTCGCTCACGGTCGCGGAGACGCTAACGCATCTGGAAGCTGCTGTCGCAGCGATGCAGTCTGCAGTCCCGGCGTAGAGCGCGCCTCGCTGGCAGCCGGGCTTTCGCCCAGGCTGGACAGCCGAGGCGGCTGTCTCCACATGCGCATATTCACCTGACGCTCTATAGCGTTGCTTCCATCTGCAGACCCTCGATCACGTCGTTGAGCGTTTTCTGGGCGGCGTCGCGTTTCTGCTGCAGGTCGGCCACTTCGTGGTGCAGAGATTGCACGTGGTCTTCCTGTTCGTTCAGTTCACGGACGTAGCGGGCTAGCAGCACTTTTTCTTCCGCGCTGCCTTTCAGGGCTTTCATGTTTTCGCGGACGCGCTGCTGATCTTCGGAGATCCCGGAAATCTTTGATTTGCGCGACCCGACCTCGGCATCGAGGGCAGCGATGCTGTTCTTCTGAGCGATCACCTTCCGCAGGGCCTGCTCGATCTCGGGATTAATCATCTTCTGAGCGAGGAAGAACTTGATCTGATCGTCGGTGACGTTCGAGAGCTGATAACTGTTCGTCACTGGGCGATATTCTTTCACCAGCAGGGTTTCAGTTTTCTTGGAGTCGACGGTGAGGCGGAAGCGGTGGAAGGAAGCTGAGCTTTCCGCCGGCTTCTCGTCGTCGGTGAGTTTCCAGCCCGACCGCGCGGGATGCTCGATCACAATGGTTCGTTGTGCGGTGTCGCGGTTGCGGATGGTGTAGGTGTTTTCTTCGCGTTCCTGGGTCGACTGCGTCATCATGCCGTGGGCGATGAATACTTTGGTGACGCGCTGGCTTTCCGAT
>Ga0210385_10002413_pt1 | contig 11315 bp, 6 predicted proteins | sample IncBWH26OmetaG_FD_160107 | JGI IMG/M metagenome (GOLD analysis project Ga0210385, IMG submission 160107) | Forest soil microbial communities from Barre Woods Harvard Forest LTER site, Petersham, Massachusetts, United States - Inc-BW-H-26-O ... | reverse complement strand
GCAGCTTCGACGACGAGGCGCTGCAACATGTGGAACGCTTCATCCGATAGGGCCGGGGTACCACGGTAATTCTGCAACCTTCCTCCCTCGCGGTACTCCGGAAACTGTTCCAATCCAAGAAACAGCAGAAGCCAATGCGGATCAAATCGTCCCAACGCCGTTGTGATTCCACAATAATCGGCGATTAACTCGTCGAACAGAGTGTTTTGCATGGAGCCAAAGACGCGCTTCGTAAAATAATGCGCGCATTCGTGCTCCCGCCGTATGGTGATCGAGAGATGCTCCCAGGTTTCGGGATCAAGCCCCAGCCGCTGGGCGGGAACGCCGCTGTAGGGCCCGGTGCTCAATATGATAAAGCGGTCTTGATACAGATCGCGCCGCTGCTTGATTCTTGCGAACTCAGCGGGCCAATCCGTCCCGCCGTCCCGCTCATATTGGCGGCGCAATAAGTGGATGCGATGCCAGTCGGCATACCCCGCTACCATCGTGGCTCCCATAGAGGGCGGTATCGGCGCGGGTTCGTTGCGTTTCGTGAGGGCGCGTGTCAAGTCTTCGAAATCGCGGCGCTCGTGCATGGTGAGCACGGGAATGTGCCCGGCCGGCGTGGCATGGATCGTCAACTCGTGTTTACCTGCCGCCTGCCATCGCATTTTCTGCGGAAGCAGCGGAAATCTGCCCGATTGAACGGCGGCTAAATACTCCGGTCGCCCGCTCATGCCATCCTCAACCGGAAAATTCAACTGGATAAGGAACTCACTAAGGGCTTCGAAAGAGCGCTGCCGGCTGACAGCTTCGGCGTAGCTCCTCCAGGCAGACACGAAGGGCTCGTCTTCCAGAGGAAACGCCTCGAGTTGAAAGGCAGGCTTCTGAAAGCGATTGCCGCCATAGGCAAGCAGCTCTTCGGCGACTGCGCCTTGGGCGCCGAACTCTGCCAGCACATTCGCTCTGATCTGTCTTCGCTCTGGCGAGTCCATAACCATCACACCATCTGCCGCTCTGCAAGGGTCTTGAACAGTCCTTCTTGGGCAACCAACTCGGCATAGGTTCCGGTCTGCACGATTGAGCCCTTGTCCAGGACGAAAATACGATCTGCATTGACGATCGTACTGAGCCGGTGAGCAATGACGATTCGCGTCGCTTGCAGCGACTCCAGACTGCGGCTGACCACCTCTTGCGTGCGATTGTCTAGCGCGCTAGTCGCTTCATCGAACATCAGAATGCGAGGCCTGCCGACAATCGCTCGCGCGATGAGCAGCCGTTGGCGTTGACCTCCGGAAAGGCCCCCACCCCCGTCGGACACCATGGTGTGCATGCCCATTGCCATGCGTTTGATATCGGCATCCAGACCGGCGGCTTCCGCGGCTGCCCAAGCATCATTCACAGTCAAGGGGGCGGAGCCAACAATATTCTCAAACATGCTGCCGTTTACCGGCTTGCTGGTCTGCAGCACCACGCCGATCTGCCGCCGCACGGCTTGAATATCCAGTCCTGACAGATCATTGCTGTCGTAGTAAATGGCGCCCGCGTCGGCCGTCTCGAATCCGAGGAAGAGGCGGAACAGGGTGGACTTGCCGCTACCAGAAGCGCCCACGAATGCGGCGAACTCGCCGGGTGCGATCTTGAGGGAAATATCGCGGAGAACCGGCGGCGCATCTTTCTTATAGCCGAACGTGACATGGCTGAACTCGATGGCTCCGGTGAGATTGCCCGGAGTAGTCTTCGCCTCATTGACCTCTGGAATCGCCTTCAGAATGGGAGCCGAGCGTTCGTAGATGGGGATTACCGTCAGAGCGCTGACTGCTGTGGAGCTCAACGCGAGCACCGACACCAGGAACTGGACGAAGGCGACCAGGAACGCCACGAAGTCACCAGTGGTGATGCCTTGCGAAAGGGACGAGTAGGCGTAATAGCAGTAAAACAATGTTGCACTGCACAGGACGGGAAATACGGAATTGAAGACCAGTAAAACGTTCGAGATGCGGCGCGCCCGCGTGCTCGATTCCTTCTGTACAGAGAATTGCCTGGCCCAGAAGGCGAATGCGCGGTGTTCCGTGCCCGAGACCCGGAACTTCGCAACGCCGCTGATGAATTGCAGCAGTGTGCTGGCAATCCTCCCTTCGAGCGTAATGAGCGCCCGCTGAATCCGCAATTGCCATAGCCCGGACACAACGGAAGCCAACCCAGCCAGGGCCACCAATGCAGTCGCGACCAGGGCGAGTTTCCAACTGTAGTAGAACAGCAGCGCGAAGCTGAAGATGGAGAACATGCCGGATAACACCGCCGACAATGTGGAGCCGGTCAGGATTTCGCGAATGCGGGAAATGCCCATACTGCGATGAGCCAAATCCCCGGCGCTGTAGTCGCGGAAGAAAGAAACGGGCAGGCTCAGCAGCCGGTCCCATAGCGCAGCCTGAACGCTGGCGTCGACGCGCCCTTGCAGACGCAGCACCGCGTATCCACGCGCGAGCGAGAGCATGGACGAAGCGATCGCCGCCACCAACAGGAAGAAGCACATCTGCGCCAAGGCCCCGCGTTCTGCTCCCGGAATGAAGCGGTCGAAGATAATGCCGGTTGCAAACGGGAACAGCAAAGCCAAAAGCGCCACTCCAATGCTTGTGCTCAGAATCATCCAAAGCTCGGTACGACAGCTCGGCAACACGAAACGCGCCAGATCCATGGCGCTCAGCGCGGTGTGCACGAAAGGCCGATAAAGGACGTAAGCGCCGGGATTGAATTCGCTGGCCAGCCGCGCGGTCAGAGGATAATAGCGCTCCTCAACGGGGTCAAAAGCTTCGGACCGGTTGCTCCCCTTCGGCAGAATCGCGATGGGCCGGTTGTCGCTTTCGCGGAAGCAAATCAGAAAGCCGTTGTCGTCATTCCACCACGCACGCTTCAGGGTGACTCGTCGGGCGCGGATGCCCGATGCTTTGGCTACTGCCGCCACGGGATCGGCCATGGGTATCCCGCGGATCAGATCAGGGTGAGCCTTGACCTGAAATCCCATGCGCGCGCCGATCGCCTGGCACGCCAGGAACACCGGGTGATTACAGGCGTCCTGCCCTTCGGCAACACCGCGGATTTTATTGATGGGCGATGCAAGAAGCAGCATCGTTTTATGGAGAAGCGCATTATCCGCGACCGCGCGGGCTCGCATCCGTTCGCGATCCACTTCCGTTTCGCGCCGGACGCGCTCCGTGAGCACCTCCATAGCCATCCTTCCGAACGTCTGCAGCCCGCGCCATTCGGGATCGACCGCCGGAACTGTTTCCGGAGCGACCGCGCGGATCTCGCTTTGCGGATCGCTCGTCAACCAGGTGTGTCGGGATAACGGAAACACCAAGTCATTGCCGATCGGGAACTCGTCATTGCCCATCAGCCTGGACGCTCCCCGTGTATGGGAAATCCATGCGACCCGATGCCGCGCCGTCACACTTTTGGGCTCTTCACCTACGTGAACGGTTTCGCCGGCGTCGAGACCCTCCGCCAAGGTGGGCGGCTGCTGTCCTGCGGTCGCTGCAGCGGAGAGTGCGTTGACCCAATTTTCGATGAGCGACAGCACGTATTCGTTGCCCGCGAGCACCATGCTGCGCAGATCGTCGATAGATAAGCGAACCAGCGCCGTTCCCGGGGCGGCCTGCGCGATCAGCAATAGCGAGTCCGTGGCCGTGACGCCAAAAGCGGCCAAGTTCGGTTCAATTCGAAAGAGAGGGCGGCGGGCGCCTTCCGGTTTGCCATTGCGCTGCCCTGCCAAAAACAGGTCCAGCTTCCCGGCCTGCACCACCCAAACCACGGATGGATCGTTCAACACGAACGCGTGGTTCGAAGCCGGCCGCTCAACCGCTCCGTATGATTCGAGGTTGGCGGAGTGCGAAGTTGCTGTGGCTACATTTGACATTCGGTCAGTCCGCGTGAATGAGCCGCGCGTAGGGGCTGTGTGGGTTCATGATCATCTCGTCGTGCCGGCCGCGCTGCACTACTGTGCCGGCTTCCAACACAACGATCTCGTCGCAATCCCGGATGGTGCTCAAACGGTGCGCGACAATCAGGCACGTGCAGCCGCGCCGCCGCAGATTATCGTCGATGATGCTTTCCACGCGCGGGTCCAATGCGCTGGTGGCTTCGTCCAGAATCAGGATGCGCGGGTCGTTTATCAAAGCACGGGCAATCTCTATCCTCTGCCGCTGGCCTCCGCTGAAGTTGCGGCCGCCTTCCTCGATGATGGAATCGTATCCGCCATTGCGGTTCGCGATGTCGTCGTGTATCACCGCGTCCCTGGCGGCCTGCACCAGCGCCGATTCTTCAATGGTGCGATCCCACAGCGTCATATTGTCGCGGACCATGCCTTCGAAGATGAAGATGTCCTGGTCGACCAAGCTTACAGAGTTGGTGAGGACGGGCCGAGGAATGGATTCGCGCGTTTTCCCGTCGAAGAGAATTTCTCCTTGCCACGGTTCAAACAGTCCAGCCACCAACTTCGCTACGGTGGATTTACCGCTGCCGGACCCGCCCACCAGCGCCACTCTCTCGCCCGGCTTCAAAGACAGGCTGAAGTTTTTCAGAAGGGGCGGTTCGAGACGGCTGTACCCAAACGTGACGTTCCGTACCTCGAGGAAGCCCTCGAGCTTCGGCGCAGCGGGCACCGTCGCTTCTGCCGCCATGGACGCGGTCGCGACCTGCGCGTCTAGCGGATATTTGAGGACGTCGTCTAAACGATCCAAATCGCCCTTGGTCTGCTGCAGAACGCTGCCCAGATCGACCAGCTTGTTCACTGGTTCCAGAAAGCTGGCCATCAGCCCCTGGAAGGCGATCAGCATGCCCATGGTCAAGAGGCCGTTCATCACGCGGAACCCGCCCAGCCCAAGAATGACAACCGAGTTTATGCCCACGAGCAGAGGCGGAATGGCCGACAGCAACAACGACGACGCACCCAAGTCTTGTTCGGCATTTACTACCTTGGCTTGATAGCCACCCCAGCGCGAGAAATAATCCGATTCCGAGCCCATCGATTTAACGGTCTCGATCATTTGCAGTCCCGACATGGAGACGCCCATGAGCTTACCTCGCTCCTGCAGCAAGCGGAGATTGTCATCTACGCGCTTGCGCGAGATGTAGCGGAGCGCGATCAGATTGATAACCGCAACCGCCACCCCACACAGAGTCAGCGTCACATCGAACTGCAACATCAAGGCCGCATAGAAGCCGACGAGCAGAAGGCTGACGAGGCTGGGCGCAAGCTCTGCCGACAACAAGCCCGCCACGCGGTCGTTCACTTCCACGCGCGAGCCGATCTCGCCCGGATATCGCTGCGAGAAGAACTCCATCGGCAGGCGCAGCACATGCCACAGGAACTTGGAGGAACTGCTGAGCGATAGCCGCATCTCCATCCGCAGCAGCGAATGTTGCTGTAGGAAAGTAGCGATGCCCTTCACGATGATGGTGATGGCCATCGCGATAAGCAGCGGCTTCACCCAGTTCTGCTTATTGGCCACCAGAAAGTCATCAACAAAAATCCGCGAGAAGACCGGAATGATCAGATTGGGAATTGCCAACGCGAGCGTCGCCAGAAGCACAAACGCGAACGCCAACTGGCTTCCCGGCAGCCGGCGGCGCAAGGCGGCGATAACGCTGGGCGGGCGGCCCGCTTCCTTGAACTCAGCCGTCCTTTCCATGGTGAGCACGACGCCCGTGAAACTCAGGTCGAATTCCTCATCGGATACCGTGCGGGGTCCGCTAGCCGGATCGTTGAGATACACCTTGCCGCGCCCGAAGCCCTCAACCACCACGAAATGATTGAAGTTCCAGAAGATGATGTACGGCGGCTTTATTTGCCGCAGCGCAGCAATCTCTTTCTTAAATCCGGCCGCTTTCAACCCGAACTGGCGCGCCGCTTTCACTACGTTGCTCGCCTTGCTGCCGTCGCGCGACACGCCACACGCCACACGCAAGCGCTCCAACGGAACAAAACAGCGGTAATAAGCGAGAATGATGCCAAGAGACGCCGCACCGCACTCGACCGCTTCCATTTGCAGCACCGTGGGTGTACGAACACGAACGCGCTTCGCCCTGGCGGGTTTCTCCCGGACGGGTTCGTTGTTACCTGCAGCGAGGGTAGCCGCGGCCGCCATAGACCTTGCTAGCCCAGCCCCGTTTGTTTCTTGAGGTACGGGAATACAAGACTCACCGGTGTCTGCCGTTTGGTCACAATTTCAACGAAACAGATGGTGCCGCTTGTGATGCTCGACGGCGGTCCTTGGGAGGTGGACCATTCGAATCCGGTAGGCGTCGCTGCATTCTCCTTGATAGAGGCGTGAATCTCGCTCACCGGGCCCGCCTGGCTCAGTGCGGCTACCAGGCTCGAGTTTTGAAAGTTGCGCATCAACGCCTCAGGCGTGGATGGATAATCCGCGATGTAGTTGACGACGCCCCGCATGAATCCGTACTCCTCGCGTTTGATATTCATGGGCGATATCTGCACCTCGAGTCCCTGGTGGATGTCTTTCGCCTGCGAAGAAGGCACGTACGCCACGACCTCTAATTTCGCAGCATCCGGCTGAATGCTGAACAATGCCTGCCCGGCGGCCACGGAGCTACCGGGGTACACTTTCGATTCGAGAATTTCTCCGCCATACGGGCTGACCACCCGCTCCGCCAGGTTCAGCTGCTGTTGCAAGCCTGCGAGGTCCCGCTCGATAGAGGCTACGTTCGCCTGCGCGGGAAGGTCGGTCTGCTGCGGTTGTGCGTTGATTGAATACTCTTGCGCATCGAATTGCTTCAGCTTCGCCGCCAACCCATCGATTTCCTGCTGGATGTTGACCTGAGCTTGGCGTACGGTGTTGACCTGCTGCTTGGTCACCAAGCCCTTGGCAAGCAACTGTTCTTCAGACTTGATCTGTTCAGCGGCGAATTTCAGCCGCTCTTGTAGTTCCGTTATCTGCAATTGGACGTTGGTGCGGTCACGCTCCAAGGCTTCCACTTGCAGCCGGGCAGCATCCTTCTGGATCTCAAAATTCTGCACACGCTGCCGCTTGGCGTCCTCGAGTGCGTTCCGGGTGGCGCGCAATTTTTCCATGAGCTCCGGCTGCGCGATGGTAGCGATGACCTCGTCCGGACGGACTTTGTCGCCCGGCTTGGCGCGAATGTCGATAATCACGCCCGCGCCGCGGGCAACGATATTCAAAACGCCGCCGCGCCGCACAATCACGCCCTCGCCAGTGGCCGTGGTCGGAATGGAGCCGGCGTAACCCCAAGTGACCACCACGCCCAAGACCGCGAACACTGCTGCCAGAATCAACCAGGTCCGGAAACTGGTCACTCTCAATACTTGATCCAGTTGCTCCGGGGAGGATAGCCGCTCAATGGAAACTTGCCGGAAAAGCTTTGCGTTCATCGATTCGAGTCCTTGCCGCCAGTTTGCAAATCCATGTTGCCGAAGGGCAATGTAAACAGCACATCGGGCGTAATTGTGGGCGTCGCCTGATGCGCCGGCACCAGCGTAGCAGTTGCGAAACGCAACTGAACGAGCGCTTGCGCATAGGCGAGCTGCGCCTGAACTTGATCCCCCAAGGCGGTGTTTAGCTGATCCTCGACTTGCAGGATCTCCACAACGGATCCCAAGCCGGCGCGGTATTTTTCTCTCGCGCCGTCTACCGATTGCTGAGAAGAATCCACTTCGCTACGGCTCTCGCGCACCCGCAGAATGGCGTTACGCACACCCTTCACCGCGACCACGATCTGCTGACTGATCCCTTGTGCGGTTTGCGTGATGCGTACATCGCCTTGCCGGACCGCCGCTACGTCCTGCTCGAGAACACCTCTGGCCGCGTGATTGCCGACTGGAAAGGTGTAAGTAAGGCCGCCCGTAATATTGGGTCCTCGAACGTTCGAGAACGGGCCGATAAGGTAGTCGCCGAAGGCTGTACCAGGGCGGATGGCTGAGTAACCGGCGCCCATTTGGAGGTTGAGAACCGGCAACAGCCTGTTGCGTGCGGCCACCTCGAGAATCTCGGATTGTCCACGCCGGTTTTGCGCTGCCAGATAGTCCGCCCTCTGCTTCAACGCCTGGTCGAGATACGATTTCATGGCGGCGGCATCGTCTCGAGGCGCCAGCTCTGCCGGGATGGCCGGGAAATCATCTGACGGATCGGCCATGTCCGTCAGGATCTCGGCGGGAGCGAGGCCCATATCCAATGCCAGTTGCTGGCGCGCCTGCCAGACTGTCTGCTGGGCGGCGATCCGCGCCGCAGTCCGCTGCGCCAGATTCGCTTTTACCTCGTTGATGTCGTTGCGAGGCACATGATCGGCATCAATGAGCGCCTGCGTGGTCTCGACGTAGACCTTTCCCCGCTCTTCGGCGGAAGCCGCCACCCCGAGATTTCGAACAGCCGCCACCAGGCTCCAGTAATCATTCGCGGCGTTCGACGCCAGTTGCGAAAGCAAAAAATCTAAATCGAGCCGTGAAGCCTCGATCTCCTGCCGGGCCGCGGTCTCCTGCGCCGCCACTACGCTCCTGCCCCGTCCTTGTAGCAACGGTATGGTCACCGTTACTCCCGCGGTCCCGTTGTTAATGCCCTCCGGGGCTATGAAACTGTCATCAGTCCTCTGCATCTGGACCGACGGCGTGACGCTGATCCCGTCACGGAACAGTTTGCTCGACGAAAACGAGAACGTGGTCAGGTTCGAGTCTTCGGTGATGGTCGGCGACGGAAGAAGCTCGCCTTGCGGAGTGGTCAATGTCGGCGCAAACATCGAAAACGCATGCGTCAGTCCGCCCTGCAGCAGCGGATCGAAGATGCCCGACGCCTGATCCTTCAAGCCGATGGCGATTTCGATCTGTGCTTGCTGCGCGCGCAGGGATGGATTGTTGCTCAAGGTCGCTCGAACGGCCTCAAGCAGCGACAAGCCTGCGCCCGTTTGGGCGTGAACCGGTGCGAACGCCAGCAGCACCAGACCATAACGACGGCGCCAGAAATAAGCGCCGAACCGGTTAATACCGTCCCTTAAACGCGCACTTCGCGGACATACACCATGCAGCCAGACCATCTCGTAAAGGCAAAACTGCGCAATTCCCGGAGCGGATTTGCTCGGTTCCTGCTGAGCCGCCTGCCCGAAAATCGCTTTTGCCGCTTACCTCCTCCAGCTAAATGCCGGAATGCTCTTAAAGGCCCCAATTCGAGGCATATTGTGCAAGCTCGGTGTCATCGCCGCAACTCACGACCTGCGAGAAATACCGGCCTGTCCAAACCTTACGTCCGAATCGAAGCGCGTTTCTCGACAACTCGCAACGGACACATAGAATATCGCGAATACCTCCCAAATGCAATGCTTCTGCATCGCATTACATCTGCCAACATCGCGCGCCACCACTCGTTCGCAGCGCACGCTGAAAATCCAGTCGATCGGCGCACGCAGTCTTACGGTTGGTTGACATTATTACAGGCATATGTTAGTTTTTGGACCGCCAGGTTTTGCGCCCGATCGGAGAGGACGGTTTGACGGAAAAGGACAGACTTGTGCAGGAAAGCGGCAGAGAAGATTGGACAAGCGAGCAATTGCAAAGAGTGATTGACGAGGCGCTTTTCCGCGCTGCCACGGATCACCGGTATCGGAAATTAGCTCTTGAAAATGCCGCTCGTGCGATTGCAAGGATCACGCCGAAGCGGCTTCCAAACGGAATCACTCTCGAGTTTGTGGATAATAGCGGCGCAATCAAAACGGTGCCCTTGCCGCCACTGTTGACCGCGGAAGGGCCGATGTCGGAGGCCGAACTGCAGTCTGTCAGCGCGGGTTTTACCATCGCACTGCAGTTCCCAAAGGTGAAATGACGCATGGCCGCAACCGGCAGCTTCCTTTCGGACGCTATTGACGGACAATACATCTCCAGGGTCATCTTCGATTACGCCAAGCGCATTGGACGGGAAAAAGACCGCGAAGCATTGCTCGCGATCATCGCCGACATGGGGCGCGACCTGGTGGGCGCCGAACGTTGTACTATCTGGCTGCTCGACAGCTCCACAAACCAACTCGTAACACGGCTCGCCCAGGGTACCGAGACGATTCGAATAGACGTCGGGCAGGGTTACGCCGGACGGTGCGTAGCCACCGGCGAAATAGCAATGTCAAATACCGTAGCGGAGGAGCGCGGCTTGGCGAACATGGTCGATGCTCGTACCGGGTATCACACGTTCTCGGTGCTTGCGGTTCCTATGCGCAATTCCGCCGGCGAAATCATGGGGGCTTTTCAAGCGCTCAACAAAGCCGGCGGGTTCAATGCCAGCGACGCTGACTTACTCGGACTAGCAGCTGCATATTCGGCCAGCACGCTCGAAACGCAATCTCTGCAGATGCGTGCAGAGGAAGCGCGTCGGCTGGAGCATGAGATGCAAATTGCGCGAGAAGTGCAGCAGCGCCTGTTACCGGCAGACAGGCTAGCGCCAGTCGACGGTGTAGAATTTGCCGCGTCGTGCCAACCCGCGGCGGAGGTCGGCGGCGACTACTACGACTATCTTCCATTGACAGATGGTTGCTTGACGGTGCTGCTAGGGGATATTTCAGGAAAGGGCATCGCGGCAGCCTTGATGATGGCCAGTGTCCAGGCAAGTTTACACAGTCTGGTACTGCAGAGCGCACAGGAACCGCATGACATAATTACGCGCTTGAACGGAATCGTCTACGAATCTTCCACCCGAACGCGCTACTCGACTCTATTCTTTGCGCATTATGACCCTGGTTCGGGAAAGATGAAAACAGTGAACGCGGGACATTCAACACCCCTCTTGTTTAGAGAGAACGGGACCGTGGAGCGCCTCGAAGCAGACGGCCCTCCGGTCGGCTTGCTTTCCGGCTTGAAGTTCTCTCAAAAGGAATACACGCTTACTACGGGAGACACGCTTGTGTGTTACTCCGACGGAATTAGCGAGTGCCACAACGAGCAAGGCGAGATTTGGCCGGAGGAGGATTTCGAGCGCGCTTTGCTCGACGCCCGAGGTCTGCCACTTGAACGCCTTGTCGCGTCTGTAATGGACGCTGCCGCCCGATTCGCCGGCCCGGCCGCGCAACATGATGACATGACGATCATCTGCTTACGTGCAGCGGAGCGGACTTAGCGCTCCGGTCGACGCCGCTTCACATGGAGTTAACCGTCCGCTTCTGGGGAGTACGTGGTTCAAGACCTACGCCGTCCGTTGCAAATCTCGGGTGCGGTGGCAACACGCCCTGCATCGAGGTCATCATTGGAAATGACCGGCTGATCTTCGATGCGGGCACTGGTATTGTTGACCTGGGTGACAAGCTTGTTCGACAGAGTGCTCTAAGTGATC
>Ga0210385_10002410_pt1 | contig 11327 bp, 5 predicted proteins | sample IncBWH26OmetaG_FD_160107 | JGI IMG/M metagenome (GOLD analysis project Ga0210385, IMG submission 160107) | Forest soil microbial communities from Barre Woods Harvard Forest LTER site, Petersham, Massachusetts, United States - Inc-BW-H-26-O ... | reverse complement strand
GTCTATTCGCAGGAAGACCGCCTCAGTCTGCATCGCTTCAAAGCCGACGAGGCCTATCTGATAGGGCGAGGCAAGGGTCCCGTTCAAGCCTATCTCGACATCGATCCCATCGTCGCCCTTGCCGTGGACAAAGAGGTTGATGCCATCCATCCCGGCTACGGTTTTCTCGCTGAGAACCCCGCTCTCGCGCGCGCCTGCGACCGCTCCGGCATCATCTTTGTCGGCCCTAGCGCCGAGATTCTCGAATCGTTGGGCGACAAAACAGCGGCTCGAAAGCTGGCGCAGCGTGCCGGCATTCCTATCGTTCCTGGCACCGAGGAGCCCGTCGATCCCGCCAATCCTCAAGCCGAACAGATCGCCGCCCGAATCGGCTTCCCGCTGATCGTCAAGGCCGCGCACGGTGGGGGCGGCCGAGGCATGCGGGTCGTCGATTCCGCCGCGCAGTTCAAGGCGCGCTTGCAAGAAGCCAGCCAGGAAGCCGGAGCCGCCTTCGGCAACAACGCCGTCTTTCTCGAACGCTACATCCGCCGCGCCAAGCACGTCGAGATTCAAATCATCGGCGACACGCAGCGCAATGTCTTGCACCTCTATGAGCGCGACTGCTCCGTGCAGCGCCGCCACCAGAAAGTCGTCGAGATCGCCCCGGCCATCGGCCTGCCCGAAAAAGTCCGTCGCGAACTCGCCGCGGCCGCCGTCACGCTCGCCCGCGCTGTGAACTACTACAACGCGGGCACAGTCGAGTTCCTTGTGGACGCCGACACGCACGAATGGTTCTTCATCGAAGTAAACCCGCGCGTGCAGGTAGAGCACACCGTCACCGAGATGATCACCGGCGTCGATATCGTGCGCACGCAGATCCAGGTCGCACAGGGTTTGAGTCTGCACAGCGAAGAGATCGGCCTTCCGCAGCAAAGCGACATTCCATTGCATGGGACCGCGCTACAGTGCCGCGTCACCACCGAAGACCCGGCCAACGGCTTCGTCCCGGATTACGGCAAGATCCACACCTATCGCTCGCCCGCTGGCTTCGGCATCCGGCTTGATGGCGCCTCGGCCTACGGCGGCGCAGTTATCTCGCCCTACTACGACTCGCTGCTGGTTAAGGTGACAGCCTGGGGCAACAACTTCAAAGTCGCCTGCCAGCGCATGGACCGTGCCTTGCGGGAGTTCCGCATTCGCGGCGTCAAAACCAACATTCCGTTCCTTGAAAACGTCGTCGATCACCCCGAGTTTCAAGCCGGCGAGACCACCACTTCCTTCCTCGATCAGCACCCCGAGCTGTTTGAGTTCGAGCCCCGACGCGACCGCGCCACCAAACTGCTGACCTATCTAGCGGACATAATCGTGAACGGCAATCCTGAGGTCGCCGGCAAACCGCGGCCGCAGGTCTTTCGCGAACCGCCCGTACCCTGCTCGCCAAAAGCAGAGCGTCCCGAAGGCACACGGCAACTCCTGGTCCGCCTCGGTCCCGAGAAGTTTGCCGAATGGACGCGGGGCCAATCCCGCTTGCTGATGACCGACACTACCTTTCGCGATGCCCACCAGTCGCTGATGGCCACACGCGTTCGATCGTATGACCTGCTGCGCATCGCTGACTATGTATCGAAAGAATTACCGCAGCTCTTCAGCCTGGAGATGTGGGGCGGCGCAACGTTCGATGTCGCCATGCGCTTCCTGCTCGAAGACCCCTGGAAGCGCCTCCAACTGCTGCGCGAAGCGATCCCGAACATCTGCTTCCAGATGCTGCTCCGAGCCTCAAACGCGGTCGGCTACACCGCTTATCCGGACAACGTTGTCCGCGAGTTCATCAAGGAAGCGGCGGTCCAGGGCATCGACATCTTTCGCATCTTCGATTCTTTGAACTGGATGCCCAACATGCGCGTCGCCGTCGAAGCAACGCTTGATACCGGCCGCCTCTGCGAGGCCGCCATCTGCTACAGCGGCGACATCCTCGACCCCCGCCGTGAGAAATACTCGCTCGATTACTACGTGCGCCTCGCCAAAGAACTGCGGCAGATGGGCACGCATATTCTCGGCATCAAAGACATGGCCGGGCTGCTGCGCCCCCACGCCGCCTACAAGCTTGTCAAGACTCTGCGCGAAGAAGTCGGCTTGCCGATTCACCTGCACACGCACGATACCAGCGGCATCAACGCGGCAACAATTCTCAAAGCCGCGGAAGCGGGCGTCGAAATTGCCGACGCCGCTATCTCGGCAATGAGCGGAACCACCAGCCAACCCAACTTGAATTCCATCGTTGCCGCGCTTGCACATACCGAACGCGACACCGGCCTCAACTTCGACGCACTCAACCAATGCTCGGACTATTGGGAAACTGTGCGTACTTACTACACGCCCTTCGACAACGCTCCCAAGTCTGGAACCGCCGAGGTCTACGTTCACGAGATGCCCGGCGGTCAATACACCAACTTGAAAGAACAGGCCGAAGCCATGGGCCTTGGCAACCGCTGGCCCGAGGTCGCGCGCATGTACGCCGATGTGAACATGGCTTTCGGCGATATCATAAAAGTAACTCCTTCCAGCAAAGTCGTCGGCGATCTCGCGCTCTACTTAGTAAGTCATGAGATGACGATTCAGGAATTGGAGAACCTGCCCCCGAATCATCAGCTAACTCTTCCCAACTCGGTCGCCGACATGTTCATGGGCTCGCTCGGACAACCCGAGGGCGGCTGGCCGCCCAAGTTGCAACAAATCGTCCTGCGCGGCCAAAAGCCGCAGGAAGGCCGCCCGGGCGAGCGCCTCGCGCCTGCCAACCTTGACGAAGCTGAGGCCAAAGTGGCCGAGGCCACCGGCTCCGCAAGCCGCACCGACCTGATGAGCTATCTCATGTACCCTGAGGTCTTCCTGAAGTTCGCTGCCGCCCGCACTCAATACGGAGAATTTGAAGTGCTGCCAACCCCACCGTTTTTCTATGGCCTGCAAGAGCGCAGCGAAATCACGGTGGAACTCGAGGCAGGCAAGATCTTGATCATTCGCTTCCTGACCGTCGGCGAGCCCAAGCCGGACGGCATGCGTACCGTCTTCTTCGAGTTGAACGGCCAACCGCGCGAAGTAGAGATCCGCGACAAGTCCATTAAGGAAGCAGCGCCTGCCCGCCGCAAGGCCGATCCTGCGAATCCGGGCCAGGTCGGCGCGCCGATCCCTGGAGCAGTCAGCATGCTCCACGTAAAGGCCGGTGAGCACGTCCATAAAGGCGACCGTCTGCTGGTTATGGAAGCCATGAAGATGCAAACCACCGTTTACGCGCCCATCGCAGGCACCATTAAGGAAGTGGCCGTGAATTGCCGCGATACGGTCGAAGCGCGTGATCTGCTGCTTGCCATAGAATGAGTCCACTGGCCGTATTCCACAGTTACACTGTAGAAGTAGATTGGTGTGGGGGCGTAGCTCAGTCGGATAGAGCATCAGCCTTCTAAGCTGAGGGTCACAGGTTCGATCCCTGTCGCCCCTACCATGACTCCATCAGAACAGCTAGGCAATGCTGGTTCGGCTCAAGCGCCGACGCTCGAAGATCTCGGCGGCCTTTGCTTTGGCGGCCAGATCTTCGTACCTACAATCCGGGGACAGGCTGCCGCCTCCGAGAATGTAGATATAACTGATGAGGGAGTGTTCGCATCCAGGTGTGGGCCAAATGTCGAAGCTCCAGATGCTTTCAGCGGTATCGACCTGATAGTAGAACGGGTCGAGGAGCGAGGCGACGGAATCAAAGTAATTTATGTAGCGCCAGCTACGGCCAGTGGCGAGTGCGTTGAACTGAGTGTAGAAGGAATCGTCGCCAACGGCAGGCGAGGCGGCGGTGACGAGAGTAAGCTTCAGATCGGGAACGGCAGAGAGATAGGTAGCCGTGAGTAGTGTGGCGATAGCGCCGCCCAGGCTATGCCCGGTAACGATAACGCCGGCAGGAGATATGCTCTGGAGCACATCCTTAGGATCAACTGCCTCTCCGGTTTTTACAATCCACCGAATATCGTTGTAGAACTCGCTAAAGCCAGTCGCGATATAACTGCCCGGAAGAGGTGGAAAAGCCGTGGGAAGGAGATCGGCGTCGGTCATCCACTCACACCAGTTATCGGTGCCGCGAATGGCAATGATGCTGGGTTTTGCGCCGGTCTGGTCGTACGCATAGAAGCCAAAGAAGACGCGGCTGCCGCTGGCCGGATCTAGACTATTCATCCACATGAAAATTTTGTAGTTGTCATCTGGAAAGCCCTGAGCAGGGGGAGTCAGGTCGCTGCCATTCTTTCCGTACATCTGGTAAGCAGCAAGAACAAACTGGAAGTAAAAGACAGCTTGAGCGTTGGTGGGAACGGGCATGAGTGTTTTCCTTCTTATACCATTGAATTTGCAATAATCAGAGCGATTGGTAGTAAAGCAGAGAAGTCGCTAAATAGCGGCTTCTAAGCTGAGGGTCACAGGTTCGATCCCTGTCGCCCCTACCAGTTGGTATCAGGGGAAAACTTGGCAACAGGGACACAAAAAGCCATGGAAGCTGTACAGGAAGACGGCGCGATCCGTTTGCCTGACGCGCCTGTCCAGGTCGCGTTAACCGCGGCGCCGCCTCGCGCGGTATCCCCGCCGCGCCGCTTGAGCCCATGGTTCTTATCCCCGGCCGTGTTTCTGTTGGCGGCGGGCGCCACCTTCCTATTGCTTTTCTTCCGGACCGGTTCGGTCACCGCCAGTACTCCTCAAGCCGGTGCGCTCTTAGAGCCGCGAAGCAGCTTAGACATGCGCGTGCAGACCGAAGGACCCGGTCTTCTCCTCAGTTGGAACCGTTACAGCCGAGCGGTTCAGTCGGCGCGGACTGCCGTTCTGGGCATACAAGATGGTTCGCAGCATCGCGAGATAGCGTTGGATCAGAACCAGATCGCGACCGGCTCCGTTTTCTACCGGCCCGCGTCGGATGACGTCGCATTTCGTCTCGACCTTCGCGATGCGCGCGGGTCGGAGGTCTCGCAGATCCTGCGTGTGCTCGATTCCTCGCCGCGGAAGCCCGCCGTGCAAGCTGCCCCCCCGGACACCAACGTGTCCACGGTTAAAGCGCACGAGACACTGCGGAAGCCGTTGGCCGGCCGGCAGAACGTGCCAGCCCCTGTTCGCACGGCCTCCGTTGCGTCACCCATACCAGCTCCTCCTGAAGCAGTAGCCGCAGGGCCTGCGGACGATCCGGTAACAAGCCTGTTGCAGCCCACAATTGCCCCGGCCCCGGTTACGCTGCAGCCGGCCGCGCCAGTTGCTTCCGCACGACCGAAGGACATGCCCGCTTATGTTCCGCCACGCCCGGTGAAGTGGGTGCAGCCCGACGTTCAAATAGCCGAACCCTTGGATGTCAAAGTGAAGATTCGGATCGACGAAACCGGGCATGTCACAGCCGCTCACGCTTTGCTCGAGGGCCCCAGGCGCGACAGGAAACTCATGGCCGCGGCTGCCGCCGCTGTCCGGCAATGGACTTTCGAGCCCGCCAAGGCACACGGCGCGAACGTTCCTTGTGAGGAAACGATTGTGATCCACCTCGGCCCGGAAGCGCAATAGCTTACGGGCTTGCGCTCACGGCGGCGGAAGTCCCGACCGAATTCGTGAGTGTCACCGAAACCGACCCAAGCACGCTGGTCGGTCCTGAAATAGTGAAAGGTACCGTCAACAGGAACATGCTTCCGTTCTCCTGCCCTGCCGTGCTGTCGAACCAGGTGGTGAACACCGGACCGACGGGCACAGCGAAGGTTGTTGTTCCGCTGAATGCGGTCCCCGATGCCGCGGTGAAACTGAAATTCGCAGTATTCATATCCCGCGTCACCGAGTAGCCGGTCAGAACCACGTCGAAACCTGAGGACGTCAGATTTGTAATCTGGACGCTGCCGGCCGTAATCACGGGCGGAAGAGGCGGGATGATTACCGACGCCGTCACGCCCGACGCCGGCAGAACGCTGGTTCCATTTGAGGTCAAGTTTGTCAGCGTGACCGTGATTGTTCCTTCCACGGTGCCCTGCTGAATCGCTGCGACGAGAGCCGAATTCGATCCGGCCCCAATGCTGAAGGTGGCCGTCGTCCCTCCCGACGAGAACTGCAGGCCCGGATCCACGTACCCGGACGGCACTCCCGGCGCCGTTGTGCTGAAACTTAGTTGCAGCGTTCCTTGCAGGGCGGTTGGCGTAGCGCTTGCCAACTGGATGCCGACCTCGAGTTGCTGTGTAGGCGCCGACGTAGGCTGGAGACCGGTGATCGTGATACTCGGAACCACCAATGAGATTTGCAGGGCATTCGACTTCGTGGTTCCCGAAACGACCGTGATCGCGGCGCTGCCATAGCCTCCAATGTTCGCCAAAGAGACGCAAGCGGTCAGTTGCGTAGCGCTGACAAAGGTGGTAAGCATCGGCTGTCCGTTCCAATCGACGGTCGAGTTCGAGGTGAAACCAGTTCCATTCACCGTCAGGGTTCCTGCGGGATAGACGCCCGCCGGGCAACTTCCCACCGGGCCCAAACCCGCCCCCGTGCCGGCCGTGATAGAAACCGGACTAATCGAAGTCAGAGCTGGGCCGGCAACCACGGTAAAGCTCAGGGCGTTCGATGTAACGCCGTTAGACTTAACCGTGACCTGCGCCGTACCCGCACTGGCGATCAGGTTCGCCGGGACGGACGCTGTCAACTGGGCCGCACCCTTGAATGCTGTACTGAGCGCTGTCGCATTCCACTCGACGACTGCGCCGGAAGCGAATCCGGTCCCGTTCACCGTGAGGGTGAACGCTGGCCCTCCAGCCGAAGTCGTGCTTGGGTTTAGCGAGGCGATTGCCGGACCCGAAACGATCGTGAAATTGACCGAGTTCGACGTAACGCCGCCTGAGGTGACCGTCACATGCGCCGTGCCGGGCGTCGCGACGTTGCTCGCCGGGACCGTTGCGTTGAGTTGGGTCGAGCTGACAAAAACAGTTCCGATTGCAGTTCCGTTCCACTTCACCTCTGCACCGGATGCGAACCCGCTGCCATTCACAGTCAAGGTGAACGCCGCGCTGCCGGCCGTGATTGTGTTGGGGCTGAGCGAGCTGATGGTGGGCGCGGCGACGATCGTGAATGTGAGGCTGTTCGAAGTTACGCCGCTTGATGAGACGCTTACCTGGGCCGTGCCGACCGAGCCGACAAGATTCGCCGGTACTGTCGCAGTGAGCTCATTCGCGCTTTGAAAGCTTGTCGATAGCGGCGAGCCCTTCCATTGAATGACTGCGCCCGAGGCAAAGCCCGTTCCGTTGGCGGTCAGAGTAAAGCTCGCGCTTCCAGCGGTGATGGTATCCGGGTTGAGACTGCTGAGAGCAGGTCCCGCGAGTATGGTCAGCGTCTCGGAGTTCGAGGTGACGCCGCCGGATTTGACGGTGATCTGTGCCGAACCGGGGCTCGAGATATCGCTTGCCGGTACCGACGCGGTTACTTCGTTCGAGCTCAAGACGTTCGTCGAGAGCGCCGAACCGTTCCATTGCACCACCGAGTCCCCGGCGAATCCACTGCCGTTTACGGTCAACGTGAACGCGGCTCCGCCGGCGGTGACAGTAGCCGGATTGATAGAGGAGATCGTGGGCGGAGCAAGGATCGTAAACGTCACGGCATTCGAGGTGACGCTGCCCGATTGAACCGTTACCTGTGCTGTGCCCGGGCTTGCGATCAGATTCGATAAAACGGGCGCCTTCAATTGCGTGCTGCTGACGTAGCTGGTTGCCAGGTTGGAGCCGTTCCATTGCACCTCGGCGCCCGGCGTGAATCCAGCGCCATCCACCGTCAAGGTGAAGCCGGATGATCCAGCGGTCGCGCTCGTGGGTGAAATGGACGTGAGGGCCGGGACAACTGTAAATGTTGCTGAGTTCGAGGTAACGCCGCCGGTAGTGAGGGTCACCGGAAACGTTCCCGCCGTGGTGATCAGGCTCGCGGGTACAGTTGCGGTCACCTGGCTCGCACTTACTACCGTTGTTGCCAGCGCCGTGCCGTTGAAGTTCACGACCGAGTCCCCACCGAAGTTACTGCCATTGACGGTCAGCGTAAACGCGGCGCCGCCCGCTGTGACGCTGGTGGGGCTGATTGAGCTGATTGCCGGAGCAGAGCCGACCGTAAAGTTGACGGAGTTGGAACCGAGGCCGCCGGAGGTTACCGTCACCGGAAATGTTCCGGGGGCCGCAATCAGACTCGCCGGTATAGATGCTGTCAACTGGGTCGGATTAGCGACGGTTGTGCTCAGCACTGTGCCGTTGAAACTCAGCGAAGCGCCGGCTGAGAATCCGGTGCCGTTCACTGTCAGCGTGAAGGCTGGACCGCCCGCGGTCGCGCTGGTCGGGGAGAGAGAGCTGATGGTGGGGGTCACCGGGAAGGCGGCGCTGTTCGAAGTCGCGCCCCCCGAGGCGAGAGTAATGGACGCCGTGCCGGCTAAGGTGAGAAGATTGGCCGGTACAGCCGCTGTCACCTGGTTTGAGCTGACAACAGTGGTGGTCAACGCCGTGCTATTGAAGCTCACCACCGAATCCGAGCCGAAGCCTGCGCCATTGACCGTGAGGGTAAGTCCAGGTTGACCAGCCACAGTCGAGGTTGGGCTGATGCTCGTGATGTTTGGTGCTATGGTTCCCGAATAGCTTTGCTGCGCGGTCATTGGAATAACCGGGGTGCTGTCGGTTACTTCGACCGTGTAGCTATAGGAGCCTGCCGCAGTTGGGCTGCCGGCGATTGTCGCACTGGTGGTGTCGCTGCTGGGCGTGAGTGTTAAGCCCGCAGGGAGCGCGCCTGCGCTGATGGACCAACTGTAGGGAGCGATGCCGCCCGAAGCGGTGCAGGTCGCCGAATACATAACCCCCGCCTGGGTGGGACCGGTGCTGGGCGAACACGATACGCTCAGAATCTGGGCAGAAGCGGTTCCCGCCAAGCAAAACAAGAGCGCCGCTAGCGGCAGGACGAGTTGCTTGAGGACGCGTGTCATTGTGGGAGCCTTTGCAGCCGCGGACGAGACGCGCCAATAAACGATGTGACGGGCGCGCCGGCCTGCCAAGTGACCAACCAATAGGTTCCGGCCTCGTCAGCCGGAGACATTACGAACGTATCCGGAAGGGACAGGCTGTTGAAAGCGGCCGGACTGTTGCTGACTGAATGGATATCGATCGAGCCGGAGGTGCGGTCAATAGACCAGATCAGATGCTGCGCCGGACAAGCCAGCAGAATCGTTTTTCCGTCCGCGGTGGCGGTCGCCGCGCGAGGCTGGCAGGCAGCCGCCGGCTGGGGAATCATTTGAATTCCGTCAACCGCTTGAGTGAGCGCGGCCGTGCCGAAGATCGGATCGCAGAGAATCGCCGCGTGGGACTGCGGAAGGAATGCCAGCGCAGAAACCTCCACCGTGTGATAGACGGGCACCGGTGCAGTGTTTTGCGCCAGCGAGTAAACGTTACCCAAGCCGTCGGAAATCAACACGGCTCGCGCATCATCGCTGACCGCCAGCAGCGCGGCAATGGCGACATTCGGAATGTCCTGTGACTTTTGCGGCGAACCGGGCAGGCCGGTAAAGACTTGCACTCGGCCGGCCGCTTGCGAATACAGCGCCAGCGATTGCCCGGCCGGGCTGAAGGCGACCAGGTCCGGTTTTGCGAGTACGCCCGGCAAGGCCGCTAGGACGGGATTCAGTTGCATCACGCCTGCAACGCGCAGCATGACTAAGGCGACCGGATCTGCTGGACCTTGCGCGGCCACCGCATAAGCGTGGCCGGGCGCGAGATAGATTTGAGTGACCGATTGCGGAAGCGAGATCGGATCGCCCAATCGCGCCGCGCCAGGGATTCCCAGGATCGGCTGCAACTGCCAGGGCATCCGACCTGGCACAAAGCCGAGCGCCGGCCCCGAGTTTGCGGCTGGAGTTTGCGCCCATGCGAGCGAGGGCGTGAGGGCAAAGGCGATTGCGAAACGCTTCATGTCATATCTCCGCTGATACTTCTGCCACTCAGTGCGGCGCCCCGACCGTTGTCCCGCTGCCGACGCCTAGAGTAGCCGTAGGCGTAGTTGACGACGATGTGCTGCCGGAGCTGCTGCTGCCGTGTCCAGCAAGGCCTGCGCCCGCGCCCACGGCAACGGCCACGGCCACGGCAATCAGGATCAAAACCTTCTTATTCGATTTCTTGGCTGCGGCTACCGCGAGCGCTTGATTCGACTGCGAGATGGCGGCATTCGCAGTTTGATCGGCGAAAGTTGCGGTGACCTGGATCTTGTAATCACCGACCGTGCTGTTGGGCCGGAACGAGCCCGCGACGGCGCGGCCGTCCTTATCGCTGATGACCGTCAACAATTGGCTGTCGCCCGCGAACGTGCCACCCGGCCCTTCATTCGGCGCGATGAAAGTAACGACGGCGCCCGCAACGGGCTTGTCGTTTTCGTCGTCGACCTCCACCGCGAACTCGCGCGCCGCGCGGGTCCTGATATTGTTGACGGCCCCCGCTCCTTCCACGACGTTGATATTGAGCTTCGGAGGTTGCCCTGTTGGATTGACCTGGGAAGGCGGTGTGCCGGGATTCACTTGCCCTGGCGTAGCAGGAGCTGGTTCCTGAGCAGCCGGGGCCGCGAAGCAGCCCATCGCTCCAGCCGCCAGGCAGAGACAGAACAAGGTTATCGGGTTGCGGAACCCCATGCATCCTCCAAAGCTAACGTGATTATGCTAACGCTGATTGTACATCTGGTTTACGAGGATCGGCTTAGCGCCGGTTCATCTTGATTTCGAGCAGCGTGCGCGTGCCGCAGCCGTCTGGCAACTCGTAGCGGCAAAGCACCTCGGCCGAGAAGCGATGCTTGTGCGCTTCCAGGATTTCGGCCTCTACATTGGGACCTTTGTAGAGCAAGAGACGTGCGCCTTGCTTTAGCGGCGCGCGAAACAGTTCCAGGATGCGCGCGATGGGTGCGAGTGCGCGTGCGGTGATGATTTCAGGCCTGCACACCAGCGCTCGTTCTTCGGCGCGTTGCGCGACCACGTGTACGTTTGCCAATTCCAAAGAGTCCACCGCCGAATCGACGAAGCGCGCCTTCTTCTGCGTGGATTCAGCCAGTGCGAAGCGGGTCTGAGGCAGTACCAGGGAAAGTGGAATTCCGGGAAAACCCGCGCCGGTCCCGGCGTCTACGACGCGTTTAACCCCGTGGAAGTGGCGCCAGGGCGCTACGCAGTCGTAGACATGCTTAATCGCGGCTTCTCTCGCGCTCGTGATGCGCGTGAGGTTCATGTGATCATTTACCGCGGCAATCAATTGAAGGTGTTGCGCGGCCTTTTCAATCAGACGATCGCGATGGGGAAGGTCGAGCGGCAGAACGCGCCC
>Ga0210385_10002408_pt1 | contig 11327 bp, 10 predicted proteins | sample IncBWH26OmetaG_FD_160107 | JGI IMG/M metagenome (GOLD analysis project Ga0210385, IMG submission 160107) | Forest soil microbial communities from Barre Woods Harvard Forest LTER site, Petersham, Massachusetts, United States - Inc-BW-H-26-O ... | reverse complement strand
CACTACGATAACGCCGCGCGGCTCGAGCACGCTCATGAGCGCGTCAGCGATCTGGCTGGTCATTCTCTCCTGGACCTGCGGCCGCCTCGCGTACAGGTCCACCAGCCTGGCCAGCTTGGACAGACCGGTGATCTGCCCCTTGTCGCTCGGTATGTACCCCACGTGAGCGACCCCGAAGAACGGGGTGAGGTGATGCTCGCACGTGCTGTACAGCTCGATGTCCTTGACCAGGACCATCTCGTCATGGTCGGCATCGAACACCGTCGTGAGCACGTCCTCGGGCCGTCCCCGCAGCCCGGCGAACTGCTCCGCGTAAGCCCTGGCGACGCGCGCCGGGGTGTCGCGCAGACCGTCCCGGTCCGGATCGTCACCGATGGCCAGCAGGATCTCGCGCACCGCGCGCTCGATGCGGTCCTGGTCGATCGCTGGCGAGTCCTGCTCGCTCAATGAGTGAACCCTTTCATCCGGCTGCCTCACACACCGGGTACGTGGCAATCAAGAGGAGGAGGAAAGGGTTCAGGAGCTGCCCGCCGGGCCACCGGCGGAACCATCCGCCGGGGGGCCTCCCGGCGCACCGTTGTCCGGGCCCTGCGGTGACCCGTAGCCCTGCGGCGGAGCGTATCCGCCAGACCCGGCCGGGCCGAGGGCCTGGCTGGGCCCCTCTGGCCCGCCGACGCCCAGAGCCTGCCCGTTGCCGCTGCCGGGCTGCTCTGAGCCGTCCGGTGCCGCGGTAAGGGCCATCTCCTTGGGCGTCAGGACCGGCGGCCGGTCAGACGGCAGGCGCTTGCCGTAGCCGGTGTAGGAGCCGCGGCTCGGCCGCTGCCGGATCGGGCTGAAGATCTGGAGTACCTGATCCCTGGACAGGGTCTCGTGCTCGATCAGCTGCAGCACCAGGTTGTCGAGCACGTCACGGTACTGGACCAGGATCTCCCAGGCTTCGTCGTGCGCTGACTCGATCAGCCTGCGGACCTCCTCGTCGATCGCGGACGCGATCTCCTCGGAGTAGTCCCGGCTGTGCGACATCTCGCGGCCCAGGAACGGCTCGCCATCGCCGGTGCCGAACTTGCGCGCGCCGAGCCGCTCGCTCATCCCGTACTCGGTGATCATGCCGCGGGCGATCGAGCTGGCCTTTTCGATGTCGTTGGCGGCACCGGTGGTCGGCTCGTGGAACACCAGCTCCTCGGCGGTCCGCCCGCCGAGCAGCATGGCCAGCTGGTCCATCATCTCGGCCCGGCTGACCAGGAACTTGTCCTCGACGGGGGCCGAAGCGGTGTAGCCGAGCGCCCGGCCACGCGGGATGATCGTGATCTTGTGCACCGGGTCGGCGTTCGGCAGCGCGTGCCCGACCAGCGCGTGGCCGCCCTCGTGGTAGGCGATGATCTTCCGCTCCTTCTCGGACAGGAGCACGCTCTTGCGCTTGGGGCCGGCCGTGACGCGGTCGATCGCCTCCTCCAGCGAGGCCATCGTGATCTGGGTGGCGTTCCACCGAGCGGTGAGCAGGGCGCCCTCGTTGATCACGTTGGCCAGGTCGGCACCGGTGAACCCGGGCGTCCGGCGCGCGATCATGTCGAGCTCAACGTCGGGAGCGAACGGCTTGCCGCGCGCGTGCACCCGCAGGATGCCCTTGCGCCCGGCTAGGTCGGGCTGGGCGACCACGATCTGGCGGTCGAACCGGCCCGGGCGCAGCAGCGCCGGGTCCAGGATGTCCGGCCGGTTCGTGGCGGCGATCACGATCACGCCGCCCTTGGTGTCGAAGCCGTCGAGCTCCACCAGCAGCTGGTTGAGGGTCTGCTCCCGCTCGTCGTGGCCGCCGCCGAAGCCGGCCCCGCGGTGCCTGCCGACCGCGTCGATCTCGTCCACGAACACGATCGCCGGCGCGTTGGCCTTGGCCTGCTCGAACAGGTCGCGGACCCGGGAGGCGCCGACGCCGACGAACATCTCGACGAAGTCGGATCCGGAGATCGAGTAGAACGGGACCCCGGCCTCGCCGGCCACGGCCCGGGCCAGCAGGGTCTTGCCGGTGCCCGGCGGGCCGTACAGCAGAACGCCCTTGGGGATCTTGGCGCCGATCGACTGGAACTTGCCCGGGCTCTGCAGGAACTCCTTGATCTCCTGCAGCTCCTCGATCGCCTCATCCGCGCCGGCCACGTCGGCGAATGTGGTCTTCGGCGTGTCCTTGGTAATGAGCTTGGCCTTGGACTTCCCGAAGTTCATCACCCGGGATCCGCCGCCCTGCATCTGATTCATGATGAACAGGAAGAACAGAATGATGATGATGAACGGCAGCCAGTCAAAGATCACGTCGAAGATCGAGCTGCCCTTGGGCGCCTGGACGCTGTAGCCGCCGGGCAGGTTGCCCTTCGCGGCCTGCTGCTGCAGGGTGGTGGCCAGCTGCTGGCCCTGGTTGCCGACCCAGGACGCCTGCAGCGGCTGGCTTCCGTTCTTCGGCGTGATCTGGATGGTCTGGGTGGAGTCAATCAGCAGGGCAGACTTGACCTGCCCCTTGTCGATCATGCTGACGACTGTCGAGGTGTCGGCGGCCTTGTATGAGGTGCCGGAGCTCGCATAGCGGTACAGGAAGAAAAACAGCAGCAAGACAACGAGGACGGCTACAAACGGCCCGCGGAAATAACGCTTCACATCCATCGATGAACGGCCGCGCCGCTAGCGGGCCGACCCCTCCTGACGAGCCTCAGGTCCCGCCGACCTCCGGCAGGACTGCCTTGCGTATCAGCGCCCACGCGCAGCTTTCCTTTCTGCCCGCCTGATTGACGGCAATAATCGACGGTACACCGCGCCGGCCCGTGCTGACACGCAGGAGCCACGTTCGGGAGCCCGGCCTCCGCAAGGTTCCCTACCCCCGTGAACGTATTTCATCTCACTGTCTGTTCCCAGCGAGTTCCCCGCCGTCCGGGTCGCAGGTTGATACCGGCGCCGCGCTCGTCCCCTTCCCCGGCCCACCCAACCCTTTTCCTCTTCATTGCCCGCCGTAGACGTGCGGCGCCAGGGTCCCGATGAACGGCAGGTTGCGGTAGCGCTCGGCGTAGTCGAGCCCGTAGCCGATGACGAACGCGTTGCCGATGTCGAACCCTGTGTACGCAACGTCGACTTCCACCCGCGCGGCACCGGGTTTGCGCAGCAGGGCGCACACCTTCAGCGACGCAGGGCCGCGCGACTGCAGATTCCGGACCAGCCAGGACAGGGTCAGGCCGGAGTCGATGATGTCCTCGACGATCAGCACGTGACAGTCGGTGATGTCGGCGTCGAGGTCCTTCAGGATGCGCACCACACCGGACGACTTCGTGCCGGAGCCGTATGAGGACACCGCCATCCAGTCCATCTGGACGGGGAGCCGCATGGCGCGGGCCAGGTCGGCCATCACCATGACCGCGCCCTTCAGCACGCCAACGAGCAGTAGTTCGCGATCGGCGTAATCCGCGTCGATCTGCTCCGCAAGCTCCGCGATGCGCTGCTGCAGCTGTTCCGCGGTGATGAGCACGTCCTCGAGGTCGCCGCCCATGTCATTCGCGTCCAACTGCGCCCTCCACATCGTCGCCCGAGCCGAACTGCAGCTTGCCATACCGGCGCCAGGCGCGGACACCGCCCGGCAGGTCGGTCCAGCGCTGGCCGCGCCAGCCGCTCACCAGGGCCTCGAGCCCGTCGACGTGGCGCGCGCTCAGCGCTCCCGGCGGGCACCCCGCGGCCATGGCCGCGTTCCTGAGCACCCGTGACCTGATCGCCTCCGGCAGCGCGGCCAGAGCGTCCAGCGGTAGCGAGTGGCCAGAGCCGGGAGGAGCTATGCGTTCCAGCTCGCTCTCCGCGAGTGCGTCAAGGAAATCGGCATCGGCGCGCAGCAGCCGGGCGCTGCGGGCCAGTGCTTCGGCCACGCCGGGCCCGAGTTCCGCCTCGAGTACCGGGAGCAGCCGGTGCCGGACCCGGGCGCGGGCAAAGCCGGGGTCGGCGTTCTGCGGGTCATCCCATGGCTCGAGGTCCTGCGCGGCGCAGGCGGCCCTGGTCGTGGCCCGGCTGATCTGCAGCAGCGGGCGCAGGAAGGGGCCGGTGCGCTCGGGCATCCCGGCCAGCGAGCGGGCGCCGGAGCCACGCGCCAGGCCCAGGAGCACGGTCTCGGCCTGGTCGTCCAGCGTGTGGCCGAGCAGTACCGCCGCGGCAGCGCACGCGCTGGCGGCCCGGTGCAGGGCCGCGTACCTGGCTTCCCGAGCCGCCGCCTCGGGACCGGGGTAGCCGGTGGCGCCCGGGCGGCTCACGGCCACGGTGACGCTGTCCACCGGCTGCAGGCCCATGCCCTTCAGGGCCTTCGCCGTCCTCCGCGCCTGCTCGTCCGATCCATCCTGCAGCCCGTGGTCGACGGTGACGCCACCGCCGCGCATCCCCAGCCTGGGCGCCTCGAAGGCGAGCGCCGAGGCCAGGGCAAGCGAGTCCGCCCCGCCGGAGCAGGCCGCGAGCACCAGGTCACCGGGCGCCAGGCCGGCCCCGGACAGGCAGCGGCGCACGGCGAGGCGAACCTGGGCGACCGCGGGGTGGGGGCCCATCCGGGGTCACTCCGCTCAGCCTGCGGCTGCGGCGCTGCCGTTCGCTTCGTGGCCGCCGCTGCCGCCGACCCGGTCCAGCCAGGCCTGCGGGCTGGCGATCTCGTCCTTGGTAGGGAGCGTCTCCGGGGAGGTCCAGACCTTGTTGAACACTTCCATCCCGGCCTCGTCGACGACCGCCTTGACGAACTTCGATCCCTGCTCGTACTGCTTCATCTTCAGGTCGATGCCGAGGACCCGGCGGATCGCCTGCTCGATCCGGCCGGCGCTGACCCGCCGGGCCGAGAACTTGGCCCTGATCTCGGCCACCGAGGGCACCACCTTGGGGCCTACCGCGTCCATCACGTAGTCGCCGTGCCCCTCGACCAGCGTCATCACCGATGTCAGCCGGTCCAGGATCTCCCGCTGGCGCGGGGTCTGAATCGCTTCGATCAGGCTCTCGCCGCCGCCGCGGACCGCGCCGGCCACCGCGTCCGCCGCCGACCTGACCCGGTCCAGGATCGAAGCCGGGTCCAGGTCCGAGGCCAGCAGGAACTCGGTCATCTGCTCCTGCACGTAGGGGCGCAGCCAGGGCACCGAGGTGAACTGGGTCCGGTGCGTCTCCTCGTGCAGGCAGACCCAGCGCCGGAAGTCGTGCGGGTCGACCCCGAGTTCGCGCTCCACCATGACGATGTTCGGCGCGACCAGGGTCAGCCTGCCCGCCGGGGCCTCGGATGCGCCGGACTCCGGCGCGTCCGGGTCGGGCGGAAGGAACAGCTCGTACTGGCCGAGTACCCGGCCCGCCAGGTAGGCGAGGATGAGCCCGGCCTGCATGCCGGTGACCCGCGAGCCGACCGCGGTGATCACCGACCCCGCAGGCGGCGCCGAACCGCGCTGCTGCATGTGCTCGACCAGCGGGTCGAGCACCACGCGGAACCCGTCGACGTTGGCCCGGATCCACCCGGGCCGGTCCACGACCGCGATCTTTCCGCCGTCGCCCGAGCCGGGCAGCCCGGTGAGCTCATGGACCGGCTCTTGCACGGCGGCCGCCAGGCTGCGGAGCTCGGCGACCACCTTTCTGGCCTCGGCCATGCTGACGGCGGGCCCCGGCCGAGCCCACCTGACACCGGTCGAGGTGGCGACGTTCCAGTCAATCATCTGAGAGCTGCTCACCCTCCCACCGTACGTTGGCCAACCAGATGGCTCGCGCCGGGGCGAGCGCTCAGCCGCAGCCGCAGCCCGCCAGGGCCGTTGCGAGCCTGGTCAGATCGGACGCCCCGGCGTCCAGGCCGCTGCCGCTCAGCCGGTCGGCCATGAACGCGAAGGCGAACAGCTGACCGTCCCTGGCCTCCGCGATCCCGGCCAGCGACACCACGGTCGACAGGTTCCCGGTCTTGGCCCGCACCACGCCGAGCCCTGCCTGGCCCACGTCGGGGAAGACGCTGCCGCCCGGGGCCAGCGTGCCGGAGAACCCCGCCACCGGCAGGCCGGTGATGACGGCCCGCAGGCCGGGCCGGCTCGCCGCGGCGGCGAGCCGGATCAGCTGGACCTCGGCGTTGGGCGCTATCCGGTCCCTCGGCGACAGGCCGCTGCCATCGACCAGCCGGATCATGCCGGTGACGCCGAGTTTGCGCAGCACCGCGGTCTCGGCGGCGGCTGCGCCACTGAACGAGGCGGGCCGCCCGGTGGCGATCGCGACCTGCCTGGCCAGGTTCTCCGCGATCACGTTGTTGCTCTGGCTGAGCATCCAGTAGACGATCTCGGCCAGCGGCGGCGACTTCACCGCGGCGATGGCCGCCGCCCCGTGCGGCGCGGCCGTCTGGGTCACCGCTCCGCGCACCCGGATCCCGTCTCCGGCCAGGAAACCAGCGAAGGACTGCGCGGCCTCGGCCGCCGGGGCGAACGTGCGGGGCCGGAAGTTCTCGCCGTCGTTGACGTCCTGCGGGGCGCCGCTCGCGGTGAGCCTGCCCTGATCCACCTCGAGCGAGGAGATCGGGGTGACGTTGCCGGTGGTGACGTAGCTGTGCGGCCACCCGGGTGCCAGCACCGGGCCGGTGAACAGCGACGTGTCGTAGCCCAGCCGCACCGCGCGGACGCGCCTGGCACGCAGTTCCCGCGCCGTCTGCGCGGCGAGCGACGCCAGCGCGGCGGACTGGGGGTAGTTCGAGGCGGGCGGGTGCCCGGCGGCCAGCGTAGGATCGCCGCCGCCGACAAGCACGATCGAGGACGCGGAGGAGCCGGCCACGACCCTGGTGGTGAACCGGGCGGCCGGGCCGAGCACGTCGAGCGCGGCAACCGCGACCGCGAGCTTGGCGGTGGAGGCCGGGGCAAAGCCCGAGCTTGCGTTGCGGGAGAGCAGCACCTGGCCGGAGGACAGGTCGTCGACCACCGCGCCGACGTGCTTGCCGAGCGTGGCCACCCCGAGCACCGGGGAGAGCGCGGCTTCGACGCCGGCCGCGGTCGCGGCCTGCTCGGAATAGCCGGAATGGCCGGTCTGCACCGACCCGGCCGAGCCGTCAGCCGGGTCCGCAACCGGAACGAGCACCGAGCCGGCCCCGGCGAGGGTGTGGCTGGCCACGGTGGGCAGCCGCCACAGCGCCAACCGCGGCGGAAGCATGCGCGCCACGGCGACGCCTGCGGCGAGCGTGAGCACGATGAGCAGGGCCAGCAACGCCGTGGCGGCACGGCGGAACCGACGCACCGGTTGCCTCCTCTCGGAAATGCTGGATCCCGCCCTGACACTGGCCTACCCGGACCGGGTAGACATCGAAGCACGGAGTCAATCATCCACGTGGCCGGGAGATGGAGTCGTGAACTTCGATGTGACCATCGAAATACCTAGGGGCCAGCGGAGTATGTAATGAAATGCATCATAAAACGGGGCGAATCCGGCTGGACAGGAGATCAACGACTGCCGCAAGCGCCTCGCCGACTCCGAAGGCGGACATCCCTGAGCATCACCCGAGTGTTGCCTCAAGGGGTGCAAGTCGCGTCCTGGTGATCTATGGGCGACACTGAGTAGTAACTCCTGGAAGCGCGCGAGGAGGTGCCGTGGAGAACGCCGAGGACATGCTGCGGCGGGCGCCGCTGTTCGAGGCCCTTGATGATGAGGGGACGAAGGCGCTCCGGGCCGGGGTGACCGAAGTCGCGCTGGCCAGGGGCGAGCGGCTGTTCGACGAGGGCGAGACGGGCGACGCGCTGTACGTGGTGCTCGACGGCAAGGTCAAGCTGACCAGGACGTCGGCGGACGGCAGAGAGAATCTGATCAGCCTCATCGGGCCGGGCGAGATGTTCGGCGAGCTCTCGCTGTTCGACCCGCGGCCGCGCACGATGAGCGCGTCCGCCGTCACCGACGTCCAGCTCGCCGCCCTGGCCCACGACGACCTGCGGAAATGGCTCACCGGACGGCCCGACGTGGCCATGCACCTGCTCGCGGCGCTGGCCCGGAGACTGCGGCGCACCAACGAGGTCATGTCCGACCTGGTCTTCACCGACGTGCCCGGCCGGGTTGCGAAGGCCCTGCTCGACCTGGCGGCGCGGTTCGGCACCCGACAGGAGGACGGCCTCCAGGTCAATCACGACCTGACTCAGGAGGAACTCGCCCAGCTGGTCGGGGCCTCACGCGAGACGGTCAACAAGGCCCTCGCCGACTTCGTCGCCCGCGGCTGGATCCAGCTGCACCCCAAGTCGGTGCTGCTCATCGACCCGGAGCGGATGCGGAGGCGGGCCAGATAAGGGCGGGCAGGGCGGGTCAAGGGCGGGCAGGGCGGGTCAACCAATAACTAATTTGGCACCCGCATGCCGGGTGGCAGCGCGTCGCGCTCGGCCAGGTAAGCGAGCTGCGCCCGCACCGACCACTCGGCGAACGGCCACAGCGCCTGGTCCACGTCCACGTACACCCTGGCCACGATGTCGGGCAGGGTCCGGCACCCGGCGGCGAGCGCGGCCTCGATCTCGGCGAGCCGCTCCGCCCGGTGCGCGATGTAGTAATCGAGGGTCTGCGCGGGCTCGCTGAGCAGCGGCCCGTGCCCAGGCAGCAGCACCCGCAGGCCGGGATCGTCGGCCAGGGCCCGCAGCCGGTCAAGGGACCGCAGGTAGTCGCCCAGGTTCCCGTCGCTGGCGATCACGGTCGTGCCGCGGCCGAGCACGGTGTCCCCGGTCAGCACCGCGCCGTCCGCCTCCAGCAGCAGGCTCACCGAGTCGTCCGTGTGCCCCGGTGTCTCGATCACCCGCAGCAGCTCGGCGCCGCCGGCCCGCACCGTGTCCCCGGGGCCGAGCGCGGCGCTCGCCCCGACCCGGTGCTCTGGGTCGACCGCCAGAACGGGAGCCCCGGTGAGCTCGGCGAGCCGCCGCGCCCCGCCGGAGTGGTCCACGTGGCGGTGGGTGAGCACGATCGTCTCGATGCGCTGGCCCGCGCCGGCCGCGGTTGCCCGGACCCGGTTCAGGTGGCCCTCGTCGTCCGCGGGGCCGGGGTCCACGACGATGACCGCCTCCGCGCCAGGCTCGGCGATCAGCCAGGTGTTGGTCCCGTCCAGCGTCATCAGGGACGGATTAGGGGCCAGAACGCAGCGTGCGCGGGTGGTTCCGGATCCGTCGGGGCTCGTCGCCTGCCGCTCGGTCACAGCGGGTACTCCAGGTCAGCGGGGATGGTGAGCCAGGCCGCGCCCTCGGCCAGGCTCGCCTCCGGCAGCACCGGGCTGACCTTGCGCGGACGCAGGGCCGCAGCCACGTCGTCGCAGGCCGCGAGCTCCGCCAGGCTCACCGCGGTCGGCGGCCACAGCAGAATCTCCCTGCGGCGCCCCATCGCGATCGCGTCGGCCGGGCTGACCCAGGCCACCTCGGCCGCCTCGCCGCCGACGTCCCTGGTGCGCTGGTGCGGCGGCAGCGCGGCGGCGAAGAACCTGGCGTCAAAGCGGCGCTCCTCGATCACCGGCGTGATCCACCGGGACCAGGGCCGGAGCAGGTCGGACCGGAGCACCAGGCCGCGCCGGGCGAGCAGCTCGGCCAGCGAGAGCGAGCGGTCGAGCAGTGCCAGGCGGTCGGCCTCCCAGTCCGCGCCGGTCGTGTCGGCCACCACCGAGTCGGCGGACGGCCCGGCCAGGAGCACCCCGGACTCCTCGAACGTCTCCCGCACCGCGGCGCATACCAGCGCGCGGGCCAGTTGCGGCGGGGCGTCGAAGATCTGGCCCCATTCGCCGGGCTCTGGCCCGGCCCAGGCCACCTGCTCGTCGGCGTCCCTGGTGTCGACCGAACCGCCGGGAAACACGTAGGCGCCGGGAGCGAACGCCATCGACGACTTGCGGCGCAGCATGTAGACCTCGAGGCCCCCGCCGCCCCCGCCGCCGTCCGGCGCGCCGGCAGCGGCGGGCCGGAGCAGCATCACGGTGGCCGCGTCACGCGGCTGCGCGGGGGGCTGCTTCCCGGCGAGGACGTCGAGGGCCCGCTGCCCGAGCTGGCCGCCGATCCTGATCGGCCCCCGGCTAATCCCGGACCTCTGCGATCAGCTCGACCTCGACCGGGGCGTCGAGCGGCAGGACCGCCATCCCGACCGCGCTTCGCGCGTGCCGGCCAGCCTCGCCGAACACCTCGATGAGCAGCTCGCTGGCGCCGTTGATCACCTGGGCCTGCTCCGTGAAGTGCACGTCGCTGGCCACGAAGCCGGTCACCTTGACGATGCGCACGATCGCATCAAGCCCGCCGGTCACCGTCGTCACGGCGGCCAGCGCGTTGAGGGCGCAGGTCCGGGCCAGGGCGGCGGCTTCGGCGGTGCCGACGTCCGCGCCGACCTTGCCGGTGGCCAGCAGCTTCCCGTCGACGACCGGCAGCTGCCCGGCCGTGTAGACGTAGCTGCCGGTGCGCACCGCCGGCACGTACGCGGCGAGCGGGGGCGTCACCTTCGGCAGCGTGAGCCCGAGCGCGGCAAGCCTTTCCCCGGGCGTGCGGTCGCCCTGCTCCGGGCTCACGACCGCTCCCGCTTCATGTAGGCCACGAGCTGCTCGGAGTTCGGCCCGGGAACGACCGCCACGAGCTCCCAGCCGTCGTCACCCCAGTTGTCCAGGATTTCCTTGGTCGCGTGCACAAGCAGCGGAACCGTTACGTACTCCCACTTCGCCATACGGGAACGATAGCGGGGAGACGCTAGCTGCCGTGCGCCTCCCCACTGTGCCAGGCGGCTGACCGGCGCCGCGCGCTACGTGCCGGCGGCGTCGCCGCGCCCGGCCTGCCCTTCCGGGGCCTTGCCGCCATTGCCGGCCCGTGCGTCCGAGGCGTGGCCGTCGGCCGAGATCGTGGTGGCCTCGGGTGCGGCGTCGGTAGCCACCTTGTCCAGGCCCGTGTCGGCCCCGGGCAGCTCCGGAATTGTCGGCACCTCCGGGATCTCGAGCGGCGCTCCGCCCTCGATCTCGGCCTCTGCCTGTTCCACGTCCTCGCCGCCGAAGTCGGCCATCGAGGCCGAGTCAGCGGCCGACCGCTGCCCGCCTCCGGGCGTCGTGGGAGTGAACTTGTCGAAGAACCGGAGCAACTCGACCGGAACCGGCATGACCAGCGTGCTGTTGCGCTCGGCCGCGACCTCGACCACGGTCTGCAGCAGCCGCAGCTGCAGCGCGGCGGGGTCACGCGCCATGACGTTGGCCGCTGCGGCCAGGCGCTTGGAGGCCTGGTACTCACCGTCGGCGGTAATGATCCGGGCGCGCCGCTCCCGCTCCGCTTCGGCCTGCCGTGACATCGACCGCTTCATGCCCTCGGGGAGCGAGACGTCCTTGATCTCCACCCGCTCGACCCGGATCCCCCACGGGCCCTCGG
>Ga0210385_10002407_pt1 | contig 11328 bp, 10 predicted proteins | sample IncBWH26OmetaG_FD_160107 | JGI IMG/M metagenome (GOLD analysis project Ga0210385, IMG submission 160107) | Forest soil microbial communities from Barre Woods Harvard Forest LTER site, Petersham, Massachusetts, United States - Inc-BW-H-26-O ... | reverse complement strand
CCCGGAGCGTAGACGAGCAGAATATCGCTAGTGGTCCACATGGCATCGCGGCGCAGAGCTGCCGTGGGCAGTTCATCTGCGCTGAACGGAACGCCGATCGGCGCGCCGCGCAGCCACGACGAAACCGGATCGCGGATGTAGGCGACCGCGTGATGGACCACCATGCGATTGCTGGGGCGGATCTCAGACATGCGCACCCAGCGGTCTTCTTTGAGATGAGTGGGAAGGATGATGTATTGGTACGCGATGTCGCCCGAGGCCGGAATCGATTTGGGCTTCGGCATTTGGAGCACCACGTCGGGCTTGTCAATGTTCCAGCCTGCGGTCCAGTGCACAAAGCGCACAGGCCGCGGGGCACCCGGGCCGTCAGGCGTGGGTCGGGTCATTGTGCGCGCCGTAATCTGCCGAGGCGCTTCCTGTGGGTTTCCCAAAGGCGCATGCGCATCGGCCCAGGCGCAAAGCGTCGCTATCTGCTCTACCGTGAGCGACGGATCATTCGAGAAATGCCCGCAACAGGGATCTGCAAACCAGGGCGGCATCGTTTTCTTTTGTGCCGCATCGCGAATGGCGGATGCGAAGGGACGAACCTGCTGATATGTTTCCAGCGGCATGGGCGCCATCTCCCCTGCGCGATGGCAAGACTGGCAGTGCTGTTGCAGGATCGGGAGCACATCCTTATAAAAGGTCGTCTGAGCGCCCGCGGCGGGCAAGCCAGCCAGCAGGATGTACAACCATGTCTTCACGTTTCTTCGTAGAACCCGGGCGGCATGCTGGGCCAATGCGGCTCACGCTTCTCCTTGAAAGCGGCGCATCCTTCCTGGAAGTCGCCGCTGGCCATCAGTTCTGCGCGTAGGGAGGCGGCCAATTCACCTGCTTCTTTGGGAGACTTGCCGCGCGAGCCCAGGAAATACTGCATCCCGGCCATAATCGCGCGGGGACTCGCCTTCGCTATATCGCGCGCCACCGCCTGGGCACGTTCGCACACTTCGCTGGGCGGACAGATCTGGTGTACCAAACCCCACTGCAGCGCATCCGGAGCGTGGAATGTCCGGCCCACAAGACTCAGCTCGAGCGTGCGGCGAGGGCCCAAAGCAGCCTCTACCGCGCGATAGACGAGGAACGGCCATAAGCCAATTCGAATTTCCGGGAGACCGAAAACGGCGCCTTCTCCCGCCATCACGACATGACCCTGCGCAACGAGCCCGAGACCGCCGCCCAGCGCGGGTCCGTTCACGCACATCACAATAGGCTTCACCGAACCTGCGCCCATAGTGAAGAGTTCCTCGTGCGCCGTCGCCAAATTGTGGTGCGGCAGGGCGGCCTCGTCAAGATCCATACCCGCACAGAAGACCTGGCCGGCGGCAGTGACGAGAATGGCTCCTATGTCATCGCGGTCTTGTGCGGAGGCAACCGCCTCTGCAATGCCGCTGCACATGTCGCACGTCAACGCGTTGCGCTTGTCTGGACGGTTCAGCGTTACCTGCAGGACCCGGTTCTTCTGGTGGACGGATAATTCCTTCACACGACCTCCGCCGGGCTGCTCTCTTTCGTGCCGCGGCCGGGCGCAAGCAACTCAAGCGGCAGATGCTCGGGCCTTTCGTTCATGCAGGCGACGTCGAACGCAAAATCAAGCACGGTTCTTGTATTGATCGGGTCTATGAGCGCGTCGCAATGGCCGCGTGCCGCGGCGTGCTTGGCATCGAGCCAGCGCTCATAGTCGGAACGCGTCTGGGCGATCTTGGCTTCGAGTTCTTTGGGGACGGGCTGGCCCGAAGCTTTGAGCTTGTCGAGCTCGGGCCCGTAGATGGCCTGGACGGCCGAATCGCCTTCCATCACTGCGATGCGCGCGGTGGGCCAACCGAAGGTGAAGTTCGGGTCGAAGCCTTGCGCGGCCATGGCGTAGTAGCCGGCGCCGCTTGCGTGATTCACCGTCAGGATAATCTTCGGAACGGTGGCGCAAGCCATGCTCTCTACCATTTCCGCGCCCGCGCGAATGATGCCCGCCGTTTCGGCTTCCACGCCCACCATGAAGCCCGAAACGTCTTGCACGTACAACAGCGGCAGGCGATGACGCTCCGCGTTCTCGACGAAATAGGCGACCTTGCGCGCGGATTCAGTGTAGACAATTCCGCCGATGCGCGAGCCGGTTGGCGTCCTCAAGAAGCCGCGGCGATTCGTGATCACGCCGAGAGCGCGGCCGTTCAGCCGGGCGGTCGCGCAGAGGAATTCGGGCGCGTAATCGGGCTGAAATTCGAGGAAAGCGCCGGCGTCGAGTATGCGATCCAGCAGCTCTTCCATGCGATAGGCGAGCCGGTGGTCCGGCGGAAGAACATCGTAAAGGCCATCGGCTTCAAAACGAGGCGCAGCGCCCTGCAAACTGGGCGGAGGCGCGGGCATTTGACGAAATTGCTGGCGGATCAGTTCGAGACAAGCCGCGTCATCGGCAGCGCGATAGTGCGCGACCCCGCTGAGCGTCGTGTGCATCTGCGCACCGCCCAGCGTTTCCGAGTCGATAACTTGCCCGACTGCACCCTTGACCAGATTCGGCCCGCCCAGGCCCATGAAGCTGACCTTTTCGACCATGATGATGACATCGCTCAGTGCGGGCAGATATGCGCCCCCCGCGATGCACGGCCCCATGACCGCCGCGATCTGCGGGATGTGCAGCCGGCGCCGCATGAGCGAGTTGTAATAGAAGATGCGGGCTGCACCGTATTGGCCGGGGAAGATGCCGTCCTGCAGCGGTAGATTCACGCCCGCAGAATCGACCAGGTAAACGATCGGCACGCGATTGCGCATCGCGATCTCCTGCGCCCGCAAAATCTTCGTGATCGTTTCCGGCCACCATGCGCCCGCCTTGACGGTGGCGTCGTTCGCGACGATCACGGTGGAGCGGCCTTCGATCTTCGCGAGTCCGGTCACGACACCGGCTGCCGGGGCCTGCTGATCGTATTGGTCATATGCGATCAACAGACCAATCTCGAGGAACGTTGTTCCGGGGTCGATCAGATGATCGATACGCTCACGCGCGGTCCACTTTCCATCGCGATGCTGCTTCTCAATCTTCTTAGTGCCGCCGCCGGCTCGAAGCTTCTGCTCAAGCTGCTGGAGCTCCGCGGCAAGCTGCCGCATGTCACGCGCAAAACCCTTCATGCTGTCACCGCGCTCAACGGCCGCCAAACTGCATGTGCACTCCCATCCATCCCCGTCAGCGCCGCCAAGGCATAGACTCCTGCTAGTCTAGCAATCATGTTGGGGATCGACGCGCGGGCGCTCCGGATCGTTTGGACGGTTTTCCTGTTCGCGCTGCTGCTGGCGCTCATCTATTTCCTTCGTGAGACGCTGGTGATCTTCGCGGTCTCCATCTTCTTCGCATATATGTTGTCGCCCATCGTGGGCCTGGTCGAACGGTTCGTGGCCAAGCGGCGGACGCTGGCTCTCACCGTGGTATATATTCTGCTGATCGGCGGGCTAGTGGGCATCGGATTCGCGGTGGTGCCGACCATCGCGGGAGAAGCAACGAGCCTGGTGACGAGTCTGCCGGCTCTGGTGACGGGCGGCCAGATTTCGAAGATTCCCATCCCGCACTGGCTGGACCCGGTGCGCGCGCAGATGATTGACGCGGCCAAGCGCGAGGCGAATACGCTGGAGACCAGCCTTCTGCCGTTCCTGCAACAGGCCGGCACGAAAATCCTGAGCGGACTAGGCTATGTGCTGCCCGCGATTCTGGTGCCGATCCTCGCATTTTTCTTGCTTAAGGATGCACGCGATATTCGCGCCAACCTCATCGGCTCGGTGGAAAATCGCGCCGACCGCAGAACCATGAAGATGATCATCGACGACGTGCATGCCGCGCTGACGAGCTACATACGCGCGTTGGTGCTGCTGGCGATCGCGTCGTTTTGCGCATGGGCGCTTTTCTTGAGCCTGATGCACTACTCCTATGAGCTGCTGCTGGCGGGCCTGGCGGGTGTGCTCGAATTTATTCCCGTGTTCGGGCCGGCCTTGGCGCTCGCGATCATCCTGCTTGTGGCGGGCGTCACAGGCTCGGGCGGGCTGTTATGGATCGTGCTCTTCTTCGTCTGCTATCGAGTGTTCCAGGACTACATCCTGAATCCCTATTTGATGAGCGCGGGCGTCGAGATCCACCCCTTGCTGGTTCTGTTCGCGGTGCTGGCAGGCGAGCGCCTGGCAGGCATTCCAGGAATGTTCTTTTCGATTCCGGTCATCGCGATTTTGAAAGTGGTTTACGGTCATTTGAGTGGTTCGTACGCAAAGAAGCAGCTTGCCGCCGCAGACACGGTGATTCCAGCCGCGCGGTGACACACGTCATAGCGCGGCCACGATGACGCTAGGGCCTGAGTTTATCCCACCCTTGCTGCGGGCAGTGCGGACCTCGTTCCTTCGAGATGGGACCGGATAGGAACCGGCGTCCCCTGGTCGAAGAGAATTCGCATTTAGGGCACGCGGGCAGGAGATCTGTCGAGGCTGCGCGCGGCGAATTCAATCACAGCCTTCACCTGTTCACGATCAAGCCCATCGAACCACTCCAAGATATCGTCAATGTTCGCTCCGGCTTCCAGGTTTTCGAAGATCGCCGAAACGGGCATGCGAGTTCCTTGAGTACCCAGGCGCCGCTCACCTTGCCGGGGATGCTTTCGACTGCCGGACATTGTGACCAGTCAAGCGCTGTCATGGCTGAGCCTTCTTCTATCGTAGCTTTCAAGCGAGTTTCGAGACGTACCGAGTTGAAGTTGACGCTAGCGTGGCGTGCTGCGGCCGTTCTCGCTCACAGGCAATCGTCGCACCTAAAAAGGTGCTTTACTAAAGCAGCTCTATGCGAGCTCACAAGCGACATTCACCCTCTGACGCTGCAAGAGCCGCGCCCGTCCTTTTGCTCCTCGATGCCGCCAACGGCTCGATTACAGATCGCGCGATCGCGAGGAACCCGTCTTTTTCAGCGGCGATTTGCGCTTTTCATCCTCGCCCAGAGCGCGTCCGAGCAACGTTTTAATCACCGCTTGACGGCTAATGTTCAGGCGCGCCGCCTTCGCATCGAGTTGCCGCAGCATGCCTTCGGTAAGGTCAACGTTCACGCGGCGCACCGGCCTGACGACACTGAACTTATTTGTAAAGTAAGAAGAAACATCCTCGCCACGACTAGCCATTTCTGCAATCTCGTCAGCAGTGGGCAATTTCTTAGACGTTTTCGGCATAGCTTTGTTCTTCCTCCTTGGTTGCCGTCCAGGCTGTGATCAGATGCCAGTACTCGCCGTCGCTATCGCGCCGGATCTCAAAGATCACTGAGCAGAGGCGGCCACGACACCAACCGATTGCACGAAACTGTTCCGGATTGTCACTTTTCTGGTCGACAATGTAGACCTGATCGAAAATTTCCTGCGCGTCTTCCAGGCTGAGACCATGTTTTCGCTCGACGCTCCGGCTCTTCTCCTCTTCGAACTCGAAGCGCATCGATCTGTATAACAGTTATATCGTGAAGTCGTTCCACCGCTCCCTTCGGGATTAGAATCAAATATCTTGTGCTTGCCATCCCAGGCAAGTTGAACCAGAGACCACATGGCCCTTGACTTAACCGGAAACGTACGTTTTGCGCGGGCGCTGCTGTGCCTGCTTCTAGGTCTCATCGGCGTCTATGGCAGGCAGGAAAAGGCGCCCCCAGACCAGGCGAATTCGGTCATTGTTGCCGACACCGAGGAAGTCTCGCTCGATGTAGTAGTCCGCGATAAAAAGGGACGCACCGTCAAAGATCTCAAGCCCGCTGACCTGAAGATTCTGGATGCGGGCTCCCCGGTTGCCATATCCGACCTCCGGCTGGTTACTTCAGACGCGGACTCAGATCACCTGATTACGCTGCTGTATGACCGCCTCGATTCATCGGCCGGTCAGAATGCTCGCGAAGTGACGGCCAAGCTCCTCGCGCTTCAGCCCCGCATGCAGATCGCTTACGCAGTCTTCGGCATTAACGGCCGCATGCGCCTGCTCCAGCCGTATACCAGCGATGCCGAAGCTGTGAAGCTCGCCGCACGCATTGTGACAGGTGGCGAAAAGAAGGGCGACCCGACCGGCTTGGATGTGCAGAGCGAAAAAGCGCTCATCGAGTCGGCTGAGGGGCGAGGCGCCACTTCAGCACCTGGAAACGCTGCACCCTCCGCGGCAGACCAGCGCCGTCTTGCGAAAATGTCTCTCGCCGCGCTCCAGAGTGCTCAGCAGATCATGCAGGACCAGCATGCGAGGCCGGCGCTCGCCGGGTTGCTCGGATTGATCCAGGCGCAACGCGACCTGCACGGCAGAAAGGTGATCCTTTATTTCGCCCGCGGCTGGCAATCCGATGCGAACGCCAAAGACATCATTCGTTCCATAGCCGGCGCCGCCAACCGGGCGGGCGTCAGCATTTATACCGTAGATGCAAGCGCTATCGACCGCGCTGCAATGGACACGTTGTCTATGAATATGTTGACCGCCAACGTGGGAGGCCGTTCCGCAAACGCGCTCAACTATTCTCAAAATCCATCGGCCGTCACAGTCACCGCTGGACAAAGAGCGATGGTCAACGAGCAGCTCAGCCGCTTTGCGCCTGGCGGGCTCGACGCCAGCCCTCTCGAGTGGCTCGCTGCGCAGACCGGCGGCCAGTACATCGCCGGAGGCTGGAATCCCAAGAAGCCGCTGCAAAGAATGTTCGAAGATCTGGCTGTCTATTACGAGGCTTCCTATGTCCCGCCCGCGTACGAATCGGACGGCCGGTTCCGTCCGGTCAGCGTGACTCCACTCCGGTCGGGATTGGTAGTGCAGTCGCGCTCGGGATATTTCGCCCTGCCTCCTGCTACAGGGTCCGCCGTGCGGCCCTTCGAAGCACCTCTCCTAAAACTGCTGGAGAAAGCGGATCTGCCTTCGGATCTTCGCTTCGACGCTGACGTGCTGCACATGGGCGAGTTGGCCGGTGGCGACGCAAATGCGCTCGTCGTTGAGGTGCCGATGAGTCAGATCGAGCTCTCGCCGGATGAGAATACGAAGCTTTTCTCCGCTCACGTTTCAATCGTCGCCCAGATCAAGGACAGCCGCGGCGCCGTGGTCGAGCATTTCAGCGAAGATCTTCCGCGGCATGGAGCCCTGGCTTTGATCGAACAGGCGCGCGCCGAGGTCATCACCATGCAACGTCACTTCACGGCTCCTCCCGGGAACTACACGCTGGAAACGCTGGTCCTGGACCGAAACAGCGGCCAAGCAGGCGGCTATCGCCAGCGCCTCCAAATTTCGAAGAGCGTGGGGCCCGACATCAGCGACATCGTCGTGGTGCGGCGCGAAACTCCATACGAAGCTGAAACCGATTCCGCCGAGCCGCTGCGTTATGAGAACTCCCAAATCGTGCCAAGCCTTTCTGAGCAGTTGCCGCAACTCTCCCACACCATCCCGCTTTTCTTCATCGCTCATCCCGACCCCAAACGCGAGCGTCCCACCATCGAACTGGAAGTGCGCCGGAACGGCGAGCCGGTCATGCGCGGCCCCTTGCAGGTCAACGCAACCGCCACCGGCCCGGTTCCTTATCTCGCCAGGCTGAGCGGCACGTCCCTTGAGCCGGGTGACTACGAGATCGCGGTCGTTCTCAGCCAGGGTAGTGTCGTGGTGCGGCGCAGCATGCACCTTCACATCGACGGTCCCCCGACCGCGGAGGTCGCAAGCAGTAGTCCCAAACTGCAACCGATGGACCATGCGGCCTCCGCAAGCGCTCAGCCGGACATCGCTAGCCAGCACACGCGCACTCCGCTTGTGCTATCGGCCGCGGACGCGAGTAGCCCTGCGCCGAGCCCTCAGCAGGCATCGCAGCTCATTGAGGATGCGCGAACGCGGGCATTGGGCTATACCAATTCGCTGCCCGATTTCATCTGCGTTGAACTCACGGATCGCTCCATAGATGCAACCGGCAACGGAGCGTGGCGTCACCGCGATAGCATGGCGGAGCTGCTTCGCTATTACGCCAAACACGAACAGCGAGTGACACTCGAAGTGGACGGCCATCGCAGCGATGTAGCTCGCGAAGCCATGCAGGGCGCTAAAACGTACGGCGAGTTCGGCGGCATTGCCAGTTCGGTTTTCCGGCCCGAGGCAAAGGCCGAATTCCATTGGAAGCAGAATGCCGTTCTGGGCAACGGAATGGTGCAGGTATTTGCCTATCAAGTACCCCGCGCAACCTCAGATTTCAGCGTCGTCGATGGGACCGGCCGCAGCGCCATCGCCGGTTTCCATGGGCTTGTCTATGTGGATGAGGCAACCCGCGCAATTCGGCGCATCACGCTCGACGCCGGCGATCTTCCCGCAGATTTCGCGATTCGGTCAACCAGCTTTTCGGTGGATTACGACTATGTTGCCATTAGTAGCCACGAATATCTGATGCCCATATCGGGCACCGTGACGATACACAAAGGCAAACGCTCGATACTTTTGAACCAAATGGAATTTCGCGACTACCGGAAGTACGGGGCGGAAACTTCGATTCATTACCGGTAACTCGGTCCCATAATGCGGCCTGGCTGTGCCACTTCATCGACAAGCTACTGCGCCGGGTGCAATGAGTAAGTTGCTCCCAAGGTAAATTGAACCGAGTTCTTCTTGAATCCGGGCGGCGGATCGTTTAAAAAGTCGTCCAGCGCGCCTAAGGTCAGCCCGAAGTGGTGATAAACGGGAAATGTCAGGCCCGCGCTGGCGAAGGCAGAATAGGCATTGGTATTGTTCCAGGATGGCGTTACTCCGCCCTGCTCATTCAAGACGATCCCGTGAGCAAATTTTTGAACGTATGTCTCGCCAAAAATAGAGCCGACTAACTTTTTATTCAAGAGCGCCGTTTCGAATTGTTGGTCGATATAGTCTACGCTCGCTTTGAAATCGAATTCCTGCTTGGTCGTCTTGAACACGACCAAGCCAAGGCCGCCTCCGTAGGTTTGCTGCAAATCCAGGCCTTGCGATACGTTGTGATCGAACATCGCCTGTCCGAAGGCGAAAACTCTAGGCGAGAAATACCAGTCCTGCTCAACGTCGGCGTGAAACAGCGAGGTCTTGACCGCCGGCGATCCTGGCTGCGTCAGCTTGCTGTAAGCTTCGTTGTAATCGAAAATGGTGCGGCTGCGTGCATCCAGCCAATTTTCGCTCGGAACCGCGCGTACCAGGTTGACCGCCGCAGTAAATGTCTGGTCTGTCTGCGTGGCTTCGGTGAGCGAAATCCCCGCCGTCGCGCCTCCTGCCCAGCCTTCCGTGAAGCCGGCGCGCTGGAAAGCTTTCTCGAAATCGGGCAGCGGGACTAGCTGCGCCAAATCTCCGGTGGCCACAGTTTGTGGCGGCGCCTCCGGGCTTCGAGTTACTTCCACTTGCTTGGCCGTCCCCGCTATCGTCCCTTCAGGCACGTTCGAAGTATCTTCCCGCCTATGCAATTTCACGTTCTTAGGAATCGCTGCGAATTTTTGCGGCGAGCGGATTTCCTGTATCTTGCTCCATTCGACCGTTACTTCTCCAGCCATATCGCTCTTAAAAACGACCGAAGCATTAGTGGCGCGTTCCAGGTGTCCGATCAGTTTCTCACCGTCCACGAATATGAGCACATCGGTTCCTGGTTTTGGGGGACTCTTCGGCGTTTGCGCAGGAAGGATAGTACTGAGACCAAGGCAGCACGTGAAGAGAGATACAGTCCAGTTGCGGAATTGTGTGGAAAGCACCCGGCGATTATACCGGTTTTGATCGGCTCGTGCGGTCTAATTCGCTCGCTTGTGCCGTATCCGAATGATAAGCGATGAGATGTCCGGGCGGAATTCCTGATATAACGCCTTGCCAAAGTAGCTGCCGTAGGTGACGCCCGCGCCTCGAAGAGCATACTCGGCCGCCGTATGTTCGCGATAACATGCTGCTCCCGCGAAAGCTGATCCGAGCGATCCGGCGATTGGCGCCAGCGCGGGACGGCTGCCCGCGTCATCGCGGGTGATCAAGACGCTTAAAAGAGCGCTTCGAATCCGCTTCTTGGAGGAGGTTTCCCCGGACGGATGAAAGCGAGGGTCCTCATGGTTCAGATACCCGGCGAGCAATTCACCCATGTCGCGTGCGCTCCGCTTTGCGTAGTAGACGGCGAATCGATGCGCATAATCATCTGCATCCTGACGCTTCACGTATGGATCGTTCCACCACTGGCCGAGACCGCTGCTGAATCCCGCGCGCACCGCCGCCCACGGGGAGATCAAGTTAGACCCGTACCAGCAAGCCCGCTGCCCGAACGTGAGTTTCTTGGCCGCGAAGAGTTGTTCCGAATTGCAAAGCGACAGTTTACCCAGCGAAGGGTTGACGGGGGCGAGAGTTATCTGGGCCGATAACAATCCGGCAGCCGCGAGAATGCCGAGCAGAAGCCGTGCGGCGTGATCGTTCAGGCGAAGTTGGCCTGCTTTCAGGTGTAACAGGGCGCGTGGCGTGACAAGCCTCCAAAACCTGGGGGCGAAGAGGAATGGGTTCAGCCTGGCCGCCTTCAGCTTGACCGGTACTTTCCGGGTACTGGCCTAGTGTAATCTACTTCATCCGTTTTGTCGAGCAGAATCGGCGCTCCCCTTGCTTACCGAGGGGTTTCTGCGATATTCTGTTCTCGGTAACCAAGGGAAGCGTGAGTAAGCCACCCGATCTCGTACAAGGCACGCTCGATCTGTTGCTATTGAAGATTCTCGCCCTCGAACCACTGCATGGTTGGGCCATCAGCATCCGGCTCAGACAGGTCTCGGGCGAAGTGCTGCAGGTGAGCGAAGGCTCGCTTTACCCGGCGCTTCATAAGCTCGAACAGGAAGGCTGGATCAAGGCCGAATGGAAACAGACCGCCAATAACCGGCGCGCGAAGTTCTATTCGCTGACGAAATCCGGCCGCAAGCAACTGGAAACCGAGTCCGCGAATTGGGACCGCCTTTCGTCTGCGATCGCACGGGTTGTGCGGCTGAAGGAAGCGTGAGCAATGAATTGGCGGCACTGGCGTTACGTCTTGCCGCTGCGCCTCCGATCCATCTTCCGGCGCAACACCGTAGAGCAAGAGCTGGACGAAGAGTTGCGCTTCCATTTGGAATGCAAGGTGGAGGAACAAATCGCTCGCGGCATCGACGAACATGAAGCTTACTATCGTGCTCTGCGAGCCCTGGGCGGCCTGCAACAACGAAAAGAAGAGATGAGGGATATGCAACGTGTTCGCTGGTTGAGTGATTTCGCGGCCGATCTGCGATACGCGCTCCGAACGATGCGGCACTCCAAGCTCTTCACCGCTTTGGTGGTGCTCACGCTAGGACTGGGAATCGGCGCCAA
>Ga0210385_10002406_pt1 | contig 11330 bp, 10 predicted proteins | sample IncBWH26OmetaG_FD_160107 | JGI IMG/M metagenome (GOLD analysis project Ga0210385, IMG submission 160107) | Forest soil microbial communities from Barre Woods Harvard Forest LTER site, Petersham, Massachusetts, United States - Inc-BW-H-26-O ... | reverse complement strand
CACGGGCTTCGGACAGACCGGCCCGTATGCCGCGCGCGCCGGCTATGACCTCGTGATTCAGGGCATGGGCGGCCTCATGGACATCACCGGGGAGCCCGACCGGCCGCCGCAGAAGGTCGGGGTCGCGCTGGCCGATATCATCACCGGCATCTACGGAGTGGTCGCGATTCAGTCGGCCCTGGCACAGCGCGAACGCACCGGGCGCGGCATGCAGATCGACCTGTCGCTGCTCGACACCATGGTCGGCATCCTCGCCAACCAGGGCCTCAACTATCTGGTTTCCGGAAACGCTCCGCAGCGGCTCGGCAACGCGCACCCGAACATCGTTCCCTATCAGGCTTTCGCGGTGCTGGACGGAACGATTACCGTGGCCATCGGCAACGACGCGCAGTTTCAGCGCTTCTGCACGCTGCTCGACTTGCCGCAGCTTGGCGCCGACCCGCGCTTCGCGAGCAACCCGGACCGGGTCGCGCACCGCGAAGTGCTGATCCCGCTGCTTGCCGCGGCCGTTGGCCAACGACATCGGGACGAGTTGCTGCAGGCGCTGGAGCGAGCGCAGATCCCGGCCGGGCCGGTCAACTCCATCGCCGAGGTGTTCGCCGACCCGCAGGTCATCGCTCGCGCCATGCGCGTCGATCTGGGGCCGATTCCGTCGATCCGAACACCGATCCGGTTCTCGCATGCCGAACTGGCTCTGGGTCGTCCCGCGCCGCGCCTGGGCGAACACACGGCCGAGGTGCTGCGGGAGCTGGCCGGCGCGTAGCGGACGATCAGGTCGAGCGCGGCAGCACCAGGGTTGCCTGCAGACCCCGCTGCGGCAGATTCGCCAGCGTGAGTGCGCCGCCGTGCGCCTGCGCAATGTCGCGAGCGATGCACAGCCCAAGCCCGGTCCCGCCGGTATCGCGATTACGCGAGGACTCGACCCGGTAGAAGGGTTCAAACACACGCTCCAGATGTTCGGCCGCAATCCCGGGACCCCGATCACGAACCCGGATCATGACCACGGCGCCATCCTCGACCGACACGCTGACGCCGCCGCCGAACTTGGTGGCATTGGAGATCAGGTTCGTGAGGCAGCGTTTGAGCGCCATCGGCTTGCCGGCGTACAGCAGCTGCGCCTTGCCGTGCACCTCGAATGGCGTCCCCATGTCCGCGAATTCGCCCTGCAGCGTGGTCAGCAGTTCATTGATGTCGACGGCCTCGGCCGGCTCATCGTCGTTGAGCCCGCGCAACAGCGACAGCGCGCCATGCACCATGTTTTCCATTTCATCAAGGTCGCGATCAACTCGCGCCTGCAGCTCCGGATCATCGATGGTGGCCATGCGCAGCCGCAGGCGCGTCAGCGGCGTCTTCAGATCATGCGACATCGCCGCCAGCACCCGTGTGCGACTGTCGACGTGCCGCTGCATGCGCTCCTGCATGGTGTTGAAGGCACGCGCGGCGTTGCGCACTTCGCGCGATCCGCGCTCGACCAGCGGCGGTTGGCGCAGATCCCGACCCACGCTCTCCGCGGCGCGCGCGAGCTCCGACAGCGGTCGGGTGATGCCGCGCGTCACCGCGTACACCGCGATCGCGATGAGCACCGCGAGCAGGCTCAGGTTGAACAGCAGGGCTCGGGGCAGCGGCGCGCCGCGCTGTCCCTGGGCGAGCCGAAACAGCAGCGTGTCGCCCCCCGGCACGCCCACACTCACGTCATACAACTGACCGCCACGTTCGAACGCCTCGGCACCCGGGCGCGCGAGGGTCATGGCGGCCTTGCTGGGATTGGTGGTGGGCGTGACCGAGACCTGGTAGCCCGGACCGAACATCATGCGCAGCTGGGCTTCCAACGACTGCCTGAAATCAGGCAGCGGGGTCGGCATGCCCGGCGGCGCAAACAGCGGCTCAAGGCCCGGATTCGGCGGCGGTCGGGAGCGGCGAAACAGCGGTCGTGGCAGGTCCTGCAGCAGCGAGTTCGCCTCAATGCGCTCGCCGGGCTGCAGCAGCTGCATGGAAGCGGTCCGGTCCACCACGCGCCGCGACCACTCGCGCACCGAGGCCTGCACCAGCGTGCGGTCGCGCTCGCGGGATACCAGGAACAGTGAAATGAGCGTGTACGCCAGCACGCCGATGAGCACGGCGCCGAACAACTGACCAAAGAGGGAACGCGGCCAGAAGGACAGTCGCCATCCTGTTGGCCGCACACGTAACTCAGGCGGTCTCGACTCCGACGCCAATGACGTACCCCTCTCCATAGACCGTCTTGATGATCTGCGATGCCCGCGCGTCATCGCCCAGAAGCTGGCGCAGTCGGCTCACTCGCACATCAATGCTGCGGTCCTGGGGATCTGCCTCCCGGCCCCGCAGCAGGGTTGCCAGCTGCGAGCGTGACAGAACCCGGCTCGGCGAGCCCAGCAGAACGGTCAGCAATCGATATTCGGCACCGCTCAGTGCGACGGAGCCACCTTCGGTATCGGTGAGGGTACGGGTAGTCGTGTTCAGCTGCCAGCCGCCGAAGCGGAAAGTGCGCACGGTGGCCGTATCCGGATCACGCGGCGCATGGGCGGCGCGCCGCAGCACGGCCTTGATCCGCACCAGCAGCTCACGCGGATTGAAGGGCTTGGCCAGGTAGTCGTCGGCACCGACTTCCAGGCCGACGATGCGGTCCACGTCCTCGCCGCGCGCGGTCAGCATGATGATGGGCACCTGCGAATGGCGACGCAGTTCCCGACACAGCGCCAGGCCATCATCGCCCGGCAGCATCAGGTCGAGTACGATCAGATCGAAATGGGTCTGCTGCATTGCTGCCGCCATGGCCTTACCATCGGCGACCGGAGTGCTGCGGAAGCCGTTGGTTTCCAGGTACTTGGCCAGCAGGGCGCGGATCTCGCGATCGTCATCGACGATGAGGATATGGGCTTGGTCAGTCATGGCGTGGGACTTCCTGGCTCGGCATGAAACCGAAGCTGAATATTTGTAAGAGATTGTTCCAAACAATGCATGCAAACGAATCGGGCGCCGCGCATCGGGGTTCAACGCACGAGCCCTCCAAACGGAGACAACAATTGTCACGACTGAGTTGCATGCTGTCAGCACTTTTTATCGGCGGCGCAGGTTCCGCCCTGCTCGGATGCTCCACGACCCTCGCGCTGCGGCCACCCCGCGGGATTGACTTAAGCGGCGAGTGGCAGATCGACCTGGCGCTCAGTGATTTCCCGCAGGAGGCAGTCCCGATTCAGCCTCCGCTTGGCGGGACGACAGGCTCCACGGGGACCCCGGGTGGCCAAGGGGGCGGCCATCGCCGTGGCCAAGGTGGCATGGGCGGTGGCATGGGGGGCGGCCCCGCTGGCGGCCTGGCGCAGGGCGGCGCACGTCCGGGTTCACCGGAGCACCACTTCGCGATGCCCCCGCATCTGTCGATCGCCCAGAGCGCGCTGAGCGTGATCGTCGACATCACTCAGCAGGACGGCAAGCACCTCATCAACAGCTACACGCCCGGGGAGAAGACCGTGGTGGCCACGACCCGGGGCGCGGCCGATCGCACCCTGGGGTGGGAGGGTGATGACTTTCTGATCCGCACCCAGGTCGGCGAGAAGGGCTCGCGCTCGGAGGTGCGCTATTCGCTGGATCCGGACGGCTCGCTCTCGGTCACCTCCACCATCAGCAACTCCGGCATTTATGACTTCCAGTACACCCTGGAATACGACCGCGTGAAACCCTAGAGAAGCATTACGGCGGGCCGGAGTGGAAGCGAAACTGATCATCCGGTTGGGTGGCCAGTTCGGCCTCGCGGCCCGCGAGCACGGCCAGGCGCGCACGCCAGTTGAGACCTTCTTCCTGCGCCGCCTGCATCGCCAGTCGCAGGTACAGCTGGAAGTGTCGCGCCTCGGAATGCTGCAGCTGCCCGTAGAAGCGACCCAAGGGCGCGGGCAGTCGCGACATGAGCCTGGCGAAGCGTTCCGCGGAACGCGCTTCAATCAAGGCTCCGGTCAACAGCAGATCCAGCTTGCGGTCCGGCTCGAAAGTATGGGAGACCGCGCGCAGCCCGGCCGCATAACGTCCGGGTTTGGCCCGTGCGAAGGGCACCTGCAGTTCGGTCATGAGTGTCTGCACCTGCTCGAAGTGCCGCAGCTCCTCGCGCGCCAGACGTGACAGTGCCTGGGTCAGCGCCACATCCTCGGGGTACGCGAACAGCAGCGCCACGGCCGTCGAAGCCGCTTTTTTTTCGCACGCCAGGTGATCGACCAGCAGTTCCTGCCAGCGTTCGCATGCGGTCGCGACCCAGGACTCCGGGGTCACCGCCAGCAGGATCTCCTCACTCACGCCGCCGCCTCTGCCGCCCGCAGTTCGGCGAGGGCGTGGCCGATGGCCCGGGCCGCCTGCTGCGCCGACTCGAAGCGGTCGGCCGGCTCCTTCGCCAGCAGCTTCTGCAGCAGCGGCTGCAGGGCGTTCTGCGCTTCGGGCAGCTGCGGCACCGGGGTCTTGCGATGCATGTAGATGATGGCCATCGGATTTTCGGCCATGTAGGGCTTTCGTCCCGTGAGCATTTCAAACAGGATGATGCCGAGGCTGTACAGGTCGCTGCGCGCATCGATGGTTTCGCCGTGGCCCTGCTCGGGACTCATGTAGTGCGGCGTGCCGATGATCTGGCCCACATCCGTGATCTCTTCAGCAAGCGCCGCGTCCTTGGCGAGACCAAAATCGATCAGCGCGATGCCGCCTCCGCGTCGCAGCATGACATTGGCGGGCTTCAGATCCCGATGCAATACACCCGTGGCGTGCACCGCTGCCAGACCCAGTGCGATCGCGTGCGCGGTCTGCAGCGCATCGGTGGCGCGCAGCGGCGAGCGCATTCTGTGGCGCAGATCGCCATGGTCGAAGAACTCCATGACCATGTACGCGTGCTCATCGCTGATGCCCAGATCGAACACCCTCACGACGTACTTCGGATCCACCCGCTGCGCCATATCGTGTTCCTGCAGCAGGCGGCGAAAGGCATGATCCAGGTTCGCATCACTGGTGACATCGCGCGCCACTTTGATGGCCACCAGTTCACCCCGGGCGTCGCTCTCGGCCACGTGCAGCTCCGCGAAGTGCCCCGTGGCCAGCGTGCGCACGCGCCGGTAGCCGGGGATTCGCGCACCACTGAAGCGCTGTTCCTGCACAAACTGGCCGGAGTGGTGGCGCTGCGCCCGCGCGCCCGCCTGCAGCGCGGCGGCGCCGGTGAGCGCCGCCAGTAATGCTTCGGAGGACACCTCCTCGCGGCCGATCGCAGCACAGGCGCCGGCGTTCAGCGCGGCTTCGCATAGGCTGTCCGCGGATCGCGGCCCGAGGAAAATCACCGGCGCGAACCCGGCGCGCACCGTCAGGCGCGTGAGCTCATCGATGCTGCGCGGCTCGGCCTCGCGGTCGCACCAGGCATGATCCAGCACCACCACATCGAACCCCTGCGCCCGAATGTCGACGGGGAGGGAGCCGCGCTGCGTCGGGTTGTATTCGACCACCTCGGACTGCAGCCAGCGGATCTCGACCCGGCTTCGCAGCTGCGCGCACAACGCAGAATCGTCACCGATCAACATGAGACGCATGGCGGGCAGTCTACCGCACGGATCGGCGGCCGCCGCCGTTGCGCTCAAGCCAGCTGAAGGCGCGCACGGTGGAGAGTTTGAGACCGACCACCAGATCACCGACATTGGTGCCGGTAGGTCCGGTGTGCACCAGATCACCCGCCGCCGCCAGGGCCGATTGGGAGTCCGCGGTGGACAGACTGCGCTCGACATCCAGCCCGGCGACCGTCACCCGTCCGCAGGTCTCGCCATCGACCAGTGCGCCGGCATCGCCGGTGGGACCATCGGTGCCGTCGGTGCCCGCCGCCAGGAACAGCAGATCATCCTGCCCGGCGATGAGTCGCGCCGCCGCCAGCGCCAGATGCTGATTGCGCCCCCCGCACCCCGGCTTTGCCGGCAGCCGCACCACGGACTCGCCCCCCCATACACAGACCTCGGCGCCGGTGAGACACAGCTCATGAGTCAGCCGAACCGCCAAGCGGTCGGCGTCGCCGCCAAATCGGTGGTCGCTGATCCAGGTGCGCAGCTCACCGGCGCGTGCACCCACGGCCTGCATGGCATCTTCGATGCGCGCGATGATGCAGCGGGTCACCCGGTCGGCGAATTCGCCCCCCGCGGGGCCTGCCGGTCCGAGCAGGCCGCTGCCGATCACCGCCGGGTCATCACCCGGAACGTCCGAGACGAACAGCCCCAGCGCCGGACGGCCCCGCAGCAGCGCGGTCAGACCGCCACCCTTGAGGCGCGAAATTCCGCGCCGGCGCGCATTCAGCTGCGCGATGTCCTCGCCACTCGCGAGGCCCCTGGCATTGAGTTGTCGCAGGTCCGCAAGGCTCGCCCCCGGCACGAGCACCTCCACCAAACTGGAGGCGCCCCCGGAAATCAGAAACAGGGGCAGCACGTCAGCAGGCAGATCCGCGACGAACTCACACAGGCGCTGCCCGGCGGCGAGTGAACGCTCATCCGGCATCGGATGGCTGCTCTCGATGCGCTCGAGCCCCGGCAGTGCATCCACTGCTGGCTCGAGATGTCCATCCTTGGCGATGATCAGCGTGCGCAGGATGCGCGCGCCCAGGGCATCGTGGGCCCCGAGCGCCATGGCGCCGGCGGCTTTGCCCACCGCCGCCACGTGATAACGCAGCGGTGCGGCGCTGTCAGCGATCAGTGATTTGAGGGATTGGGCGGTGCAATGACGCCCGTCGACCGCTGCGAGACCGGCCTTGAGCAGTTCCAGTAACAGCAGCCGACGCGGATCGCCGGTCGCGTTCACCGGACAACGCGCAGAGGTCCGCGGCGCTCATCACGGCGCTGCGCCTTGGCGGCGTCCGAGCGCTCGTGCTGCAGGCGCTGCAGATATTCGGGCGTCACATCTCCGGTGATGTAGGACCCCGAGAAGCACGAGGTGTCGAACTCGGTGATCTTGGCGTTGTCATGCTGGCAGGCCGCGACCAGGTCCGGCAGGTCCTGGTAGATCAGCCAATCGGCGCCGATCACGGCCTCGATTTCCTGATCGGTGCGACCGGCGGCCACCAGTTCACTGGCGGCCGGCATGTCGATGCCGTAGACATTCGGAAAGCGCACCGCAGGCGCCGCCGATGCGAAATAGACTTTACGCGCGCCCGCCTCGCGCGCCAGCTCGACGATCTGCGCCGAGGTCGTGCCGCGAACGATCGAATCATCGACCAGCAGCACGGTCTTGCCCCGAAACTCCATGTCGACCGCATTCAGCTTGCGGCGCACGGACTTCTCGCGCATTTCCTGCCCCGGCATGATGAAGGTGCGGCCGATGTAGCGGTTCTTGGTGAATCCCTCGCGATACTTCAGGCCCAGTCGCTGGGCCAGCTGCAGCGCCGCCGTGCGGCTGGTGTCCGGAATGGGAATGACCACGTCGATATCGTGATTCGGCCGCAGGCGCAGAATCTTGTCGGCGAGACGATCACCCATGCGCATGCGGGCGCGGTACACCGAGATGTTGTCCATGATCGAGTCCGGACGCGCGAAATACACGTATTCGAAGATGCACGGTGTGTGTTGGACGCTCGCGACCAGCTGCTGCGAATGCAGCCGGCCCTGCTCATCGATGAACACCGCCTCCCCCGGGCCGATGTCGCGCACCAGCTGGAATGAGGACATGTCGAGCGCCACGCTTTCGGAGGCGAGCATCCACTCCGGCCCCTTGGCCGTCTCGCGCCGGCCGAGCACCAGCGGCCGAATGCCATTGGGGTCGCGGAAGCCGAGGATGCCGTGGCCGATGACCATCGCGACCACCGCATAACCGCCGCGACAGCGCCGGTAGACGGCATTCAGCGCCGCGAAAATATCGCCGGCGGTGACCCGCGGCGTCCCCACCCGCTGCAGCTCCGAGGCGAATACATTGAGCAGCACCTCGGAGTCCGAGGTGGTATTCAAGTGCCTGCGATCCTCGCGAATCAGCACATCGGCCAGCTCCGACGCATTGGTGAGATTGCCGTTGTGCGCCAGGCAGATCCCGTATGGCGCATTCACATAGAAGGGTTGCGCCTCGGTGGCACCGTCGGCCCCCGCCGTCGGATAGCGCACGTGACCGACGCCCATGTCGCCACGCAGTTCCAGCATGTCGTGCTGCTGGAAGGCATCGCGCACCAGACCGCTGCCCTTGCGGATCGACAATGCGCCACCGGCGGCGGTCGCGATGCCGGCGGCATCCTGGCCGCGGTGCTGCAGCACCGTCAGTGCATCGTACAGACGCTGGTTGACGGGACTGGTCCCGACGATCCCCACTATTCCGCACATGCAAGGCCTCCTAGGTCTTGAACCGACTGCCACCCAGCGACCACAGCAGATTCGCCGCGTCCTGCCCGAACGGGATCAGCGCTGACTGGTGCCACCAGTCTTCGTTGTCCAGGCGCACGGTCTGGCAGACGATCACGGCGGCGCCGACGATCAGTGCGCCGCGCGCCAGCCCGAATACCAGGCCCAGGAAGCTGTCGACTCCCCGGAACAAGGAAAGGCGCACGAAGTGGCCGGCAATCGCGCCCACGGCGTGGCCCAGCAGCAACACGCAGACAAACAGGATCAGGCGCGCCGCCCAGGGGCGTACGGCATCGTTGGTCAGCAGGCCGCCCAGATGCGGCTCGACCTTGCCGGCAAAATGCCAGGCGATGAAGGCGGCGAGGAGCAGGGTGAAGAGCGAGATGACTTCGCGTAACAGGCCTCGCAGCAGGCCGACCGTGCCGGAAATGGCCACGGTCGCGATGATGAGGTAATCGGCGGTATTGAGCGGGAATGTCGGGTGCATCAAGGCCTGCAGAGGGCTGAAACGGCGCGGGGGGATTGTACTAGAGGTCGGCCGAAAACGTGCAGACGGTCGCACATTTTCATCGGGCGACGACCTCCGCGCCCTTCACGCCGACTGCCCTGAGGCGCGCCAGCAACTTCTGGGCAGCCGCCCGGTCGTGCTCGTTGCCCACGCGCACGCGATACAACTTATGACCGCTCTTCGCGGCGTCCGTCATTGATGGGTTGAAGCCATGCGACTTAAGACCGGCAATCAGCCGTAGGGCATTTTCCCGATTGCTGAAGAGTCCCAGCTGCACGGTCCACGTTGTGGAGTGTTCAGCCGCGGGCGATTGCGCAGGGGGCGGCGCTGCGAGCGGCGGCGCGCCCGACTGCGCAGTCAATGCCGGTGCGGACGCAGCCGGCGGCGGTGTAGGTTCTGAGGCACTGCTCGGCACGACTGCACGCGAAGCAGGCGCGGGCGTTGCGACCGGGGCGTTGGTCGCGGTCGTCGCCGTCGTTGCAGCAGTCGAGGCGGCCACCGGTGCGCGTGCGTGCGGCGACTCACCCAGATCCATGGTGTAGGAGCGCAGCGGCGCCTGATCGGGCTGCGCCGGGGCCGGCGCAGGCGCAGGCCTGGGACCGGTCAGAAGCTCCGGCACCAGCAGCACCAGCAGTACGACCAGGATGACGCCGCCCGTGAGTCGCTCTTTGGCTTGCTGTTCCAATTCGGCCTCGGTATCGCTCTATTCTAACCGAAGCCATTCGAGTGCCGCGGTCACAGTGCTGAAGCTGCCAAACACCAGCACGCGATCGCCGGGGCGCGCAAGCCCGCGCGCGCGCGCGCAGCCCTCGGCGACCGTGGCCACCTGCTCATCCACACGGATGCCGGACCCGAAGCGCGTGGCCAGATCCGCGGCGGTTCCGCCGCGCGCTCCAGGCAGCGCGCAGGCGATCCAGACATCCACCGCCTCTGCCAGCACGCGACCGATCGCCGCGGCGTCCTTGTCCTGCAAAATCCCGCACACCGCAAGAGTGCGGCCGGCGACACGCCGCGCCGCGAGGTTGGCCTTCAGGACCTGTGCCGCCGGCTCGTTATGCGCCACATCCAAAATCCACTCGACCGACCCGGGGATGATCTGGAAGCGCCCCGCTACCCTGACGGTCGCGAGCGCCGCCGCGACGGCGTCGCGGCTCAGCGCTGGCATGGGCAGCGCCGGTCCCGTGATCGCCGCGAGCGATTCGATCGCAGCCAACGCCGTGGCGGCGTTGCGATATTGAATCTCCCCCGCAAGCCGCGGCGCGGGAAGCCCTGCGAGCTCGCCGGCGAGACCCCGATAGGTCCAGCTGTCGGCACCGATCTGCCAGCTGAACTGGCGCTCGGCGATGACGGCCTTCGCGCCCAGCCGTTCAAGGGTCGCGTAGACACTGGCGGGCATCTGCGGTGTGCCCAGCACGGCGGGGCGACCGGCGCGGAATATTCCGGCCTTTTCCGCGCCGATTGCCTCGAGCGTATCGCCGAGCCAATCGCGATGATCGAATCCGACTGAACACACGACGGCAACGTCGGCATCGACCAGGTTGACGGCGTCGAGCCGCCCACCGAGCCCCACTTCGAGCACCGCCAGATCGACCTGGCGATCAGCAAACAGCAGCAGCGCCGCCAGGGTGTTGTACTCGAAGAAGGTGAGCGTCGTGGCGGCGCGCGCGGCTTCGATGCGCTCGAACACCTCGACCAGCTCGGCATCGCTCGCCTCGCGGCCCTCGATGCGGATGCGCTCGTTGTAGCGCAGCAGATGCGGTGAGGTGAGGCTGCCGACGCGCAGCCCCAGGGCCAGCGCGAGGGCTTCGAGCGTGGCAACCGTGGAGCCCTTGCCGTTGGTGCCGCCGACGGTGATGACTCGATACGCGGGGCGCTCCACCCCGAGCGTACGGGCGACGGCGCCGACCCGGCCCAAACCAAGATCGATGGCGCGGCTGTGCACCTGCTCCTGCAGCGCCAGCCATTCGGCCAGCGTGCGCGCCACTGCCTTCATCTAGGCGGCGTGCGCCGGCAGTTTCATCAGCATGTTCAGCATGCCCCCGATGCGATCGCGCATGTCGCGTCGGTCGACGATCATGTCCACCGCACCGTGTTCGAGCTGGAATTCGCTGCGCTGAAACCCTTCGGGCAGGGTTTCGCGCATGGTCTGTTGGATGATGCGCGGACCGGTGAAGCCGATGAGTGCGCGCGGCTCGGCCAGATTCAGGTCACCCAGCATCGCAAGACTCGCCGAGACACCGCCCATGGTCGGATCGGTCATGACCGCGACGTACGGCAGGCGCGCCTGCGCCAGCTTGGCCAGTGCCGCGCTGGTCTTCGCCATCTGCTGCAGCGAGAACAACGCCTCCTGCATGCGCGCGCCACCGCTGGCGGTGAAGCACACCAGGGGCGCCCGGTGCGCAATGCAGTACTCGACGGCGCGGCGAAAGCGCTCGCCCACGACCGAGCCCATCGAGCCGCCCAGGAATTCGAATTCGAAGGCGCTGGCG
>Ga0210385_10002405_pt1 | contig 11336 bp, 8 predicted proteins | sample IncBWH26OmetaG_FD_160107 | JGI IMG/M metagenome (GOLD analysis project Ga0210385, IMG submission 160107) | Forest soil microbial communities from Barre Woods Harvard Forest LTER site, Petersham, Massachusetts, United States - Inc-BW-H-26-O ... | reverse complement strand
CTCGCTTGCGATCACCCGCGATCGGCGCGCGAATGGATTCCAGCAGTACGCCTCGGGCTGCGTCAATCAGGTGCTCGGCAACAGCGAAAGCGCGACCCTAGCGTTTGAAACGGCCTACAAGATTTTCGACGAAGCTGAGCACCACTTCCAAGCGGCGCTGGCAGCGCAGGGGCTCGCCGAGATCACCGGCGCCTCGGTGTGGATCGAGCGCGCGCGGACGCACGCCGGCCACTACCCCAAGAGTGCGTTCTGCCGCTTCATGAGCGAACGGATTTCGCGCCCGGTCACCCCGTGGATCGGCGAATTGAATCAGATGCAGCGGCAACTCGCCCTGTCGGTTTGCGAAGGCCTGGACACGCCGGAGCTCTCGCGCCGCTTTAGCCGCAGCGAGTTCACGATCAAACGGGAAGTGCAAAAACTGTACGACCTGTTTAACGTTCGTTCGAAGAATGCGCTGCGCGATGTGCTCGAGGAGCGCGGCGTGCTGTGATCGCAGCGCTCACCGTCGTGCTTGCGGTTAGCATGATCGGTATTGCGGCGGTCTTACTCTCCGTCGTTTACGGACGAACTCTTTCACGCCGCCGGTCAGACGAGCGGCGTTATAGCATCCTGGAGAGCGTTCAAGACGGCATCTTTATCGTGGATGACCGTTGGCGCTTTTCGCACGTCAACGAAAAGGCCGAAGACCTCCTGCACCAAACGGCGGCGGATCTCGTCGGCCGGCGAGTTGATAAGATCCTCGACCCGCTGGCGTCCGACCTCCTTCCTGAAATGCGGCGCGCGCGCAACACCGGCATGCCGATCGAGCGCACGCAGTTTTTCCCCGGAGCGAACATGTGGGTCGAGCTGCGCATTCAGCCGGCCGCGCATGAGGTGCTGGTCTATCTTCGCGACGTAAGCGATCGCAAACGCGCCGAGATCGCGCTGCGCGATTCCGAGCGGCGTTTACGCCTCTTGCTCGAGCAAGTGCCCGCGTTGGTGTGGACGGTCGATCTGGACATGTGCTTCACATCGTTCGTCGGAACCGCGCCGTCGGCAAAGGGCTTCACGCAGAAAGAACTCGGCGAGGCACAGGTGGAGCAAATTCACCGGGTCTTCGGCGGAGATTCGCAACGTTTCGAGTCGCTGCACAGCGGACGCTGGATGCAGCATCACGTTGAGCCACTGCGCGGCCCGAACGGCCAGATCATCGGCGCGATTGGCGTTGCGCTTGACATTACGGAAATGAAGGAGACGGCCGATCATCTGGCACGTCTCGCGCGATTGGACGCACTCACCCAACTTCCCAACCGCTTTGCGTTGGAAGAGCAGATGGTCGAACTGGTCGCGCGCGCCGATACCGACGATACACGCCTCGGCGTGCTCTTCGTCGATCTCGACCGGTTCAAGACGATCAACGACACACTCGGTCATCGCGCCGGCGATGAATTGCTTCGCCAGTTCGCGGTGCGGCTGCGCCGCGCCGTCGACGCTAACGCCAGCGTCTTCCGCAGCGGTGGCGACGAGTTCATCGTCACCCTGATGCTTGGGCCGACGATGAGCGTTCCGATGATTACGACCGACATCCAGCTGGCGCTCGCCGAGCCGTTCTTTATCGCCGAGCGGCAGCTCTTTGTGAGTGCCAGCATCGGCGCTAGCACCTTTCCCGATGACGGTGCCACCGCTGAAGAGTTGCTCTCGCGAGCCGACTCGGCGATGTATCGCGCCAAGTACAGCGGACGCACGCGAATGGGCTTTTTTGATGTCGGCAACGACGAATTGGCGCCGTATCGTCTACGCTTGGAGCAAGATTTGCACTATGCGATACCGCGCGGCGAGTTCAGTCTGCTCTACCAACCGATCGTCGACACGATCACGGCCGAAATGGTGGGCGCCGAAGCGCTGTTGCGCTGGCAGCACACCAAACACGGTCAGATCATGCCCGAGGAGTTTATCGCGATCGCTGAAGAGACCGGCTTGATTGTTCCGATCTCGCGTTGGGTGCTGCGAGAAGCCTGCTTCGAGGCCGCCCGCATTCGTTCGGCCGGGTATCCGCACTTTCGCGTGGCGGTAAATCTGTCGGCGCGCGATTTCGGCGAAGTCGACCTTGCCGACACCATCCGGGAAATTCTGTCCGAAACCGGCTTGCCCGCGCAGGGGCTCGAACTCGAGATCACCGAGAACATGAAGATCGACGACGTCGCGCTGATGACGATGCGGACGTTAAGTGGGATGGGTGTACGCATCGTCGTCGACGATTTCGGCGTCGCGTATAGTGCGCTTGGTTACTTGAAGCGTTTACCGATTAGTGCGGTCAAGATCGACCGCACGTTCATTCGCGACGCGGGCGATGACGTACAAGACCGCGCGATCATCCGCGCGATCGTAGCACTTGCGCGCTCGCTCGAGTTGGAGATCATCGCTGAAGGCGTTGAGACCCCCGAACAACTCGCCTTCATCCGCGAGCTCACCTGTGAGCGGGTGCAAGGCTATCATTTCAGCCGGCCGATTCGGGCCGAAGAGATCCCGGGAGTCCAGTTAGGGCTGCGGGCTGGCTGACGCCGGCGGCGGCGGAATGTTCGGACAGCGATCGTTCAGGCGCGTCCTACCGTCCGCTGTCGTGTGTGCCATGATGTATTGGATGATCGGCGGCTCGTTCGCGCGTTGGTCCTTCGGCGGAAACTGAAAGAGTAGCGGGACGCCCGATGCGAACGGATCGTTGGTTTCGCTGGTATAGATCCAGATCCAATCGAGCGGAATACGTTCGGACGATCCATCGGCATAATAGACTGTCGCAATGATATTGCTGCGATCGTAGTCTCCACTCGCTGGGTCGTATTTTGCTGCACCGGTCGACTCAAAATCAACGGCGCCGCAGATCGCGGCGCCGTTGCCGTTTCCACTGGCGCCGCTGCCGTTTCCATTGCCGTTAGCATCTGAGAGACTCCCGGCATCCTGACCGTGCTGGGCGCCGGCGCCTTGACCACCGGTCGGGATCGACGCGTCCGGCGTCGCGTAGCGGACCTTCGGCGGGGCCGGCCGTTTCGCACCCGCATGCTTAACCGGTTCCACGCGGGCACGTAGACCCGCTGCCGTCTGGGAAACGGCAACGCGAACCAGCGCCGGTGTCGGGGTCGGCGCCGGCGTCGGGGTGCGGACGATGCGCGCGATTGTGACGCGTGCAATGAAGGGCTCTTCCTGGTTCTCGATCGGTCGCTGCCTGGGAATGAAGGCAACCGCGATCTCGTGGAGCGCGATTGCGCATGCGAAGGCTATTGCGAGCCGCCGAAGGTCTTGGTATTTCACTGGTGAATGCCGGTGCGTCGTGAAGGCACAACATCTGATTCGAGCGATTCCCGACTTTCCGCTTCCGGGAATCCTGTTCCGTGACATAACACCGTTGCTCAAGGACAAGACCGGGTTCAAGGAGGCGATCGATCTTTTTGTCGATCGGTTCAAGAACCGCAAGATCGACTACGTCGTCGGCATCGAGGCCCGCGGATATATGCTGGGCGCGCCGCTAGCGTACGCGATTGGCGCCGGCTTCGTTCCCGTGCGCAAGCCCGGCAAGCTGCCCTTCAGCAAACTCTCCGAATCATACGCTCTCGAGTACGGGACGAATTCGCTCGAGATCCATGCTGACGCCCTTGGCAACGGCGAACACGTCGTTGTCGTTGACGATCTATTGGCGACCGGCGGAACGGCAGCGGCGACGCGCCGTTTGCTCGAGCGGCTCGGTGCGCATATTGACGCATTTGCATTCTTGATTGAACTCGACGTGCTCAAAGGCCGCGAGGCGCTTCCGGGGGCCGAGGTTGTTTCGTTTATTCATTATTAGTGCTGCGCTGCTCATGACGCTCGTCGCTGCGCGCCCGACGCCAAGCCCCTCGCCGACGCCGCTTCCGCCCGAAAATCCGGCGATTACCGCGCTTGCGCGCCACGAGTTTGTTTCTTGGCAGGCGGGCGTCATCGACAAGGATCACTACGTGCCGGCTGCGAGCGATACGCTCACCGACAAGGCGATCCAGAATATGTCGACGGCGCTGAGCGGTCTTGGTGCGCTCGTGAGCGTCGATTGGCTTGGGCACTTCAACATCATCGGCGGCCCGCCGGGCGTGGTCGGCTATACCTACCGCATGAACTGCACGAACGACGCGATCTACGAGCAGCTGATGATCGGCTCCGACGGCAAGATTGACAGCATCAACTTCCTGAAGAAGTTGCCCTGATTCCCTGATCTAGCCGCCTCATCGTCAGCTCGCCCCTTATTTGCCCTTGCAAACCGCGGGGCTCGCTTCCTCAATCCGGGCGATCAGGACCCCAGGTATTCTTTCGTTGCGACGCTTGGTCGATTATGAGAGTATAGGCAGATACTCCCATGACGATTTCAGAACTCATCGGCACCGTCCAGGCCTACGACCCCTCCCTCGATGGGGAGTGGCTGCGGCGCGTCTATGAGGTCGCCGACCGCGCCCACGACGGGCAGCGGCGCGCCTCCGGGGAGTCCTACATCGAGCATCCGCTTGCCGTAGCGGGCATCCTCGCCGACCTCGAGATGGACCGCCAGACAATTGCGGCCGCCTTGCTCCACGACGTCGTCGAGGACACGGTCATCACCAGCGACCAGGTTACGGCTGATTTCGGTGAGGAGATCGCGAGCCTCGTCGATGGGGTCACCAAGCTGACCCGGATCCCATACCAGTCGAAGGAAGATGCGCAGGTCGAGAACCTGCGCAAAATGTTCATGGCCATGGCGCGCGATATTCGCGTGATCATCATCAAGCTTGCTGACCGGCTGCACAACATGCGCACGCTGGAGAGTTTGCCGCCGGCGAAGCGCCTTTCGATTGCGCGCGAGACGATCGACATCTACGCACCGATTGCACATCGCCTCGGCATTTGGAAGATCAAGTGGGAGATCGAGGACGAGTGCCTGCGCTATCTCGATCCCGAAGGCTATCGCGAGATCGTCGAGAGTGTCGCCAAGACGCGGCGCGAGCGCGAGAACGATGTGCAAGAGGCGATCGCGCGACTCCGCGATGATTTCACCAGCATGGGCGTCAATGCCGAAATTCAAGGCCGTCCGAAACACTTCTATTCGATCTACTCCAAGATCAAAAAGGGCCGCGACTTCTCCACCATTTACGATCTCACCGCGATTCGTATCATCGTCGATTCGGTGAAGGACTGCTACGCGGCGCTCGGCGCGGTGCACGCGTTGTGGACACCGCTACCCGGACGTTTCAAAGATTACATCGCGATGCCCAAACCGAACATGTACCAGTCGTTGCATACGACGGTGGTGGGGCCGCAGGGCGAGCCGCTCGAGATTCAGATCCGCACGTGGGAGATGCATCGCACCAGCGAATACGGCATCGCCGCGCATTGGCGATATAAAGAAGGCAGCAAGGCCGATCAGTTCGAGAACAAGCTCTCCTGGCTGCGCGCGCTGCTCGAATGGCAAAAAGACATGCGCGACTCGCGCATGTTCATGGAGAACCTCAAACTCGATCTTTTCGATTCGCAGGCGTTTGTGTTCTCACCGCGCGGCGACGTCTTCTCGATTCCGGCCGGCGGCACGCCGCTCGATTTTGCCTATCAAGTGCATACCGACGTGGGCAATCACTGCGTCGGAGCCAAGGTCAATGGTCGCATCGTCCCGCTCGACACCGGGCTGCAGAACGGCGACATCTGCGAGATTCTGGTCAATAAGTCCAGCGGACGTCCGTCGCTCGACTGGCTCTCGGTCGTCAAAACCGGTGGCGCAAAGCACAAGATCAAGCAGTGGTTCCGCAAGGAGCAGCGCGAGGAGAACGTGCTGGCCGGGCAAGAGGCGGTCGAGGCCGAACTTGCGCGCGAGCGTTTGCGTCCGGATCTTGCGCGCGGCGAGCTGATCGAGCGTATCGCGCACCGGATGAATTATCCGACGCCGACTGACCTATTTGCGGCGATTGGCTTCGGCGACGCTTCGGCGCAATCGGTCGCGAAACGCATTCGCGACGAAACGAAGACCGACAACGTCGTCGACCTTACCCAGATTCGCAAACCCGCGGCCAAAAAGACCACGCGGCGTTCCAGCGGCGTTCGGATCGCCGGCGTCGACGATGTGCTGGTGCGTCTCTCGAAATGTTGCTCGCCGGTGCCCGGCGACCCGATCATCGGTTATGTTACGATCGGTCGCGGCGTCAGCGTGCATCGCGCGGATTGTCCCAACGTGGCCTACATGAGTGCGACGCCGGAGCGCATTCTGCAAGCGCAGTGGGTGGCGAGCCCTGACATGATGCACGCGGTCGACATCGAGGTCGAAGCTGAAGACCGTGCGCAGCTGCTGCAAGATATCATGGCGGTCTTTGCCGAGCTCAAGACGACCGTCAGTTCGGTGACGGCTCGCGTGCGTAAAGACGGCATGGCGGTGACGAGTTTGAGCGTACAGATTCGCGATCTCGACCATCTGCACAAGATTCTGACCAAGCTCGAGAGCTTGCGCAACGTGCGCCGCGTGTACCGCGTGACGAAACGCGAGAAGAGCGCTGCCGGAAGCTAAGATCTGGCTGCCGATCGTGGCAGCCTTTTTTGCGGGCGCAATGAACAGCATCGCGGGCGGCGGTAGCTTTTTGAGCTTCCCCGCGCTCATTCTCGCGGGCGTCCCGTCGATCCCGGCCAACGCTACGAACAGCGCGGCGATGTGGGTCGGCACGCTTGGCGGCGCGCGCGCGTATTGGGGCGACGTCGTCCCGCACAAGCGCATGCTCTATTCGATGCTTGCGATCAGCATCGTCGGCGCGATACTGGGGGCTTCCTTGCTGCTCGTTACGCCGCCGGCAGCCTTTGACAAACTCATTCCATGGCTGTTGCTCTTTGCGACGGCGCTGTTTGCCGCGAGCCCGTTGCTGACCAAAGCGCACGGCGGTGACCCCACCCATCGCTGGTGGCAATACGTCGCGCAGTTTGCGGTAGCCGTGTATGGCGGCTATTTCACCGCCGGGATCGGCATCATGATGCTCGCGCTGCTCGCATTCTCGGACTTGCCGAGCTTCAATGCGACCAACGGCATGAAGAACGTGCTCGCGGTCGCGATCAATGGCTTTTCGATCGTGCCGTTCTTGATCGCGCGGATCATCGATTGGCGCTACGCGATTCCCATGGCGATCGTTGCGCTCGTTGGAGGCTATATCGGCGCGCTGCTCTTTCGGCGCGTCCCGGCGGCGTACGGTCGCGTGTTCGTGATCGCGATCGGCGCGATCATGACGATCGTGTTTTTCGTTCGCTAGCGCATCACGGCGCGATGAGGATGCCCCACGTCGTCCCGATGTTCTGTGACGACGGCCCCGTACCACCGGCATAGACGTACGAAATACCAAAACCACCCACGGGACTCGGCGCGGTGTTGCTGCCGATAAAGGCGACGCTTTGACCGCCTTGGACGCTCGCCACCATCTGGTTCGAGCCGGCATAGGTGATCCCGGCCTCGACTTGCGTCACCACGGGACCGCTTAAGCTGAGGCCGCTGCCGACGGTGAATTCATAGTAGTTCACGCCGTCGTAGACCCACAAATTGCCGGACGGATCGAAGGTCAGCGCCTGCGGAGCCGCCGCGGTCGGCGGTGGGGTCATCGTCACGATCGGTGTAAGCGACCCGCCGGAATAGACCTCGATGGCGGCGCTACCTTCAGAACTGCCGCCAACCCAAATCGTACCGGCTGCGCCGTTGGGCGCGGTTGCCGGTGCGACGGTGACCGTTTGCGGATCGCTGCTTGACATCACGAATGGCACTTCCGTTAATGGCGCGGAGGGTGAGTTCGTGTTGTAGAGATAGACGTCGCCCGTCGCCGCATCAGGGACGTACATGTAGCCGTTGGTATCGATCGCGACCGACGTCGGGCTTGGTGGGAGCGCAATGCCGGTGTACGAGCTCGGTGCTACCAATGCTGGCGCGCCTGCGCTTTGCGTGTACTCGAGGACGAAACCCTCGCCACCCCCATTTGTTGCGAGTGCCCAGATGTTGTTGTGTGGGTCCATGGCCATGTAGCCCAACGTACATGCTCCACTGCACGCCGAGCCCGACGCCGCGTAATCGATCGCGCTACCGGTGACGTTCACCGGCACGGCGCTCGGCCCGGGTGAAGGGTAGAGTGGATAGCCATAGATGCCGCCCGATTGCGCCGACCAGATTTCTTGCACGACGGTCATCGGGTAAGATGACGTGACTGCTTGCAGGCCGCCACCGGGCGTGGCGGTCGCATTGATTTGAGCGAGATTGCCCCCGGCCGATTTTGCTTGCAGAATATACGAATTTGCCGCGGAGCCGCCGGCGGTCGTCAAACAATTGCAAAGGTCGGGGATTTCAACGACGCTCACGGTCGGAGCTGTGCCGTCCGTGCTATCGATCGCGAAGCCGTCGGCGTCGAGCGCTTGCGCAAAGAAGGTTTGCGGCGCGTTGCCGATGATGGCAATGGTGCCGTTGTAGGTCGTCACATGCGCCTGCGCAGGCCCCGGCTGGAAGCTCACCGATGCGGGGATACCGTAGAAGGTGAGATTCGGAATGGTGTTACTCGTGCCGCCGGTGATCACGACCGGCGCTGCGAGTTGGCCTTGCGCGAGCATGTTGCCCGTGAAGGCCCCGCCGCTCGGCGGTGCATCGAACGTCGTCACGGTGAAGTTCGGATACGTTCCCGCTGGAATTTGCAACTGGAACGAATAGTCGGTGCCGCCGTCGACCGGATCGGGGCCGCAACTTACAACGCCTGGCGGATATGCGGTATGCACCGGACATGTTGCCGAGATCGCCGCGGAGTAGTCGGGCGTAGTCGGCGTAGACGACGTCCAATCGATCGCGACGCCTTGCGTCGCTTGCGACTGGTAATAACGCCGGCGTAGCTTGGTCATCGTCGACGAACTCGGGATTTTCAGCGTGAAGGTTGCGGTGCCGATCTTCTTGGTTGCCGGGGTGCTCGTTGGCGGGAGCGATCCGCTCTTTCCGCCGCCGCCGCCGCAGGCGGTCAGCAGCGCGAATGCGACGATCAACAGTGATGCGCGGGGGATCATTACAGCACCACCTTACCGATTTTGTTCGTTGAACTGTCGGTAAACCAGATGTCGCCGTCTGGACCGCTCGTAATTCCCCACGGTGACCCGCCGACGGTATATTCGTAGGTTTTGCAACCGCTGCTCGTGCACGTGTTCAACGCGATAAATCCGACGGCACCGTTCGAATCCGTGAACCAGACGTTGCCGTCGCGACCGATGGTGAGATTCATCGGTATCGCGCCCGCGTTCGGCAGACCGATCGCGGTGAACGTGCAGCTCGACCCGTTGCACGTCTCCCAGGCCGTCGGGCTGATTTGGTCGATCGAACCGGAGCCCGTGTCAGCAACGTAGAGGTTGCCGTCGGGTGCGGCCACGATGCCTTGTAGCGGACCTATGAAGGTTGTCTGACCGGGACCATTTTCCACGGCGCGGTGTCGCGTGACCGCGCGGCGTGGCGCGCCTGCCGCGTGTGTCTGCGCGCCGGTTCGTGGCCGCGGACGATGCGCCGTGTCGCCTTGCGGGCCATATCCTAAGCCCGCGGCGTACGTGGGCCGCTCGTAGGACGTACAGATGTCTTCGCATGGCAGCCCGCTGATGAAGCCGATGTCAGGCTGGCCCTGGTCGGTGTACCAAAGCGTGCTCCCACTTGAATCGAAGGTCATCATGTTGACATTACTCGGCGAGGCGGCGACATTGATCGTGTAAAACGTGTTGCCACAACATCCGATTGTGGGCTGCCAGACAATTCCCGAGTCGTAACCTTCCGGAGAGGACGAAACGTACAGATTGCCATCGGGTCCGCTCAGCACATCGGTTGCCCCGAACGCCGAACAGTCACAACCCTCGAGCGCGTAGTACGGATACGCGTTGCCTCCTGAACACGACCCAGCGCTCGGGCACGTCAATTGGAAGAGATTACCGAAATCGGAACCGTAATTGCCGACGTCGGTTACATAGAGGTTCCCGTCGGAAGCGGCTGCGATGCTTTCGAGCGCAGCCGGCGGACTCGCCTGCGCGAATACGGACGGCTGGATTTCGGAGACGCCGTTGCAGTCGGTGCTGGTCGTGCACGACGCGGGATTCGCAATCGCGCCGATTTCCACGTTACTCTGATCGACGAACCACAGGGTTTGACCGTCGGCGCCGACCGCGATGCCATAGTTCTTGCCCCCGCCGCTTGTCGAATATTCAAAGATCGAATAGTGCGGTGCCACGAGTTCGCCGCCCCCGCCCGATCCGGTAACGGTAATCGGAATGTTGGCAAAGCCGCCGTTCGCATCGATGACGCTGACACTTTCCGTGCCGGCGCTGCTTCCAGGCGCAACATCAATTGTGACGCTACCGCCAACGCTAGAAGGCGTGCAGGTCGCCGGAACGCACGTGACGGTCGCAACTGAACCCGAGCCGGGGACGTTGAACGCGCCGCCATAGCCGGCTTCGCTCACCGTCACTGTTTGCATTGAACCGCCGACAAGCAGCGATGGGAGCGACGTGGGCGTAAACACGATTGGCGCAAAGGGAACTGATGCGCTGATCGAACCCGACTTCGCCGTAATCGTTGCTTGCGCGATCGCCAGCGCCGAATTGTAATCCAGTGTGACGATAGACGAACCGTTCGACGGACCGGGCGATGCGATGGTCGCCGTGGAAAGCGAAAGTGCGCCATTGGTATCGCCGGAAATCGTGAGCGCGATTGGATTGGGGTACGAGCCCGGTGGAATGATCGTGTTTCCGGCCGCGTCGAGCGCAGAAACGGCAAAGGGTATTGCATGCGCAGCACCGTCATCGCCGGCCGAAAGCCCGCTTGGGGTGAGCACGATCGTCGCCGGGACGCCGCCAACCGAAACCGATTGCGTTGGAATGTTCGCAAGCGTCGTGTTGATCGGTCCGAGCAGCCCTTGCCCGAGCAGGTTGCCGGTAGCGTCGTAGCTGGAAATCTGCAGCACGACCGCGGTCGCTACTGGGACGGTAACGGCGATCGTGCAACTGATGCCGCTCGAACCGGTGGTGCAGTCGGAACTCGACGCGATCGTAATCGATACCGGTGCACTCGTCGGGCTCGGTGTCACGCCGTTGACCGTGTAGACCGAGATCGTAATCGTTGCAGTGCTCGGTGAGATAAATGCCGGCTTGCGCGTACTCGATGCGGTGCCGCTATTCGGAATGAAGACTTTGACGGTCGCCCCGGTAGTTTGGGGCAAGGTCGAGCCGCTGTGCGGCAGCGTGTTGGACCCGCCTCCGCCGCTGCAGGCAACGACGAGGGCCACTAACGCGGTAAGAACCGCGCCTACAAGCACACGGTGTTGAAGCATCCCGAACCTTCCTAGGAA
>Ga0210385_10002403_pt1 | contig 11339 bp, 10 predicted proteins | sample IncBWH26OmetaG_FD_160107 | JGI IMG/M metagenome (GOLD analysis project Ga0210385, IMG submission 160107) | Forest soil microbial communities from Barre Woods Harvard Forest LTER site, Petersham, Massachusetts, United States - Inc-BW-H-26-O ... | reverse complement strand
CCAGCGTCCGTAGCACCCCAAAGCCGGTGCCCTGCTTGAGCTGCAGGTCGAGGATCAGGACGTGGACATCGCCCGAGCGGGTCATCGCCACGGCCGCGCGCTCATCGCCCACGGTGCCAACGACCTCCACGCCGGAAATCTGGCCCAGGACTTCCCGCAGCCGTTCGGCCAGCAATTCCGAGTCCTCTACGAGCAGCACACGTAAGGCCCCGGTCCGGCATATTCCGGAGGGCGCGGCCGATGGAGACGGAGTAATCACAACTTCAGGATACGCGGCATGGGGGTTACCGCTATCAGGCGCGGTCCTACAGTTCGTGGGCTACTGCATCAGACCGTTGCGTAATGCATAGGAGGTAATGTCTGCGTTGCTCGTGAAGCTCATTTTCTCGAGCACGCGGCTGCGATAGGTGCTGACCGTCTTGACCGAAAGACACAGTTCCTCGGCAATGTCCGACACCGATTTGCCGACCGCGATTTTACAGAAGATCTGAAATTCCCGCTCCGAGAGCTGGGAATGAATGGGCTGCTGGGCGTCTACGTCCAGGTCATTGACGAGCAGTTCGGCCAGCGAAGCGCTGACATAGCGACGCCCCTGGATCACCATTTTGACGGCCCGGATGAGCTCCTCGGACGCGGCATCCTTTGCCAGATAGCCGCTGGCGCCGGCGCGCAGCACATTACGGGCGTACTGACGCTCCGGATAACCGCTGAGCACCAGGACACGGGTGTCCGGAAATCCGGAACGTACGTGCTTGAGAATATCCAGACCGCTGCGGTCCGGCATGTTGATGTCCAGCAGCAGCAGATCCCAGCGGCTTTCGCGCAACTTGTCGAGGGTCTGTTCGCCGGTCGCGGCCTCACCCATTTCACGTATGGACCGGTCTTCCTGCAACAGCTGCATCAGGCCCGAGCGAATCAAGGCATGATCGTCCGCTATCAGCACGCGTACCATAAGCAATTCTCCTTCTCGCCGGACGTGGTCTGTGCCGTTGCAATTCTAGCAGGGGTGATTCCGACGGGGCACCTTCCGGCAGACCATTCCCTTTCGAATGGCCAAACTGGGGCATGGCGGTGATTCTGACGGGAACCCTACCTGAGCACCGTCGGCCTGCGGCCCCCCGACCTTGTGGGATATGTCTGACATCGGCGATCTGCGACACCCCGCTGGGGTACCATTCCACGCCCGCCCCAACCGGAGATTCCGTGACCGCCCAATCCCAAGTGGCGCCCTCATTTGTACGCGTCGCCATCGCCGACGACAGCGACGACCTGTGCATGATGCTCGCCGAACTGGTGAACTCGAGTCCCGGCCTGCGCTGCGTCGCACAGATTACCGTTCAGCGCAAACTCATCGAGGCCGTCGCGGCCAGTCAACCGGACGTGCTGCTGCTGGACCTGGCGTTCGGCGGTGAAAGTAGTCTGCCCCTGGTGCCGCAACTGCACGCCGCCAACACCAAAACACGCATCGTCATTCACAGTGGATTCGACATCGACCCGCTCGCGCACAGCGCGCTGCAGGGCGGCGCAGTGGCCGTGATTCCCAAAGGCGGCGATCCGGACGAACTGATCGCTGCAATACGGCAGATCGCCCGCGCCTGACATTCAAACGCGCGCCCGCGCTGTGGGACGCGACTGACCCTCCCTCGCGTCCTCGCCCCGGTGCGCAAGTCCTGGCCCGCTGCGCACACTGCGCCCAGGCAGTTTGCATCGGGTCATCATGGTCCTGTACTCGAAACCGATCCTGACCAGCGCCGCTGTCGCAGCAGCGATGGTTCTGGCGGCCTGCGTCACGATGCCGACGCACACTTCAGTGGATGACGCGCGCGCGGCCGTTGCCAGCGCCGCGGCAGATCCGGCCGTCTTTCAGTATGACGAGATCGATCTTGCCACCGCGCAGAAGCAGCTGGCGAACGCGGAATATGCCGCGCAGCGTGACGCTCAGGAGATGGCGGACCACGAAGCGGACCTCGCCATCGGCACGGCGAGGCTCGCCGAGCGTCGCGCCGATGAGGCCCTGGCTGCGCACCGAATTGTCGCCGCTGATTAGGAGAAGCTGATGTTGGAAACGATTGCGATTCTGCTCGTCATCCTCTGGCTGCTCGGGATGGTGTCCTCATACACCCTCGGGGGCTTCATTCACATCCTGTTGGTGATCGCGGTGGTGGTGGTGATCATCCGCGTGATTCGCGGTCGCAATCCGCTCTAGCAAGAGGCCTTGCTGCAGAGTGCCGGTGAGAACCTTTTTCACCGCTGCCTGGTCACGCACAATGTCTGGCACAATTCCCCCCCATCGCGGCTGGGGAGCACCTGCATGTCTTTGAGTTCACCTGCGGCGCAAGCGCCGGAGCCACCTGCGCCAGCTGAGGGCGTGGTGGCGCCGAGAGCGCCACCGGCCGTGCAGCCGATATCACTCGACGCCGGCAATCCGGTGCCGGCAATTGACCCGCTGCTGCTGACCTGCACGCGCATCGGCACTTTTGCGGGCGATCTGGGGCTTACCTCCGCGACCGGATTCTTCCTCGCGCGTGACGGACGCTTGTTTCTGGTCACCAGTCGCCACGTATTCATCGATGCTGAGGGCAAGCACTTCCCCGACCGGATCACGATCGAGCTGCACGTCAACCGCGCCGACATTGCGGAGGCGGAAACGGTTTCCATTCCGCTCTATGGCGAGGGCCTGAGCCTGTGGCGGCAGGCAACGGACTCGGCCGGAGAGGTTGATGTCGCCCTGATCGAAGTCGACCAGACGCTGCTGCCGCCGCAGTCGGTGTACTGTGCGTTCACGCCCGAACACATCGTTGCCGAAGAGGCATTCATCGAGGTGGGGGCACCCCTGCTGGTCATTGGATTTCCGCTGGGATTCCACGACGCGTTGCATCATATGCCCGTGGTACGACGCGCCTCACTGGCGTCTTCCTACGGACTGCGCTTTCAGGGAATGGGTTACTTCCTCACCGATGCCCGCACGCATCGGGGGACCAGCGGCGCACCGGTGGTGATCCGGATTCCCGGCGCACCCGGCGGCCCCGGTACTGTTTCCTGTCGCCTGCTCGGCGTGCACTCCTCGCGCTTCGACATGGCGACCCGCGATCCGGTCGAGGATGAGGCGCTGGGCCTGAATTGCGCCTGGTACTCGGACATCCTGCTGACGCTGTCCGAGGGCTGAATCTAGGCGACCGGACGCTCCGTCTGGCTCTTGTTCCGCGCGGCCTGAATGGCGGCATTCAGCGCATATTCGGCGCGCCGCTGCTGCCAGGCATCGAAGCACTGCCGATTGCGCAGCTGCAGGTAATCAAGCACCACGGGCTCATCGTTCTCCAACGCGAAATTTCGCGAACGCTCGAGCAGGCTGTTGCGGTAGGTCATGCAAATCTCCCGTTTCTCCCGGTGAGGCCAATGATCACCGGCGCGCTCGCGCTTCCGATTCGGCGCAGGTCAATTCATGGCGTAGGCGCAGTCCTACGGCAATCGTTATGTGAAGCGGGCTAGCTCTGCCAACGTCTTACGTGGACTGCCGAAAAGTACCGACGGGAGCGGGTCGGGCGGGCACATAACCTTGAAGCCTGTCTCACCGGGGCTGTGCCATGAATCCACGACGTCGGCGAATACTCCTCTACACCGCACTTGGGGTGGTCGGCTTCTTCGTCGTGCTCATCGCGGCCGTGAGCCTGATGGACTGGGATCTGCTGCGGGGGCCGGTGGCGCGCCTCGCCAGCACGAAGAGCGGCCGGCACGTCTCGATCGCCGGGCATCTTCGGGTCCATCTCTGGTCCAGGGCCCCGACGATCACCATCGAGGGATTGCGGGTCGACAATCCGCCCTGGGAGATTCCGCGCCCCTTGTTGCAACTGCAGCGCCTGCAGGTACAAGTTGAGCTGCGTTCGCTGCTCGGCGGCCATTTGATTCTGCGCCAGGTGGAACTCGATCAGCCGGATCTGTACCTGCATCAGGAGGCGTCCGGCCGCGCGAACTGGACCAATGAGAATACGGCGCCCACGAGTGCCACCGCGCCGGCCGCCAAACCCTTCAATTTGCCAGCGATTCATGAGTTGAGCATCGACTCCGGCAATGTCACGCTGGTGGATGATCTGCAGAAGCTGCGGATCAAGGGTACGGTCCAGGCGCACGAGGAGGCCGCTGACGCCAGCGCCCAGGCGCTGCATATCCAGGCGCATGGCACCATCAACGATGAGCCACTCGCCGTGGACGTTTCCGGAGGCAGCCTGCTGGCACTTGATCCGCAGCATCCCTATCCTTTCAAGCTCAGCATCAAAGCTGCCCAGAATGAAGTGGATGCGTCGGGCGAAGTCGTGAAGCCCTTCAATCTGGCGCAGATCGAACTTGAGGCCTCGGCGCAGGGCCCGGACCTGGCGCAGCTGTTTTATCTGACCAATCTTGCGTTGCCGAACTCGCCGCCCTATCAACTCAAAGCCCATATCAGTCGCGATGGCCAGCGCTTTACGGTCCGCGAAATCAAAGGCGTGCTGGGGCGCAGTGACATCGCTGGCAGCATCGATGTCGATGTCTCGCATCACCGCCCCAGCCTGACCGCGAATCTGACCTCCGGACACCTGTTCTTCGCGGATCTGACCGCGCTGACGGGGACGCGCGCGGCGGCGGCCGGCTCGCTGACACCAGGGGCTGCGGCTGCGAGCACGCCGCAGCCCGAGAAGGCCGCCGACGGCACCAGGCTGTTGCTCCCGGACGCTCATCTCGAGGTCAACCGGGTACGGGCGATGGATGCCGACGTGCAGTTCAAGGCGACCTCCATCGAGGCCGGCAAGGTGCCATTCTCGATGGTCAACATCCATGTCAAGTTGAAGGACGGGGTGCTGGTTTTGAATCCGGTCCAGTTTGAAATGCCGGAGGGTCGACTGAGCGGCGCCATCAACATTGATGCGCGCCAGGACGTCCCCGCGGTCCGGATGGACGTTCGTGCCACTGACATCAAACTGGACCAACTCAAAGGGTCGGGCCCCGCAGGCACGGCGCCAGTCGGCGGCGTGCTCCAGGCCCGCGCCGTGGTCAATGGCAAAGGGGATTCGGTGCACGACCTGATGAGCGATGCCGACGGCAGTCTCGTGGCGGTCATCCCGCACGGCGACATCCGTTCGGCGTTTGCGGAGCTGACGGGAATCGACCTGGCAGGGGTCGGGTTATTCCTGACGAAGAGTGAGCAGCGGGCCCCGATCCGCTGCGGCGTAGCCCGCTTCAATCTCAGCGACGGTACCGCGAATGCCCAGACGCTGATCGTGGACACACAAAACGTGCTGATCACCGGCCATGGAAACGTGAATCTCAGCAGCGAGGCGCTGGATCTGACCATCCAGGGACAACCGAAGAAGTTTCACCTGGTGCGCGTACGCGCACCCGTGGATATCCGCGGCCACCTGATTAAGCCGTCGATCCTGCCGGACAAGGGACAGCTACTCAAGCAGGGTGGCATTGCCGCCGCGCTCGGCACGCTCCTCACTCCGGTGGCCGCGCTGCTGGCCTTCGTCGATCCGGGTCTGGCAAAGGATCAGGACTGCAGCCAGCTGATGGCGCAGGCGCATACGAGTTCGCCTGCCACGTCGGCAGCCGGCTCACCGCCGGTTGCCGCGGCCCGCCATTGAGAGAGGGCACCTGCTAGGGCGATTCCCAGTGATACTCAAACGACAAGGCCAGCACCCGCTGCGTCTTGCGTTCAATCAGGGGACTGCGCGCGGGAGTCCCGCGAATCTGGCTGAGGGCCGTGTCGAGATTCACCAGCAGATGCTTGCCAATGAACTTCGTGGCACTGAATCCGACCCCGGCGTCACTGGTGCCGGCCCACGTGATGTTGTATTCGGGGTGACCGGACAGTAAGGACTGCTGCTTGGAGACGCCGTACATCGTCTGCAGATAATGTGCCGTTCCCATGGTGATTGACGGGCCGGCGAACATCACGAAAGTCTTGGAACTGCCGGGAAGCGGCAGATAGGCCGAGGCGTTGCCGACGGCGCCTTCGGCGCCCCCCATGTACTGTCTGGCGGTCACGCGCAGGATCAACGGGAACTTCTTCGACAGCACCCAGGTGGCGTAAAGCTTGCCCGCCGGCGCGGCCTTGATGTCCCCCATGCCATTGAGGTTGGCGCCGTCCAGACTTTGCTCACGACCGAGGTCGTAGGTGACCCCAACGCCGATCTGGTAGTGATCGCCGCGCAGGAAGTTGTAGCCGAGACCCTCACCGGTCGAGAAGTAGGCGATGTCCCGGTAGTAGATATTGATGACCGGGCCCTCGCTCACCTTATAGGCGCGCGCGCCGTCGTAGGCCGGTTGGGCTTCGGCAGCAACCCCCACGACATCGCGCCATTCCGGCAGGTTTGGCTCGAACAGCCGGGCCAGAATGATACCGCCGGAATATTGCCACTCCTGAAGCGGCGACTGAGTTTGCGCCTGGGCCGTGAACGGCACCGAGGCAATCACCCATAGAGCAAGGCAAGCAATCGACCGCAGGAATTTAGACATTTCTGATCATGGATCCTCGATCCGCTACAAGCGCGAGCTGAACTCACGTACCTGTCGCTTGGCCTCGTCGCGCGCAATGCCGTAGCGCTCCTGGATCTTGCCCTCCAGGTATTCGCTGGTGCCATCCGCGACCGTCAGGTCATCATCGGTGAGCTTGCCCCATTTTGCCTTGAGCTTGCCCGCCAGCTGCTTCCACTGGCCTTTCACTTTGTCCTCGTTCATGTGCCCTCCGGATGGGTGGGTTCGAGCAGTGCCGATGCACGCTACCGCACTGAACCTTACGGCCCATTCGGGAAAGCGCCTCACCGCGCGTAGGACCAGACCGATAGCCTAGGTAACGCGCGCCAGGAGCTCATCCAGGACTTCGGGATCGACCGGCTTGGTCAGGTGGCTGTTGAAGCCCGCCTCGTGCGAGCGGCGGCGGTCAGACTCCTGACCCCAGCCGGTCAACGCCACGAGCACCATGTCGCGACCCCAGGGCTGACTGCGTATGGAGCGCGCGACCTCATAGCCGTTGGCGAGCGGCATGCCGATGTCGAGCAAGGCGACATCCGGCCGATGACGCTCGGCGCACTGCAAGGCGTCGCTGCCATCCTGGGCGCGGAACACCTCATGGCCGCTGAGGGAGAGCAAGGTAGCCAGGCTCTCGCGCGCATCCTGATTGTCGTCGGCGACCAGAATCCGGCGCTGCGGCGGCTGTGCCGGCGCCGCCGCCTTGTCCGCCTGTGCGGCGGCGCTGCCGTCGGCGCCAGTTACGGTCTCTGCTTCTGCGAGACGCTCAATGGAGACGGGCAGTCGGATGACAAATTCACTGCCCTTGCCCGGGCCCTCACTCGCGGCTGTCACCGAGCCACCATGCATTTCGACCAGCTGGCGAACCAGCGCCAGGCCGATTCCCAGGCCGCCCTGCGGCCGACCGCTGCGCTGATCGACCTGGGTGAACAGGTCGAAAATGCAGGGCAGAACCTCCGGCGAAATCCCGATGCCGGTATCGCGCACCGAGATCTCCACGTCCCGGTGCCGGCGCTGGGCACGCAGTGCGATGCGTCCGCCGCCGTCGGTATATTTGGCCGCATTGCCGAGCACGTTGCCCAGGGCCTGGGTGAGTCGCATCGGGTCGCCGTAAATGGCCAGCGTCCGCTTCGGAAGTTCGATATCCAGGGTATGGCCGCGCGACTCGATGACCGGGTTTACGGTCTCCACCGCCCGTGCCACGAGTTCGTGAAGTTCGACACGCCGGCGTGCCAGATTGATCTTGCCGCGGGTGATCCGTGAAACATCGAGCAGATCATCGACCAGCCGCGAGAGCTGGATGAGCTGACGCTCGATGATGTCCCGTGAGAGCTTCAGCTGCGGGTCCTCGAACGCCTTCATCTTCATCAGGTGCACGGCGTTGCGAATCGGCGCCAGTGGATTGCGCAGCTCATGCGCCAGCATCGCCAGGAACTCATCCTTGTGGCGATCGGCTTCCTTGAGGGCCTGTTCGGCGCGGGTCCGTTCCGCGACTTCTCCCTGAAGCGCGGCGTTGGTTTTTTCCAGGTTGCGGTTTGCCTCCTGCAGACTTTCATTCAGCGCATGCAGCTCACGGGTCTTTTCCGCCTGCAGCGCGGCATTCGCCTGGGCGAGCTGCTCGTTGGCGTCGGCGAGGTTGCGATTGAGGTCGACGAGTTCGCGGCGTTTGCAATACAGCTCGACCAGCACCGCGACCTTGCTGCGCAGGATTTCCGGCACCACCGGCACCGAGACGTAGTCGACGGCGCCGAGTTTGTAGCCGCGCAGCCGATCAAGCTCCGACATGTGCACGCCGGTCACGAAGATGATCGGCGTGCGCTCGAAGCGTGGATGCTCGTGGATCAGGCGTGCGGCCTCGAATCCGTCCATTCCGGGCATGCTCACATCGAGCAGCACGACGGCGTACTCATCGCGCATCAGCTTGTCGAGCGCTTCCAGGCCCGAGGATACGCAGACCAGATTCTGGTTCAGCTCGCTCAGGACCGATTGGTAGGTCATGAGGCGCGCCGGCTGGTCATCCACCAGCAGTATGTTGACCTTGTCGGGCACGCCCGAGGAGGCCGGTCGAGTGGCTGATCGCCCGTGGTTCAGCGATGCAGCCATAGTCGTACCAGTGACAGTAATTGATCGGTATTGACCGGCTTCGCCACATAGTCCGAAGCGCCCGCTTCGAGGCACTTTTCACGATCCCCCTTCATGGCCTTGGCGGTCAGCGCGATGATCGGCAGCATGCGGAATGCCGGCTGCTGCCGGATCCGCCGCATGGTCTCGTAACCATCCATCTCGGGCATCATGACGTCCATGAGGACCAGCGACAGGTCCTCGGTGCCTTCGACCAGGTTGATGGCCTCCTGGCCGTTGGTGGCGGTGATCACTTCCATGTGATGGCGCTCGAGCAGACTGTTCAGAGCAAAGATGTTGCGGATGTCATCATCCACCACCAGCACCTTGCGGCCCGTCAGCGGCTCATCGCTCTCGTGCAGCGCCTTGAGCATCGCCTGTTTGGTGGGGGGCAGGTCGGCCACCACCCGGTGCAGGAACAGTGCCGTCTCATCCAGCAGCCGTTCCGGCGAGCGCACGCCCTTGAGCACGATGCTCTTCGCGCTCTTCTTCAGGCGGTTCTCCTCGGCGTCGGATATGTCACGGCCGGTAAATACGATAATGGGCAGCCGCCGCAGCGCCGGGTCGGTCTGGATCTCCTCCAGCAGTTCAAATCCGGACATGTCCGGCAATCGCAGATCGAGCACCACACAATCAATCTGATTGCCGCGCATGATCTTCAGGGCCTCGCCACCGGTGGTCGCCGTCATGATCTCAATGTCAGTATGACCCAAAAGCTCGGTGACACTCATCTGTTCGGCCGGGTCGTCCTCGACCACCAGCAGTCGCCGCACTTTGGTGGCCGTGAAGTTCTTGAGTCGATCGAGCGCGGCTTCGAGTTCCTCGGTGGTACCGGTTTTCGTCAGGAAGGCAAACGCCCCGCGTTCCAGTCCGTACTGACGTTCGTCCTCGACCGTGAGGATCTGCACCGGGATGTGTCGCGTCTCGCTGCTGCGCTTCAACTGGTTCAATACCGTCCAGCCCAGCATGTCGGGCAGGAACACATCGAGCGATACGGCCGCGAGCGGGTATTTGCGCGCGAAGATCAGGGCATCCGCACCGGTACGCGCCAGCAGCACCTTGAAGCCGCGTTGCTTCGCCAGGTTCACGAGCACCCGCGCATAGTGCGGATCATCCTCCACGATCATCAGGATGGGCTCGCCGGCGCCCAGGTCATCCCGGTCGTCGGGGATTTCCTCCGCCCGAACGACCGGCAGCACCACCGGCTGGAATACCGGCTGCTGGCTCGCCGGGGTCGAGGGTGCCTGCAGGACGCCGCGGGAATAGGCCGCGCCGACGTACTGCAGCGGCAGATACAGGGTGAAGGTGCTGCCGCTGCCCGCGACGCTGCTGAGGCGGATCTCGCCACCCAGCAGGTGCGCCAGCTCGCGGCTGATCGCCAGGCCCAGGCCGGTGCCGCCGTATTTGCGGGAAGTGCCCGCATCGGCCTGCTGGAACGCCTCGAAAATGATCCTCTGCTTTTCGGGCGGTATGCCGATGCCCGTGTCGCTGACCGAAAACTCGACGACCGCCGGGACCTGGCTGAGCGTCGGATGATCGGGCGCCCAACCGCCGTTTGCGATGCCGACCCGGATGCGCACCCCGCCATGTTCGGTGAACTTGAAGGCGTTGGAGAGCAGGTTCTTCAAGACCTGCAGCAGACGCTTCGAATCGGTGGTGATCGCCCGGCCGAGACGATGGTCGAAATCGGTCGTGAATGACAGCTTGCGGGCTTCGGCCTCGTGGCGGAAGTTGCGTTCGATGGTCTCACGCAGATGGGTGAACAGCAGGTCTTCGCACTCGACCGTCACCGTCCCCGATTCGATCTTCGACAGATCCAGAATGTCGCTGATGAGGTTCAGCAGATCGGTGCCGGCGCCGTGGATGGTGTTGGCAAACTCCACCTGCCGGTTGCTCAGGTTGCCGTCGGCGTTCTCGGCCAGCTGCTGCCCCAGAATCAAGATGCTGTTCAGGGGCGTGCGCAGCTCGTGCGACATGTTGGCCAGGAACTCCGACTTGTAGCGGGAGGTCAGCGCCAGTTCCGCGGCCTTGTCTTCCAGCGCGCGCCGCGCCAGTTCGATTTCCTGATTCTTGCGTTCGACCTCGGCGTTCTGCTCGGCCAGCAGCTTCGCCTTGTTGGCCAGTTCCTCATTGGTCTGCTGCAGCTCGGTCTGCTGTGCCTGCAATTCGCCGGCGAGCTGTTGGGACTGGGTCAGGAGGCCCTCGGTACGCATCGTGGTTTCGATGGTATTGAGCACCACGCCGACGATACTGCCGGTGAGCTGCTCCAGGAACGCCAGATGGGAGGCCGTGAAGCCGCCGAGCGAGGCCAGCTCCATGACCGCCTTGACATGGCCCTCGTACAGCACCGGCAGCACGATCACGTTGCGCGGGCGCGAATTCATGAGACCGCTGGCGACCCGGATCGAATCCTCGGGGATGTCCGTGATCAGCAGGCGCTGGCGGTCGGCGGCCGCCTGGCCGACCAGTCCCTGACCGATCGCATAGCGGCGCGGGCCCTTCTCGGTGTCCGCCTCATCGGCATAGGAGGCGAGTTCCCGCAGCTGGGCACCCTCGGTGGGGGCATCCATGACATAGACGATGCCCTGCTGGGCATTGACCAGTGGCGCCAGTTCCGACAACAGCAGCTTGCCGACCGTCACCAGATCGCGCTGACCCTGCATCATGCGGCTGAACTTGGCGAGATTGGTCTTCAGCCAGTCCTGCTCGTTGTTGCG
>Ga0210385_10002400_pt1 | contig 11343 bp, 10 predicted proteins | sample IncBWH26OmetaG_FD_160107 | JGI IMG/M metagenome (GOLD analysis project Ga0210385, IMG submission 160107) | Forest soil microbial communities from Barre Woods Harvard Forest LTER site, Petersham, Massachusetts, United States - Inc-BW-H-26-O ... | reverse complement strand
GGCCGCGCTGGCGACGTGGACGCCGGCCAGGACGTTCTTCGTCGACCCTGACGTCTGCCGGCGGTATGCGGCGGCGACCAACGAAACCGACCCGGACGCGTGGGGCACCGGGATCGCGCCGCCGCTGGTGGGCGTGGTCGCCACCGTCCCGCACGTCCACATCGTGCTCCAGCAGAACCTGCCCGGGCAGGCGCGGGCGGAGAACCGCAGCGTGCACGGCGAGCACGACGTGCGCTACCACGAGCCCATGGTCCCCGGCAGCACGCTGGAGGTCCGCGGGCGCCTGTACGGCGTGCGCCCGCGCTCGACAGGGACCGCGCTGATCACGCAGGTGGAGATGGCCGATCCCGGCAGCGGCCGGGTCGTCCAGGAGCAGTTCTTCGTGAACTTCCTGCGCGGCGTCATGGCGGACGAGGCCCTCGGCGAGGAACCCGCCCAGCACCGGCTGCCGGACGCCGCGAGCCTGGGCGAGCCCTCGGCGACCGAGCGTTACGGCGTCGACGCCGACCAGACATTCCGCTATGCGGACGCCTCGCTGGACCGCAGCATCTACCACCTGGACGACGCCGCCGCGCGCGCCGCCGGGTTCGACGGCATCATCGTGCACGGCTTGTGCACGATGGCGTTCGCCAGCCGCGCCGTGGTCGCGCACGCGTGCGGCGGGCATGCCGGGCGGCTTCGCCGCCTGGCGGTCCGCTTCTCTCGGCCCATGTACCCGGGGCACACGATGACCACGACGCTCTGGGCGTCGTCGCGGGACGACCCGCCGGGGCGGTTCCGCTTCCAGGTCACCGACGACCAGGGGGTCACGGTCATCACCGACGGTCTCGCCGAGGCGGGGCCGCAGGCCGACAACGAGGAGGCGCAGTGAGCGGGTCAGGCCGGCTAGCAGGCCGGGTGGCGATTGTCACAGGAGCAGGGCGCGGGCTCGGCCGCTCTCACGCGCGCTATCTCGCGTCGCAGGGCGCGGCGGTGGTGGTCAACGACCGCGGCGGTGACGTGCACGGCCGCGGCGACGATGCGAGCCCGGCCGAGGTTGTGGCCCGGGCGATCCGCGCCGAGGGCGGCCAGGCGGTCGCCAGCGGGCACGACGTCGCGGACTGGGAGCAGGCTGCCGAGCTCGTGCAACTGGCGGTCGATTCGTTCGGCGCTCTGCACGTCCTGGTCAACAACGCCGGCATCCTGCGCGACCGGACCCTGGCCAACATGGCCGAGTCCGACTGGGACGACGTGCTGCGGGTGCACCTCAAGGGCCATGCCGCACCGAGCCGGCACGCGATGGCGTACTGGCGGGAACAGGCTAGGGCGGGCACGCCGCTGGCCGCCTCGGTGGTGCACACCACGTCGATCGCCGCGTTCTCCGGCAACTTCGGGCAGGCGAACTACACCGCGGCCAAGAGCGCCGTGCTCGGGCTGTCCCGCGTGATAGCCCTGGAAGGGGCCAAGATCGGGGTCCGCTCCAACGCGGTCTCACCGTCCGCGCGGACCCGGATCACGGTCTCGCGCCCGGACAACGAGCCTGATGACATCACCGAGTGGAACGAGAACGACCCGCTGGACCCGGCCAACGTCTCCCCGCTGATCGGCTGGCTGGCCGAGGAGAAATGCCCGGCGAACGCCCAGGTCTTCCACACCTACGGCAACCGCGTGATCGTGGTCTCGATGCCGTCCATCGTTCATGACCTGCGCACCGAGGGGCGCTGGACGCCCGAGACACTCGACGAGGCGCTGCCGTCACGGCTGCTCGAACTCACCGAGCTCGGCGCGTTCCTGGACGCCTGATGAAGCTACGGCCCGCATACATCGCCGGCGTTGCCGAGACGCCGCTGGGCGAGGTCTGGGATCACAGCGAGCTGTCCATGGCCGCGGTCGCCTCCCGCGAGGCGCTGGCCGAGGCCGGCCTGACCTTTGCCGACGTGGACGCGCTGTTCACCAACTACATGGGAGAAGAGGGGACGGTGCAGCTCGGCGAGTACCTGGGCGTCATGCCGAGGTACGCCGACTCCACTGATCTGGGCGGCGCAGCGTTCGAGGCGTTCGTGCATCATGCGGTGGCCGCCATTCACGCCGGCCGCTGCGAGGTCGCGCTGATCGCGTACGCATCGCGGCAGCGGAGCAGGCGCAGCAGGAAGATGACCCGCGAGTCCGACAACTCGAGCCTGAGCGCCCAGTTCGAGCTGAGCTACGGCCTGCCCGGGCCGCTCGGCCACTACGCGATGATCGCCGCCAGGCACATGCACCAGTTCGGGACCACGTCTGAGCAGTTGGCCGAGATCGCGGTCGCCGCGAGGTCCTGGGCTGCGAAGAATCCCAAGGCCTGGGCGCGCGACCCGATCACAGTGCAGGACGTGGTCGAGTCGCGGCTCATCTGTGACCCCCTGCACCGCCTGGACGTATGCCTGGTCACCGACGGCGGCGGCGCGCTCGTGGTGACCACCGCGGACCGGGCGAAGGACGCCGCCAAGCGGGCCGTGCGCATCCTCGGGGCGGGGGAAAGCCAGACCCACTGGGGCATTGCGCAGATGCCGGACCTGACCGTCACCGCGGCGGCCGTTTCCGGCCGGGAGGCGTTCGGTATGGCCGGGATCACCGCGGCCGACGTAGACGTACTCGAGCCCTACGACTCGTTCACGATCACGGTTTTGCTCGCGCTGGAGGATCTCGGCTTCTGCGGCAAGGGGGAGGGGGGTGCGTTCGTCGAGGGCGGCAGGCTCGCCCCGGGCGGCGCGCTGCCCGCGCTGACGTCAGGAGGAGGGCTGTCGTACAACCATCCGGGCGCGTTCGGGCTGCTGCTGCTGGTCGAGGCCGTGCGCCAGCTCCGCGGCGAGGCAGGCGAGCGGCAGGTTCCCGGGGCCGAGATCGCGGTAGCCCACGGTGTCGGCGGGCTCATGTCGACCGCGTCCACGGTGGTGCTGGGCAATGACTGACCAGGGCCCCGACCTGACCGGCCTGCCGGCCGACCCCACCACGGCGCCGTTCTGGCGGGCGGCGCGCGAGCATCGCCTGGTCCTGCAGCGCTGCCGCTCCTGCGGGCGCTATCAGTTCTACCCGCGCCCGTTCTGCCTGTCCTGTTCCGACCCCGAACTCGACTGGGTCGAGGCGAGCGGCGGCGCGACCGTCTATTCCAAGACCACTGTGCGGATCCCGGTCACACCCGATATGGAGCCGCCGTACGTGGTCGCGATCGTCACGCTGGACGAGGGCCCCCGGCTGACCACAAACCTGATCGGCGACGTGCCGGAGATCGGCGACCGGGTCAGCCTGACCTGGCGTGAGCGCGCCGACCTGCCGCCGCTGCCGGTGTTCCGGCTGGCGGGTGACGGCGAAGGTCAGCCCCGGCCGGAGGAGGGAGCGCGGTAATGCCGCCGGAAGTGCTGTACGAGGTCGTCGACGCGGTGGCGGTCGTGACGATCAACCGCCCGGACAAGCGCAACGCGCTGAACCTGGCCGCGTGCGACGCGCTGAGCGAATGCTGGCAGCAGATCGACCGCGATCCCGCCGTCCGGGCGGCCATCGTCACCGGCGCCGGCGACAAGGCCTTCTGCGCCGGGTTCGACATCACCGAGAAGAACGTGGACGGGCGGCCGAGGACCGAGGACTTCACGCCGCGCCCCGGCACCACGCCGGTGACCGACAAGCCGCTGATCGCGGCCGTCAACGGGCTGGCCATGGCGGCCGGGCTGGCGCTGGTCGAGGCCTGCGACCTGTGCGTCGCCGCCGATCACGCGTGGTTCTCGCTGCCTGAGGTCCGGCTCGGGATCGGGGTGGAGCCGTTCGTCCAGTCGCTGTGGACGCTTCCGCAGCGCGTCCTGTTCGAGATGCTCGTCACCGGCGACCGGCTGACCGCCGAGCGGGCCTACCAGCTCGGGTTTGTGAACCGGATCGCGCCCGCCGCCGAGCTGATGACGACCGCTCACGCCCTCGCCGCCACGATCGCCGGCAACGCGCCGCTGGTGGTGCGCGCGGCCAAGACGATGATCTACTCCGGCCAGCGCGCGATGGGAATGGACCAGGCCCTGGCCGCCGCGGACGCGGCGTTCGCGCCGGTCAGCGGCAGCGAGGACGCGAAGGAAGGCTACCGGGCCTGGATCGAGAAGCGCTCACCGCGATGGCAGGCCCGATGAGCACCGGGCCCGCGCTCAGCGACGTCGTCTGGTTTAGCGCGACCGAGCAGGCTGACCTGCTGCGTCGGCGGGAGATCTCATCCGCCGAGCTGGTCCGGGCCTACTTGGACCGGATCGAGGCGCTCAACCCGGAACTCGGCGCCTATGTCACCGTCTGCGCCGACGAGGCTCTGGCAGCGGCGCGTCTGGCCGATGCCCAGCTTGCCTCCGGAGCGCCGCCCGGCGTGCCGTTCCTCGGCGTGCCGATCTCGATCAAGGACCTTGTCGAGACCAAGGGTGTCCGCACCACCTACTCCTCGAGAGCGTTCGCCGATTACGTGCCCGATTTCGACGCGGCCGTGGTCCGGCGCCTCAAGGACGGCGGCTTCGTGATGCTGGGCAAGACCAACACCCCCGAATTCGGCAACCTCTCGGTCACCGAATCGGTGCTGAACGGGGCCTGCAGGAACCCGTGGGACACCGGGCGCACGACGGGTGGCTCGAGCGGGGGAGCCGCGGCGGCTGTCGCCGCCGGGCTCTGCCCGGTCGGTCACGGCAGTGACGGCGGGGGGTCGGTCCGCACGCCCGCGTCGTGCTGCGGCGTGGTCGGGCTCAAGCCCGCCCGCGGGCGAGTCTCCTGCGCTCCGGGCCTGGGCGAGAGCATGGTCGGCCTGAGCACCGATGGCACGCTGACTCGCACCGTGCTCGACGCCGCGGCGATGCTGGACGTGATGGCCGGGTACGAGACCGGGGACCCGTACTGGGCTCCGCCGCCCGCGCGGCCGTTCCGCGACGAGGTCGGCGTCAGCCCCGGCGCCTTGCGGGTGGCGTTTACCACGGTCAGCCCCATGGGCACGCCCATGGAGCCGGATTGCGTGGCAGCCGTCCGCGCCACCGCTGCGCAGCTCGCGAGCCTGGGCCACCACGTCGAGGAGGCGTGTCCCGTGGTCGACCCGGCCTCCTACGACATCCTGATGCGGCTGTGGGTGACCGCGCCGTGCTACTTCCCCGGCGACCGCGCCGAGATGTTCGAGCCGCTGAACCGGTTCGTGCTCGAGAAGGCCAGGAAGAACTCGAGTGCCGACTACGTCGAGGCCGTCAACGCCCTGCACCGGCTGTCCCGCAAGGTCGTGGCCTTCTGGGACAACTACGACGTGCTGGTCACCTCGGTGCTGCTCCGGCCGCCGGTGCCGATCGGGTTCATGTTCGCCGGCACCGACGATCTGTCGGAGCAGTTCCTGCGCGACGGCTTGTTCCTTCAGTTCTTCACGCCGCTCGGCAACGTGACAGGCCTGCCTGGCATGTCGCTTCCCCTGCACTGGAGCCCGGACGGCCTGCCGATCGGCGTGCACGTGCTCGGGCCGCCCGCAGGGGAGGCGGTGCTGCTGCGGCTGGCGGCGCAGCTCGAGGCCGCGTCGCCATGGCGGGACCGCCGTCCCGAGCTGGCCACGGCCCTGACGGTGTGAGGCGGTGACGGTGGAAAGGCTTGAGGTCACCATCGACCCGCTGGTGTGCGCCTGCACCGGCTACTGCGTGCAGATCGTCCCGGCCGTGTTCGACCTGCCCGACGACGGGCCGACCGTCATCCTGGACCCGCACCCGCCCATGGACCTGATCCACGAGCTGCGCGAGGCCGAGAACCTGTGCCCGACGCAGGCGATCAGGGTCGAGCTGACCGGAGAACCAGAACAGGAGAGCTGAGCGCGGTGAGCGACGAACTCCCCGGCTACGAGGGGACCAGCCTCGACCCGCTGACCGGCCCGGCGGTCAGCCAGATGCCCTGGCTGCGCTCGTACCACGACGTGGTGGAGGTCTTCCGCTCCAAGGCGTTCATCCAAGGTGGCGGCGGGCGCAGGGACAGTGCGCCGATCACCGGCTACGGGGTGCTGGCGCTCGCCGGGCGCGACCACTTCGAGCGGCGGCGGATCGAGGCCGTCCTGTTCCGCAAGGACATGCTGCGCTGGTTCGAGCGGGAAGTAGTGGGCCCCTCGCTGGCGCGCGAGCTCGCTGCGGTCACCGCGGACGGCGTCGGGCGAACAGATCTCCTGCCGTTCCTGCGCGCCGTCTTCTGCGACCTCACCTGCTCGTTCTGGGGGATCGACGGCGTCGACACGCCGGATGCCCAAGACCGATTCCTGACCGTCGTCGACGAGATGACGCTGGGAGGGGCGGTCGAGTGGGAACGCGGCGACCACCGCGAAATCGTGACCCAGTCTGTTGTCGCCCAGCGGCGGTTCGCCGCGGCCTATCTCGCGCCCGCGGCGGCACGGCGGCAGGCGCTCATCGATGCCGTGGCCGCCGGGCGGCTGGATGAGTCCGAGCTGCCTAGGGACCTGCTGACGGTGATGCTCAGGAACTCCCGGCACTTCGAGAAGTGGGACAGCGATGTCTACGTCCGCGAGCTGACCCTGTTCGCCCCCGGCGACACGATCATGCGGTTCGTGCCGCACATGGTGGCCGAGATCCACGAGTGGGTGCAGGACCACCCGGAGGACCGGGCCAGGCTCGACGACGTGGGCTTCCTGCGGCGGTGCTCGCTGGAGAGCCTGCGGCTGCATCCGGCCTCGCCGTACTTCATCCGCAAGGCCGTGGAAGACACCACACTCGCGAGCGGCCTGCACTTCAGCGCCGGCGACTACGTGGTGCTGGACGTGACGAGGGCGAGCCTGGACCCCGAGGTGTTCGGCGCCGATGTCGATCGTTTCGATCCGCACCGTGTTCCCCGGCACAAGGTCAAGCCGGTCGGCCTCGCCTTCGGCGAGGGGCCGCACACCTGCATCGGCGCCGCGATGTCGATGGGCGAGGTATCCGCACGCCGCCTCGGCCCTGACGACCCGATCGGCCTGGTGCCGTTCACGCTGCGCGAGCTCTTCCGCGCCGGCATCACGACCGACTCCGCCGAACGCGCCCGGCTGAACTCCGACAACGCCAGGGGCGAGTTCACTTCGTTCCCTGTCCGCTTCGCGACGGCCCGCGGCCTCGCCGCGGCCGGAAAGAGGTGATCGACCATGCGTCTCGGAATCGCCCTCGGCGCGCCGGCCGGCCCGCTCGCCGGGCCCGAGCTGGCCAGCATCGCCCAGGAGGCGGAGCGGCTCGGGTTCGCCACCGCCTGGGCCGCCGAAGCCTACGGCTGCGACGCCGCGACCACGCTGGCATGGATCGCGGGGCACACATCACGGATCGGTCTTGGCGCGGCGGTGCTGCAGATCCCCGCCCGCACGCCCGCGATGACGGCCATGACGGCCGTGACCCTCGACATCCTGTCTGGCGGCCGCTTTCACCTTGGCCTCGGCGTGTCGGGTCCCGCGGTCTCCGAGGGCTGGCATGGGGTGCGGTTCAACCCCGCCCTGGCCCGCACCCGCGAGTACGTCGAGATCGTGCGGACGGCGCTGCGCGGCGAGCGAGTCGACCATCAGGGTGCGCAGTTCAGCGTGCCGCTGGCCGGAACCGGTCACCGGCCGCTGCGGCTGTCGGTCCGCCCACAACGTGAGGTGCCCATCTACCTGGCCGCTGTGGGGCCCAAGGCCACCGAGCTGGCCGGGGAGATCGCCGACGGCTGGCTGGCCGCCTTCTTCTCCCCGCAGCACTCGGCCGGGCGGGTCGCCGCGATCCGGTCGGCCCGCGCGACGGCCGGCTCCGGGAGCTTCGAGGTGATCGCGACCGTCCCGCTCTCGGTGGGCGACGACCCGGTAGCCGCGGCCGACAACCTGCGTGACTACTTCGCGCTCTACCTCGGTGGCATGGGCACCCGGGAGCGGAATTTCTACAACCTGTTCGCGCGCGAGATCGGCTACGAGCAGCAGGCCGCGGTCATACAGGAACGCTTCCTCGACCGGGACCGGGCCGGGGCAGCGCAGGCCGTGCCGTTCGGGCTCATCGACGAGACGGCGCTGGTGGGACCGAAGGAACACCTCGCCGAGCGCCTGCGCTGCTACGCCGACGCGGGCGTGGACACGGTGACCGTATGGCCGGTGGGCCAGGCCCCCGACGAGGCGATCGTCTCCCTACGCGTCGCGGCAGCCGCGCTCGAGCTGGCCGGCCTGGGCTGATCAGCGAGTCGGCCGCTGCCCGCCGCAGGCCGGCCCGAGAACTGGCCGCGGCCCGTCCCGGGCCGTGCGGTCAGGTCACCACCGGCCAGGCGCCGCCCGCGGTGAGCCCGATCTGGCCGGCCAACCGGTCGGCCGACGCCCGGGCGGCCTGGTAGGTCGCGTGCTCGTCCACGCGCGTCGCGTGCCCGGAGCTGACCACCACCTGACCGTTCACGAGGACCGTTTCGACCGACTTGCCGCGGCTGGCGAGCAGCAGGTTCTGCACCGGATAGTGCCCGGGCTGATATTCCGGCAGCTCGGTCGTGCGCACGACCACGTCGGCCAGCTTGCCGGGCTCGAGCGAGCCGATGCGCGCGCTCAGGCCCATGGCCCGGGCGCCACCCAGGGTGGCCATCTCGAAGACCTCTTCGGCCAGCAGCGGCTCAGGGTCGCCCTGCTCGCGGGAGAGCAGATAGGCGATCATGGCGGCGGTATCGAGGCCGAACTTCGGCACGTCGCTGCCCAGCCCGATGTTGACGCCGTCCCGCAGCAGGCGCGGATGGCTGCGGCTGACTCCCCGCGCCCAGCCCCAGTTCATTGAGATCGCCGGCGACCAGACGATTGACATTCCGGATTCGCGGACGAACGGCGCCTCCTCGTCGCGGATGTGCATCATGTGCGCGAACGAGCACTGCGGCTGGAGCAGCCCGAGCTTCCCGAAGTGGACGAGAGGCATTTCGGCCATCCGTGCTTCCTGGCCGGCGATCCCGTGCAGCGTTGACGACTGGTGCTGGGTGAAGATCACGCCGGTGCTCCCGGCCAGGCCGCAGGCGTCCTGCAGCAGCTGGTCGGACGCCGTGCCGCTGCCGAACACGCCGACGTGGCCGCGGACCAGCCCGTCGGAGCCATTGCGCCACAGCTCGCTGCCGAGCAGGTCCGCGCAGCGGCGGGCGGTGCCGGGCGAGCGGCGCATGCTCCCGAGCATCGGGTCATCGCTGATGTCCCACAGGAACGGCTCGCAGAGGGAGGCGCGGATCCCCACTCCCTCGGCCGCGTCGGCGACCGCGTCGGTGTCGAAGGCCGTGCCAGGCTCCATGAAGCAGGTCACGCCGCTGCGCAGCATTTCCAGGCCGCTGAGCTGCGCGCTCGCGTGCTCGTCCTGCGGGCTCATCTCGTCGTACCAGGCCGCGTAGTACTTGTAGTAGTCCTTCGTGGTCGCCACGTCAGGGAACACGCCCCGGGTGGTCTCGTTGCAGTTGTGCCAGTGGGCGTCGACGAAGCCGGGGTGCACGGGCGCGCCCTTGGCGTCGATGACCTGACGGCCCTGCCAGGCGGCCGTCACGGCACGGTCTGTCCCTACCATGACGATCTCCCGGCCCGCGATGGCCACCGCCCCGTCCGCGTAGACCGTGCGGCCGTCGTTCATGGTGATGACATAGCCATGACGGATGACGGTGTCGCATTCACGCGGCTGTGGCCCTGTCACGCTTGCGCTCCCTTCCGCTCACGGTCCCAGCAGCCTTCGGTCAAGTCGGCGCGCTCCGCCTTGAGCACTTCCTTGCGGACGCGCATAGAAGGCGTCCGGGGGAAATCCGTGGCACGGTACTCGATGTAGCGCGGCACCTTGTACCACGCCAGCCGCTCGGCGCAGAACTCGACGATCTTCTCGGGCGGCAGGTCGGCTTCTGACCGGTCGTCGGTGAGCAGGACGTAGGCCTTGACCTCCTCGCCTCGCTCGCGGTCCGGGACCGGGATGACGGCCGCGTCCAGGATCACCGGGTGGCCGCGCAGCGCGTCTTCGACCTCCGTGGCGGTCAGGTTCTCTCCGCTGCGGCGTATGACGTCCTTCTTGCGGCCCATGAAGTAGTAGAAGCCACGGTCGTCCTGGCGGCCAAGGTCGCCGGTTCGCAGCCATCCGTCCGGCACTGCCTCCCTGGTGGCCTCGGGGCGGCCCAGGTAGCCACGGAACATGCCGGGGCCTCGCATCACGAACTCGCCGGTGACACCGGCCGGGACGTCCTGGCCGTCCTCGCCGGCCAGCCGGATCTCGGCCTCGGGCACCGCGATCCCGATGGAACCCGAGCCGGTCATCTCGTCGGCGTATTCCAGCGGCATGCTGGTCACCACGTTGCCCTCGGTGATCCCGTAGCCCTCGATCCACGGGAAGCCCCAGCGTTCCACGACCTCCCGGTGCAGGTCGGGTGGCATGGCCAGGTGCCGGGCGACCCGGACCTTGTTGTTTCGGTCGCGGGGGTCGGGGGGCGCGCCGAGCAGGAAAACCGGAATCGAGGAGAAGCTGAGGATGAGGGTGACGTCGTTGTCGCGCACCACGTCCCAGAACCGCGACACGCTGAACCGGCGCATGACCACCAGCGCCCCGCCGGTGGCCAGGCATTCGAGCAGCAGGTGACCGGGGTCCGAGTAGAAGAACTGCAGGCAGCACAGGACGCGGTCGGACGGGGTCTGCGGGATCTTCCTCAGCATCACATCGACCGTGCGCAGCCACCATTCGTGATCCGTCATGCAGCCCTTCGGCCTGCCGGTGGTGCCGGAGGTGTAGTAGATGTTGCTGATGTCCCCGCGGGCGCACTCTGCCTGCGCGAAGGACAGCGGCTCGTGGCCGGTGTAGCGGGCCAGGCCGTGCGGCTCATCGCCGCGCACCGTGATCACTTCTCGGAGGCTGGCGAGTTCGGGGCGCAGCTCATCGACGAGCGATTCGTGCTCCTCGCCCAGGATCACGATCACCGAGGCGGAGTCGCGAAGGATGTGCCCGGCGTCAAGCGCCTTGTCGTCGGGGTTGACCGAGACCAGGACCGCGCGGCTCGCCACCACCGCCAGCCACGCGATCATGAACTCGGCCCGGTTGCGCAGGATCACGGCCACGGCCTCGCCTGGCTGAACCCGCCCGGCCAGGTACCCGGCGAAGCGCTCGCTCGCGGCGAGCAGCTCGCCATACGTCACGACCAGCCCGTCCTCGAAGATCATTGCCGGGGCGTCCGGCCACCGGCGGCACGCCTCGTCCACGAGCTCGATCACGGTCTGGTAGGGAGCTGCGCTCCACGGCTCGCCCGCGTTTCGCCAGGCATATTCCGGCATGGCCGCAGCCCCCCTCAAGGTTGGATGGCTCGTCTTCGGGCGCGCGGCTCTTCGGGCGCGCGGCCTTACCTTGACACGCGTCTGAGGTTCGTTCATCCTCGCTATTGGTAACTGTC
>Ga0210385_10002399_pt1 | contig 11348 bp, 11 predicted proteins | sample IncBWH26OmetaG_FD_160107 | JGI IMG/M metagenome (GOLD analysis project Ga0210385, IMG submission 160107) | Forest soil microbial communities from Barre Woods Harvard Forest LTER site, Petersham, Massachusetts, United States - Inc-BW-H-26-O ... | reverse complement strand
CCTCGTCTTCGCCCGGCGGCTTAAGTATCCTGACGGCATTTCCTGGTCCCCATCGCTGTCGTTGCACCGCTATCCAGTGCCGGTTGATCCTACATCGAACCAGGAGTACCGGACTCTGCCGCGCGCCCCTCGCTTACGTTGGTGAAGGCAAAAGCGTATCAGGTTGCCCGGTGCAAATTCTCGCCCCAGGGTGGTTACTGCGGTTTGGGTCGCCCCTAACTCACCGATTACACTAAAGAAGATGATACCTACCCTCGAATGGACCCCCGAAGGCGTCCGCTTCCTCGACCAAACCCGCCTGCCCCTCGAAGAGGTCTATGTCCTGGCCACCACCTATCAGCAGGTCGCGGACATCATCCTTACCATGGTCGTCCGCGGCGCGCCCGCCATCGGTGTCTCGGCCGCCATGGGACTCGCTCTCGGCGCCAGGAACAGCTCCGCCAAAACCATTCCCGCCCTCGCCGCCGACTTCAATACCGCGGCCAGCACCCTCGCCGCCACCCGCCCCACCGCCGTCAATCTCTTCTGGGCCATCGAGCGCATGCGGCAGCGTTTCTCCCAGCTTTCTTCCCGCACCGGATCCACCACCGCCAGCATTCGCACCGGCCTCATCGCCGAAGCCCAGCGCATGTATGACGAAGATGTCGCCGCCTGCCGCCGCATGGGCTCCCATGGCGCCGCCCTCCTCCCCAAACAAGGCGGCGTCCTCACTCACTGCAATGCGGGAGCGCTCGCCACCTGTGGCTACGGCACCGCGCTCGGCGTCATTCGCTCCGCCGTCGAACAGGGCAGCGAAATCCATGTCTACGCCGACGAAACCCGTCCCTTCCTCCAGGGCGCGCGCCTCACTGCGTGGGAGCTGATGCACGACGGCATCCCCACCACCGTCCTCTGCGACAACATGGCCGCCAGCCTCATGCGCCAGGGCAAAATCCAGGCCGTCATCGTCGGTGCCGACCGCATCGCCGCCAACGGCGACGTCGCCAACAAGATTGGAACCTACTCCGTCGCCATCCTCGCCAAAGAGCACGGCATCCCGTTCTACGTCGCCGCCCCGTGGTCCACCATCGACCTCAAAACGCCCACCGGCGACTCGATCCCCATCGAACAGCGTCCTCCCATCGAAGTCACCCACCACGCCGGCAAGCAGCTCACCCCCCACGGCGTCGGCATCGAAAACCCCGCCTTCGACGTGACCCCCGCGCAATACGTAACAGCCATCATTACAGAACGCGGCGTCCTCCGCGCCCCCTACGCCGACTCCCTCCAGGAACAGGAAACCACCGCCGCCGTCTAGCGCAGCCGTTGTTTTGGATTTGTCATCCTGACCCGCATCTCTGTTCGGGGAAATGGGAATCCCACGCAGCGCGCCCTCTTCCAAGCGCTGTCCGCTGTCGGCTATCCGCTGTTTACGCCCGGAGCCTCAGAGTCGAGCGCCCGCGCTCGACCCTCACATCCCCTGCAGCCACCGCGCATACGGATACAGCAGCAGAAACACAATCAGCGCCAGCACCAGCACGTCCGCGTACAGCAGCAGCAAAACCCCGCCATGATAAAAGCTCCACCGCCGCTGCAGGCACCGCACCGTGTCCCACGTCCCCCATATCGCCAGGCACGTCGGAACCACCAGCAGCGGCGACCCGTGAACGTTCGGAAAGCCCGCCCACACAAACGCCAGCACAATGCTCCCCAGCACGAGCACAGTCCCCCGCAGCAACGATCTTGCTCGTATATTGAAAACGGCGTACCGCATTGCCAGCCATGACGAGTCTACCGAATTCCATCGCCCCTCTGTCGCCCGCCGCCAGTCACCCCAGCGAGCAAAAGCGTCTCACCGGGGACCCCGCCGCCAGTCACCCCAGCGAGCAAAAGCGTCTCGCCGGGGACCCCGCCGCCCGCCGCGAGCGCATTGTTCGCCGCGTCGCCCGCGAACTCCGCGACGGCTTCTACGTCAACCTCGGCATCGGCCTGCCCACGCTGATCGCCAACCACGTCCCGCCCGGCATCGAAGTCGTTCTGCAGTCGGAAAACGGCATGCTCGGCGTCGGCCCTTACCCGCTCTCTGGCGAAGAGGACCCCGACCTCATCAACGCCGGCAAAGAAACCGTCACCGCCCTCCCCGGCTCCGTCTACTTCTCCTCCGCCGACTCCTTCGCCATGATCCGCGGCGGCCATATCGACCTCAGCATCCTCGGCGCCATGGAAGTCGACGAACAAGGCACCCTCGCCAACTGGATGATCCCCGGCAAAATGGTCAAAGGCATGGGCGGCGCCATGGACCTGGTCGCCAGCGCCCGCCGCGTCATCGTCGCCATGGAGCACTGCACCAAAGAAGGCTGCCCCAAAATCCTGAAGACGTGCACCCTCCCCCTCACCGGCGTCCGAGTAGTCGAAACCATCGCCACCGACTTAGCCTGGATCCGCGTCACCCCCGAAGGCTTAGTCCTCGAAGAGCTAGCCCCGGGAGTAACAGTGGAAGAAGTCCAGGCACTCACGGAACCCAGGCTAACTATCAGTCCCAACCTGAAAGAAATGGCGGATTGAGCAGTCGACTTCACATGGGATCATAAAATACCCACGAATCACCAATGGACAACATTCCGGAGGCGCCGGCGCAGTTCGTAGCAGAGTGTCTAGGGAGGATCACGCTCCCATCCTTGTTACGTCCCCCTGTTTCTCCGGATGCGGACCCCACAGAAGATCTGGTCTTTTGGGGAATCACGAAGTATGCCTATTCACTTATCGTCCACTTCCGAACGATATTGAAAGGCATCCTTCTGCTTTCCGAAACCGGCAATGAACCCTCAGTCATCATTCTGGGTCGGCATCTGTATGAGTGGAATATGCAAGCCAGCTACGCCTACCAAAAGTTCCAACAACATCTGCAGCAAGTCGATTTGAAAAGCGCTTGGGAGCTTTTTCTTGCGATCAGCGAAGGTAATTCGTGGATTAAGCAGCACGGGCGCAAGTATGCGCCCGAATTTCCGAACGAAATCATCGACAGATCCACTCGGCTGAAACATTTCGCCAAGGCGTACAAAGCGTATCGCCTGAAAGAGTACGGATCAGAAAAAGTGGACGATGACTACAGCTATCTCAGCGAGCACTCCCACCCCAACGGATTCTGTCTGCAGCCCTACTGCGAAATCCATCCCCCGTCAGAAGTGAGATTTGTTGAACCACGCTCCAACAAACTGCCAGGTGTTCTCCACTCCTGCACCATGGAGTGGATGCTCATTATGGCGCGGATTTTGGGCCTGGCGCACGAAGAGACCGTTCAAAGAAAGCTTGTCGGAATATTGAGGGAGATCGCGACCGCCGCGAGGGCCTCGGCCGCAAACGGGCGCGACAGGACGTAGCAGACCGGGGCGGATCACCGCTTTGTATCAGGGCACGACTTCAGTCGTGCCAATTCAGACGCGCCGCCAGGCGTCTGCCTTGCTGCCGCAGGCCGTCCCTGGGGCCTCCCGTCGCGCCGTCCTTTCGGCGCGATGGGGCGCAACCTTGTCGGCGCTCGCCTCGCGAGCGCCCTCCTTGTCCCCGCGACCTATGACTTAAGTACCGCGCAACGCCGCCCCCACGCGCCCTTTCCCCCTAACTCCCCCTATCTCGAAAATCTGTCAAGAGGCGACCCCAAAATCCAAAGCGGGACTAGGTACTTGTTGAAATTTAGCTAATTTGGGCATTCGATGGTTGCTGAACCACTGCCGCGAGCAGTTCATTGGCTCGCTGCGAATTAGGGACGATGAAGCGGCAGTTTATGAAGGTGACGTTGCTGAGCGTCAAGGGGCCGCCACGGTAAACAATTACGGCATCCTTAAAAACGACGTTCTTTATGACAAATCCATCAATATCGGTGCCTTGCGGAGAATTGACGAGGGCGCGCTCTCCTGTGAGTGAGCCGTCGTGGAGATATATTCCCCCTCCGGGAATATGCTCCACGCTGGCGAAGAAAGACATGGATTCAGAGCGGGGAGGCTCCGCAACCGTTCCTCGGTACTCTGCGAGATTCAGCAATCCATCGTGGGTTGGCTCCGATAGAGCCGGGATTTTGGCAAGGTCCTGATACTTCTCCAATACAGTGGTGAACGATTGCTGGGTGGCTGGGATTTTTGCGGCGTTCTGCTCTGTTATCCATCGGTTGGCTGCAGCTAAAACAGCTTTGGCTCCGTCAATGCGTCCCGCCTTGGAGTCGAGTAGTGCAACCTGAAGCGCTTCATCAATCAACGTTTTTGTGTCACCGCCTTCCTTCGCGCCAACAATGCGCACTGCGGTTTCCACTCGTGAGATGTGTTTATCCAGCACAGAGAACTGATGTGCGATCCAAAGCGTTCCGGAGACAACGGCAACAGTAATGGCGCATATAGCCGTGATCCAGTTTGCGACATGCGACTTTTCGCCCGCGTGTTCGGGTGGTTTCGCTTTTGTTGGTGCCATTTCAAATTCCTCCAGCAAGGCGGAATCACTGGCCGGGGAATCCAAGACCGCCGCTTCCAGCTCGATTAAGTTTTCCATCGGACACACACCTCAGGTATGCTTTCTGGTGTCCGCAGAAAGTTCTGAAGACCCGCCTGGCAGCGGGTCTTTTACTGCCTCGCTATTCTACGCCTGCCGTATACGGCGGCCTCTCAACAGATTCCCGATATTCCAGCCGCTTCCCCTCCATCTGCTTAATCGCCCGCGCTACGCGCTCCCCGTCATCCATCTTGCGGGTATTCCAGCGGAACTGAAATTCATTCAGATAGTTCGGAAGATGCTTCCGGCTGACGCTGTGAAACGTGCCCATGATGCCGCGTTGAAGCAGCGAAAACACGCCCTCGATTGTGTTCGAGTGAATGTCCGTTCCCCAGCGGACGTACTGCTTCGCGCTGTGCTTGACCGTGTGGTGCCCGCCAGCGAATGCCACGCCCACACCCTTGTATGCATTGAAATCGTCCGTGATGATCCGGCAGGACCGATCCGCATTCTCTGTGATGAAATCCCGAAGATGACCAGCCGTGATGCGGGGCACTACGCGAAAGCGAACATCTCCTCCGCGCTGGACGACGCCTGCAACCGGGGTTTTCTTCGTTCCACGTCCCCAGTACTTCGTATCCGTGCGGCCCTTGTAGCGGGGCTTGCCTCCGATATAGACCTCATCCGCCTCGACCGTGCCCGTCAGCTTTGCGACGGATATATCGCCAACGCCGTGACGGATGCGGCGCAGAACGAACAGGGCCGATTTGTGTGTAATCTCCATCTCACGGGAAAGCTGAAGGGCACTGTAGCCCTTCTTGCCACTTGCTGCTTTCCAGATCGCGTAGACCCAGACGCGCAGAGGAAGGCGCGTTTCCTCGAATACGGTTTTCGTCCGCACGGTATACATCTCTTTGCAATCCCGACAGCGCCAGCGATAGTCCTTGTTGCGCTGTCCGTCGCGCCCTACCATCCTGTAGACCGCGACGGTGCCGCACAGAGGGCAGTTCGGAGTATCGGCCCAGCGTTGTTGCTCCAGAAATGCGACGGCCAATGGCTCGCTAACCGCCGCTTCCCGAAGCCCCGCAAGAATGGCTGATTTGCTCTTTTTCATGAACAAATCGTACCATTAATTGCAACAGGTATCAAGAAAAATCTTATCAAGAAGCATGAAAATCCATATCGCTACAACTACGCGGCTGCTGCGAATCAACGAAGTGGTTTATTTTGCAACATTTATTACATTTTATGTCAGCACTGAACGGTTTGCCGCATAGCGTCAATCTGTGTCCACAATTTAGACACAAACCTATCGAACGGTGGTCCACAGTGGGGACGTGCCGCCGCTTGGAGGCTCCTTGCATTTTTGTGGTTGACGCCGACATAGTTACCTCCGTAGAATGGGACCCGATTTAGAAAGGCCTTCGCGATGGACGATTCCTATCGGATGCGTTTGAAAATCGGGACTCACGAGTTTGAGGCTGAGGGACCGGTTGCGGTAGTGCAGGAGCAGGTAAAGCGTTTTATGGAGTTGGTTGCGTCTCTGCCCGTGGACTACATCAAAGAATCCGCCGCGCCATTCCCCGGCATCGAATCGCGGGAATATCCCGTCGCGCCATCTGCTGCGCAGACTCCCCCGCCCACGTCCTCCGCGAATACCGACGTCTCTCTGCTCGAAAAAATTATGAAAATGGAGAATCGCATCATCAGTCTGACAGCACGCCCTGAATCGCCAGAAACAGCAGTACTCCTGCTGCTCTACGGCCAGAAGGCTTTGCGCCAGAATGATGGCGTCACAGGCGCGGAAGTTATGGAGGGAATTACAGCCACCGGTGGGTTGGCGATTCAGCGCGCCGACCGTCTGCTTGAGAAACTCGGGCGTGACGGCGATGTGATCGTAATCGGAGAACGTCGCGGTAAACGCTACCGACTGACTAACGCCGGACTCGCAAAGGCGAAGGCGGCAGCCAATGCGCTGCTTGCGATTGTCGCTTGAATAAGTTTTTGGAGGACGCGATGACCAGAGATTAAGGGCCGCGCTGAACGGCCTAAGCAAAGTGGGAACGGCATCCTTAGACCGGCTCCCGTCCCCACATTCGGCGCTACATGACCCCCCGTGCTGGAATTGGCAGTCAGACGCGGCTTGCACCCGCGTGCCCAATTCGGGCGTCCGGGTTCGAACCCCGGCGGGGGGACGCTCCCCTCGGACAAGGGACCAATGCGATGATAAAACAGTATGCCCAAAAAACCCAGGACGAAATCCCCCAAACGTAAGCGGGGACCAAAAGAGGAGCGGCTGGTCATCACTGACCCACAGGCGGCGCTGGATAAACTGCTGCGTCCGAAGCCGAAGCCGTGAGAGAGGCGGATAATCACATCCGCCCCAATCCCTCTTGTTCAAGCTGATCGCGCTCTTGATTACTTTCACGGATGCCCCAAGTTCTGTTGACTTCCTTCGCGAAAAAAGCCTACGTTTCGTCGCACACCAAAGAATTCCTGATTTTCCTTACGCCGCCCTCCTCGTAGGCGGCGTCCTTTTTGCTCTCAAGGAATTTCAACAAGTACCTAGTCCCGATCCAAAGTAATGACGCCTCATTCCACACCACTTCCACGCCAACCAACCCAAAGATATTTGGCGTGATTTCTAACTGGATTTGGTATTCTGATAATAGGGAGTAAGAAAGAAAAAAGGCCGCCACCAGGGCGGCCTTTTCTGTTTCCGGAGACAGTCTCTGCCAACATCATGAACGCCGAGATCAATGCCAATCCGTGGGTCACACCACCGGTAACCCCGCCCAACGGGCCCCGCAAGTTGCCTCATGACAGCAACATGCCAGAGTCCCCAACGGCCCTGCCAGAAGCCTCGCGGAGGCAACAACTTGCCGCAGTCTCGGGGGAAGAAAATAATTTCCCGCCGGCGCGCTTCAGCGCGGCCCCGTATCAGCAGAAATTGGAAAGCGAAGTCACGATCATCGCATTCGTCGCCGGCGTTGCCGGTTTCTGCTGCTCCGGTTCGCTCCGCAGCAAGCCGTACAGCGTGAACACCGTCACCAGCACCACCGCAATCGCCGCGGCAATCACATACGGAGCGCGCGGCCAGCGCGAAACCTCCGGCTCGTCCAGGTTCGCGGCCGCCTCGCGCTCGCCGGGCAGCATGAACGCATCTCCAAACAGCGCGCCCTGTGCGTGGACCTCGGTCGAGCGCAGCGCCACCAGCCGCGGCGCGCTGCTGCCGGCCATCATTGCCGCTGGTTTCTTCTCCGTCGCCGATTCCGGTTCCACCTTTGGCGCAACCGATGGTTCGGCCATCTTTTCTCTGGACACAACCACGTCCGCAGTACCGGCTTTCATCGCCTTCTTCGAAAGCGGCTCGATCCGCTTCGCATCGCGCGCAAGCTCCAGCCGCGTCCCGGCCAGCGCTGCCACTTCGGTCGCCGCCGCCATCCCGCTCAGTGCCCGTCGCACCGCGCGCGCCATCGACTCCGGCAGCAGTTGCAGCACCGGATCGTTTTCTCCCGCGGGATATTTACCGGTCACCGCGTACGTCGCCATCCGCGCCGCTGCCCGCACATCTTCCGCCGCAGCCGTTCCAAACGCGGACCCGGCCATCTGCACGCAGTCGCTGCGCAGCTTGATGGTCTCGCCCATCGCCACCACGCTCGCCGCGTCGATGTGTTTGTGCACCAGCCCGTGCGCGTGCATCATCCCCAGCGCCGCCAGCACCGCATCCAGCACCTGGCGCCCTTCGGCCGCGCTCAGCAGCCGCTCGCGCAGCACGTCCCCCAGATTCTCGTCGGTCATCTCCATGGTCGCGACCACCACCGGAACATCGTCGAGGTGCGAAATCACTGCCTCGCCGAGCGCCACCACATTCGGGTGCCGAATCTCCGCCGCAGCCTGCAGCCGCTCCAGCAGTTCGTCTTCATCGTTCAGCGCCTCGGTAATGCTCAGCATCACCGGCACGCCGTCCGGTCCAATCGCCTCGAACCACGCGCGCCGTCCTTCCGGCCGCACCAGGTGTCCCAGCAGCCAGCGCTCCCCGAGCTTGCGCCCTTCAAAATCTCCCCACAGCATCATCCGATTCAGGCCAGCTGTCGCCATATCGTGCTTTCCTCCCGCGGTTCCAGAGCCTCGTCGTCGGCGCACCCACACGGGCGCACTCCTCAACCCTTTCATTGCTAGTAAACAGCCTCCAGCGACGAAGTTACGAGCCTTTTTTCATGTCCAGAACACACCTTGGTACGTATCTGCACTGTCAATTCCGGACGCTCCCGGGCCGTGTGGCCCACTCGTGTCGCCCTTCTTTGGCGACAAGGTCGGCGCAGGGGTCCTCTCTTCTCCAACAATGCTAGGCTCGAAAGCAGAATGTCGTCACCTTCCGCCGATCCGTCGCAGACTCCGCAACCTGTCCGGCTCTGGTGTCCGGTCTGCGCCCGCTCCGTCGACGACCCCCTCGTGTGCGGCGACTGCTCCTCCGTCATCTGCCGCGTTTGCGGAACTCCGCTCGAATCGCCCGACGAGCTGGCCTTTGGCTAAGAAGTTACCGCGCCCCCCACAACCCGCGGCCGAACCGGTCACCGTCAGCCCACGCTGGCTGCTCGCCGCTTTCGCTTTCACCGTGGTCCTTGCTGCACTCTGCGGATACGGCGCTCTCTGCCTGCTCTTCTACCAGGGACAGTGGCAGTTCCTCTTCCATCCCAGCCGCGCCATCTCTGCGACGCCGGCCAGCGCCGGCATGGCTTTTCAGGAGATTCACTTCGACGTGGACGACGAAGGCCAGCCTCAGCTGGACAGCTGGTATCTTCCCGCCGATCCTGGATCGCAATACGTCACAGTCACTGTGCTTTATCTGCATGACGGCCGCGGCTCTCTCTCCGACTGCGTTCCCGCGCTCCAGACGCTCCATGCGGTCGGTGTCAATGTCTTCGCCATCGACTACCGTGGCTTTGGCCGCTCCGCCGGTGCCCATCCCACCGAACGGCTGGCGACAGAAGACTCCATCGCCGCCTGGACTTACCTCACCGACATGCGGCATATCCCGCTGCGCAACGTCATCGTCTTCGGCCACGGCGTGGGAGCCACCTTCGCCGCCCGCCTCGCCGCGCAGTTCGCCCCTGCCGGGGTCATCCTCGAAGACCCCAGTCTTTCCGCACGCCAACTCTTCCTCGCGGACGCGCGCGCCCGCATCTTGCCGCTGTGGCTGTTACAGAACGAGAAGCTCGACCCCTCCGCCGATCTTGCCGCCACCCACGTTCCGCGTCTCTTTCTTGACATTCGCGGCGACTCGGCCCGCACCCGCGCCCTGTTTGACGCATCGTCGTATCCGAAGCAGTACTTTGACCTGCGCGCTTCGCCTGACTCCACGCTGCTGGCCACACTCCGCCGTTTCTTCGATGACGTCCTGCGATAATCGGTGCATCACGTCCGGAGCAGCGACCCCATGATCGCGCCTTCGTTCCCATCCGCGTATGATCGCTCGGAACTGCAGGACAGGAGAACTGGCATGGCTCAGATGATCGTGCTCTACAAGTCGCCGAAGGACCCGGCGAACTTCGACAAGAACTACTCGGAGATTCACATCCCGCTGGCAAAGAAGATTCGCGGGCTGCGCAAGTACGAGATCAGTGAAGGTCCTGTGATGACGCCGCTGGGTCCGTCGCCGGTTCGGCTCATGGCCATCCTCCACTTCGACTCGATGCAGGCGATGCAGGCCGCATTCGCCACCCCCGAGGGCCGGGCGGCGGGCGAGCATGCCAGGTCGCTGGCCGACCTTGACATCCTTCTGTTCGACACGCGCGAGGTTTGATGGGAGCCCTGTACCCTGCTCCCTGAAGTAAGTTGACCCGCCCCTCTGAACCCCGTAAACTTGATGTTTGCGGCGAATGTGTCCACGCATCTCTTCCGCCTGCATTCATTTTCGAAAGCGAGATCCGATTCACTCATGGCGAACCACGTTTCTGCGCTCAAGCGCGCCCGTCAGACCACGAAGAAGACCGCGGTCAACCGCTCCAACAAGACCCATTTCCGCACCACGCTGCGCGCGCTGCGTGAAGCCATCCAAAAGGGCGACCCGGCCGCGGCCACCGAGCAGTTCCGCGTTGCCGTCTCGGTGATCGACAAGAGCGCGCAGAAAGGCGTGATTCACGCCAACACCGCGTCCCGCTACAAAAGCCGTCTGAACGCGCGTGTGAAGGCCATCGGCAAGACGCCGGCAGCCAAAGCTTCCGCCAGCAAAAAGTCCGCCCGCTAATCTGGTTCTTTTGATTTGGGGATGATGGGGAGCCGCTCCGGCTCTCTGTCGCTGACCTAATTGCTTTCCTGATCGATCGCCTGGAATCCCGTCGGCGTATAGCTTGAGGTGACCGTGCCGTTGTCGACGGTCACAAAGGTCACGCCTTCGTGGTCGCCGTACTGCATCCCCTTCCACCAGTTGCCGCACACGGCTCCCCCGGTCACATACTGGATGCCGTGACGGTGCACGTCTTCGACGATGTGCGTGTGCCCCTGCAGCAGAGCGATCACGTTGTACTTCTCCAGCATCGGGACCATCACGTCGGCATTGCTGACCGGGTCGTAAACACTGCTGTTCGATCCCGGACCGTAGCTTGCCATACTCGTAACCAGCGGTACATGGCTGATGACGATGGCGGGAGCCCCGGCGGTCGACTGCAATACGCGCTCGAACCATATCATCTGCTTCAGATCGATCTCCGGATGCCAATCGCGCCCCTTGATGAGAATCGAATCGAGCACGATAAACGTCACGCCTTTGTGCTGGAACGTGTAATACGTCGGAGTGTTGAAGGTCTTTTCGAACATCGCCTTGCCGTAAATCACATCGTGCGAGCTCATCCCGGTCTCGAGTCCCGCCACGTCGTGATTTCCCAGTACAT
>Ga0210385_10002398_pt1 | contig 11352 bp, 9 predicted proteins | sample IncBWH26OmetaG_FD_160107 | JGI IMG/M metagenome (GOLD analysis project Ga0210385, IMG submission 160107) | Forest soil microbial communities from Barre Woods Harvard Forest LTER site, Petersham, Massachusetts, United States - Inc-BW-H-26-O ... | reverse complement strand
GCGCCGAGATCATGAAGGTACCCGCGCCCGCGCACGTAGTACTCGCGACCGGACGATTCGATGATCCGACCACCGACGTCGTTGTTCGACTGGCGGATGGCGTCGATGACCTCGCCCACCGTGACGCCGTAGGCGCGCAGGCGGTCCGGATCGACCGTCACCTGGTACTGCTTCTGATAGCCACCGACGCTGGCGACCTCGGCGACGCCGGGGACGCTGCCGAGAGCGTAGCGCAGCGTGAAGTCCTGGAACGTGCGCAGCTCGTCGAGGCTGTGCTGGCCCGTCTTGTCGGTCAGCGTGTACTGGAAGGTCCACCCGATGCCGGTCGCATCGGGGCCCAGCGTCGGCGTCGCGCCCTCCGGCAGTGCCCCCTTGAGGCCGTCCAGGTACTCGAGCACGCGGCTGCGCGCCCAGTAGAGGTCGGTCCCGTCGTTGAAGATGACGTAAACGAACGACATCCCGAACATCGAGAAGCCGCGTACGTCCCGCACGTGGGGCGTGCCGATCAACCTCGAGACGATCGGGTAGGTGACCTGATCCTCGATCAGCGTGGGGCTGCGCCCCATCCACTCGGTGTAGACGATCACCTGCGGATCCGAGAGATCCGGGATGGCGTCGAGCTTGACCCTCCGCAGGGCCAGCAGCCCGGCGACGAGGGCGAAGCCTACGCCCATCAGCACCAACCAGCGGTTGCGCGCGCAGAGCTCGATGATCTTCTCGACCATGATCAGGGGCCTTCGATCGCCGAGCGCAGGCGGCTCTCGGAGTCCACCAGGAAGTTGCCGGTCGTCACCACCGTCTCGCCCTCCGCGACGCCGCTCAGGATCTGCACCCGGTCATCGCGGCGCGCGCCGACGGTGACCGCCCGCGGCGCAACCCGACCCGCGCCCTGCGACACGAAGAGGTAGCGCGCCTCGCCGGTGTCGACCACCGCTTCGGCAGGCACCGTGAGACCCGTGGTCGACGGCAGCTCCAGGTATGCCGTTGCGGACAGGCCGGGGCGCAGGCGGGGACCGTGGCGGTCCGACGGGCTCTTGAGCTCGATCCGGACCCGCAGCGTGTGGCTCGTCGAATCGAGGACCGGATAGATGAACGTCACCTCGCCGGTTTGCGTCTCACCCGGATAAGCCGCCAGCTCCAGCCGCGCGCGCTGGCCCAGGTGAACCCGCGAGATGTCCGGCTCGTAGATCTCGGCGGTGACCCAGACGTGGGTCGGGCGCCGCTCGTTGGCGGCCACCACGCCGACGCTGCGCAGCTCGCCGCCGATCGCCTCGCGCTTGACCTTCGCGGTGCGCATACCAATGAGCTGGATGCGCTCGGGGGTCAATTGGATGTCGGCGTGTCCGGCGACACCCGAGCCCAACGGGCCCGGCTTCGGCGCGCCGTTCGGGGCGCCCTCGGGCTTCAAGACCAACGTCATGCTGCAGATGGGGCATTCGCCCGGATGGTCCTGCACGACCGACGGATGCATCGGACATTGATAGAGCGGCTCCGACGATGCGTGGCGGTGGGCGCCAACATAGGCGCCGGCAAACCCGACGATCGAGGCCGTCGCGACCAGCCCGGTCAGCAGGACCAACACCCAGCGGACGATCGACATCGTTGCGACGCCGGGCGGTGGCCCCGGTGGCGGCGGAGAAATCGATACACGGTCTGCGGATCGCATGAACGGCTCCTCGAAAAGACCAATGCCTGACCTGGGCGACGGCTGCGCGCGGCGATTGCGCCGCGACCGAACGCCTGCCGGCGGGCGAGCGACGTTCGGGTGCCAGGCGGTCCACGCACGTCTCTCGACTGCCGCTGCGCCGCCAGATCTGGCGCGCAGAGGTCAGCGCTCGGCGCGGACGCTCAGATCAGGAACGCGTGCTTCAGGAGAACGAGAGGCGGACCCTCGCCGGGAGGGCCCTGAGCCTGCCAGCCGCGCGCGGACGGCGCGAAGTCCGTCCGCACGATCGAGACGGCGAGGGCGGGCAGCGCGGCGGCGACCGTCCAGGCCGAGTCGACGCCGGAGAGCTGCGCCGCTTCGACCACCGGCCTGTCGGTGGCGCTCAGCTCGCGCGCGCAGCAGTCCTGCGCCTTGAGGATCGGGCCGCCATCGTGGGACGGCGCGGCCTCTTCCGGGCAGCAACAAGCTGGCCGCAACATCCCGTCGATACGACAGCGCAACATCATTTGCCCGGGCAGGTAAACCGCCAGCAGCAGGAGCGGCGCGAGCGCCACCACCTTCTGCCAGGCCGCGAATCGCCGGGACGTCATGCGTCTCAAGAGTCCGCGATAGCCACCACCCTGTCAAATCGAGGGCTCGGGTGAGCCGCTTTTGGAGGCCCATACCATCGGGGGAGATACGCCATGAAGCTCAAACTCTATCTCCCGGTATTCTCCGTCGTCGTCGGTGCCTTCATCGCAGGCTGCGGAAGCTCTAATTCTGGCAGTCCGGGTATCGGCGGCAGCGGCGGCACGCACGCTGCGGGCGGTACCGGCAGCGCCGGCAAAGGAGGTGCGGGCGGCAACGCCGGCAATGGCACCGGCGGATCGCTGGGGACGGCTGGTACGCAGGGCAACGCCGGCGCGGGAACGGCGGGCGGGGGCGGGGGCGGCTGAAAAATTGGAGCCGGTGGTACCAACGGCGGTGGCGGTTCCGGGACGGGCGGCGCGGCGGGTGGCGGCGCAGCGGGCGCAGGCGGGAAGGCCGGCGCGGGCGGCACGGTCGCAGCGGGCGGGGTCACCGGCACGGCCGGAGGCGGCGCGGGTGGCGCCCGGCCGACCGGCGGGGTGACGGGCGCGGGCGGGTCGAAGGACGCCGGCGTGACCGATGGCGGCGCCGTCGCGACGCCGGCTTTCGACTGGGTCGGTGTGGTCGGGTCGGGGCAGAGCCTTTCGGTCGGCACGACGCCGGCCGCGCTGACCACGCAGCCCTACAACAACATGATGCTCTCGCTGGGCAGCGCCACGGTGCCGGGAACCGGCAGCAATCCCTGGGATCCGACGGTCAGCGGCCTCACGATGGTCCCGCTGGTCGAGCCGGTGCGCGCGCTCGAGACCAGCTATCCGAGCCCCTACCCCGGCAACATCTACGGCGAGACGCCCCACGCGGCGCTGGCCAACGAGATCACCCGATTCGTGAAAGCCGCCTCCGCCGGCGCCGACTACATCACCGTGCACACCGTCGTCGGGGAGAGCGGACAAGGGATCGTGGCGCTGAACAAGCAAACCGGCAGCACCACCGGCACGACCGGGCGCGCCTACGCGGCGAGCCTGTTCGAGGTCGGCGCCATCACACGGTTGGCGAAGGCCGCGGGCAAGAGCTACGGCGTGGGCGTGATCGTGATGACCCACGGCGAGACCGATTGCAGCAACGCGATGTACGGGGATCAGCTCGTTCAGCTGGCGTCCGACTACAACACGGACATCCCCGCCATCACGGGCCAGAGCTACCAGATCCCCATGTACCTCTCTCAGCAGCACGGCTGCCCGGGCGCGCCCGCCTGCACCGCGAGCACCGACGTACGTCCGCTGGCCAACAACTTCGAATGGCAACTGGGCGTCGAGCACAAGGGCGCCTTCGTCTGCACGGGTCCCAAGTATCAATACCCGGCCCACTCCGACGGCGACGGCATTCACCTCAACGTGACCGGCTACGAGCTGCTGGGCGAGAAGACGGCCGAGATCTATTACCAGCGCGCCGTCCTCGGTCAGGATTGGCAGCCGCTGCAGCCGATCAACGTCGCCCGCAGCGGACGCGTGGTCACCGTGCAGTTCCACGTGCCCGTGGCGCCGCTCAACTGGGACACCACCTTCGACGCGCCCGTGATCGCAGAGTGGAAGATGGGGAAGGGCTTCGAGCTCTTCACCTCCACGTCGAACGTCACCATCAGCTCGGTCGCCATCTCTGGAGACTCCGTCCAGATCACCGCCAGCGCCGATCTGCCGACCAGCGATCTGAACGTCGGCTACGCCCTGACCTCCCAGGGCAAGCAGCTCTCCAACCATTCCAAGGCCGTCCGTTGGGGCGAGCTGCGCGACTCCGACACCTTCGCGGGCGCCTCCACGAAGCAGGTCAACCCCAACTACGCCGTGTCGTTCAGTCTTCCGGTTCCCTGATTCTGGCGCCGGCGAGGGTGCCGCCGCGAGGTCAAGGCGTCGGCAGGTAGGTGGCGAGCCCCCCGATCTCCTGGGCCGTCAGGGCGCGGCCATAGATGCGGGCGTCGTTGAGGTACCCGACGAAGCCGCTGTCGCAGACCTGCTCGGCGGTGCTGCAGCCGTCGCGCTCGTAGAGGCCGCCGATTTCCAGGCTCCCTTTCTCGGCGACGCTGGCGACGGCGGGCATGCCGGTGGTCGGCGTCTCGTTGGTGTAGAGGGTGAGCTGCCAAACCCCGCCCGTCTCGCTGAAGACGCCGGCGACGAACACCCATTGGTTTTGCGCCAACGGCACGGTGGAGAGCGCGCTGTAGTTGTTGGCGCTGGACGGGACCCGCATCGTGATCGCGTAGCTGTCCTCGTAGAGTTGCGGTCCCTGGTCGATTCCCATGACCAACCCCATCCCGTTGCCGCCCTGCCGATTGATCCAGATCGTCATCGTGAGGGGCGGCGTCAGCGCCGTGAGACCGGCGACCCTCACGTAGGCGTACAGGTCGCTGAGCGCGTCGTTTTGCATGATCGAGATGGCGCTGGCCTGCGTGCCGAAGTGATTCGCGACCAGGGCCATCGTGTCGCCGACGTTGACGATGGCGCCGCCATGGCCGGGCGTGACCAGATCGGGGACGGTGGTGCCGTCCATGTACTGGGTCCCGAGCGCCCAGTGGCCGACCAGCCCTTCGATCTGGCAGGTCGAGCTGCAGCCGTCGCCGGACAGGGTGTTGTCGTCGTCGCACTCCTCGCCGCGATCGATGTTCCCGTCCCCGCAACGGGGGCCGGCGTCGACCGACGATCGGCCGTCGGTCGCGCCGCCGTCGGTTCCGCCGCCCGCGTCGCCGCGGGCGCCAGCCGCGCCGCCGGACCCGCCGCCCGCATCGCGGCCACCGCCCCCGGCATCGAGCGTCGCGGTCGGCATGCAGATCCCGTCCCGATTGCAGCCCTGGCCGGGCGGGCAGGTATTCGCGGGGCTGCACTGGAGGCCGACCAGATAGGTGGGCGCGTAGCAGCCAATCCCGACCAGCGCGGCGGCGAGCAATCCGAGGCGCCGCACCTTCAGAACCTCCACCCCAGCTCGGCGCCGGCCGTGTGCGCGCCGACGAGCGGCGCCACCGTCGCCTCGCGACCCGGACGGCCCAGGAAGGTCAGAACGGCGCCACCCACGATCAACGCGCCGCCGACGCCGATCGAGATCTCCATCGCCAGGTTCCTGCTCTGTCCTTCGCTGGCGGCCTGATCGAGCGCGGTCGTCCAGCCGGTTTGCCGCAGCGAGGGGTTCGTGACCTCACTTTGCAGATCGCGCGCGTCGATCCCGAATTTCACGCCCAGCGCGATCCCGATCGCGCCCGCGGCGGCGCTGGCGATCCCGGCGTAGCGGAGGCGCCGCTCCGCCTTCCGGCGCGCCTGGGCGGCGTTGTCCTGGGCGGCCACCGCGGCGTTGCGATCGATCTCCAGCTTCTCCTGCCGCGCCTCCTCGACCCGGCGCTGCGCCTCGGCCTGCGCACGCGCCACCTCGGCCTCGTGCGCCCGGCGCGCCGCCGCCTCAGCTTCCAGCTCGGACTTGAGCTTGGCCGCGAACGTGCGCGCTTCCTCGCTCCCCTGGGCGTGCGGCGCCGCCTCGAGGTAGCGCTGGTAGTAGTCGAGCGCCTTTTCGCGATCGCCTTCGAGCCGGTAGATCTGCCCGATGTTGAACAAGAAGGCCGGGCTGGGGTCGAGCTGGTAGGCCCGCAGGTATTCGTCCAGCGCCGCGTCCCACTCCCCCGCGTCGTGGTGGCGCTTGCCGGCTTGAAAATGCTTCCTGGCGTCGTCGCGGCCGTCGGCATGCGCCGTACCAGCGCCCCACGCGATCAGCGCGGCCAGTAGCCATCGAGCGATCGCGGGTGCCCCCATGCGGTCGACATACTACAACCGGCCCGGCACATCGCGGGCACGTGCCGTGGTCATGAGATACCATCGGGCCGTGCGAGGCCGGGTGGTGGGCAACTATCGAATCGGCGACCAGCTCGGCCAAGGGGGCATGGGGGCGGTTTATCGCGCGGAGCACACGCAGCTCGGCAAGAAGGCCGCGGTCAAGGTGTTGCTCGAAGAGCTGTCGAACAACAAGGACCTGGTGGCGCGCTTCTTCAACGAGGCGCGGGCCGCCACCGCCATCGATCACCCGGGCATCGTCGGTGTGTTCGATTTCGGTTACGCCGTCGACCGCCGCGCCTACATCGTGATGGAGTTTCTTGACGGGGAGACGCTGGGCGAGCGGCGTCGCCGCCTGGGACGGCTGCCGGTTCCCGAGGCGTTGACGATCTGCCGGCAGGTCGCCGGCGCGCTCGGCGCGGCGCACGCGCGTGGGATCGTTCACCGCGATCTCAAGCCCGACAACATCATGTTGGTGCGCGATCCCGACGTGCTCGGTGGGCAGCGTGCCAAGGTGCTCGACTTCGGCATCGCCAAGCTGACCGAGCGCGAAGACGGCGGTCCGGACGATACGCTCCCGGCGGTCAAGACGAACAACGGCAAGATCATGGGGACGCCGGCCTACATGGCGCCCGAGCAATGCCGCGGCGCCGGCGACGTCGATCACCGCGCGGACATGTACGCGCTCGGGTGCGTGCTCTACACGCTGGTCTGTGGCCGGCCGCCATTTCTGGCCGAGGCGTCGGGCGATCTCATCGCGGCGCACCTCCTGTCCGAGCCGCCTTCGCCGCGCACGGTCTCGCGGGAGATCCCGGAGCCCGTCGAGGAGGTGATGCTGCGACTTCTGGCGAAGCGTCCCGACGATCGCTACGCCTCGATGGCCGAGGTCGTGATGGCCCTGGAGGGGGCGAGCGCCGGTGCCTTGCCCGAAGGGCTCGGACGTCGCGCTTCGGCGGTGCACGTGGCGGAGCGCGGCGATCTGGTGCCGACGGTTGACGACAAACCTAGGCAGCCGACGACGTTGGGATCCGCGGCGCGGCAGTCGGCGATCTTCCCGTCGCCGACCAGCAGCCGGCGCTGGCGCGCGGTGGGCGTTGCGGTCGTCGCGGCGGCGATCGGGCTCGTGGTCGGCGTGCGAACGCCTCACCTCCGGGAGACATCGACCTCGCCGATTCCCCTGGGCGGGCCAGCCGGTGCCCCGACCCTGGCCGCCGCGCCTGCGGCGTCCCCGGCGCCGCCGGCTCCACGGGCACCCCCGCCGACGCGCCTCTCGCCATCCCGCGTGGCGCTCACGATCATCAGCCAGCCGCCCGGCGCGAGCGTCACCCGCGCGTCCGACGGCGTTCGCGTCGGCGTCACGCCGGTGATCGCCTCCGCCCCGCGGGGCGCCGGCGACGTGCGCTTCATCGTAAAGCGCCAAGGATTTCGCGAGGAGGTCGTCGGCCTCGACGCGGCCGCCGACGGCACGCGGCAGGTCATGCTCCGCCCCATCGGTCGGCGCGCACCGGGCGCGCCCAGCTCGGCGTCGGCGGTCGTCACCAAGGACACCAGGTCGGCGGTGACGCCGGCGCCCGCCCGGCACGCCGCCAAGCCGATCGAGGACGGCGCGCTGGATCCGTACAGCCCCTAGTCGCCTTCGCCCGCGTCGCCGAACTTCCGTGGGTCGACCGCGTGCTTGGTGAGCCAACGACGGAGCTGGTTACGATGTAGACCGAGCTGCTTGGCCGCGCCGGTCACGTTGCCCCCCGCGTCCCGCAAGGCCGCCTCGATTTCCACTGGCGTTGGTTCGCGTGGCGGCCTATCGCCCGGCGCCGGTTCACCTCCGGCGGCGGTCTCGAATGCCAGGCCGGCGTCCGATTCCAAATCGCGATCCTCTACGGTCGTGCGTCGATCGGCGCGTGCGGCGTGCCCGGACCGGCGGACCGCGGCCAGAAGCTCGCGGACGTTGCCCGGCCATGCCCGCAGCGCGCAGGCCTCGACGAACAGCGCGTCCGCCCTCAAGGCCGGGTCGACGTCGCCCAGCGCCCGGGCGATCAACCAGGGGATCTCCTCGACGCGCGCGCGGAGCGGCGGCAGCTCGATTTCGGGACGGCCGACGCGAAAATAAAGATCGCGCCGGAAGGCCCCGGCGGCGACGGCGCTCCGCACGTCGCGGGTGGTGGCGGCGACGATCCGCACGTCGACCGGCGTGCCCTGGGTGGCGCCGAGCGGGACCACCTCGCGGGTCTCCAGCGCGCGCAGCAGCTTCCCCTGCACGGCGGGATCGAGCTCCCCCAGCTCATCGAGGAACAGCGTCCCGCGATCGGCCGCCTGGAAGTAGCCGGCGGCGTCGGCGGTCGCGCCCGAGTAGGCCCCCTTCTTGGCTCCGAAAAGCAGTCGCTCCGCGACCCCCTCGGGGATCGCGGCGCAGTTGACCGCCACGAACGGCCCGCGCGCGGCGGGGCCGGCGTCGTGGAACGCGCGCGCGGCCAGCTCTTTTCCGGTTCCGGTCTCCCCGGTGACGAGTAATGTGTCGCCGGCGGTGGCGGCGCGTTCGATCTCGCTCCAGGCTCGGCGGAGGGCGGCGCCGATGATCGGGCCGGCGGTCACCGCCACGCCGCCTGCGAACGGACGAACGTCGGCGGCCAGCAGAAACAGGCTGCGGCCGATCCGGAGCAACCCACCCGGACCGCGCGCCTGTTCGGGGTCCACCCGCGCCCCGTCGAGGAACGTGCCGTTGCGGCTGCCGAGGTCGCGAACGCGCCAGCGGTCACCGTCGATGGTGACCTCGGTGTGACGGCGGGAGGCGCGCTCGTCGTCGATCCCGGCGGTCCCGCGGCCCAGCTCCACGCCGCCGCGATCCAGGTTGATGACCCGCGCGCTCGGCCCACCGCCGCCGAAGAGGGCGACCAGACCTGGGATGGGCCTAACGGCCGCGCGGGCGGCGAGGTGCTCGTCGTCCATCGTGCTGTCGCCGCCGGGAACCACCTGGACGAGTATCGCACGGTGGGCCCGACAGCCCGAAGGCTGCCGGGCCATCTGGTGGTTTGGCGCGCTCGCTCACATGCCGTATCGCTCGTCCGGCGAGTACCGGGGCGTCGCCAGGGGGAGCTTGCCGCAGTGGTTGAGCACCGGGAATTGGAGCGACTGCCAGCGGAGGTTGGTCGTGGTTTTCTGGCCGGCGTCACCGATGAACCCGACGTCCCAAAGCGCCGGAGCCCCGAACGACGACCCGTTCGACAGCGCGCAATGGAGCCCGTCGCTGGCGAGCGCGCAGAGGTCGGCTTTGCCATCCCCGTTGATGTCCGGATATTGGATCGTGCCGTAGAGTGCAGGTTGGTTCCAACCGTTCGCGTCGCTGAAATCGGCGCTCCAGGTGCTGATCGGCGTGAACCCAACCCCGGTCGAGAGGGCGCACTTCACGCCGCCCGAGCCCCGGCCGCAGACATCGGCGCGCCCGTCGCCATTGACGTCCGGGAACTGGATGGTGTCGTAGTACGCCGGGTTCGAATTCCAATTTTCGATGGCGTCGTCGAAGTTGGCGGTCATGAGCGTTTGCGGGCCGAACAGGTTCTGCTTGTTCGAAAGGCTGCACACGATCCCGCCCGAGCCTCGACCGCAAAGGTCGGCCGCGCCGCCGCCGTCGACGTCGGGGTAGTAGATGGTTTGGTAGTAGGGCGCCTGGTCCCAGCTCTGCGCATCGGTGAACATTCCCGGCGTCCAGAGGGAGAACGTGCCCGCACCGCCGCCCGCGACGTCGAGGTCGCAGCCGACCCCGGTCGGGCCCCGCCCGCAGAAGTCGGGCTTGCCGTCCCCGTTCACGTCGGGATAGGCGCTGGTGCCCCAGTAGGCGGCCTCGTTCGGCCACAGCGACGTGATATCCCCGCCGTCGTAGCTCCCGAACGATGGCACGACGTTGGTGAACACTCCCCCCGGCTGGGCACCGGCGGCCCAGGAGGCGCACCAGACTCCGGCGCTGCCGAGGGCGCAGACGGCGCTGGGCAGGTACGAGATTGAATTGGCCTGAAGACCCACGATGGTGCCCACGTCGAACACGCTGACCTTGCCGTTCGCCAGGTCGCACTTGAGGGTGACGATTTGGGTTTTGATGTCCTCGACGACCAACCGGCAGAAGTCGGCCTGCCCGTCGCCGTCGAGATCGGGAAATTGCAGGGCGGCGTCGGCGCCGGGCAACGTCGCGTCCGCCTGGGAGGTCCCGTTCGCCCAGATGGGCGCAGGGGCGTCGCCGGACCCGAAAGGAACGAACTGGGCCTTTCCGTCGGAGGTACCGCCCACGATGTTGCCGCTCGTGTCGAGGGCGACGAAGGTGACTCGTCCGGTGCAGGTGGTCGCGTCGGGCGTCGTCGCGCCGCCGCCGCTGCCTCCCGTGTCCGACATCTTTCCGGGCATCGGGTCGCCGTCGCCCGTCTCCCCGCATCCCGTGGCCAACCCGAGGCCGCCCACCAAAAGCATCCCCACCGATTTCATCTTCGACAATCCCAACATGGTCCACGTCCTCTCGAAAAAAGGTTTGAAAGAGACAACCGGCGGGTGGCGGGCCCGCCGGTCGTTCAGCGCGTCGCGGTCGCGGGGCGCTCAGTTCGCCGCGCCGTACCCGGCGCCCAGATCTTGAGTCCAGAACTGCACCACCTGGATCGGTTGGCCGTGGGCGAGCGTGGTGGGATAGACGAACATCCCCCACGAGTAGCCCCAGTTGGTGATGTCGTCCTGCGCGCTGATGTCGCCGACGCTGGCGTCGTATTCGGTGTCCTGGTTGACGCTGATGGAGTAGCTCGAGGTCGAGTCGTACGTCTGGCTGTACGTCGCGGTGAAGAGCAACCCCAGCGAGGCGCTGGCGCCTACCGAATACGTCAACGCCTGCTCGCTGGTCGCCTCGGTCGAGAGCTGAATCTTCAGACCGCTATGACTGTTGTCGAAACCCACCGTCGAGAGTCCCTGCGCCCACGACGAGTTCAGGTTTCGATTCAAGATGGCGTCGCGCTGGTCCGGCGTCGGGAAGGTGCTGGGATCTCCCACCGTTTGCGGCAGGATGTCGGACGAGATCTGCGGGCCATCGCTGCCGACGAACTGGTTGTAGTTGTCGACGTTCCACTTGTAGATGCGTGAACCCACCGGCACGTCGACCGTGAACGTGGTCCCCACCGGGTCGCTGGTGCTGTTGCCACCGGTCACGACGTACTGGTAACGCATCGCCAGCGTGCCGTTGAAGATGACGACGTTGTCCGGATAGGTGGCCGAATAGTTGGTCCCGTAGGTCGTGGTCGTGGTCGTGGTGTTGCTGGTCTCCAGCGCGCGGCCGACCGACGCCGAGGC
>Ga0210385_10002397_pt1 | contig 11353 bp, 9 predicted proteins | sample IncBWH26OmetaG_FD_160107 | JGI IMG/M metagenome (GOLD analysis project Ga0210385, IMG submission 160107) | Forest soil microbial communities from Barre Woods Harvard Forest LTER site, Petersham, Massachusetts, United States - Inc-BW-H-26-O ... | reverse complement strand
CTCGACCGGCAACCAGGTCGAGGACCTGTCGCTGCTGTTCATCATCGTCCTGCTGGTTCTCATCTTCCGGTCGCTGTCGCTGGCGCTGACCACGCTGATCCCGCCGCTGCTCTCGGTGACGATCTCCGGGCCGCTCGTCGCCGAGGCCGCGGCGCATGGCCTGCAGGTGTCCTCCCTGGCCCAGTTCCTGATGATCGTGCTGGTGCTGGGGGCGGGTACCGACTACGGGCTGTTCCTCGTGTTCCGGGTCCGCGAGGAACTGCGCGCCCGCCAGCACGAGACGGCGGGCGAGCGTTACCCGGGCGCCCGCGGCCTGGGCGGCAGCGTGGCCCGTGACCTCCTCCATGCCCGGCCGTCGGCCCAGGAGGCGATCGTCTGGTCGGTCACCAAGGTCGGCGAGTCGATCGCGTTCTCCGGCGCGACCGTGATCGCAGCGGTGCTCACCCTGCTGCTGGCCAGCTTCTCCTTCTACTCCGGCCTGGGCGCGCCGTTCGCGATCGCGGTCGGCGTCACGCTGCTCGCCGCGCTGACCCTGCTGCCCGCGCTGCTTTCGATCCGCCTCTCGCTGCTGTGCATCAAGCGCTCGGTGTTCCGGAGCATGTTCGGCCGGCCGAAGCTGCTGCCGTGGAACATCCAGGGCAGCGGGAACCCCGGTATCTGGGGCCGGGTGGCCGGAAGGATCGTCCGGCACCCGGTGCCGACCCTGCTCGCCGGTGTGATCTTCTTCGGCGCGCTCGGGACCGCCGTCTTCGGCTACAAGGCCGCCGGCTTCGGCGGCAGCAGCACGCCGCCTGCGGGCAGCGACTCCGCCTCTGGCCAGGTGCTGCTGACCAAGTACTTCCCGCAGTCCGCGGCGAACCCGACCAGCCTGATCTTCCGGTTCAGCACCCCGGTGTGGCAGGACCCGGCGCCGCTGGCTAACGCGACGGCCCAGCTCCGGGCCAGCGGCCTCTTCAAGCAGGTCACCGGTCCGCTCAATCCGGTCGGGGCGACGCTGACGCCGCAGCAGTACTCCGAGCTGCATGCCGCGCTCGGCCCGGCCCAGGCGCTGCCGACCGTCCCGCCCGCGCACAGCGCCGTGCCGGCCATCGGGTACGACATCTACCGCGCGACCGCCAACTACGTCTCCAAAGACGGCCGCACCGTGCAGTTCTCCACCAGCCTCAAGGCGGGTGACGCCGGCACCACGTCGGCGATGAATGCCGTCCCCTCGATCCGCGCCGAGACCACGTCGGTGGCCAAGTCGGTTGGGGCCACAGATTCGGCGGTCGGCGGCGAGGCACCAGCCCTTTTCGACATCAGCACCATCTCGAACAGCGACCTGAAGCGCATCATCCCGATCGCGATCGTGGCCATCGGCCTGCTGCTCGCCCTGGTCCTGCGCAGCGTGGTCGCGCCGCTGTACCTGATCGCGTCCGTCGGCATCTCCTACCTGGCCGCGCTCGGCCTGTCCGTGCTGATCTTCATCAGGCTCGGCGGCAGCGGCGGGCTGGTGTTCTTCATGCCGTTCCTGATGTTCATCTTCCTGCTGGCTCTGGGCGAGGACTACAACATCCTGGTGATGACCAGGATCCGGGAAGAGGCGCGCCAGTACCCGCTGCGGGAGGCGGTCACGCGCGCGCTCGGCCGGACCGGCACCACGGTGACGTCCGCGGGCCTGGTGCTGGCCGGGACGTTCCTGGTGCTGACCGTGGTGGCCGGCAGCGGCTCGGGCGGATCGCAGATCCAGGACATCGGCCTCGGCCTGGCGCTCGGAATCCTGATGGACACCTTCCTGGTGCGCACGCTGCTCGTGCCCTCCACGGTGGTGCTGCTCGGCCGGTGGAACTGGTGGCCGTCGCGGATGAGCCGGATCAGCGCAGACCAGCCGCTGGCCGGCCCGCCCGGCGGGTCTTCGGCGCCCGCTGCACCAGCCACACCGGCTCCGCCTGCTGCACCAGCCGGCCCGGCGGACGGGCAGCCGAGGCAGCCCGACCCGCTGCGCTGAACTTCGGAACCACTGTGCCGCCGGGCCGCAAGCCAGCACAGCCAACGATCAGCGTCATCATCCCGGTGTACGCGGTCGGGGAGTACCTGGGCGCCTGCCTGGACTCGATCCTGGGCCAGGCGCCGGACGGTCTCGAGGTCGTAGCGGTTGACGACGCCTCGCCGGACGACTCGGGCCGGATCCTCGACGCCCGCGCCAAGGAGGATCCACGGCTGCGGGTGCTGCATCTGACCGGCAACGCCGGGCCCGGCAACGCGCGCAACGTGGGCCTGGCCGAGGCGTCCGGCGAGTACGTCTGGTTCGTCGACGCAGATGACCTGCTGGCCGGCGGGGCGCTCGCGGCCGTCACCGCCAGGCTCGGGCAGGACCGGCCCGACGTGCTGCTGATCGACTACGAGGACCTCTACCCGGGCGGGGGGAGCGGGCCGAGCCCCGGCGCGGCCCTGCTCCGCGCCGCACCGGCCGGGGTCTTCACGCTCGCCGGGCAGCCGCAGCTGATCCAGCTGACGATGACCTCGTGGAGCAAGGTGGTCCGCCGTGGCTTCCTCGTGGGCCTCTGCATGCCGTTCCCCGAGGGGATCCACGAGGACGTGCCGCTTACCTGCGCAATGCTCCTCGGCGCGGAGCGGATCAGCGCGCTGGCCCGGGTCTGCTACCGGTACCGGCGGGCCAGGCCGGGGGCGTTCATGACCGCCAGGAGCAGCGCGCAGCTGCGGATACTCGGCTCGTACGAGCGGGTGTTCGCCCTGGCCGACGCGGCCGATCCGGCGCCAGCCGCCCCGGTGCGGGCGGCACTGTTCGATCGGGCGATCTGGCACTACACCACGGTCCTGCCGCTGGTGCCCCGCACCGAGCGCAGGCAGTATTTCCGCCGCATGCACGAGGACTTCGTCCGCTACCGGCCAGCCGACTACCAGCGGCCGCGCGGTGCACGCGGGGTAAAATTCGGACTGGTGGAGCGGAACGCCTACTGGACGTATTCCGCGCTCGAGCCGTTCAACCAGCTGCGGGTGCTGCTGGCGAGGGCCGGCTCGCGGCTGACAGCCGCCTCGCGGGGACCAGCGGGACGGCGGGCCTAGCGGGACGTGGTGGGCGCCAGGGAGCCAGGAACTTCGGGGGTCTGACCGAAGGGAGCGGCGACATGCGGCACGTGTTCGGAGTTCTTCTTGCGCTGGTCATGTTCGCGGCGGTGTTCGTCGGGGCGGGCTGGGCGGTGGAGAAGATTGTCACGTTGCGTGCCAGCGGTGGCGGCCTGACCACCCCGCACGGCGCGATCGCGCTCGCCGTCGTTGTTGGCGTCGGCCTGCTGCTCGGCGTCCTGCTGGCGGTCCCTGCCGTGTCGCCGCTGGCCGCCGGGCTGCCCGGGCTGGTGCTGCTCGGCTGGACCGCGCTGCTCGCGGTCAGCGAGCGGCGCGCCATCCAGATCGTCCCGCTGCACGCCCACTCGTTCGCCGTGGGTTTCGGGGACATGCTGACCAGCGGCGTGCTGGCGCTGGCCGGCGCCGCGATGATCATCCCGCTGTTCGTGCCGTCCCGGTGGCGGCGCCGGTACGTGGGGGAGGACTACTACTCCGACGAGCCGACCGGGGCCGGCCTCATGCGCTAGGCCGGCGGCCAGCCGCAGGACCGGTGCTGGCCCCCGCGGTGCCACCGCCGGGGGCCAGCACCCGCGAGCGGGTTAGTGCGCGGCGCCCGCGAACTGGGCGGTCTCGGTCGAGCCGGCCAGCGCCGTGGTCGCTGACTGCGGGGTGATGGCGGATGCCACCAGGTCGAAGTAGCCGGTGCCGACCTCGCGCTGGTGCCGGGTCGCCGTGTAGCCGTCTGCCTCGGCCGCGAACTCGGCGTCCTGCAGCCGGACGTAAGCGGGCATGCCCTCGTCCGCGTAGCCGCGGGCCAGGCTGAACATCGAGTGGTTCAGCGCGTGGAAGCCGGCCAGCGTGATGAACTGGAACTTGTACCCCAGGTCGCCGAGCTCACGCTGGAACTTCTCGATCGTGCCCTCGTCCAGGTGCGCGCGCCAGTTGAACGACGGCGAGCAGTTGTAGGCCAGCATCTGGTCCGGGTAGACGCTCCGGATCGCCACGGCGAACTCCCTGGCCACGTCCAGGTCCGGCGTGGACGTCTCCATCCAGAGCAGGTCGGCGTGCGGCGCGTAGGCAAGGCCGCGGGCGATGCACGCCTCCATCCCGCCGCGGACCCGGTAGAAGCCCTCCGCGGTCCGCTCCCCGGTCAGGAACGGCTGGTCCCGCTCGTCCACGTCGCTGGTGATCAGCGTCGCGGACTGGGCGTCGGTGCGGGCGACGACCAGCGTCGGGACGCCGCAGACGTCGGCGGCCAGCCGGGCCGCGTTCAGCGTGCGGATGTGCTGGGAGGTCGGAATCAGCACCTTGCCGCCCAGGTGCCCGCACTTCTTCTCCGAGGCAAGCTGGTCTTCCCAGTGCACTCCGGACGCTCCGGCCGCGATCATGGCCTTCATCAGCTCGAACGCGTTCAGGACGCCCCCGAAGCCGGCCTCGGCGTCGGCGACGATCGGCGCCAGCCAGTACGGCGTGTCGCCCGCGCCGCCGGCCTCCGCCCAGGAGATCTCGTCGGCGCGCAGCAGCGCGTTGTTGATCCTGCGGACGACCTGCGGCACCGAGTTGACCGGGTAGAGGCTCTGGTCCGGGTAGGTCTGGCCGGCCAGGTTGGCGTCGGCCGCCACCTGCCAGCCGGACAGGTAGATGGCCCGCAGGCCGGCCTTGACCTGCTGCACCGCCTGGTTTCCGGTCAGCGCGCCGAGCGTGGCGACGTAGCCGTCCTCGTTCAGCATCGCCCAGAGGCGCTCGGCGCCGAGCCGGGCCAGCGTGTGCTCTTCCTGTACCGATCCGCGCAGCCGCACCACGTCGTCCGCCGAGTAGGTGCGCTGCACGCCCGCCCAGCGCGGGTCCGAGGCCCACTCCTGCCGCAATGTCGCTGCCTGATCGTTCACCGCTACCTCCCTGGCCGGTCCCGGGTTTCCGCAGCAACCCGGGGCGATACCAGCTAGCGTGCGGCGCGTTGCCGAGAAAACCAAGGATTCATCGCAGTGAACTTCGCAAGAATTTCGTCTAAGGTGAATATATGGCAGTCTTCACCGGAGAAGATTCCCCATCCTTCACCGAACACAGTCTAGATCTCGGCGTATTCGGCCAGCGGCTCCGGCATGCCCGGCGCGCCAAGGGGCTGACCCTGGCCGAGCTCGGCGAGCGGGTCGGCCGTGCACCCTCGGTGCTGTCGCTGATCGAGAACGGCCGGCGTGAGCCCAAGCTGTCGCTGATCGAGGCGCTGGCGACCGCGCTGTCAGTGCCAACGGCGGAACTGCTGCGGCGCCAGCCGCCGAGCCGCCGGGCCCAGCTGGAGATCGCCCTCGAGGAGGCGCAGCAGGACCCGGTCTACCGTGACCTCGGCCTGCCGCACCTGCGGGTCGGCGCGCGGGTGCCGAGCGACGTGATCGAGCACCTGCTCGCGCTGTACGGCGAGCTGCGCAAGCAGCGGGCCAAGCCGACGGCGACGCCCGAGGAAGCCAGGGAGGCCAACGCCGGCCTGCGGGCGATGATGCGGGAGCGCGGCAACTACTTCCCCGAGATCGAGCAGGAGGCGGCCACCGCTCTGGCGACCGCCGGGTACACCGGCGGGGCCCTGTCCCAGGGCATGCTGCTGTCGGTGGTGAGCCACCACGGGTTCACCGTCCGGTACGTGCGCGACCTGCCCCGCTCTGCGCGGTCCGTGACCGACTTGCGCGACCGGCGGATCTACCTCAAGCAGGAGTCCATCGGCATGCACACCCCGCGGACGATCCTGCTGCAGACGCTCGGGCACTTCGTGCTCGGCCACAGCGCACCCGAGGACTTCGCGGACTTCCTCCGGCAGCGGGTGGAGGCCAACTACTTCGCCGCCGCGGTGCTGGTCCCGGAGCAGCAGGCGACCGTGTTCCTGCGCGAGGCCGCCGACGCGAGGAGCCTGTCCGTCGAGGACCTGCGGGACGTGTTCTCGGTGTCGTACGAGATGGCCGCGCACCGGTTTACCAACCTGGCCACCCATCACCTCGGCCTGCCGTGCCACTTCGTCAAGAACGACGAGGGCGGGATCATCTACAAGGCGTACCAGAACGACGGCGTGGTGTTCCCGGCCGACGCCACCGGCGCGATCGAGGGCCAGCGGATGTGCCTCCAGTGGTCGGGCCGGCAGGTGTTCACCGCCGACGACCGGTTCAGCCCGTACTACCAGTACTCGGACACCCAGTCGGGGACGTACTGGTGCGCGGCGTTCGTGGACCAGAGTCGCGAGCGTGGCTTTGCCATCACCCTGGGCGTCCCGTTCGAGCACTCTCGCTGGTTCCGCGGCCGGGAGACGACGATCCGGCGCACCTCGGCCTGCCCGGACGGGGAGTGCTGCCAGCACCCGCCCGCCGCGCTGGCGGCGCGCTGGGAGGGCCGGGCATGGCCCTCGGCCCGGGCGCATTCGCACATCCTGTCCGCGCTGCCCACGGGGAGTTTTCCTGGCGTCGACGAAGCCGACGTCTTTAACTTCCTGGAACGCCACGAAAAGGACTGACCGGCGCCGCGTCAGCCGAAGACCGGCGGCCGCTTCCCGATCAGGGCCGCCGCGCCCTCCTTGACGTCCTCACCCATGAACGTGAGCATCTCGTAGGCCGCGGACTGATCGAAGATCGGACCCGCGGTCTTGAGCCAGCCGTTCAGGGCCCGCTTGGTCAGCTGGATCGCGAGCTGCGGCCCGGTGGCCAGCCCCTGCGCGATGCGCAGCGACTCCTCGAGCACCTGCTCGCGCGGCAGGGCCTTGCTGACCAGCCCGATCCGCTCGGCCTCCGTGCCGATGACCATCTCGCCGGTGAGCAGGTAGTACCGCGCCCTGGCCATGCCGCACAGCAGCGGCCAGATGATCGCGGCGTGATCGCCTGCTGCGACGCCGAGCCGCACGTGCCCGTCGCCGAGCCGCGCGTCCTCGGCGCAGATGCTGATGTCCGCGAGCAGCGCCACGACCAGGCCGGCCCCGACCGCGACGCCGTTGATCGCCGACACGATCGGCTGCGGGCAGTTGATCATGTTGTAGACGAGCTCGCTCATCTCGGCGAGCATGTTCGTCACCCGCTTGTAGTCGCCGATCTGGCGCTGCACCATCCCGAGGTCCCCGCCGGCCGAGAACGCCTTGCCCGCGCCGGTCACCACGACGACCCTGGTTTCCTCGTCACGGGCTATATCCGCCCACACCCGGGCGAGCTGGCCGTGCATGGCCTCGTCGGCGGCGTTGTACTTCTCCGGCCGGTTCATCGTGATCTGGAGCACGCCGTGCTCGTGCCGGTCAAAAAGCAGGCAATCGTAGCTGCCGTAGTCCATCCGGTGCGGCTCCCTCGAACGCGGGCTGATCTTGTCGGGCCAGGATAAGCGGCGGTGGCCCGGCGCGACTGGTGCGGCAGCCGCCGGTGCTGTTACTCTTGAGTAACTTGGGCGGCAGGCCGCCTGCACCAACGAGGAGCATGATGAGCAGCGAGCAGGACCCCGGCAGCGGCTTTTCCATGGACCTGGGCCAGGATCTGCGCGACGTGCGCGACTGGGTGCACGAGTTCGCCGAGACCGTGATCAGGCCGGCCGGCAGCGAGTGGGACGAGCGCGAGGAAACGCCCTGGCCGATCCTGCAGCAGGCATCCAAGGTCGGCCTGTACTCGCTGGACTTCTTCGCCCAGCAGTGGCTGGAGCCGAGCGGCCTGGGCATACCGGTCGCCTGGGAGGAACTGTTCTGGGGCGACGCGGGGATCGCGCTGTCGATCGTGGGAACCGGGCTGGCCGCCGTGGCGGTGAGCGGCAACGGCACGAACGAGCAGATGGCCGAGTGGCTGCCGCCGATGTTCGGCGACACCGACGACGTCAAGCTCGGCGCGTTCTGCGTATCCGAGGCGGACGCCGGCAGCGACGTCGCCGCGATCAGGACCAGGGCGGAGTACCAGGAGGCCACCGACGAGTGGGTGCTGAACGGGGCCAAGTCCTGGGTCACCAACGGCGGCATCGCGAACGTGCACGTGGTTGTCGCCGCGGTCGACCCCTCGCTGGGGCTCCGGGGCCAGGCGAGCTTCATCGTGCCGCCGGGCACCCGCGGCCTGTCCCAGGGGCAGAAGGTACGCAAGCACGGCATCCGGGCCTCGCATACCGCCGAGGTGGTGCTCGACGACGTCCGCGTGCCCGGCCGCTGCCTGGTCGGCGGCAAAGAGCGCCTCGACGCCCGGCTCGCCCGGACCAGGGAGGGCGTCCGCAGCGGTGAGCAGTCCGCGCTGAAGACCTTCGAGGCGACCCGGCCCGCCGTGGCCGCGATGGCCGTCGGCGTGGCCCGCGCGGCGTACGAGTACGCCCGCGACTACTCGGTCGGCCGGGTCCAGTTCGGCCGGCCGATCGGCCAGACCGAGGGCATCGCGTTCCTGCTCGCCGACATGGCCGCGGCCGTGGACGCGGCCCGGCTGCTGACCTGGCGGGCCGCCTGGATGGCCCGCAACCGCATCCCGTTCAACCACGCCGAGGGGTCGATGTCCAAGCTGGTCGCGGGGGAGACCGCGGTCAGGGTCACCGAGCAGGCGATCCAGATCCTCGGCGGCAACGGCTACACCCGCGACTACCCGGTCGAGCGCTGGCACCGCGACGCCAAGATCTTCACGATCTTCGAGGGCACGTCGGAGATCCAGCGCCTGATCATCGGACGCGCCGCCACCGGCCTCGACGTCCGCTAGCCCAACCTGCCTGCCGCGTCTTGCGTTTACCCTGTCGGAATTGTCAGCGAACTGCTCGCACTACCGTATATGCAGCGAGCATCCGCAATCGAAGATTCCGCGTTATCCATTCGTAGAGCGCGTACACAAGAAACAATGGGTAAACGGCTTCAAAATACCCCGGCTGTGCCCAGGTGATCCATATTTTGACTTCCGAGAAGCCGGAGCCAAGAAATTCTCTCTTGAGTGCTTGCGGGTAACAACTGTCATAGTAAATCGGAAATCCGACCTGGTCTCGCGTCCATGGCATAACGGCATGCACCAAACGGACGAGGGGGTCAAAGGGCAATACTCTGGCCAGCATGCCGAATAGCGAATAGCGCCCCGGAACGAAGTGCAGCGCTACGCCCCCCGGCTTGAGGACCCGCGCCATGTGCCGGACCGCCGCCGGAACGTCGGCGACATGCTCCAGTAGCGCTCGAGACAGAATCAGGTCTACCGATGATGTCGGGAGCGGGAGGCCCGCAGCCACGTCAGCGGTATATTTCTCGGCCGCGTCCTCGTTCAAGGCCAGTTCCTCTGGAGAAATGTCAACTGCTATCAGGCGCACGCGACCAGGCGGTTCGACAGCCGAGGCATAGACGCACCGACGCCCTCCTCCGAGATCCAGAACTGTGGCGCCGTCAGGGAGTGCACGGATCAGCGCGGCGGCCTCGCGCTCGAAACGTCTCCAGAGCGTCTTGTCGGTTGGCAGCCGCAAGCGTCGTTCGGTCGCGCGCGACCACTTGACGTTTGCATCTATTACGCCACGCATTCCGTCACCGTACATTACTCGTGACGGTGACTTGGCGGCGCCGCGCGCAGCCGCCGCTAACTCTTAGAGGCAACTCGGGCCATTTAACTAATAAAAGGAGCGAGATCGCCGGAAGTGGATCGCACCTGGAGTTTCGGATGGTTGCCATCAGCTGCGGGCGAGCACGAGGATGACCCACATGGCAATGGTGTACCGCCGCCCGGTAGGCGTTATGCGGCAGAGCGTCAAGCCGCAGCTGGCCAGCTGGGATCGGGCAGGGCATCCCAGCCAGGTGAAGCTGGCCCGCTTCCTGGCGCACGTGGACGCCATAGCCGGGCCGGTGCTGGCGACTGCGAGCGGCCGGGTTGCTGCCGAGCTGATCGTGGGGTTCAGTGACGGCGTCTCACTGACTGATGGCGGCCATGACCTGGGCAACTACCTGTTGCCGCTCGCTCAGCGGCTGGGCCCGCGGCGGGTGGCAGCCATCTTCGGCCGCAAGATCCACGGGCCGTCGTCATTGGCAGTGGGACCCGCCCGGCCGGGCACGGCCCAGGCCACCCCGCAGTTCTCGGCCCGGATGACTGGGTCCTATGAGCGCAGGGAGTGGAAACAAGAGCTCCACGATCGGCTTGCCGCGCAGGCGGCCGCCATCGACCCGGGTCCGGTCGGGCTGAACATCGCGCTGACGACTGCGCCAGGGCGCAACTGGACTAGCCTCTGGAAGCCGCTCATCGATGCCTTCGGCCCCGTGCTGGGCGAAGATCCTACCCGGGCGTTCCACCCGCACGATGACCGTATCGTCAGCCTCGGGCTGCATCACACCATCGACACCGGCGTCGCCAACGACGTGATCATCGGCGCCTGGTGGACCAGCCTGTAGCCAACCACCCGCCGCCTTTCGCGGCGCCAGTGACTCTCCGTCCCATTGCCGGCAGATCCGGCCGCCCTTTCAGTTCCAGCTGCGGCGCCTGAGCATGACGACGGTCACCGCGACACATGCCGCGCTTAGTCCGACGCCGAGGACCAGGAACTCCGGCCATCCTTTTTCGATGCTGCCGGTGAGGACGTTGAAGTTCTGTCCCCAGAACCCGGCCAGGAAGGAGATGGGCAGGAAAATGGTGGCCACCGCGGCGAGCCGGCGGCTCACGGTCGCCAGGTGCTTGCTCGCGAGCGCGGCGTGCAGACCCAGCAGGGCGACGCATCGCTCCTCGATCGCAGCGAAGTCGGCCACGACTTGCTGCAGCTCGTCGTTGATGTCTTCGGCGTAGAGCTGGGTTTCATCGGTGGCGCCGGGCAGGGACTGGATGAGGGGGGTCCGGGCCGCGAGGTCCCGGCCAGGGGTGACGGTCCTCCGGATCACCGCGGCGCGGTGCCGTATCGCGGTGATCTCGGCCAGCTCCTGGTCGTTGGCCTCGTGCAGCACCCGCTGCTCGAGCGTGTCCAGTCGTTCGTCCAGCTCGAGGACAAGCGCCGAGAACTCGGTGTAAAGCGAGCTGATCACCGGGTGCAGCGCCTGGACCGGGTCGCTTCCAAGCTCGGGCCGGACCGAACCCTGCCGCATGGCCTCGAGGGCGGGGCTGGGCGCGCGGCGCAACGTGATCAGGAATCCGGTGGTGTAGTAGCAGTGCACCTCGACCGGCTCGCGCAGCTGCTTGTCGAGGCCGAAGCCGACGGGCATGGCTCCCTTGCCGTAAACCCGCAGCTTGGCACGCTGGCAAAATTGCTTCGAGTTCCCGGCCGCCGACCCAGGCAGCCCCAGGCGGCCGGCGAGCTGGTCAATGATCTCGTCGGTGGGGTTCTCGATGTCCAGTCAGAAGGGCTGGCCTGCGTCAACGAGCTGTGC
>Ga0210385_10002396_pt1 | contig 11356 bp, 10 predicted proteins | sample IncBWH26OmetaG_FD_160107 | JGI IMG/M metagenome (GOLD analysis project Ga0210385, IMG submission 160107) | Forest soil microbial communities from Barre Woods Harvard Forest LTER site, Petersham, Massachusetts, United States - Inc-BW-H-26-O ... | reverse complement strand
AGCAGTGCGAGCTAGTCACCGAGATGGGCTGCGAGTACGGCCAGGGCTACCTGCTGGCCAGGCCGATGTCGTGGCAGGACGGGCAGCAGCTGCTGCGCGCCAACCGGCCGCTGACCCTGCCCGGCGCGCCGACGCGGCCCCAGCTGCCTTACGTCCCGCCCGCTGACGGCGCGGCCGACCAGCTAAGAAGCCGGCCCGCCTGGGCACCCGCCGTCTCTTATGCCGCTGCCGCCCACGCGTCCGAGCGACGGAAATGACAACCCCCGCACGGGAGGGAGAGCGGGCCCCAACCGCGTCCTGGAGCAAGCGGAGAGGTTCTGGGTGCATGACGGTGCTCTACCGTGCGGAGACGGGTATGAGCCGTCCCTGACGTGCTGACCCAGAGCCTAGCTAACCGCAGCGGGAGGCAGGGTCGTGCCGGCCAGGAATCCGTGCTTGGATCCCTGGGGTGTCACCTTCACGGATCACGACGGGTACCGGCCCATGCTGAGCCACCGGATTTGTGTCGGCGACGGCTCAATACTGGCTCTGGCGCACTTTCCGTTTGCGCTGTGAGGCGCTGTTGGTTCGTGTGGAGGTGAGAGACGTTCGCCTGTGGCCTGTCGCAGCAGGTCGCTATAGCTGAGGGCAGCCTGGGGCTAGAGCAGGCAGGCATTTCCCGCGCCGCGACGGTAGAGGTCGACCACGTGTTGCCCGCCACTCGCCATGAGCATCTTGCGCCACCGATCGTGAGCATGATCGCTGCACTCTCCATTTGCGCAACGGCGACGACATCGTGAGCATGCAGCTCGGGCAAAGCCGTCGCCTGGGCATCAAGACCGGCCAGCGACCGCTACCTTCAGTGATCAAAGGTGTGCCCCGATGAGGGAAGGTACGCCGATAGCCTGCCGGTTACGAGCGAACGACGGGCTCGGTGGCGGGGGTTTCCGTACTGATACTGATGAGAAGGTTTTGCAGATCACGATGACGGAACTGAATCGAGATTCCGGACATGCGTGTTAGGCCAGCCGCGTAGGCCCAGTCCAGGAATCGGGCAGGACGGCGCGGAAGCAGGTCCCGTCGCGCACGCATCATTGTTCCGGAGAAATAAGGCAGCCACGGCGACCTGACCGTGAATAGCAGCGCTGGAAGAAGCGTAATCCCGAGCGGTATTGAGCTAACCGCCGTACCGGACACCAGGGCGCTGCCTTCGCTCGCGGGGAGGGGTGCCCCGTGGGCTTGCCTGCAGCCGGTTTCCACAGACGGTCCAGGCGCAGGGCCTGGCCTTACCGCTTACCGGGTGAGAAGGCAGTCGACGGCCACTGCTCCCTCGCCGGTGGGGCGGACGATGATCGGGTTGAGATCTACCTGAGTGTAGTCGAATCGGGGGTCGCTTACGAGCCTGGACAGGGAGACGAGGGCGCGGACGAGGGCGTCGATGTCGGCCGGGGGCGAGCCTCGGTACCCGGACAGCAGGTGGTAGACGGTCAGGCGCTCGATCATCTGCCTGGCCCTTTCTGGGGTTACGGGCGCCGGGGCGAAGCTGACGTCTCCGAGCAGTTCCACGAGGCGCCCGCCGGCGCCCACCATGACGATGCGGCCGAATGACGGGTCGGTCAGCGCGCCGAGGGCTATCTCGACGCCCTCTTCGAAGGCTTCTACAGTGATCTCGCCCTCGCCGAGGAACTCCCGCTTATTGTCCAGTTCCTCGTAGGCGCTAGTGATCGCGTTGCCTTTGACCGGCCCGACGACGAGGCCCAGCTCAGTCTTGTGGGCATGATGTGCCGCTTGGAGCTTGAGTATCACCGGGCGTCCCAGTTCCGTCGCGAACTGGACGGCGGCCGCGGCCGAACCTGGCGTCGCGCGGCGGACGAATTCGATCTCCTTTGCCGTGCTCAGGGCGGCTGTCGCCTGATCGCCGACAGTCGCGGCGGACGTTTCAGCCGCTGACGGAGTAGCCGCCGGGCGGCTGTCGGACCCGACGAGGAGGCCCAGTGCGGTCAGCAGGTCGTCCGGGCTTTCGAAGGAGATGATCCGGCTGCTCGCCCACAGCTCGTCGCGGGTGGCCTGCGGGGCCGCGCCGCACAGGAAGAAGGGGATGCCGAATTGCTGCGCGGCACTCTCCAGCCCGGAGATGACGCCGGCCCGGCGGTCTGGGTTGAGTAGTGCGTGCGGCTGCCATACAACGATGCTGTCGATGCCCGGTTGGGACGCGAGATATTCGATGCCGTGGGCCAGTGTGGTCGCAGGGTTCCTGTGCTGGGTGGACAGGTCGAACGGGTTGGCGAACGAAGCCAGCGGGAGTTCCTTCCGCAGATCCTCCGACGGCGGGGACACCGGCTGCGGGAAGGTCAGCCCGAGGCGGTCGCCGAAATCGCTGGCCAGGACCCCGAATCCGCCGGACGGGGTGACGATGCCGATGCCAGGCCCCGCCGGCACCCGGCCGCGGCCGCATATCGCGAGCGCGTCGGCGAACTGCCTGGTGCCTGGGCAGACCTTCGCCCCGGCCTCGGTGAGCACCTGGCGGAATACGTCGAAGCGGCCGGCGATAGCGCCAGAATGCGATGCGGCGGCAGCGGAGCTGGCGGCGCTAGTCGCCAGCTTGACCATGATCACCTGCTTGCCCAGTTCCACGGCGCGCCGGGTCGCCGCCGCGAGGCGTCGGCCGTCCCGGCAGCTTTCGAGGATCAGGCCGACCGCGAGTACCTCCGGGTCTTCGGCCACGTAGGTGAGGCAGTCGGCAGCGTCGATGTCCATTTCGTTGCCGGTGTCGATGAGGTACTTGGTCCCCACGCCGCGCTGGCGCAGGAACGTCGAGCCGAAGTAGCTGCCTAGCCCGCCGCTCTGCGTGATCACGGCGACTGGCCCGGGGCTGAAGCCCGCGATGCCCAGGCCGCTGCTCGCGTCTGCGAACATCCCGGTGGTTGACACCCGGAGTCCGTTCGTGTTCGGCCCGAGCACTCGCAGGCCCGATTCCAGCCAGGTCGCGCGCAGCTGTTGGCCGAGTCCCCGCTCCCATGAGCCGCCAAAGCCATCGGAGTGGACCACGACCGCCTTAACGTCCCTGGTCCCGCAATCCCTGAGCACGCCGGGCACGTGCGGCGCAGGGATGCAGATCACCACGAGGTCCACGGGACCGGGCACTTCGAGGACGCTGGGATAGCACCGTTTCCCGCAGACTGCCTGGTACTTCGGGTTGACCGGGTAGATGCCGCCGGAATAGCCGAAATCCACCAGGTGGCGCAGGACCCTCCCGCCGGCCCTGGACAGGTGCGGGCTGGCGCCGACGACTGCGACGCCACGCGGAGCGAACAGGCCGGCAAGGTCGTCTGTGCTGGTGGCCGTCATGCGGGATGCACCTGCTCGGCCGCAGGCAGCACTTGCCCGCTGGCGCCCCATTGCTGCCGGCTTCCCTGCGACCACATCCGGTAGGAGAGCTGCTGCTCGATCCAGTGCGCGTCCGCCGGGGAAGCACCTCGCGTCTTACCGAGACCTTCCTTGATCATGTACAGGCCTGCGGCGCCGTGGCCCGAGATGCGCTCGGCGAGCGTGCGCACCTCCCCGTCCCATGAGGCGCTGTCGTAGACGGCCTGGACGAGGCCCAGTTGCCTGGCTGAGGCGGCGTCAAGGGTGTCGCCGGTGAACGCCATCCAGCGGATGAAACCTTCGGGGAGCAGGCCGCGAAGGCTTGCCGATCCGCCCGCCCGGCCGCGCTTGATCTCGGGGATGCCGAACGTGGCTGACTCGTGCGCCACCCGGATGTCGCAGTTCGCGGCGATGTTCATGGCCGCGCCCATGCAGGGACCATTGACGGCGGCCAGGATCGGGTAGGGCGCGTCCCGCAGCAGGCCCTGCACCCGTCGGCCCAGCTGGTGCCGCGCGTTCAGTGCGGCGGCCGTGTCTTGCGCTTCTTTCAGGTCGGCGCCGGCAGAGAAGCAGCGTCCTTCCCCGGTCAGCACTGCCAGGGTGGGCCGGAGTTCCGCGAGCTGTTGCAGGGCGTCCGCGAGCTCGCTCATCAGCGCGCTGCTCAGCGCGTTGACCGGCGGTCGACGCAGGGTGAGAAGACAGCCCCAGGGCTCTTCGGAGACGTCAAGGTGTTCCACGCCAGTATTTCCTCTCCTGTTCAGAGTAGATCCCAGACGTTGTCCCTGTCCCGGAGCTCGTCCGGGCGGAAGACGCCTGCCAGTTCGCCGCGGCGCAGCACGTGGACCACGTCGGCGACCTCGAGTGCGGCGCTGACGTTCTGCTCGATGAGCATGATCCCCATCTGCTGGCTCCTCGCAAGGTCGCGTAGCATGCCGAGCAGCCTGGTTGTCAGGGCAGGGGCGACGCCGGCCGAGGGCTCGTCCACAACGATGAGCTTCGGGTTCCCGCACATCGCCATGGCGAAGCCGAGCATCCGCTGCTGGCCTCCGCTGAGCAGCTCGGACCGTGCGTGCCGTTTGGCCGCGACTTCGGGGAAGAGCTCGTAGACCCTCTCTAGCCGGGCCTGGCGTTCCTGCTTCGGGACATGCCGCGCGGCCAGGCTGAGGCAGCGTTCCACGCGGAAGCTGGGGAACGTCACGGGGTTCTGCGGGACGAAGCCGATTCCGCCCGCTATGCGACGGTCCGGCGCCCAGGTCTCCACGGCCTGCCCGGCGAGCCGCACGTGGCCGGTGTAGGTTTCGGCCAGGCCGATGACGGCTCGCCCCAGGGTGGACTTTCCCGCGCCGTTCGCGCCGACGAACAGCGCGATAGTCCCGGCCTCGACGGTGAAGCTGATGTCGAACAGCACCCTGTTCCCGGAGTACCCGGCTGTCAGGTCCTGCACCCCCAAGAGCGTCGGCGGGCTATTCATCGCCGACTCCCTCAGCGGTGGATGAGCCGTGGCGCCCCACCCCGAGGTATTCGCGCCCCATGTTCTCGTCAGCGAGCACCTCGTCGGGCGGGCCGGTCATCGTGACCCGGCCCTGCGACATGAAGGCGACCACGCCGGCGCAATTCCGGACCAGGGCGATGTTGTGCTCGACCAGCAGTATTCCGAGGCCGTCGGCCGCCAGCGAGTCGATGGTCTTCTGCAGGCGGCCGATCGCCACTGGCGAAACGCCCGCGCTCGGCTCATCGAGCACCAGGACCTGTGCGCCGGAGGCAAGCCCGCGGGCGATGCACAGCAGCTTCTGCTGGCCATAGGAGAGCTGTCCGGCCGTCGCCGAAGCGTGCTCGGCCAGGCCCACACGGTCCAGGAAACTCATGGCTGTCGCTACCGCATCGCGCTCGGCGCGGCGCACCCGCGGTCGCAGATCCAGCGTAAGTGACACGTGCTCCCGCCGCTGTTTGGGCAGGCCGACTAGGACGTTCTCCAGCGCGGTAAGCCCACTGAACACCCGGGCTTCCTGGAAGACCCGGGCCATCCCGAGCCGTGCCATCGCCTGCGGGCCGAGGGCGGTGACGTCCCTGCCGTGCCAGCTCACCTGCCCCTCGTCGGGACGCACGAAGCCGGTCAGCACGTCGACCAGCGTCGTCTTACCCGCGCCGTTCGCGCCGATCAGCGCGGTGACCGTGCCAAGCGGCACACTGAGCGACGCGCCGCGCAGGGCCTTCAGCCCGCCAAATGAGACCGAGACGTCACGGGCGACGACGCCCTCGTCCGCCTCCCCGGCGGCCTGCGCGGGAACGGCGAGCTGAACGACCGGCCCAGGGGCTCGCGCCGCAACTCCGCCCAAGGCCGGGCCGGGCGCCGCAGACCTCGCCCGGCGCCACGCGGTCCAGTCCCCCACGATCCCCTGTGGCCGGAACATCATGAACAGGACGAGGAACCCGCCGTAGATCAGCTCCTGGAGCTGGCCCTGGACGTTCGGCGGGAGGGTCACTAGCCGCAGCAGTTGTGGTAGCGCGACAAGCAGCACGGCGCCCACGATGCTGCCCTCGAGCCTGGTGGCTCCTCCGATCAGGGCGACGGCCAGGAACCCGACCGAGATTTGCAGGCTGAAGTCATCGGGGCTGATGTAGAGCACGTAGCAGGCGTACAGGGCGCCGGCGAGGCCGGCGGCGCCGCCGGCGATCGCGATGACCGATACCTTGGCGGTCACGACGTTTTTCCCGATGGCCGCGACCGCCACCTCGTCGTCGCGGATCGCCCGGACCAGCCGCCCCCACGGAGAGCCGGTCACCACGTAAAGCAGCGCGTAGGCGACGGCCGTCACGACGAGCGCGGCAATCCAGAAGTCGTTCGGCTCGATCGCCAGGCCGAAGACGGACGGCACCGGGATGTTGACCAGCCCGTCCGCGCCGCCAAGCGCGCTCGACTGGGAGAAGACCGCGCTGGCGACGAGCTGCAGCGCGAGCGAGCCCACGACTAGGTACTCGGCTTTCAGCCGCAGCGCCGGAAACGCGGTGACGACCGAGATCGCCACCGCCACCGCGATTGACGACAGCATGACCAGCAGGAAGTCCAGGCCGAGGTGGATCTCCACCAGGGCCGCCGTGTACGCGCCCACCCCGTAAAGGGCCGCCTGCGAGACGGTGAACAGGCCCGCCGAGCCCATCGTGATGCTGACCGAGGCCGCCACCAGCGCGTAGACGCAGGCGAACACGAGCAGCTGGGTGAAGTACGGCGTCATGCGGCACCCGCCAGTTGGCCGACGAAGGCCGTGGCTCGCCGCCGCGACGACAGCAGGCCTCTGGGCCGCCACAGCATGAAGGCAAGCACGACGCCGAAGGTGATGGCCAGCGACCACTGGCCGGGGAGCCAGTAGCCCGCGAACGCGGACACGAACTCCAGAACGGTCACCCCGAGGAGGGTCGCGGCGATGGAGCCTGCCCCGCCGACGAGGACGGCGGCGAAGCCGATGAAGAGCGGAGTCGCCCCCATCCCCGGGGAAAGCGACTGGTAGAACCCGCCGAGGATGGCCGCCGGCGCGCTGAGCGCGGTGCCGACGACCATCGCGGTGAGCCGCGCCCTGGGCAGCGAGATGCCGAGCGCCTCGGCCATCGCCGGGTTCTCGGCGACGGCGAGCAGCGCCGAGCCCGCCCGCGTCCCGTACAGCCAGGCGAGGAAAACGGCCAGCAGGACCGCGGCCAGCGCCACCGTGAAGACGTCGAGCCAGGCGAACGTGAACCCGCCCAGGTGGACCGGCGCGAGGTTGACGAACGGGTTAGCCAGAACAAGGGGATACGTCCCCCAGATCGCGCCGACCACCCCGAGGATCAGGTACTGCAGGCCCAGAGACGCGATCAGGATCGTGAAGTGGGACGCGCGGCGCCGGCGCATCCTTGCGTACACGACCAGCTCGATGACCGCCGCCGTCGCGGCGGCCGCGGCCACGCCGACCACGCTAGCGGCCCACACCCCGAGCGGGGCGACAACGCTGTAGGCCACGTAGCCGGCCAGGACGTACACGACGGCGTGGGCGAAGTGGAAGGCCTTTGTGACGCTGAAGATTAGGCTGAAGCCCACCGCTACCAGCGCATAGGTCGCCACCGAGACGAGGCCGCCGATGAAGGTTGCCTGCATGTGCCGCTCCTATCGCTCAGTTCCAGGCAAGGCCGTCACTGTCCGACGGTGCTCACGGTGACGAATTGCCCGTCCTTCACTTCCTGGATGGACTCTGGCACCCCGTTGACCGTGTTCTTCGAGGTGAAGGAGATGTGGCCCAGGTTGGTGTCGACGGAAATTTTGGACAGCGCCGCTTGCAGGTTCGGCCCGGTCACCGGCTTGTGCGCGTTGACCAGCTGAAGGACCGCCGACCCGAGCAGCTGGACCGCGACCCCCGCCCACTCCGCCTGGTGCGGGGGCGTCGTGTGGTAAAGCTGCTGGAACTCCTTGGCGAACGCCGCCGCGGCCGGGTACTGCTGCCCGGTCTGCGGGTCGACGTCGGCCGGCTCGTCGGCGAGCAGCCCGTTCGCCTCGCTGCCGCCCACCTTCGTGGTCGAGTCCGCGATGATGGCGCTGTAGCCGAGCCAAGCCGGGTTGAACCCGATGGCCTTGGCCTGGCTGAGGATCGCGCCGGGTACGTCGACGGACAGGTTGCCGATGAAGACGGCGTCCGGGTGCATGGCCTCGATCTTGGCCAGCCCGGAGCGGTAGTTCGTGTCGGTCGTCTCGAAGCTGACCGCGCCGACGAACTGCGCTCCGGTCGCGGCGACGATGGACGGCAGGATTGCCGCGATCCCCTGGCCGGTGGCGTTGTCCTCGTAGTACAGCGCGATGCGCTTGTAGTGGTTGTGGCTTACCGCGTACTCGATGAGTGATTTCGTCTGGTCGGTCACGATCGGGATGGCGTTGAACAGGTAGGGCGAGGCACCGGCTAGCTGCGGTGACTCACCGCCGTGGTTGATCACCACGACCTGGTCGCGGGTGGCCACCGGGGCGATGGCGAGGGTCGGGCCGCTGTAGATGCTGAGCGTAGCGGGCACGTGGTTCACCGACACGAGCTGGTTCATCGCGGAGACCGCGACGCTGTCCGTCGCCTGGTTGTCGGTGTAGATCGGGTTCAGTTTGAACTTGCCGGCGCCGATGGTGGAGTTGACGATGGCCACCTCGGCCGCGATTCCCTGCTGGGACAGCTTGCCGGTCGTAGCCGACGGGCCGGTCTGCGCGAGCAGGGCGCCGAAGTTGATCGACTGCACCCCGGAGGCCTGCGAACCGCCGGACGAGCCCGAGCTGCCGCTGGCGCAGCCCGCGGCCGCCGCCACTATCACCGCGGCCACGGCCGGCACGGCCAGCAGTCTTCTTCGTACGTTGCGGCGTGACGCTCGTACTGGTCTTGTCATGGCCGTGTTCCCTCCACTGGTGCCTGTTGCGTTTCCCGCTCGCGCGCGACCGCCGCGCTGACGATGCCGATGGCCACCAGGCGGCCATCGAGGGTCTGAGTTCGCGCGTACCCGACGCAGGTCCGCCGCCCGACATGCTCAAGGCTGGCGGTGGTGCGCAGCTTCTCCCGCCCCGCCGGGGCGATGAAGTTAACCTTCAACTCGATAGTGGTGGCCCGGTCGTCGGGGTGGAGGACCGTCCGGCACGCCTGCATGACCGCGGAGTCGATCATCGCCGAGAGGCTGCCGCCCGCGACGACGCCGCGGCGGTTGAGTGCCGTGGGGTTGCCGTCGTAGTGGACCTCGGCCTGTCCAGGCCCGGGGATCACCAGCGTAAACCCGAGCGCCTGGTGCAGCGGCGACTGCTCGTACCTGCCCTCCATCGCACGCCATTGCGCCTCGTTCACGCCTACCTCCCCACGAAGCGCGCCGGGCGCTTCTCCCGGTACGCGGTCAGCGCCTCGGCCCGGTCATCGGTGCCAAGTACCCGCTCGTAGAGCGCCTCCTCGAAGTGGATACCGGTACGCAGATCGACATCCATGGCGGCGTCCATGGCCCGCTTCGCCTGACGGCACGAGATCGGCGCCGCGGCGCAGATCTGGCCAACCAGGTCCGCCACCGCGGCTTCCAGGTCCGCGGCTGGCACTGCGTAGTTGACCATCCCCCAGCCGGCCGCGTCGGCGGCGGTGAACTTCCGGCCGGTGAAGACCACTTCCTTGGCGCGCAGCGGGCCGATCAGCCGCGGCAGCAGCTGCGTCCCACCGCCCGCGGGGATGGAGGCCCTGGTCGTCTCGATGAGGCCCATGACGGTGTCTTCGGCGGCCACGATCAGGTCGCAGCCGAGCGCCATCTCAAGGCCGCCGCCGAGCGCGTACCCGTGCACCTGGGCGACGACGGGATGGGCGCAGGCCCGCATCGCGCCGAAGGCGGCGGGCGCCAGCCGCCGACGGCGGCGGATGTCGTTGTCCGACATGCCGGGGCGCTCCTTCTGGTCCGCTCCGACGCAGAACGCGCGCCCGGCGCCGCGCAGGATGACGCACCGCACGTCGGGCTCGTCGCTCAGCTGCTCGAAGACGGTGACGAGCGATTCGAGCGTCGCCATGTTGACGGCGTTCAGCACCTCGGGCCGGTTGAAGGAGACCGTGGCGACATGGTCGCTGATGTCGACGGTCAGCACGTGGGTGTCGCTCACGACGCGCTCCCGCCCGGCACCCTGGCCTCGGTGAAGTCGGCCACGCCGCGGCGGGCGTCGGCCGTCTGCCGGATCATCTGGTTGACGTCGCGGGCGTATTCGATGGCACGGTCGGAGTCGAGCTCCGAGACCTGACGGAGCAGGTACTTCGTGACCCGGAGGGCCGACGGGCTGTTGCCCGCGACGACCTCCGCGTACTCGAGCGTCCGCGCCATGAGCTCGTCGTGCGGGACGACCCGGTTGATCAGGCCGAGTTCCAGCGCCTCGGCCGCCGGGACGCGGCGCCCGGTGAGCAGCAGGTCCAGCGCCTGGCGCCGGTTGACTAGGCGGCTCAGCGTCACCATGACCATGGCCGCGACCAGGCCCCGGCCGACTTCCGGGTAGCCGAACTGCGCCTGGTCGCTGGCCACCACCAGGTCGCAGGACATCGCGAGGCCGCAGCCGCCCGCGACCGCGTAGCCGTTGACGGCGGCGATCACGGGCTTGCGCATCCTGGGCAGCAGCGCGTGGACTCCCATTGACTTGCTCGCGCGCTCGTAGCGGGACCAGAAGTCGCTTTCGGCGAGCCCGCGCGCGGTCTCCTTCAGGTCCGCTCCGGCGCAGAATGCGGGGCCGTTCCCGGTCAGGACGACCACGTTGACGGCCGAGTCGGCGTCCAGCCGTTCCAGGGCCGCGTGTAGGTCGGTGAGCAGCTCCAGGTTGAGCGCGTTGCGCGCCTGCGGCCGGTTGAGGGTGACGACGCCCACCTTCCCGTCCGTGTGCACGAGGATGTGCGGCTGGTCGCCGCCTGTCGCCTGGTTCGTCATGCTCACGCCTCCTTGCGGCTGGGGGCTCGTACGGTGCCCTGGTCGAGCAGCTGCCTGATCGCGTCCTCGGACCGCCCGTAGTCGCGGAGCACGTCGACGGTGTGCTCGCCGAGCTCGGGCGGGCGGGTGATCGGGGCGCACGGCGTCTGCGAGTACTTGAACGGCAGGGCCAGGCCCGCCACCGGCCCCACGCCGGGCTGGTCGTAGTACCCCGCGAGCTGCCTGGCCTGTACCTGCGGGTCGGCGAAGACCTCGGCTAGGTCGTTGATCGGCGCGCAGGCGACGGCCGCGTCGTCGAAGGCCGCGCGCCATTCGTCCCTGGGCCGTTTCCGGAACGCCTCGCGGACCATCGGGTAGAGCACGTCCCGGTGGTCGACCCGGGCGACGGGGGTGGCGAACCGCGGGTCCTTCGCCCACTCGGGGTGCCTGAGAAGCGCGCAGAAGCTGGGCCACTGCCGCTGGTTGGGCACCGCCTGCAGGTAGCGCCCATCGGCGCACTCGAACGCGGCCGACGGCACCCGCTGGGGGTTCTCCGTTCCCTGCCGTGTCGGTACGATGCCGGTCATCAGGTACCTGGTGCCGACGATGC
>Ga0210385_10002395_pt1 | contig 11358 bp, 9 predicted proteins | sample IncBWH26OmetaG_FD_160107 | JGI IMG/M metagenome (GOLD analysis project Ga0210385, IMG submission 160107) | Forest soil microbial communities from Barre Woods Harvard Forest LTER site, Petersham, Massachusetts, United States - Inc-BW-H-26-O ... | reverse complement strand
GCTGAGTTTTGCGGCCGCCTGGTCGCCCATCATTTCGCGGACTACATTGATTCCGGCTTCTCTATTCGTCATGATTGAGTCCTCTTGTAAAGCTCAAGTGACTTCTCGACCCCAAGACTACCGAACGGCTTGAGGATACATAAGTACCGTAAAACGCTCCGTTAGACTCTGAGATTGTGATTCAAATCGCGGTGTGCCCTCCATCTACGGCGAGCTTCGCACCATAGATAAAACTGGAGTGGTCTGTAGCCAAGAAGACAATTGCTTCTGCTATTTCGTCGGCTGTAGCTGGACGACCAGCCGGTCCTTGCGCGGCCAACTGCTCAAGATCCTCGCCCATTGCATCCGTACCTTCCGTGCGCGTGGGTCCGGGACTAATTGCATTAACACGGACACCGTTCGGTCCATATTCAGCAGTCCAAACTTTAGTCAGGAGATTGATCGCAGCCTTGCTGGAACCATACAGACTCATCCCGGGCGCCCCGTAATCAGCAGCCATCGTCGACAGATTCACGATCGCCCCTTTTGTTCTTTTCGCCATCAGTGGCGCGAGTTCCGCCACGAGGAAATACGGCGCTTTCACATTTAGCGAGTAGACTCGATCGAACTGTTCTTCAGTCATTTCATGAGTGGGCCCGAACGGATAGATCCCCGCATTGTTGATCAGAATATCGACGTGGCCGCTTCCGAGTTCGATCGCTTTTTTTGCCACCTCGCGTGCACTGGCTGCGTCACGAAGATCCGAGGAAATAAAGTCCGCTTTGCCTCCTGCAGCACGAATTTCATCCAGCGTGCTGTTCCCGCGCTCCGCGCTGCGCCCCACAACCAGAACATGAATGCCAAGCAGCGCGAGCTTCTTGGCTGTGGCGCGACCGATTCCGCTCGTTCCCCCGGTGATGAGTGCCGTCGTACTGATTGTCATGTGCAAATCCCTCGCTAGCCGTAGTTGAGACCTTTTAGACTCAGGCGAAGGCGCGGCGGTTTCAAGAAGGCAGTAAACTTCGTTCCGGCGTCCTGCAATCCGGAAACTATCCAGAAAACGGGCTTGGAGGAGGTCAGAGCCGCTCTCCCCGAAGCCGACTTTTGGTTACCCGCCGATTTCAGATGGCCGACAAACCGCCGTCGACGGACAACTCCACCCCATTCACGAAGCTCGAGTCGTCGGAAGCAAGAAACAACGCGACCGTCGCGATTTCCTCAGGTTGCCCCATCTTTCCCCGCGGGATTAGGGACTCGAACATCTCCTTCGCCTCCTTGGTGAGGACTTGGTCTGGATGTGGCTTCACGTTAGGGACAGTTATTGGACAGTTAAAGGACAGCCGTATCAGCTCCACCGCTCTGCAGTTTTGGGGCTCGACGCGACCGGCAAGAAGGCCCTAGAACTGCTTCCGGACTTCGAGGCTTCGTGGGTTTGTAACCCTGTGTACTCCGCCGAAAGAGCGCAATTTTGCTAGGGCTCCTGTGATCATGACCTGCCGGGGGTGGGCTGACTACTAACAAGGTTTTTAAAGGTCGACGGTTCAGATGCGGAAACATTGCAGCAGGCTTCCGTATCGATAGTCACGGGGCAGCTGACTTGCGGCGTCTAGAGAGAGTGGTGACCACGCTCTTTCACTGCGCGTCCGAAGGCTTTCGAGATCGACACTGCTCTTTTTATCGGAGAGCTAAGCAGCGACTACCACTGGCGCACACGCCCGACGTCGACGTGCACGAAGTCCGAGCTGCGATAATACCCCACTCCTCCGCGATGCAGGCGCAGGGCTGCGTCACGCAGCTCCGATGTCGGGATTCCAGGCAGACGAATGTCGATCGCTTCGGCCTGCATGTGCAAGCTGTGCTGGGCCACGCCAGTGTGGGGAGAGCGCGTGCGGAGGAACTCGTTGCTCCAGGGCGTACGATAGCCGCAAATCACATCGATTTCACCAGCGGAATCGCCGAGCGACGCGGTCAGGTCGTGGAGAAGATCAAAGAGGCGGGGATCGAAATGACGCACATCTCCGGTACGGTGATCGCGCAGAAAATGGTCGAGCTGGTCTAGCGCTTCGGGGATGTATTGATCACCGCGACGGTAGACGACATCGAGCCGCTCGCCCGTGTGAGTGTGATAGAAGCGGAGCCGGTACTCGCGTGGGGATGGAGCCGTCGAGGCAGTGGCATGGCCCAGCGTCGCCAGCAGCAAGAAAAGAATCAGCGATATAGAGAGCTTGCGACTCGCGATCGGCAAGGCCGCCAAAAATGGCGGACGTCCCTGCATGAGGGTTTGGTCTCTTAATTCGAAAGAGGGCACTTTTATTAGATGCGGACTAAACCTGGGGCGGTGCATTGATGCCGGTCAAAGAACCGCCACGCCTAGGGATGTTCTGTGGCTAACGCTTTATCGAGTTCCGCGTCATAACCATAGATATCGTCGAAAAACCGGATCTGATTTTCCTCGTTCACCGTGGCCGTACCATAGACAATCAGAACCGGAATGCGGCTGGCGAGGTTCACCTGAAGATTGTTTGTCTCGCCGTTCATCGTGGCCTTCACCCGCTGCAAATCCCAGCCAGGATTATTTCGCAACACCCAGGCAACGAGGTCTTCTGGATTCTGTACCCGAATGCATCCGTGGCTGAAATCGCGGACGTCCGCCGAGAACAGTCCCGGAGCATCCGTGCCATGCAGATACACGTTGTCTGGATTCGGGAAGATGATCTTCACCAGGCCCAGAGAATTCGTATCGCCGGGCTTTTGCCGCACCATCAAGTGGAGCGATTTGATGCCTTCTAGAACCTCCGGGCTCACTTGATTGTCGGTTACGACCTCGCCTTTGGGCGTGACTACTTCAAAATGATTTCGGGCGATGTAGTTCGGATCCTTCTGGATGTGCGGCACGATTTCGCCCCGCTGAATGCTGGGAGTCACGTCCCAGTAGGGGCGGAAGACCACGTACTGGATCTCTTTCTCAAAGATTGGAGACTTGTGGCCATAGGCCTTTCCAATGATGACGTTCTTGTAGAAGGCGATGGTGCCGTCGGGGTTCATGGCGCGTACCCGATACTCAGGAAGATTCACGACCACGGGCGGCTGTGAAAAGGAATGCGGAATCCAGCGCCACCGTTCGAGCGTTAACTTGATCTGGCGAATACGGGCCGCCGGGGGCGTATTGAGTTCATTGATCGTGCGTACGTCAAGGTTGCCGGTGGGATTTTCTCCGTGCCTGTCTTGATAATGCTTCAAGCCATCAACGATCGCGCCCTGATAGACGCTTGCATTGGGATCTAGTTGGGCGCCGGCAGGAATGTCGCCGATGGTTTGAAGAAACCGCCCCAGCTGGACCACGCCAGCATAGGGTTGGCCGGGCCGCACAGCCTTGGTGACCGCTGGCAGCTTCTCTCCTTCAACTCGGTTTGCGTATCCTTCATAAACCGGCAAGAGCGCGAGCAGCTTCCGGTAGCCTAAGAAGGGCGGTTCCAGCTTCTGGATTTCGGCGGCGGGATCGCCAGTGTTCAGGACCTGGGTCTGAATGAATTCCGCCAATGAGAGTTGTACCCATCCCATATCGAGCTGAAACTTGAATTCCTTGGGATTTACGCGGCCACAGTGGATGGCACGGATGTAGCGCATCGCGGAGACAGTAAGCGCGGTGTCGAATGAGGCCAGGTCTTGTTCCGACGGCTTTTGCCCGAGCTTCAGAAGGCGGCCCTGCCATCGCGAGCCGTCGTAATCTTCGGGGTCGAGTCCTTTAGCGTCCGCATTCTGTAAGAGCGCGATAACGGCCAAACCCTGGGGACGGACGCGGTCGTTCTGAATCCAAAGCAAAGAATAACCATTGGTCTCGTAAAGTTTGGCAACCTCGGCTTTGTATGGAGTAAAGTCGGGCCAGCGAAGATCGGCGTTACGACCTGAGTCCACAACACCGTGGAGCGCAGGAATACCCGAGGCAGGCAAGGCCTGGGCTGCAGGAACTGGGTGCCGGGCCGCGAAGAACGCAGGGAAGATCTTGCCGCTCGAAACAGTCATTCCGGCAACGACTACGCTTGTTAGAACGATCATGCTTGGGACGATCATCCACAGAACGATTGTCCACCGAGGCCGAAAAACAGGATTCCTCACAGCAAACCTCCGCTCAACATTTTGTTTGAAGATGGAAAGCATTTCCAGATTTCACACCGACGATAGTGATCCTCGATTGCGTGGTCATAGAGCCTTCCGACTGGCGCTTTTTTGAGGTCGACATAAGACCACAATCGACCTTGGGGCCAGCAGGTATTTCGTCCGCTCTAAAGGGATTCCATCGTCCGAGAAATCATAGGGACTGGGTAAGGCCGTGTCCACAATCCTCTTCCACTCTTGCGCCGTACCCTCCTGCACATTGAACTCCAACTCGTCCCAGTAGGCGTTGATCATCGCGTAGATGTCGTCATCGCCTTGAGAAGCGCCGTGCAGGCAGAAGGCCAGGCTGTGCGAGTCGGATGACAAGTCGACCGTAGGGCCGACGCCGTACCAGGAAACATCCTCCCGCCAGAATCTGCTCCGGCTCAGCGAGGGATGATTTTTTCGGAACGCAATCATCTTCTTGAAGAACTGGAAAATGTCCTTATTGGATTCGAGTTGACTCCAATCGAGCCACCCAATTTCGTTATCCTGGTTATAGGGATTGTTGTTGCCAGATTGAGTATTCAGGAACTCGTCTCCGGCGCGAAACATCGGCGTACCATTTGATAAGAAGAGCAGACAGCAGAAATTCTTCACCTGCTGCCGGCGCAGCGCGCGAACCGCCGGAGATGCGCCTTCATCCCCCTCCTGACCACAATTCCAACTATAGTTTGCGTCCGTGCCATCCTGATTGTTATTGCCGTTTTGCCAATTGTGTTTGCGATCATAAGAGACCAGATCGTAGAGCGTGAAACCGTCATGGGAAGTCACGTAATTCACGCTCTGATATGCGTGGTAAGCACCGGCGCGGCTATCTGGAAACAAATCGTCGCTGCCATAGATACGTCGCATCACGTCGGGAACCATTCCTGTGTCGCCCTTGACGAAACGGCGAATGTCGTCACGAAACCGTCCGTTCCACTGGAACCAGGTCAGGCCGGGGAATCCGCGCCCGAGCTGATAAGCGGCTGTATCCCAAGGTTCTGCGATTAAACGCACACGCCCTAATTCGGGGTCCGCGGCAATTTCACTGAAGATGGGCGCTTCGCCCCAATTGAGAGATCCGTCTGCATTGCGACTGAATACCGACGCCAGATCGAAACGGAATCCGTCGATATGCATTCCTCGCTTCCAATGGCGCAGGCTATCAATCACCATCTTGCGCACATGTGCCTGGCCGAAGTTCAAGGTATTGCCAGTGCCGGAGTAATTGGCGTAGGGGTTTGCGGGATCGGAGGAAAGCATGTAATAACCGGCGCTGTCGAGTCCCTTGTAGCTGTAGATCGGCCCTTTGTGGTCACCCTCGCAAGTGTGGTTATAGACGACGTCCAGCACCACTCCGATATCAGCCTCATGAAAGGCCTTGACCATATTCTTGAATTCAAGACGCTGCTCATCATCACGGGGCGTGCTGGCGTACTGAGCATGTGGGGAGAAGAAATTCAGGGGCATATAGCCCCAGTAATCGCCTTCTTGCGGATCACGCTGAAAAACCGGCATCAGTTCTACGACCGTCACCCCGAGCTCCTTTAGATAGGGGATCTTTTCCACGAGACCGGCATATGTGCCGGCACGCAATGGGTTGACACCTGAGGTTGAGCTCTTGGTGAATCCTCTAACGTGAAGTTCGTAGATGACCGCATCTGACTCATGATACGGAGACCGAACCCCTGACCAGTCAAATGTCTCACGGTGATCAAACAGCACACCCAAAGGCGCGCAGCCTGCGTTGGATCCTTCTCGCATGGCCAAGTTTCGATCAAAACCTGGTGGGAAGAAAATGCACTTCGCGTACGGGTCGAGGAGCACCTTCTGGGGGTCGAAGCTATGGAGTTGAGGAATCGACTCTCCTGATACGGAATACGCGTAATAACGGGCCTCAGGAATCTTTGAGACGGGGATGCGGCAGTGCCAAATCCGTCCCGACTTGTTGTGCAAGAAATCCAATTGAAGCCTCAGAAGAGGATTCACCACATCGGCTGGAGAATAAAGCAATAGAGTGACGCTGTCCGCATGCTCCGAGTGAACTGCAAAATTAAATGCTTGCTCCGCTTCGATCCAGTTGACGCCAAGTGGCAAGGGGCTGCCTTCAGTCTGTTCCCAAGTTGTACGTTTCGTGAGTGGGTACGCCACGGTACCGGCAGCGTTGGCCGGCCCATTCATGCTAGCGATCACGTCAATGTTTGAACTGTTCACTGGCTCACTCTTTCATGCACCATCGCTCTCAACGCGGAGGCCCTACAACTCCCGAAAGCTGCGGCAACGAACTGAGCAATCTGCTCGCGCCGTTCCAAAATATTTGTACTCCAATGCACACCAGCAGGAACGCGGTGAGTTTTAGAATTACGGTCGTTCCTGTTGCACCCAGCTTGCTTGCCAACCGATCGGCGTAACCGTAGCAGAGATAAATGGTCAGCGCCACGAAAGCGGAACCGACGGCCGCCGCGGCGATTGTCAGCAAGTTCGCGCCCAGGTGCCGCGGCGCATTTGCGCCCAAAGTGATGGCAACCGAGATGGAGCCGGGACCAACTGTCAAAGGAAGGGTCAGCGGGTAGAACGCCTGGCTCAGAGCATCCGCACAAGTGACCGTTCGCCTGGGTGAGCCTTGATCGTTTGCGTCTTTTTGGTTCAGCATGGCCCAGCCCGCTGAAATCACGATCAACCCACCGCCGACCTGCACAACCGGGAGCGAAACTCCAAAAAAGGAGAGAACGTGCGCCCCGAGGATGTAGGACGCGATCAGCAGTATGAAACTATCCACCGCGATGCGGCGAGCCACCACTCGTCGTGTCTCGACGGCATAGTCTCGCGTGAGCAACAGAAAGACCGGAGCGCCTCCGATTGGATCCACGATGGGAAACAGCGCGCTCACGACCAGGAGAATACTCTTGGCAACTTGAATTATTACCAGGCTAACCTCCCGTCTGCTGCCAGGTTGAAGCGGTCGCCGGTTCGCCGTCCACTTGCGTTCTTACGGATGCTGCAGGACTGATCGAGCGATTGGAACTTTCCGTCAACTGCTGCAGCCGTTGAAAAGCGTCGGGGGAAAGCATGTCTTCTCGGACACGCCAACGCCAGTTCCCATCGGCACGGCCAGGCACATTCATACGAGCTTCGCTTCCCAAGTTGAGCAGATCCTGCAACGGAGCAATGGCGAGCGCTGCTGGCGACGACCATGCCAGCCGCATCAACTCCCGAGCGGCATCTGCACTGGTTCCTGGCGAATGCTTGAGGTAGCTCCAGAAATTTTGCCGCTGGTAGTCGGGCAATTCCTCATACCATTGTCGAGTTGTCGCGTTGTCATGCGTGCCGGTATAGGCGACTGTATTGTGGACAAAGTTGTGCGGCAGATACGGATTGTCCGCATGACCGTCGAAGGCGAATTGCAGGACGCGCATCCCCGGCAGACGAAACTGGTCGCGCAGGGCCTGCACGTCGGGAGTAATCACACCCAAATCTTCTGCGATGAATGGCAGATGACCCAGCTCTGTTTGCACTGCTTGAAAAAAACCGGCTCCCGGACCCGCCACCCACTGCCCGGACTGAGCCGTTGGCGCTCCGGCTGGAACGTACCACGCAGCCGCGAACCCGCGGAAATGATCTAAGCGAATCACATCCACGTGAGCCAGCAGAGCGCGCAACCGATCGATGCACCACCGATAACCAGTCGAACGCACGGCATCCCAGTTGTAAACGGGATTGCCCCACAATTGACCTTGCGCGCTGAAATAATCGGGAGGAACTCCGGCGACGAAGCGTGGCCGATGCTGCCCATCGAGCAGAAATAGCTCAGGGTTCGCCCAAACATCACTGGAATCCGGGGAAACAAAGAAGGGCAGATCGCCGATCAAGCTCACGCCCCTGGAATGGGCATGCTCCTTGAGTTGATCGGCCTGGCGGAACAGCAGGAATTGGGCGAAGCGAACCTGATCAGTTTGACTCGCTAATTCTCGCCGCGCATCGGCGAGAGCGATCGGATTGCGCTGAACCAACTCTGTGGGCCACTCGAGATAATAAGCTCCGCGATACTTGGACTTTAGCGCCCGGAATAAGGCATAGTCTTCCAGCCAATTCGCCTGATTAGAACAGAACTCGTCGTAGGCAGACGACAACGGATTGTTTCTTCGCTGGCTGCCCAGAAAGTTCGCCCAGGCCTTTTCGAGCAGCCTCTGTTTGAAGGGGATAACAGAATCATAGTCGACCGCATCCGCCGAGAAGTCAGATTGAGCATCGCTCGCCTGTATCAGGCCGTCCGAAATCAAGAAGCCGGGACTGATCAGCAGAGCGTTGCCGGCGAACGACGACATTGATTGATAGGGCGAGTTTCCGTAGCCAGTCGGACCGAGTGGAAGCGCTTGCCACCAGGCTTGGCCGGCATCGTGGAGATGATTAATCCATGAGAACGCGGACGATCCCAGATCGCCTATGCCATATGGAGACGGCAGAGAGGTGACATGTAAGAGCAAGCCCGAAGCGCGATATTCAGGCGGAAACGGCGGCACACTAACCAGCGCGCCATTACCGCTCACGCCGCCCCTTCCTGCTTAGGAAGGACTGTAGGCGAACCCAGCGCATTATTCACCATCTCCTGAGCCTCGCTAAGGATCGAGTTCAGATGGGTCTGGCTCTTGAAACTCTCGGCGTAGATCTTATAAACGTTCTCGGTGCCGGAGGGTCGCGCTGCAAACCAACCGCTCTCGGCCACAACCTTCAAACCGCCGATGGGCGCATCGTTGCCCGGAGCTTTGGTTAGTTTGGCGGTGATGGGCTCGCCCGCCAGATCTGACTCCTTTACCGCGTCTGGGGTGAGTTTTTGCAACTTTGCTTTCTGCTCGGGCGTGGCGGGCGCGTCGATACGCGTATAGTACGGGATGCCGAACTCCGCCGTCAGTTCGCGGTAATGTTCTCCGGGATTCTTGCCGGTGCGTGCGGTAATCTCCGCCGCTAGCAAATCCATGATCGGCCCATCCTTGTCGGTGGTCCATACAGTGCCGTCAAGACGAAGAAAACTCGCACCAGCACTTTCTTCTCCGCCGAAACAATACGAGCCATCGACCAGGCCCGGCACAAACCACTTGAAACCCACTGGCACTTCGCGGAGCTGGTAGCCGAGCTTCTTGACGACCCGGTCAATCATGCTGCTGCTTACCACGGTTTTTCCCACTGCGACTGTCTGGCGCCACTGAGGGCGGTGCTGGAGCAAATATCGGATCGTTACCGCAAGGTAATGATTCGGGTTCATAAGCCCAGCGACCGGAGTCACGATCCCGTGCCGATCAGCGTCGGTATCGTTCCCGAAAGCGACCTGATACTGATCTTTGAGACCGACCAGCCTGGCCATCGCATAGGGACTCGAACAATCCATGCGAATCTTGCCGTCGTGGTCAACGGTCATGAACGAAAATGTCGGGTCGATTATTGGATTGGTGATGACGATGTCGAGCCCGTAAACAGAATTGATCGGTTCCCAGTAAGGCAATGATGCTCCGCCCAGAGGATCCACGCCTAATTTGAGGTGCGCGTCGCGAATCGCATCCATGTCTACGACATTCTTGAGATCACGAACATAGGGGAGGACGAAATCTTCCTGGTGGGTGGTCGCAGCCTTAATGGCTTTCGCAAAGGGAATTCGCTTGACCCCGGCATTACCCGCTCGCAACAATTCGTTCGCGCGATTCTCTACCCAGTGGGTAACATCCGTATCGGCCGGGCCACCGTTGGGTGGGTTGTATTTGAAGCCTCCATCCTCAGGCGGATTGTGCGACGGCGTAATCACGATGCCGTCGCCGAGATGGTCTTTCTGCTTGCGGCCGCGGTTGTAAACCAGAATCGCTCGCGAAATAACCGGCGTCGGAGTGATCCCGTTGTTTTGCTGAATGATTGTTTCAACGTTGTTTGCCGCCAGTACCTCGAGGGCGGTACGCTGCGCGGGTTCCGAGACTGCGTGGGTGTCTTTCCCCATGTAGAGTGGGCCGTCGATACCCTGCCCGTGCCGGTATTCGCAGATCGCCTGGGTAATTGCGAGGATGTGCGCTTCATTAAAAGTGCCGCGCAGGGGTGAGCCACGGTGTCCGCTGGTGCCGAAGCTGACTAGCTGGTTGGGATCATCCAGGTCGGGACGCCGCTCAAAATATTCCTTCTCCAGGCGAGCTACGTCTACGAGCAACTCCTTGGGCGCTGGTTTGCCGGCCAGTGGTGAAATGTTAGGTTGACCGGTCTTCGGTTCGCCTGTCGGGGACTGTGTTTCTAGAGTACTGGGCATGGTTCCACCTTCCAAATCTCGCTCGCGTATTCGGCAATCGAGCGATCGCTCGAAAACTTCCCGGAGCTGGCGACATTCAAGATTACTTTCTGCGCCCATGCGCCGGGTTCGGAATAGAGCGCGCCGAGGCGTTCGTGCGTCTGGCAATAGGAGGTCAGGTCGGCCAGGTTCATGTAGTGATCGCCCTGGGTCAGAAGCGTATCGCGCAAGGGAGCGAACACTCCAGGCTCGTTACGGCTGAAGTGGTCGGAGAAAATCAGGTCCAGAGCGGCTCGCGTCTCCGGCTCATTGTCATAATGCCAATGCGGGTCGTACCAGGCGCGGCTGTTCTCGACCTCTTCCACGGTGAGTCCGAAGAGGAATATGTTTTCTTCTCCGGCTTCCTCCGCCATTTCGATGGTTGCACCGTCCCGGGTTCCAACGGTTAAAGCTCCATTCATCATAAATTTCATATTACTGGTTCCGCTGGCCTCGTAGCCGGCTGTCGAGATCTGGTTGGAGACATCGCTAGCTGGTATCAGCCGTTCCGCCAAAGAGACGTTGTACTCAGGGAGAAAGACGACGTTGAGCCGGCCGCGCGCTACCGGGTCGCCATCAATCGTGCTCGCCAGGTTGTTGATGAACTTTATGATGAGTTTGGCCAACGTGTAAGCCGGCGCCGCTTTACCTGCGAAGAAAAATGTCCGCGGTACTATTTTCATGCTGGGATTCTTTCGCAGCTGGTTATAGACGATGACGATCCGCAGCGCATTCATCAATTGCCTTTTATATTCGTGAATACGCTTGATGTGGCAGTCGAAGATGGTATCAGGGTCCACGATGCGTCCGGACGTTGACTTGAGCCAATTGGCAAACTGCACTTTGGCCTCTCGCTTTGACTTCAGGAGGCGTTCGCGAGCACTGGAATCCTCCGCGAATGGCTTGAGCTGCTTGAGCAGGCTGAGATCCGTAATCCAGCG
>Ga0210385_10002392_pt1 | contig 11367 bp, 9 predicted proteins | sample IncBWH26OmetaG_FD_160107 | JGI IMG/M metagenome (GOLD analysis project Ga0210385, IMG submission 160107) | Forest soil microbial communities from Barre Woods Harvard Forest LTER site, Petersham, Massachusetts, United States - Inc-BW-H-26-O ... | reverse complement strand
CGGCCATGTTCGTTGCGATGGTCACGGTGCCCGGAATACCGGCCTGTTCGACGATGTGCGCTTCGCGTTCGTGCTGCTTCGCGTTCAGCACCTGGTGGGGAATGTTGGCGTTCTGCAGCAGTCCCGCCAGAAACTCGGACGTCTCGATCGAGGTCGTGCCGACCAGGGTCGGCTGACCGCGCTTCACGCAGTCCTGGATGTCCTCGATGATGGCTTCGAACTTGTCCTTCTGCGTCAGGTACACGAAGTCGGGCATGTCCTTGCGGATCATCGGCTTGTGGGTGGGGATCACCACCACCTCCAGTCCGTAGATCTGCAGGAACTCCGGTGCCTCGGTGTCCGCCGTGCCGGTCATGCCGGCGAGCTTCTTGTACAGACGAAAGTAGTTCTGGAAGGTGATCGAGGCGACGGTCTGGTTTTCTTCGCGGACCCGCACCCCTTCCTTCGCCTCGACCGCCTGGTGCAGGCCGTCGGACCAGCGGCGGCCCTGCATGGTGCGCCCGGTGAACTCATCGACGATGATGACTTCGCCGCCACGCACGATGTACTCCACGTCGCGCTTGTACAGCGCGTGCGCGCGCAGGGCGGCGTTCAGATGATGCATGAGGCGGATGTTGGTCGGATCGTAGAGGCTCTCCCCTTCACGCAGCAGACCCGCCTTGCCCATCAGCTCCTCGACGCGCACGTGACCCTCTTCGGTGATGTGCACCTGCTTCTGCTTTTCGTCGACCGAAAAGTCGCCGGGGCCGTCCTCGACCTTCTGCCGCGTGAGTTGCGGCACCAGCTGATTGATGGCGAGATAGAGCTCGGTGCTCTCATCGGCGGGGCCCGAAATGATCAGCGGCGTGCGCGCCTCATCGATGAGGATCGAGTCGACCTCGTCGACGACCGCATACACCAGGCCCCGCTGCACGCGGTCTTCCAGGCGAAACGCCAGATTGTCGCGCAGATAGTCGAAGCCGAATTCGTTGTTGGTGCCGTAGGTGATGTCGCAGGCATAGGCCGCGCGCTTCTCGTCCTGATCCTGCGAGTTTCGGATCACGCCCACGGTCAGGCCGAGGAGACTGTATATCGGGCGCATCCAGTCCGCATCGCGGGCCGCCAGATACTCATTCACCGTCACGATGTGCACGCCCTCCCCGGGCAGCGCATTCAGATAGGTCGGCAGGGTCGCCATGAGGGTCTTGCCCTCACCGGTGCGCATCTCCGAAATCTTGCCCTGGTGCAGCGTGATGCCGCCCAGCAGCTGCACGTCGAAAGGGCGCATCTGCAGGGTCCGCCGCGAGGCTTCGCGCACCACCGCGAAGGCCTCCGGCAGCAGCTCATCAAGGGACGTGCCCTGCTTCAGGCGCGCGCGAAATTCGGGGGTCTTGGCGGCGAGCTGCTCGTTGCTCAGGGCCTGGATCGCGCGCTCGAAGCCGTTGGTCTGCTGGACCAGCCGTTCGAAGCTGCGCAGCAGCCTGTCGTTGCGGCTGCCGAAAACGCGGGTGAGCAGATTCAGCACTGGGACATCCTGATCAAAAATATGAGCTGCACCAAACACTTAGGATGCCTACGGGCGCAGCGGAGCGGCGTATTGTACGCAATAGTAGGCAAATTGGGGTGCCCGCCGGCGGACACAAGGGGCAGGAGCGATTAACGCTTGACGAAGATCAGCGGGTCGATCTGGGTGCCGTTGCGCAGCACTTCGAAATGCACATGCGGGCCGGTGGAATGGCCGGTCGAGCCCATCAGGGCAATCTGCTCGCCGCGGGTCACGGTCTGACCGACCGCGACCAGCGCGCTCTGGTTGTGCGCATAGCGGGTCACATAGCCGTTGCCGTGGTTGATCTCGATCAGCGTGCCGTAGCCACTGCGCTCCCCCGCCCAGGTGACAATGCCGGCCGCCACGGCCACGACCGGCTCACCGGCAGTTCCCGCGAAATCGAGGCCCTTGTGGAAACCCTCCTCGCCGGTAAACGGGTCGCTGCGCTCGCCGAAATAGGAGGAAATCGAGCCCTCGCCGACTGGCTTGCCCTTGGGCGCCACGGCGTCACTGATCTTGCGTCCCACGATGACATTTTCGAGAGCCGACAGCTGCGCATCGCGCAGGTCAACCCGTTGTTCCAACTGCGTTAACTGCGTGGACAGATCCGGAAATTCGGCGGCTACCGCGAGCGCGGCGGGCGCGGAGGCCGCGGCCGGCTCGTCATCGAAATTGAATTCGCGCCGATCGACGTTGGCCATGCTCGTGATGCGCTTGCCCAGAGCGTCGATGCGGGTGATGTGCGCATTCAGCTGGCCCAGTCGGCCCGCGATCGCATCCACCCGTTCCTGGACGCGCGCCCGCAGCTCGGCGATCTCGGATTTCTGCTCCGCGAGCACCCGGCTCCAGCCCTTGGGATCGGCCGCGCCCACGCCCGCGTGGGCGCCCAGCTGCATGCCGATGGCGAAGGCGGTGCCGAGCGTGCCCAGCACGATCAGTGCGCCCACGGCGAGTGTCAGCGGCCGCGTGAGGTCGAAATACCTCGAGCGGCCACCACCCTGGCGCCCGGAAAAAACTATGATGTTCACCCAGCCCGTGCCTCAGCGTTCTTATCTTGTCCGCCAACGTCGAATATGCAGAAGAAGCCGTACAGTGACAAGGCGAATAGTCGACGCGGATCGCGGTTCTCGCAATCCCGGAGACAACAGTCACGGAATCCGATGGATTCTGTTAAAGATCTTTTGCAGCGCTCCACGCCGGTCCTGGCGGGCCTGCAGCGCGAGGCGCTGCGGCAGCGCGATTGGCTGCAGTGGGTGCAGCGCGAACTCCCGCAGGACCTCGCCACACATGTGACGGGCGTCACAGAGCAGGCGGGGGAAATTGTCTTATTTGCGGAGTCGGCCGTCTGGGGCGTGCGGCTGCGCTATGCGGCGCCGCAGCTGTTGTCCGCCATGAATGCACAGCAGGCGAACATCGTGGCAGTCAAAGTGCGGGTGGTGCCGCGCGGCGCGGCACCGGCCTGAGTCTTCAGTACACCGAAGACGGGTGCGCCACCGCGAATGCCTCGACATAGGAAATCGGCGCATCCGAGTGCTTCTCGAATGTGACCTCTTCCCACGAGGAGCGCTGCGCCAGCAGTGTTCGCAGCAGCTTGTTGTTGAGGGCGTGGCCGGACTTGTAGCCGCTGAACTCGCCGATCAGGCTGTGACCCAGCAGGTACAGATCGCCGATCGCATCCAGGATCTTGTGCTTCACGAATTCATCCTCGTAGCGCAGCCCATCCTCGTTCAGCACCCGCACATCATCCAGCACGATGGCGTTGTCGAGGTTGCCACCGAGCGCCAGATTGCGCGCGCGCATCATCTCCAGGTCGCGCATGAAACCGAAGGTGCGCGCCCGACTGATTTCCTTCAGAAAGGAGGTCGTCGAGAAATCCATCGACGCCCGCTGCGCACGCCGGTTGAAGATCGGGTGATTGAACTCGATCTCGAAATTCACCTTGAAGCCTTCGAACGGTTCGAACATGGCCCACTTGTCCCCATCACTGACCTTGAGGGCTTCCGTGATGCGGATGAAACGCTTCGGCGTCAGCTGCTCCTCGATGCCGGCCGACTGCAGCAGGAACACGAAGTGACTGGCACTGCCGTCCATGATGGGCACTTCCGGGGCGCTCACTTCAACGACGGCGTTGTCGATGCCGAGCCCCGCGAACGCCGACAGCAGGTGCTCGACCGTTGAGACCCGGGCCTCACCTTTGACCAGCGTCGTTCCCAGCTGCGTGTCGCCGACATTTTCCGCGTGGGCGACGACCGTCGCGAACTCGCCGAGATCCGAGCGCCGAAACAGAATCCCGGTATCCGGCGCAGCCGGCCGCAGCGTCATCAGGACCTTCTTGCCCGTGTGCAGACCAACGCCGGAGGCGCGGATGGTGTTCTTCAGTGTGCGTTGTCCAACCATTGGATTCCCAAGATGCCCGGGCGCGCCGTGCGCCCGGTAAAACCCGCGTCCGCTACCGTACCACAGGCGAAGCCTGATCTCCCCTCAGTCAGCCTGGCGACGCAGGAAAGCAGGAATATCCAACAGATCCTCCGAGTCCGATTCCGGACGCAGACCATCGCCGACCGCGCGCTGACGTTGATAGGTCGGTTTGTCCAGATCAGCATAGTTGGGATTGCTGCCGGCCGCCTTGCTGCGGCTCACCATCCGCATCGGCGGGACCTGGGCGTGGGCTTCGCGGCTCATCATCCCGGACATGCCTGACATGCTCGGGCTGGAGGGCGCGCGCACGGAGGCGGCCGGGCGACCCAGTCCCGTCGCGACCACCGTCACCCGCACCACATCCGTCAGTTCCGGATCGATCACCGTGCCGACCACGACGGTCGCATCCTCCGAGGCAAACTGTTTCACGATGTTGCCAACTTCCTGGAACTCACCGATCGACAGGTCCATGCCCGCCGTGACGTTGACCAGGATGCCGTGCGCACCGGCGAGATTGATGTCCTCGAGCAGCGGCGAGGACACGGCGGCCTCGGCGGCCGCGCGGGCCCGACCTTCGCCGCTGGCGACACCCGAGCCCATCATTGCCATGCCGGTCTCGGCCATCACCGTGCGCACGTCGGCAAAGTCCACGTTGATGAGCCCCGGACGCGTGATGAGTTCGGCGATGCCCTGCACCGCACCCTGCAACACCTGGTTGGCGGACTTGAAGGCATCCAGCAGCGTGGTCTGTGCACCGAGCACCGTCAGCAGCTTCTGATTGGGGATGGTGATCAGCGAATCGCAGTACTTGCCGAGTTCCGCCAGACCGTGATCGGCGACCAGCGAACGCTTGCCGCCTTCCATCTCAAACGGACGGGTGACGACGGCGACGGTCAGAATACCCATCTCCTTGGCGACCTGCGCCACCACCGGCGCCGCGCCGGTGCCCGTGCCACCACCCATGCCGGCGGTGATGAACAGCATGTCGCAGCCCTCCACCAGTTCGACGATGCGGTCGCGATCCTCCATCGCGGCCTGGCGCCCCACTTCCGGATCGGCGCCGGCGCCCAGACCCTTGGTGATATTGCAGCCGATCTGCAGTGCGGTCTTCACCTTCGAGTGCTTCAAGGCCTGCGCATCGGTGTTGACGCACATGAAGTCCACCCCGTCGATGCCCGTGGTGACCATGTGCGCGACGGCATTGCCGCCGCCGCCACCGACACCGATTACTTTGATTACGGCACTCTGGCTGTACGCATCCATCAGTTCAAACATTGCTGGCTCCTTAAGAATCCCCGTAGCGGTCGGTTAAAAATTGCCCTGAAACCAGGACTTCATTCGGTTGATGACTGTCTTGCCGCCGGCGCGCCGTCCGCGCCCGGAGGCCGTGTTGTCCCGGGCGTAGAGCAACAGGCCCACACCCGTGGAATAGATCGGGCTGCGCACCGCCTCGGCGAGGCCGGTGACGTGCTGCGGCAACCCCAGGCGCACCGGCACGTGGAAGACCTCCTCGGCCAGTTCGATCGTGCCTTCCATACGGGCACTGCCGCCGGTCAGCACGATGCCGGCCGCGATGGCCTCCTCGAAGCCGCTGCGGCGCAGCTCATCGCGCACCAGGCCGAAGAGTTCCTCGTAGCGCGGCTCGACGATCTCGGCGAGCGTCTGCCGTGCGAGCCGGCGCGAAGGACGCTCGCCCACGCTTGGTACCTCGATGCTCTCGTCGGGATTCGCTAGCTGCGAGAGTGCGCAGGCGTAGCGCACCTTGATGTCCTCGGCATACTGCGTCGGCGTGCGCATCGAGACCGCGATGTCGTTGGTGACCTGATCGCCGGCGATCGGAATCACGGCGGTGTGCCGGATCGCGCCGCCGGTGAACACCGCGATGTCGGTGGTGCCGCCGCCGATATCGACCAGGCACACACCCAGTTCACGCTCATCCTCGGTCAGCACCGCGAAGCTGGAAGCGAGCTGTTCCAGCACGATGTCGTCGACTTCCAGACCACAGCGCTGGATGCACTTCTCGATGTTCTGCGCCGCGCTCTCCGCGCCGGTGACGATGTGCACCTTGGCTTCCAGACGCACGCCCGACATGCCGATCGGATCACGGATGCCTTCCTGACCGTCGATCACGTAGTCCTGCGGCAGCACGTGCAGGATCTTCTGATCGGCCGGGATGGCCACGGCCCGGGCCGCATCGATGACGTGCTCCACATCGCCCTGCGAGACCTCCCGATCACGGATCGCGACGACGCCGTGTGAGTTCAGGCTGCGCACATGGCTGCCGGCGATTCCCGCATAAACCGAGTGGATCTGGCATCCCGCCATCAGCTCGGCCTCCTCGACCGCGCGCTGAATGGACTGCACCGTGGACTCGATGTTGACCACGACGCCTTTCTTCAGTCCACGCGAGGGTTGCGAGCCGACGCCGATCACCTCGATGTTGTTGTCGGCGGTGATCTCGCCCACCAGTGCCACCACCTTCGAAGTGCCGATGTCCAGGCCGACGATCAGACTGCGTTCAGTGCGTTTAGACATTGCGAGCATCGCCCCCGTGCTTTGCATCGCCCGTCCCGGCACCGCGCCAGCCGATGGCAAAGCCATTCGCGTAGCGCATGTCGACATAGGCGATATCCGTGGCACGCTGCGCCACGATCCGGGCGGCCGTTGCCATGAAAGTATTGAACCGTTGATCAAGCTGCTGGCGACCCAGGCGCACGGTCACGCCGTCGTCCAGGTCCAGTTCCCAGGCGCCGCGCGCATCGAGGCGCAGCGCAGTGATGCGCATCCCCATCTCCTGCAACCGGTCGCGCATCGAAAAGTAGCGCTGCACGACGCTGCTCTGGGTGCCCTCGGGCCCCGACAGCCGCGGCAGCTCCAGCGGTAGGTGGGTGGCCTCGTGCGCGAACAGCTCCCCGCGGGTATTGAGGAGCGCACTGTCGCCCCAGCGCGCGGCCGCGACCTGCTCGCCAATGGTCACCGCAAGTCCCCGCGGCCAGCTGCGCTGAACGCTGACGGTATCCACCCAGGACAAGGCCCGTACCGCCGCGCGCACTTTGGCGAGGTTCACGCTCACCAGACCCTGGCCGCTCGCGCTTTCCTTGACGGCCCGCTCCACGTCCAGTGGCGCGACCCGCTCGAAGCGCCCGACCACCGACACGGTGGTGATGGGCTGATCGAGCGCCCAGGCGGTCAGCAGCAGGGCCGCGGCGACACTGCCCAGACCCAAAGTCCAACGGCCCAGCCCCGCCCACGGGATCGCCGGCAATGACCAGCGCGAGGGCTGCTGCGGCCGCCGGCGACGGTTCTGAGGACGCAGGCTGAACACTTACGCGCCTCCCTGCGTGATGGGTACACGGGTGAAGCTCGACTCCAGAATCCGCCACACCAGTTCGTCAAAGCCGATCCCGGCCGCCTTGGCCGCCATCGGCACCAGGCTGTGGTCGGTCATTCCCGGCACGGTGTTGACCTCGAGCAGCTGCGGCCGGCCCATGGCGTCCATCATGAAATCCGCACGGCCCCAGCCCTCGGCGCCCACCGCGGCAAATGCCGCCAGGCCCAGCGCCGCCAGATGATCTTCAGCAGGCTTCGACAGGCCCGACGGACAAAAGTACTGGGTGTCATTGCGCAGGTACTTGGCCTCGTAGTCGTAGAACGTCGTCGCCGGCTGAATGCGGATCGAGGGCAGTGCGCTGCCGTTGAGAATGGAGACGGTGTATTCGGCCCCGGTGATCCACGCTTCAGCCAGCACACTGTGGTCGACCGCGGCGGCGAGGCGATACGCCGCGGCGAAGTCCTGCGCCCGCTCGACCTTGGTCATGCCCACGCTCGAACCCTGGGTCGCGGGCTTGACGATCAGCGGCAGCTTCAGCCGCTCGAGCGCAGCCTCGAGATCCTGTTCACCGCTCAGTTCCATGTAGTCACTGGTTGCGATACCGATCGCCTGGGCGAGCCGCTTGGTGCGCAGCTTGTCCATCCCGATCGCCGAGCCCATCACACCACTGCCGGTATACGGCACAGCCAGGCACTCGAGCGCCCCCTGCAGCGTGCCATCCTCGCCTCCCGGTCCATGCAGCGCGATCCACGCCCGGTCGGCACCGGCGGCGAGCAGTTCCGGCAGCGCGGCGGCGCGCGGATCAAACCCGAAGGCATCGACACCCCGGCGCAGCAGCGCGGCGAGGACCGCGGCCCCGGTCTTGAGCGACACCTCCCGTTCGGTCGACGTACCGCCGAAAATCACCGCGACGCGGCCGAATTCCTGCGGGCTCGCGACACTGCGGGCCGCGCCGGGGTCGTGCCTGATGCGCATCAGAGCACCTCCCCGACGATGCGCACTTCGGGCTGCAGTGCGACGCCGTGCGCGCTCAGGACCTGCGCCTGCACCTGCTGCACCAGCTGTTCCAGATCGGATGCGGTTGCGGCACCGTGATTGATGATGAAATTCGCATGCTTGAGCGACACGGAGGCATCACCGACCCGCAACCCCTTAAGACCCGCCGTCTCGATCAGTCTCGCGGCGTGATCCCCGGGCGGATTCTTGAACACCGAACCGCAGCTCCATTCACCGATCGGCTGCGATTCCCGACGCCGCGCCAGAAGGTCCCGCAGCGCCGAATCATCAATGCCCGGGGCGTGCGTGAAGCTCATGTGCGCGGCCGCGAACCATTCATCGGTGCGGTTGGAGCTGACGTGCCGGTAGCTCACCGAGTATTCACCCGGCACGCGGGTGTGCTGAGCGCCGTGTCGGTCGAGCGTTTCGACCGAGACGACGCAGTTCCAGGTCTCCGCGCCGAACGCCCCGGCGTTCATGGCCAGCGCGCCGCCGAGCGTGCCGGGAATGCCGGCAAAGAATTCCGCGCCCGCCAGCTGCCATTGAATGCACTGGCGCGCGATGCGCGCACACGGTACGCCGGCTTCGCCGTACACCGTGGTCTCATCAAGACGCTCGAGCCGCAGCAACGCCTCCTGGGTCGCCACGACCACGCCGCGAATGCCGCCGTCGCGCACCAGCAGGTTGCTGCCCAGTCCCAGGAAGTGAATCGGAGTGCCCGCGGGCACCGTGCCCAGAAACGCGCGCAGGTCCGCACGATCGCGCGGCGTGAAGTAGATTTCGGCCGCGCCGCCGGCGTGCCATGAGGTATGGCGGCTCATCGGTTCGTGGCGGCGAACCCGGGGCAGAAATTTCTCGGCCACCTGCATCATGGGCGCGCCTGCCGTGAGAGCTGCGCCGGCAGGCGGTGCGAGACGGCATTGATGTTGCCCGCACCCATCGTGACCACGACATCCCCGCCGCGGATCATGCCCTGCAGCGCCAGACTCAGGCTCTCCACGTTGTCGACGAAGACCGGTTCGACCTGGCCGCGCGAGCGCACGGCGCGGCAGATGGCGCGGCCGTCGGCGCCGGCGATCGGTGCTTCGCCGGCCGCATATACCTCGGTCACCAACAGCACATCGACCTGCGAGAGCACGCGCCCGAAGTCATCAATGAGATCGCGGGTGCGGGTATAGCGATGCGGCTGGAAGGCCAGCACCAGCCGTCGCCCCGGATAGCCCTGACGCAGCGCCTCCAGCGTCGCTGCGATTTCGGTGGGATGATGGCCGTAGTCATCCACGATCGTCACCGCGCCGGAACTCAGCGCCACCTCCCCGACATGCTGCAGGCGCCGATCGATGCCCTGGAACGCCGCCAGCGCGCGTGCCATGGCGCCATCCTCGATCCCCAGTTCGGTCGCCACCGCGATCGCCGCCAGCGCGTTGCCGACGTTGTGGGTGCCGGGCAGATTCAAGGTGACGGTCATGGGTTCGCCGGCGCCGCTGCGCGCGGCGGTGCCGGAACGCACCACATCGAACTGCGTCTGCAGCCCATTGCGCCGTACGTTCACCGCGCGCACGTCGGCATTCGCCGTCAGTCCGTAGGTCATGATCGGCCGGCCGATGCGGCCCATGACACCGGCAACGGTTGCATCATCCAGGCACAGAATCGCCAGGCCGTAGAACGGCAGGTTGTGCAGGAAATCCACGAAGCTGGATTTCAGACGTTCGAAATCCCCGTCGTGGGTGCCCAGGTGATCGTTGTCGATGTTCGTGACGATGGCGATCAGCGGCTGCAGATGCGTGAAGCTCGCATCGCTTTCATCGGCCTCGGCCACGAGGTAGCGGCCCGACCCCAGGCGCGCGCTGCTGTCCGCGCTCTTCAGACGGCCACCGATCACGAACGTCGGATCCGCGCCGCCCTCGGCGAGGATGCTGGCGATGAGGCTGGTCGTGGTGGTCTTGCCATGCGTACCCGCCACCGCGATCGAATAGCGGAACCGCATCAGCTCGCCGAGCATCTCGGCGCGCTGCACGACCGGAATACGCACGGCCAGTGCCGCCAGAACTTCCGGGTTCTGCGCTGGCACGGCGCTGGAGATCACCACCACATCGGCGCCGTCGATGTTCTTGGCCGCGTGGCCGATGGCGATCCGGGCGCCGAGCTGGGTCAGACGCTGCGTGGCGGCATTGGCCTTCAGGTCGGAACCCTGCACCCGATAGTCCAGATTGAGCAGCACCTCGGCGATGCCGCTCATGCCACTGCCGCCAATGCCGACCAGGTGAATGGTGTGAATGCGGCGCATGCGATCAGCGCGGTCCAGGATCATGGCGCGGCCCCGGCAAAGCGCATGCAGGCCTGTGCCAGATCCTGCGCGGCGCGTGGCTGCGCCAGGTCCCGGGCGCGGATCGCCATCTCCAGCAGCGGGACCCGATCGGTGCACAGCTTCTGCAGCGTCTCGCACAGACGCTGCGGCGTGAGGTCACGGTCCGGGATCAGAACTCCGGCGCCGTGGTCGACCAGGTAGGCCGCGTTGACCGTCTGATGATCGTCCACTGCCGCGGGAAACGGCACCAGGATGGACGCCACGCCGACGGCCGCCAGTTCGCACACGGTGAGCGCGCCGGAACGGCAGATCACGAGGTCCGCCCAGCCATATGCCTCGGCCATGTCCTCGATGAAGGCGGTCACCTGCGCGCGCACACCGCTCTTGGCGTAGTTCTGCACCGCGGCGGTAAGCCAGCGGGCACCGGCCTGGTGACGCACGTTCAGCTGCTGACCGCCACCCAATTGCGCCAGCGCCAGGGGTACGACGGTGTTCAACCGCACCGCGCCCTGACTGCCCCCGAACACGAGCACGTTGATCGGGCCGTGTCGCCCGGCGAACCGCACCTGCGGCGTCGCCGCGGCCGCGATGTCTTCGCGCACGGGATTGCCGATGGTGTGGGCCCGCACCGAGGCATTGAAACTGTCGGGAAATGCCTCGAGCACTTCATCGGCGAGATGCGACAGGCAGCGGTTGGTGAAGCCCGCCACGGCATTCTGCTCATGAATGATGAGTGGCCGGCGGGTGAGCCAGGCCGCAACGCCCCCCGGGCCGGTGACGAAGCCGCCC
>Ga0210385_10002390_pt1 | contig 11369 bp, 10 predicted proteins | sample IncBWH26OmetaG_FD_160107 | JGI IMG/M metagenome (GOLD analysis project Ga0210385, IMG submission 160107) | Forest soil microbial communities from Barre Woods Harvard Forest LTER site, Petersham, Massachusetts, United States - Inc-BW-H-26-O ... | reverse complement strand
GAGAAAAATGAAAGTCGCTAACAAGTCAATTGTAAGAAATAAATTAACCGCTGTGGCTGTACTTCTCGCAGGGCTGGCGGCAATCTCGCCCAACGCTGGCGCGAAACACCGAGCTGCCCCGCCCACGCAGGAACCGGCGTCTGTTATCGCGCACTTGGCACTGCCTGGAATCACAGTACGTCAATTGGATCTGCAGCAAAACGGCAACAAACAGTATTTGTACATCGAGGAACTTTCCAAAAACGGTTTCGCGATTGTGGACGTGACGAAGCCGACCCAACCCGATGTGATTAAAAGTGAGGCCTGGCCGGACGAAGCATCCACGGGAAAGTTGCAACTGGTTTCGGGGCGGCTGGCTTTAGCCGAAGCGCCAGACGCGACTATGGAAACTGTTTCTCGTACCGAGACTCTGAAGGTGCTGGATCTAAGTAATCCGGCGAATCCCAGGACGATCCTAACTTTCTCCGGTGTAACGAGCACGCTCGCGGATGATGCGCACAATTTGGTTTACATCACCAATGGCGAGGGACTGTGGATCGTGAAACATCAGCCGGAACAAACGATGTCTTCGACTATCCGTTCATGTTCCTCGGAAGATGCCTCCAACGACTTAGCAAGCTGTCAGTAACCCATGGTGACGGGTATCCTCCCGAAATCAACGGGCCTGTAAAAAGGGTCTCGGCCTCATTTAACGAAGCCGAGACCCTTTCAGTTTTTAGATTTTGGAGTGTCTGCGAGCCAGTGCGCGAACGGAGGGGCTTCCATGAAAGGATTTCTTGGTACCTGGGCCAGCTTTAGTGCAGACCTAAACCTGTTGATCCAAATTGCAATGGGCATCGCGTTGCTCGTTGGTGCGTTCTTAGCACGGGAGAAGCGTTATCGCGCGCATGGCGTTTGCCAGACTATAGTCCTGATCTTAAACCTTCCCATGATTGCTCTCGTCATGTGGCCTTCTCTTCAGATGCGAGTACTGCCAAAACTCTCTAGGCATCTCGGGAAACGATACTACGCCATCGCCATGGCTCACGGTGTTCTAGGGGTTATAGCGGAGCTTCTCGGGTTCTACATTCTTCTAGTCGCCGGCACCAAAATCCTTCCTCATTCTTGGCGTTTTCAGCATTGGAAATTATGGATGCGCATCGAGCTGGCCCTCTGGTGGGTGGTCTTGCTCTCTGGAATTGGGACCTATTACACCTGGTATGCTACGCCTCGGTTGCACTGAGAATTCCTGACTTACGATCTATAGGGCATTTCCGAACCGAGGTTCGCAGGTGAGATAGGCTACCTTGCTAAAAGGACTTGACCCACCAATTCGCTCGCGCCGCCCGTAACGCCAAAATTAAACCAAAGATGGATTATCGGGAATAAACAGACACAAGCGGACGTCTACATTCCGAGGAGACAGTCGATGAATGTTAGAAACACGCTTTTCGTGCTTGGTTTATTGCTTGCGGTCATTATCACGATTCCGGTAGCGCATGCAGATGACTGGAATCAGACGACCCGGTTCACATTCAGCCAGCCCGTCCAGATTCCAGGACAGGTGCTACCAGCAGGGACTTATCGGTTCCAACTCGCCAACACTGACAATCGTCACTTGGTCCAGATTTTCCGCGAAGATCGGACTCTGGTAGCGACCCTGTATTCGATTGCTCGAACGCGCGATGGGCGCGCCGCTGAAGCTGCAATCACTCTCGCGGATCGTGGAAAGACACACCCCTCGGTAATAGTGGCTTGGTTCTTTGTCGGTGAAGCGGAAGGGCATGAGTTCGTGTACCCAAAGCAGGAAAGGCAAGAACTTGCTCATTCCTTACGCACGACATTTTCGAGCGGAGACTAATTCCGTGAATTTCCAATCAAAACTAAAGAGCGACGCTGATCGAACGCCGCATTTTTTGCTGCAATCAGGAAGTTCTGTGCGAAAGCTTGTTTCGCATGCTCTGGTGTTTGTCTTAGCCGGGGTTGTGTTATGGCCGAGCGTACTTGTTCTGTATACCAAGCCGGCGCTCGCGGGCGATGGCGGCACAGAAGTTATACAAGTTACAGCCAAGAAATACGAGTATTCGCCTGCGCCTATTCACGTGAAGCGGGGAGCAAAAATTGAACTCAAGATCACGGCGATTGACCACGACCATGGTTTCTCGATTTTTCCGGTTCCCGACGGAGGCAATTTGAATGATCCCGCCGGGTTGGTATTCACTTCAGCACAAGAGTGTTGGCAACTCAAGAAGGGCGAAACGACCACGATTGAATTTCTGGCACAAACTCCCGGCACATATTCGTTCAAATGTTGCCACGTTTGCGGCCTTGGACATCGCGGCATGAAAGGCCAGTTGGTTGTGGATCAATAGGATTTATACGGGAATATTTTCGCCTATTTCCCAGTCTAGATAGGTGACCGCCGACCGAGACGCGAGAATCCCCGGTAATGGCGATAGGGAGGCATTTGATGGGAAAGATCATTACAGAGAATCTGAATAACGACGGCGTTGACCGGCGCGGTTTCCTGAAGTGTATGGCGTGGGCTGGAACCGGCACGCTTTGCCTGATCCAGGGTGGCGTACTGAAATCGTTCGCACTGAGTGAAGTGGCGAATATGGACCAATCAAAGTTGAAGGGCGATTTGAGCTTTGTTCAAATTAGCGACAGCCATATAGGCTTCGACAAAGCGGCCAACCCAGACGTCACTGCAACCCTGCGAGAAGCTATCGCAAAAATTAATGGACTGGGCCAACCTCCGGCATTTGTTCTCCACACCGGCGACCTGAGCCACCTATCGAAGGCATCGGAGTTCGACACGCTCGATCAGACGCTCAAAAGCATTCACACTGAAAAGATTTTCTATGTCCCGGGCGAGCATGATGTGCTGAACGACAACGGCGAACAGTATCGCGAGCGCTATGGTAAAGGCTCGTTTGGCGACGGGTGGTACAGCTTTGACCAAAAAGGCGTGCATTTCATCGGGCTGGTCAATGTCATGAACCTGAAGGCAGGCGGACTGGGCAGCCTGGGGAAAGAACAGCTCGAATGGCTCGAACATGATGTGAAGAGCTTGAAATCCAGCACGCCGATCGTGGTCTTCGCGCACATTCCCCTTTGGTCGGTATATCCCGAGTGGGGATGGGGAACTGATGACAGCGCACAGGCGCTCTCGTATCTGAAACGGTTCGGTACGGTGAGTGTGTTGAATGGCCACATTCATCAGGTTATGCAAAAGGTTGAAGGCAACGTCACTTTCCATACGGCGATGTCCACAGCGTTTCCGCAGCCGCAACCTGGCACAGCACCCTCACCCGGCCCGATGAAAGTCCCCGCGGACAACCTTCGCGGATTATTGGGCCTTACAAACGTCAATTTCGTTCGTGGCAAACACACCTTGGCCGTGGTGGATTCCACACTTCAGGGATAACCGGCTTCACGAGTCTTACTTTGGAGAAATGAGATGAAAACAGCGATATCGAAACTGATCGTAGCCACAGCAATGTTGGGAGCGCTCGGATGGATAAGTGCAAGCAACGCGCGTTTCGGAGCGAGCGCGGCGAGCGCGCAGGGAGCGGCGAAATCCCAAGAAGTCGTGGTCAAGATCGACAACTTCAGCTACATGCCGCATGACATAACCGTCACGGCGGGAACGACAGTAATATGGGTCAACAACGATGACATCCCGCACACCGTCGTGAGCACGACTGACGCGTTCAAATCGAGGGCTCTGGACACCGACGACAAGTTCTCGTTCAAATTCGATAAGCCCGGGACGTACGAATATTTCTGCTCAATTCATCCGAAGATGACGGCGAAAGTCATCGTCCAGTAACAGCTTTAGGAATGCGTGGGGAAAATTGAAGTGCTGTGGATCGTACAAGGCAAGACCTGCGGAGGATGACAAATATCTTAACGGCGACGTTGGTCCTTATGCGTTGTTCTTCCGCATCCCCGTCAAATCCCGGGGCAGAGCACCCCTGCTCGACACAGCCTGGCCCGGCCCCTCTTCGAGTGACCTTCGTCTGAGCTGAAGGTCGAAAGCGTGTTGTTCCAAGTGGGCAGGCGAGCGAATTTGGCCTACCTGAATAACGTGCTCCTCGGCAGGTGCGCTCTCCAAGCTAGACAGAGGGCACTTAGGTTCCCGGCCCGCAGAGGAGTTTCCGGGAATAAAAGACATGTCGCCCGGGTCTATACGGTTGAGGGTCTAAAGCGGCGAATGCCGAACGCTATGCAAGCAGTTGGGAACGCCGGGCGCTTTGAAGAGGTTGTGCTTCCGCACCTCGATGCGGCCTACAATCTGGCGCGCTGGCTCGTCCGCAACACACACGACGCGGAAGACGTAGTGCAGGAGGCGTGCCTGCGTGCTTTTCGATTCTTCGGCGGCTTTCAGGGCGGTGATCCGCGTGCGTGGCTGCTAAAAATTGTGCGCAATACAAGCTACTCTTTTCTGGAGAAAAACCGCCCAGTGGCCTTAGCAGAGGAATTTAACGAACAGGTTCATGTGCGAGACGTTCCTGCTTTCGATGCCGAGGCGATTATGGTGCGAGATGTTGAAAGCCGCATGCTGCGTGAATCACTGGAAGAACTACCTGTGAATTTTCGCGAAGTAGTCGTGCTGCGTGAGCTTGAAGGACTTTCGTACAAGGAGATTGCAGAGATGATTGGCGTTCCTATTGGCACCGTAATGTCGAGTTTGGCTAGAGGGCGCGACCGTTTGCGCGAATCTCTGCTTCGCGCGCGGGCGAGGGAGGGCACCCGTGGTCTGTGACGATAATTCCCGTTTGCTCCACGGCTATCTCGATGGAGAGTTAGATTTAATCCGAAGCCTCGAGATCGAGGAACACCTGAAGACTTGCCCCGATTGTGCGCAGCAGCTCTGGGGTCAGCAAACGCTTCGCAAGGCATTTCGCTCTTCTAATTTGTATGAACGCGCACCGAGCGGCCTTGCCGTTCGGATCCGCGCGTCCTTATCACAAGAAGTTGAACCAGAGGCTGATGCAACTTCGCAACCAAAACCCATTTCCATTTTGACGCCTAGGCCCAAAGTCTGGAATTGGCTGGCTGTTGCTGCAACGATCCTCCTCGCAGCGCTGTTGACGTGGCGGGCGCTTCCGGGAGTCGGAGGACGCGGCAATTCCGATTTGGTCGCGCAGGAACTCGTAGCCAGTCACATTCGGTCGCTTCAACCCGGTCATCTGTTCGACGTGCAATCCACCGACCAGCACACCGTGAAACCGTGGTTCAACGGCAAGCTCGATTTCTCGCCGCCCGTTCGCGACTTAACGGAAGAAGGATTTCCTCTGATCGGTGGGCGTCTCGATTACATTGATCACCGAGCCGTTGCAGCGCTGGTGTATCAGCGGCGCCAGCATCTCATTAACGTCTTCATTTGGCCTGCGGAAAAACAGACCGACAATAATCTCCATTCGGAATCTAGCCAAGGTTACAACATGGTGGTCTGGGAGCGCGACGGCATGTATCTATGCGCTGTTTCCGATCTCAGTACCGGCGAGCTTCAGCAGTTCGCGCAGCTTATAGAAAAATGACGATTCATCTTTCACCAACTTAGTTCGCTCAAGGCTCAACACAATGCGTCGTGTGCCCAGTCGCGCCGCCTTGCAAGCGCGAGCATACTAGGTTTTCTCGAGAGACGACTTTTCATAATTGCTCGATCGCAGTATTCCATCTCTCCTGCATTTTCGGATAAAGCGCTCGTAAAAAAAAACCAGCCGGACATTTTTAATCGATGCCGTTCGATCCATTCGCACAAAACGCGCGGATCTAATTGACATTCTCTAACAAGCGTTTGACAAATCGTTTACATTCTCCCGCCGCGCTCGATCGTCTTATACGTGACGGCACAAGTTGAAGGCACAAAGAGATCAAGCAAGAAGAAATCGGTGCATCAGCCGGGCCGCAACACGAAAAAAAGGAGCTGTTATGAAGGGACTTACTACCGTGAGGAATTTTGTCACTGTCGCTTTATTACTTGCGTTTTTGATCGTCCTGCCTGCCGCACACGCGGATGAGGCGAATCAGGCCATTAAGGTCACATTTGATCGGCCCGTGCAAATCCCAGGACGTGTCCTGCCTGCGGGGACTTACTGGTTTGTTCTGAATAACATCAACGAACATCACGTGGTCAGTATCCTCAACACTGATCGAACGATGGTGTATTCAACTCTTTTCACAATTGACGCCGAGCGCCGGCAGCCAACAAGCGACACTGCGTTCACTTTTGCGGAACGCGGCTCCTCGCAGAATCAGGCAATCCTGACTTGGTTCTATCCCGGGAGGACCACAGGCCATGAGTTCCTGTACCCGAAGCAGGTGCAAAGTGAACTAGCGAAAGACAAGCAATTCACCATCGTGGCCGGGAAATAACCTTGTCCGCTGGTTAGTCAGCTCGCCGGCGGTGCGATTGCCCGCCGCCAGCGAGCTAACGCAGGCCTCCGAACACAGTTGTGGTTTCTCTCGGGCAACACGCATTCGACACACAACATTCCTGGTGAGCAAGCAAATATTCAACGAGAATTTTATGTAGGCCGGGAATTTTTTCACCAATCCGCAGTCTGGACACTAGCAAGAGTAACGAGCGAGATTCAGAGGACAAAGGCCGGCGGTCGGTGTCCCAGCGCGCCTTAATCGACGGTCGTCTAGAGAGTTTCGATTCATGCGGACCTTGTCTTGTTAAACGGACCTATCTCGAAAGAAACATAAATTTAAGTGGAGACCAAAAAATCAATGAATCCCAAAAGATTGTTCTTACTGAGCGTGCTGCTGTCATTTGTGGTCTTCTTTTCCGCGCTGCGACTTCCCGCGCAAACACAGACCACGGGTGAGATTACCGGAGTCGTTATCGATCCATCAGGCGCAGTCGTCGCGGTTGCGAAAGTTACGCTGAAGGATAACTCAAAAGGATCCACTCAGAGCACTGAGACCAACAAAGAGGGTGTGTATCACTTCCAGCTTTTAAACCCCAGCAACTATACGATCACTGTGAGCTCCCCCGGTTTCCAGGAGGCGGCGACGGAAGTGGACGTTGCCCTTGGACAGGTTACCAGCGCAGATATACATCTAACGATTGGATCAGCCACACAGACAGTAACCGTCGCGGGAGAATCGGAGCCGTTAATTCAAACAGAAAACGGAAATGTGGCAACCACTTTTAGCCAGCAGCAACTCGCCGAGGTGCCTAACCCTGGGAATGACCTTACGGCTTTTATTCAGTCAGCCCCCGGCGTGGTGATGAATACAGCAGGAGGGCTCGGTAACTTCTCCGACCACGGAGTCGGCGCCGCGTCAAACCTATTTACTCTTAACGGAATGGATGATAACGATCCGTTCCTCAATTTAAATAACTCCGGTGCCACGAACCTGCTGCTCGGTGCGAACGAAGTCCAGGAGAGCACCATTGTGAGCACAGGGTACTCCGCCGAATACGGCAGTCTGGCTGGCGCCAACGTCAACTACGTCACAAAGTCCGGTAGTAACGATTTCCATGGCAATGCGATCTACTACTGGAATGGCAGCGCCTTCAACGCAAACGATTGGTTTCTGAATCATGCGGGCGATCCAAAGAATTTCAGCAACGCCAACCAATGGGCTGGTTCTTTCGGAGGTCCGATTAAGAAGGACAAAGCGTTCTTCTTTTTCAACACTGAAGGTCTGCGGGTCGTCGTTCCGGTAAGCACCGCAGTAGCATTTCCCAGCCAGGCGTTTCAGACCGCAACCATCGCCAATTTAGAAAACAAAGATGGTTTCCCTGCGAATTCAGCAACAGTCGCCTTCTACCAAAATATTTTCAATCTTTACAATAATGCCAAGGGAGCGGCTAATGCTGTGCCAGGCGCTGGACCTTTGTCTACGGATCCCCTGGGATGCAACGGCTTCACTGGCTTGGGACCCGGTGTCGCTTGTTCCTCTTTCTTCCAGGCAGCCGACAACAATCTCACTCACGAACAGCAATTTGCAGGTCGCGTCGATTACAACGCGACAACTAACGATCGACTATTTCTGCGCATTCTTTACGACAAGGGTGTGCAAGCCTCTGATACGGACCCGATCAGCCCTCTGTTCGATATCACCAGCACCCAACCGCAATGGCAGGGGCAGTTGAATGAAACACATACATTCAGTTCGACCATGGTGAATCAGTTCATCCTGTCAGGGCAATGGTATAGCTCCGTCTTCGACAATACGAACCGCGCGGCCACTCTTGCGGTGTTTCCAACAACCATCGCTTTCGGCAATGCCAACATTCCGTGGTTCAACATTGGTGGAGCTGGCGCCGGCGGTGCTGGGGATGCCTTCTTCCCCCAAGGACGAAACGTCACACAGTATCAGATTGGTGATGATCTCTCGAAAACGTTGGGCAATCATACGCTTAAATTCGGCACCAAATTTCTGCGTTACGATGTCAGCGACAAAGACTTCGGCGTATTCACGAGCGGCTTAGTAACGCCGAATTCGGTCGCGGCTTTTTTTAATGGTGGTGTAGACCCGGCAACCAACACGAGTTCGGTTCTGCAACAGAGCTTTCCTAGCGCTTTGTCACAGCCGATCGCTCTCTACACGCTGGCCTTTTACGGGGAAGACGACTGGAAAATAAAGTCAAACCTAACGCTCACATTTGCTCTTCGTGTGGAACACGAGTCCAACCCCGTTTGTCAGACAGATTGCTTCAACCGCCTAAACGCTCCGTTCCTGCAGGCTGACAATAACGTAAACGTTCCGTACAGCACAGACGTCTTGCAGGGATTGCACCAGGAGCTACAAGGCCTGAGCTCAATTCTCTGGCAGCCCCGGTTCGGATTCGCGTGGTCGCCTCGCGGATCGCGCAGCACAGTGATCCGCGGTGGAATTGGACTCTTCAACGATGCTTTCCCTGCGGTGTTCACGGACAACTTTGCCTCCAACGCTCCGGGAGTTAACACCTTCGTTGTCGCGGGAAGCAATATCACTCCGGGCGAAACGCTCAATGGCGGCAACTTGTTCGCCCAGGCGGCAGCCAGCAATACAGGACTGATCAACGGTTTCAGGAACAATGAAACATTGGCTCAAATTCAGGCGAATGTTCCGAATTTCGCGCCACCGAGTCTGTTCAGTGCCAATAAACAAACTAAGATTGCCCAATTCCAGAAATGGAGTTTGGAGATCCAACAAGCTCTTGGCAAGAACAGTTCCTTCGATGTTAGTTACAACGGAAACCACAGCATTCACGACCTGGTGGATCGCAACGGTGTAAACGCATTTTGCACTCCGGGCGTCGGGGCATGCGCCACCGTTGCGGCATTTATCGGTCTGCCGCCTACTCCATTCGATCCTCGCTTCGGTACTGTGAGCCTTCTTGATACCAGTGGCATATCGAATTACGAGGGCGTGACCTTTTCCTTCAAACACAACATCAATGGCGGCTGGGGAAAAGGCGTCGTGATGGCTAACTACACGTATAGCCATGCTTTCGACGATGTATCCAATGGTGGCGATCCAAATGTCTTCTTTTCGGGGACTTCTGTCACCTTTGCTGTAAACCCGTTCAACATCCACGATAACTACGGACCTTCAGATTACGATGTCCGCAATTACTTCAACGCAAGCTACGTTTGGGAACTGCCGCTTCGTCGTGCGTTGCTGGGACACGGTTGGGCACCTCTGGTAGACGGCTGGCAAGTATCCGGGACGATTTTTGCGCGCAGCGGTCTTCCTTACTCTGTGGTAGACGGCGGCCTTGATGGGATTCTATCTGCGCAAAATTTCGGTGGTGTTGTCCTCCCGCAGTTTCTTGGTGGACCGACCTCCAATTGCGGAGAGGGTGCCGCAACAGGTGTGACTCCCTGCCTTACAGTTGCTCAGTTCGTTCCTTCAACAACCGAAAAGAATTTTGTTGGTGGATTGCGCAATATTTTCCGTGGGCCAAACTACTGGAACACCGATTTTACGGCTCAAAAGCTAACAAAAATTCCTCGCTGGGAAAAAGGTGAGTTCGGGGTTGCTTTCCAGTTCTTCAATCTGTTCAACCATCCGAATTTCAATCTCCCGAATAACGATCTTACCGGCGCGCTGGGATCAATCTCCTCAGCGGTCAGTGAACCGACCAGCATTCTCGGCTCGGGACTTGGCGGAGATGCTTCTGTGCGAATTATCCAGATCAAAACATCTCTCACGTTTTAGTGCCCGCGCGAAGCTGCGGTCCGCCCCGACATCGGGCCGCAGCTTCGTTTGTTAGGTTGAGACTTTCGATACCACTAAACCGACAGCGCTCGGCATTGATAGAAATAAATAAACAGTCAGACCCGCCGACTCTGCGCACTCCGCAAAACCCAATCAGTAAAAACAAAGTTCGTCGGAATAAAAATTAACAGACAGCAGTCTTCTATACGAGGAGGAAATACCAAATGCTTATTAGAAAGATGCTTTCGATTTTTTGTTTGGCTCTTGCGACCGCAATTTTGGTGCCTGTTCTGCATGCAGACGAAGCAAATCAGGCCACCAACGTTACCTTTAGTCAGCCAGTGCAAATTCCGGGGAAGATTCTTCCGGCTGGGAGCTATTGGATTCAAAAGGCTCGAAACGGTGACCCCGATGTCATTCAAATCCTCACCGAACAGCACGAGATCATCGCGACGCTCTTCACAATTAGACGCGAGAGATCAAAGCCGACTGAGCAATCGGAATTCGTGCTAGCGAATCCGGGTGACGGAAAGGCGGAATCGATTGTTGCTTGGTTCTATCCGAACCGCACGGAAGGACATGAATTCTTGTATCCGAAAGTAGAGCGGCAGGAACTCGCGCGAGATACAAAACAAAATGTGGTTGCCGGCGACTAAAACAGAAGTTGGGAGTCGTGGCATCACAGCAGCCGGAGGAGAACCAGATCTCCTCCGGCTTTTACTCTTCTATAGCGGGATCTCCTGCGCTGCAGATACCAGGAAACTCTTTGGGCGACGAAGCATTAGCATCGTGTTACGACTAGAACCGCAAACTCTCTACATTCTCTTGCGATTGTTGAATCTCGTCGCTTCTGACAGTGACTTCCCACCAAGTGGAACTTGAAGACGAAGTCCTACCGCACAACTTTGCGTCTAGTGGCTGATTAATGTGGACCAATGTCCGGTTAACTCCCCCTGCCGAAAGCAACCAAGCTCCCGTAAGTCTTGATAACGCACTTACCGAGCAAGTGGCTTCAAAAGAGTTAACTCTTTATCAGAGGACGACTGTTCCGTCTTCTCTATGAAAAGAGGCAGCCTTAGTGCTGCTACCAAGAGCAGGATATGAATGAGGCTGAGCAGCATGAAGGTCGCGGTAAAGGCTCTGGAGATGCCGGTCGCCTGGTACGCCATACCCAGTCTCCATCCGAGAAAAGTAGCACACAGCGTCGTCAAGGT